>Ga0105049_10005244_pt1 | contig 15107 bp, 14 predicted proteins | sample MAT06_FD_78087 | JGI IMG/M metagenome (GOLD analysis project Ga0105049, IMG submission 78087) | Freshwater microbial communities from Lake Fryxell liftoff mats and glacier meltwater in Antarctica - MAT-06 | ecosystem: Environmental > Aquatic > Freshwater > Ice > Liftoff microbial mat | place... | reverse complement strand
GGCCCGCGCACCATGCAGCGGTCTCAGCGCAACTGGCGCGCGCTGCGGCGGATTCGCCTGAGGCCAAGGCGGTGCAGCAGCTGTGGATTGCATTCGGCGCGGCATGGCAAAAACTCGGCGATCCGTGGGCGGCTTGGCCTGCCCAAGCGGACCCGATGGTTCCGTCGCTGAGAACTTTCGGCACGGCGCGTTTAGAGCGTGCTTGGCTCGCCGCACAAGCCGAGCTCGATGGCGTCGAAGGCGCTGTGCCGCAGCTGCTTTTGAGCATCGGTCTGGAGCGCCTGCAGCGCGTCGCCTTTGGCGTGTGTCTGGGCGCGCAGTGCAACTCGCTTGCGGCGACCATGGCCAGTCTCAGTCCAAATCTGGCCGAAACACCGCCCGCGCTTGCTGCAAGCTATGAACACATTGGGCAGCGCGATTTGGCTGAATTGCTTGGCCTGTTGGCCGCAGCAGCGCAGGGCAATGACAACCCCTTGAGCGCACTTAACGCCGGCCGCTATCTGGTCCAATGCATTTTGCCGAATGTGTCTTTTTCGCAAGTGAGCTGGCAGCGGCTGTGGGGTGTTGCCTGCGCGCAACTGCTCCCCGCATTGGCGCCGACAGTGGCCAGCCAAGCGCTTGGAAATTTCGCCGTTCTCGCCGCGGTGTCAGCGCATGCAGCGGAATTTGGCGCGATCGGGCAGGGCGTTTTTGTGCCGGCCAGCCGCCAGTTTTCGGACGATCCGGTGCAGGAAGCGCACTGGCGCGACTTTATCGGTGGCCTGCTGGTTGCGACCGCTGCCAGCGCCGCTGGTTTAGCCGGTGAGGCGATGGCCCAGCAGCTTGCGTTGGCCTCCGCTTTGTTCGAAGAGGACCCGCAGACCCTGTGGGCGGATGCGCAAGAGCCGCTGCGCGGCCTGCTGATCCAGGCCATGAAACCCGCACTGCATGTCGCCCTAGACCGCTGCATGGCCGCGATCACGCGGACGCTGGCGGTCGAAACGGTCTTCCAGCGCGCACCCGCCAGCAGCGCGCTTGATCTCGCGCTTTCGCTGCGCTGCCATGAGCCCGACGCGCTGCTGCTGTGGCGCGCCGAGCGGATCACCCGGGTGAAAGTTGAGGGCTTAACCACGCCCTTGCCGGGTGACTTGATCTTGTCGCGTGCGACCTCTTGGCTGTGCCCAGATATGGTCTCGATTCGCCGTGCCCTGGCGCATTGGGGCGAGGCTGAGCTTGCCTGCGCCGGCAGCCGCGGCGGGTTTGCTAATGGCCTGCGCCGAATCGCCAGCCACACCGCACACCTGCGCGAAGGCATGAGCAACCCGCGCGCAACCGAGCTCGCCGCCGCGCTGCTTGCGGCCGAATGGAGCGGCTTGTCGATTGGTCAGCTCACGGCGGGTTTAGTCGCCGCGGCGCAGACGTTGCGCGAGGCGCTTGCTGAAGACGCACTTTTACCCGACCGCCTCGGCGAGATCGCGGACGCGCTGTGGCTGCCGCTCACCGCCCTGGCGGTGCTGCAGGCGCCGCCGCGCGTCAGCGTCCGCGGCAGTGCCACCGAGCTGGCCCAGGCGAACTTGGCCCTGTGGTCGCTATGCGGGGAGACACCTGCAGACGCGGCACCCAGTGCCGAATGGACAATGATCACCTGCTCTGATTGGTTCAGCGCGCTCACTCGCTTTGAAAAAACCAGCGCCAGCGCCGCCATCGGTCGAGCGCGCAGCCACTGGAAGCAAAGCGCATGAGAGAGGTCCGTTTCCGCACCGACCAGCGGGTGGTTGCGCTCGCCACCGAGGCGCGCTTGCTGGATGCGCTGCTCGCCCAGCAGGTGCCGGTCAAGATGGTTTGCGGTGGGCGCGGCTTGTGCGCGACCTGCCATGTTTATGTCACCGCGGGCGAGACCAGCCTAACGCCGCCCTCGCAGCGCGAACAGCTTGCCTTAAGCGTATTGACCGGTGCGCAGGCGAACAGCCGCCTGTCGTGCCAGGCGCGAGTCATCGGCGACGGCGTCGAAGTGGCGCTGCCCGATGGCATGTACGTTGAGTCCTTTAGCGAGCTCGAATCGCTGATCGGGCAGCGCACCTCTATGCCGATCCTCCATCCGGTCACCGGTGAGGTCTTGGTTGAGGCACACAAAATCATTATTCGCTCCTCGATCATGCAGCTCAAGGATGTCGAATTCAGTTTCAGCAATCTCGATTCATTCAAGGCCTAACAGGAGTCCATTTTATGCCCATTGATCCCATCCTCGGCGGCGTTTCAGGCTTCCACAACTACTACACCCCAGACGAGTTTTTCCGCCATGAGCCAAGCGAGGGTGCGATTTACCTGCGTGACGGCCAGCGCGCCGCCAAGATCTCCGAGGCGTTCATCAACGGCCTGCATTCGGGCATCGAAGAGGAGGTTGGCGCAAGTTCCAACCTGCTGATGTACCGCTGCGGGCAAGAGTGGGCGCTCGCTGACATGAAGCGCTTTGCTGCACGCATGCGCCAGGAATATGGCGGCGGCAAACTCGATATTTGGCAGATGAATCCGGCTTTCGTTTGGGAATGCTGGTGGTGGCCGCTGGCGATCGAAGGCTTCGGTGGCTGGACCCTTGATCTTAGCTTCGCCGACAAGGACATCACCCTAATCGAGATCCGCAACTCCGCCGTTGCCAAGTCCATGAAGATGGTTGGTCGCCCGGTTTGCCACATGTACGCCGGCCTGTTTGCGGGCGCGTTCACCTACTTCCATCGCAAAGATCTACAAAGCATCGAGGTGCAGTGTTACGCGATGGGTAACGACGTCTGCAAGTTCCTGGTTGGCGACGAAAAGCGAGTCAACGCGGCCGAGTTCTGGCGCGAAGAAGGCGCCAGCGCACAGACCATTCGCGACAACCTCGCCTGAGGAGGCGTTCAGTCATGTCCATTACTTCGTCTAGGCAATTGGTTGAGCTCAAGGGGTTTTTCGAAGCGGTTTCCGATGGCATTGCGGAAAGCGATCGCGACCTGCGGGTTGAGGCCGCGGTAGACATTGAAATCCCCGCAGACTTTGACTGGCAGGACTTGGAGGTCCCGCTTACCGTCAACGAGCTGATGGTCCATGTCGAGCCGCCAAGCACCCCTGCTGCGCCCGCAACGGTCCAGCCAGAGTGGGATGAGCGCCCCCTGCTGCTGCTTGAAAACGTCACCGCTGAAGTCCTGCAAGCGAGAGCCCCCGATAAGCCGAGTGCTGTGCCAGCTGAGTCGCCTCCAACGGATTGGTTGGCGTCGATACGCGCGGTGCTCACGGAGGAGCTGCGGCTGCACTTCAACGCGACCCAGGCGCCGCAGTTGGAATTAGAGCGTGCGGCCAAGGCGAAAAATCAAGCGCAGCAGGAGGACGCAGCGCGCCGCTACGAAGAACTGGAGCTTGCCTTCCGGCAAAGCGAGTCGGCTATCAAGCAAGAGTACGCATTGCGCTACGAAGCGCAGCTGGCGGCCGAATGCGCGCACCGCATCAAGGCCGAAGAGCGCGGCGTTGAACTTGAGATGAAGCTGGTCGAGGATGAGGCCGAGCGTCGCTCACTTGAAATCGATCTTCGCGACCACACCGAATCGCTCAGCGTTTTGCGCTCGGAGCTCGGCCATTTGAGCGAACGCAAGCAGCAGCTCGAATGGGAAAGCACCCAGCTCAAAGCGAGCATGGAGCAGCACGAGAACCAGGCCGCACGCGATGGCGCCAACCTTGAAGCACTCTCCCAGGAATCTGCGCGGCAGACCGCGTTTTTGGATACCCGCGAGCAAGATCTGCTGCAGCTGCGCGCGGAGTTAGGCATAGCCCAAGTCCAGTGCCAAACCATGCAGCAGGACATCGACAGCCTGCGCATTGAGTTTGGGCGCAAGCTCGAAGAGCGCCGTCGCGAATCCGATGAGACCCGCGGGCGCGAAGCCGACTTAAAGGCCCAGCTGGCGGAATTCAAAGCGCGCCTGCACAGCGAATTGGCAGAGCACTCCCAGCAGCTTGAAGTGCTGACCCGTGATTTGGCCGCAGAGCGCGATCAGGCCGAGCTGAAAGAAGCCGAGCTTGAATCGCTGCGTAAGCAGCAGGCGGCCACCAAGCAGTTAAGTGCGGCCCCTTCGCAGCCCCGGGACGCGTTTCTTGCCGCCCTGCCGCAAGCGCCGAGCGCCGCGCTGGTGCAACAAGCGGCAGCGCTTCCTGAGCCCGCCCCGATCAATCTGCCGCCAGTGCTTGAGGCCGCGCCAGCAGAACGGATCGCGCGCCCCAGTGCCGAGCAGATCGAGCGCGAGAGAAATCGTCTGCAGGTGCTGGCGCTGGGCACCGAGCGCGCGCCGGCCAAGCTCTACTTCCAGGCCATTCCGTGGGACGGTTTGGCAACGCCCGCAGCGCTCGCGATCGCCGCCAGTGAGGCGGGCGCTGAGAGCAACACCCTGACCGCGTTTGTGGTGGGGCTGGCAACCCGCCAAGCGGTCGACGCCAGCAATTCGCTTGAACGCACTGCTACTCCCTAAAGGCCAATCATGACCACTGTCCTAAGCGCTCCCCGCACACCCACCCATTCCCTGCGCCGGCATCCTTTGCTGAAGGAGCTGTTCCGGCGCGCGGAGGGCCGCCACTTCACCGAAGAAGAGCTCGCCACTTACGCGCGGAGCGCCCCGGAATTTAGCCACCGCGCCACCGCCGCACGCGCTATTTGCAGGCATGAAACCAGCGTCGTCGAGAAGACCGTGACTGAAATTTTCTCGCTGTACGCATTCACTAAGCACCATCCGCTGTCCGAGATCAAATGCCCGCGCGATATCACCCAAGTCAGCGTCTACGCGACGACCGCGATGCTGATGAACGACTCCGATTGGCTGCGCGACCGTTTGCTCTTGTGGCTCAAGACGATGCTGCAGTCGTTTGTTTTTCCAAAGCGCGAGCCGGTGGGCCAGCGGACCCTTTTTGGCAGCCGCGCCAGCAGCCAGAACCCCGTGGACAACATGGCGCAGCGCAGGCAATCGGTGTTCGAAACCTACGCCGTGCTGAAGCGCAACTACGGCCAGGTTCTCGACGCCACCCATTTCGGCCTGATCGACAGCTACCTGCAGCAGGTCGTTGACACCCTTTCGGCGGAATAGCCGCCAACCTAACTGAAAACTTCCCGATGAATGCCAAAGAAACTGCAAGTGCAACGGAACGATTTGAAGGCCTTTTGGCGATCGAAGCGCTCAGCTTTGATCTCTATGAAGGCACGGTGGTCGACCCAACCGACACCCGCACGATCTTTCTTGCCACCGATATCCTGCGCGGCATCCATGCTGCGCTGTCGTATGAGGCAGGCGATGCCTGGAAGGTGGTGCTGTATCGCTCGGGTTTTCTGTGGGGACAAAAAACCCTGCGCTATTTTGTGCGCCAGTCGCAGGGCGCTTTTGGTGCCAAGTTCGAGCAACTCGGCGTCGATGCCTTCCTCGGCAATTTAGCGACCTTCATGAACCACAACGGCTGGGGTCTGCTAACTATCGATTTAAGCGACGCGATTGGCCGTGGGGTGGTTCGGTTTGAGCTGCGCAAGAGCATCTTCTCGGAGGCGCTTGAGGATCTCCGCGACCGCGTCGACTACTTGGTTGCGGGCATGCTGGCCGGCGTGTTTTCTGATCTGGCACGCGCGGACCTTGCTGCCATCGAAATCACCTCCACGCTAACCGGTGCCCCGGCTTCGGTGTTTCTGTTAAGCGCGCGCAGCCGCATTGATGCCGTTCGCGCCTTGGTCGACAGCGGAGCGGGCGAAGCCGAAGTGCAGGAACTGCTGGCGTGACTGAAATGGTTGCCGCCATCAACGAACGCTACGAGGTGCTCGGCGAGCTGGCCAGCGGTGCGCAGGGCGTGGTGCTGCGCGCGCGCGATCTGCAAAGTGGGGAAGAAGTAGCAATCAAGCAGTTTTCGCTGGGTGCACGCACGGCATATCTGCGCGAGCTAGCGGCGTCGCTGGATAACCGGCACGCCAACCTGTTGACGCCGCTCGACACCTTTTACGGCGCCGATGGGATTGGCTTTGTGGTGTACGAATATTTGAGCGCGGGGACGCTCCGGCAAAGCATGAACGGCAAACCGCAAACGCTGCGCACCACCATGCGCTGCGCCGAAGACCTGCTGCGCGCGCTCGATCACCTGCATCAGCGCAATCTGATCCACTGCGATATCAAGCCCGAAAATGTTTTCGTGCGGCGCGCCGCGGACGGCCAGCTCAGCGCCTGTTTGCTCGGTGATCTGGGGTCGACCTGTTCACTGCGCGAGGCCAGCAGCGGCGATCATCGGAGCGGCTCGCCCGCCTACAGCGCGCCCGAGCGGCTGTACCAAAAATTTCAGGCGAACAGCGATCTCTACAGTTTGGGCGTGCTGCTGTTTGAGCTGGCGGTAGGCAGCCTGCCGTTTTCTGGCGGCCCGCGTGAAGTCGCGCGCGCTCATCTGCAGCAGCCGGTGCCGCTCGAAAAAGTGCCGGTCGCGTTTTTGCGCAGTCTGATTGGTGGACTGCTGGAAAAGGACCCGACCCGAAGAATTGCGTCGGCCGAGCGCGCGCTGCGCTTGCTGACTTCGCTTAAATCTGATGTGCAGAGCGCGCCGCCGGCGCCAGCCCGCGGCCAGGCCACTGCAAGCAGCCCACCGAGCATGAACAAGACCGTACAGAAACAAGCGGTGATCGGCCGCCGCCCGCCGCGCGAAGTCGCCAGAACCACCATCGAATCCGGCTTCGAGCGGGTTCATGTGCTGGAAGGCCGCGATGGCCCCTGGCTTGCGATCGAATCGGTTAACGATGTGGTGACCATGCCCGCCCTGAATGACGGCCGGCCGCGCATGTTTCCCAAGTCTGGCGCAGTGCGTTTGTTAGGCAGCAACGAGCTTCTGTATCAGACCGAGTCCTCGGTCAACCGGCTCAACGTCAGCACCGGGATCACGAGTCTGGTTCACGATCGCTGCGCCGGCGCCATCGACTTTGCCTGCGACGGACAGCGGCTGATCTGGCGCACCCGGCGCAGCGCCCACCAGCTCGATTTGCGCACACGCGGCGAGAGCACTTTTTTGATTCCGCACTATTTGCTGGAGGCGCGCTCGCACCTGCTCCAAAACGGCTCGTTCGTGGTTTCAACCGGGCCGATGAACAACCAAATTTCGCTGCGCGACGGCGACGGCACGCAAAAGCGCCTGCAGGATTTAGATGGTCCGATTATCGAACTGGTTAGCGAGCGCACGGTTTTGCTGGCTGTGACGCTCAACGTCAAGCGCCAAGACAACTACGCGGTGTGGCGGGTGGCGGAGTTCTCGGAGCCGCAGCGCCTCGATATCCCGATTGAATCGCGCCTGCTCGCGACCTCCCCATGACACGTGTTCTGGTTGGAGGACGCCGTTCAGATCGTGCAGTGCGGCATTGGCCTCGCGCCGCGGCCTGTCTTTAAGCTGCCCGAGCCCATCGACGGCTTTGCGGTCTCACCTGATCACCATTGGGTCGTAACCTGGACCACGGTCGGTGAAAAGTCCTCAAGAATTTGTCTTTATTCCACGTCCAGCGAAAGCCCCGGTCCCACTGCGAACCGAGGCGAGAGGAGCGCGCCATGATCTTGAATTCGCCCAGCGTCCACTGTGTGTTTTATACCCACCCTTGGTCGATTGATGCGCTGGCCAACGCCAAGCTCGGTGACCTCAGTCAAACCCTGCTGATCGAGCTGGCGCAGCGCTCGCTGCTGGCCAGCCTGATCGATCGCCAGCATCGGCTGCGCCCCGGCATTACCGGCGTGCTGATGGACCCCGACCGACTTGACGATTTGATTGTCAGCACCCCGCGTTTTCCGGTGCCGGTGGTGCTTGCACCTAACCCGCAGGTGGGTGACGCGGCGATGGTCAGCGCGATCGCGCTGCTGCCTTCGGTGCGTTCGGTGTTCGACCGCTTTATCGTGTTTGTGCACCTGTCTGAAGCCGAGCGCTTCCGCTATGCCTATCCGTATTGCAACAAATTTTTCTTTCTCTGGGACGTAGCAGATCCGCCGGCATTTAGGCTCGGTGAGCTTGGCGCGATGCTGCGTGATCTGGGTGTACTCAAGCGCGAATCTTGGGGCGGCTTTTACTGGTTCATCCACCCGCGCCGCCACGTCAATGATTTGCCCGCGCGGATCAGCGAACTCAAGCGCGTGCTGGGGCAGGTCAAGAAGATCCCCAGCATCGCTGCGAGCAGCTGACGGAGCACATGCCCGATGTGGGATATCGCCCTTGGCCTTGGAATCGCAGCGCTGCCAACCCGCGCCTCGTTGACTGTGTTTCGAACCCTGGGGTTTTCGCAGCTGGTCAACGTCTCCGGCACAAGCATGGCGCACCTATATTCAGAGCGCGATCTCAGTGGGTTCAACGTCGCCGAGTTTCCCTTCATCGATGCCTTCTCGACCGCAATCCACGCCGCAGCGATTACTGAAGTCCTGGGGCCGGACGGTCTGCTGCAGGTCAAGATGGCGGTTCAGCACAGCGCGCTGCAGCTGCGCCTAAACCAGCGCGTGATGGTGTTCTGTCACCTCGGTGTGGGTCGCTCGCCTGCGGTTTCAACCATGGCCTTGATGCTGGCGCGGCGCTGGCCCGCTGAAGAGGCGCTGCGCGTGGTCTTAAAGTTGCGCCCGCGTGCGGTGCTAAACCTGGGGTTGGCGGCGTTTGCGACCACGTTGGTGACTGATCTGGCGGTGCCCAAATGAGGCTGGCGCAGCTGGTCGATTTGAGCGCCTCGCTTGCTGGGGCGGCCGGCCTGCAGGCGGTTGAGATAGACCCGGCGCTGGCATCGGCCGAAAAGATTCAAGCCAGCGGCTCGCTGCGCTGCGTCGCGCAGACATTTGCGAACGCGAGCACTGAAGTCCGCATGGTGCTGATCGAGTCGGCCAAGATTCAGGTGATCTCTTGTTTCGTGTATCCACAGCCCGAACTCGCGCTGCCGCTATATGCGATGGAGCTGGTCCAGCTGGGTGCCAAGCCGATCGTGGCGGTGATCGATGCAGTCGTTCCTGCGGGCGATCCGGCGGGCGACTGGACGCAAACTTGGCTCAAGCAAGCGCATGCCGCAGTGCCTCATTGGATCAATGCGGGCGATCCGCCCGATTGGTTCGCCGAATGTCGCAGCGGGCTTGATTTTTTTCTGCGTCCGGCAAGCGCAGAGGCCCTGCTGCAGGCCGGTGTGATGCACGTGAACCTGTTTGCCAGTTATCTCAACCATGCGCTTGCCGCGGGCAGCCGCGACAGCCAACAAGCGCACGCGTTTTCGCAGTTCGCGCGCCATTACAAGGACCACCACGCCGCCAACTCGCCCGGCTTGCCGCTGATGACCAAGTCGTTTGGCCCGGAGTGGACGGATCGTTTCATGCAGCAGTGTTTTTTCAAGTAGGCCCATGCACCGCTATCAGTACCTCATCATCGGTGGCGGCGTGGCTGCCGACTCTGCGCTCAAGGGCATTCGCATGTCCGAGCCTAACGCCAAGATCGGCCTAGTTAGCGACGAGCTGGATCGACCCTACAACCGGCCGCCGCTGTCAAAGTCGCTTTGGGATGGCATGCCGATTTTAGAAATCTGGCGCCCGAATCGCGGCGATCAGGTCACTATGCATTTGGGCAGGCGCGTGGTCCATCTCGATCCCGTGCGGCGGCTCGCGCGCGACCAGCTGGGCGAGATATATGCCTTCGACAAAGCCCTGCTGGCGGTTGGCGGCAGCCCGCGTCGACTTGAGGGCAACGACGAAGGCGTGGTCTATTTCCGCACGCTCGGCGACTACAAGCGGCTGCGCGCGCTGACGGTTGAGTCCGAGGCGATCACGCTGGTGGGGGCCGGGCTGATTGGCAGCGAATTGGCCGCGTGTTTGCGCAAGGCCGGATCGGCGGTCGATCTGTATTGCGGTCCGCGCGGCGTTCTGCGCTCCCTGTTGCCGGAAGTGCTTTCAAATGAGCTCACCCGCACCCTAGTCGAACACGGCGTGCGCGTGCACTACAAAAGAGTGCAGAGCATCAACAAGAACGGCGGCCATCATCTGCGCATGAGCGATGGCGAGGTGGTCCACGCGCGTCGCGTGGTGGCCGGGCTCGGGCTCCTCCCAAACATCGAATTGGCCGCCACCGCCGGTATCGCCTGCGAGGACGGTATCCGCGTCGACGCCTCGCTCATGACCTCGCAACCGGGCATCTACGCGGCCGGCGATTGCGTCAGCTACTGGTGCAGCGCGCTGGATCGACGCGTGCAGTCACAGCACGAAGAGCACGCCAACTTCTCCGGCGTGGCCGCAGGCCGGGCGATGACCGGCAAAGCGGTGCAATACGCCGCATTGCCCTACTTCTACTCGCGGATTCTGCACCACGCGTTTGAAGGGATTGGGCAGATTGACAGCAAGCTTCTGCATCACATCCACGCCCCACGCGGCCCCAGCGAGGCGACCGTTTACTACCTAGAAGCGGGTCGTATCGTTGGCGTTTTGTCCTTCAACGTGCGCGCTGATCTTGAACGCGCGACCGAACTGATCGAATCTAAAAAAATCTTCACGCGGTCTGACCTGATCTGAATCACAGGCGCGGCTGTCGAGTTGGGTTCACCGTCGCCAGAGCCTTCGCCAAAGCCTCTTGGCCCGCGACGCTGTGCACCTTTGAGCGCGCGGGCTGATTGGGTTTGACGAGCACTTGAGTGCTCAGTTGGGCGAGGCGCTGAAGTGCTTCTTGCAGGTCGTGATAGGCGCTTTTGAGCGGGCCGAGCTCGGAGGCAATCTGGTTTTTTTGTTCCAGATCCTGCTCTGTCGCGCGGAGATGTTGCTTCAGCTCCTCAACCAGCGCCTGCAACCGCGCGGCGTTTAGGGTGAGAGCGGTTGTTTGCTCCTGTTCGGCTTTGAGCGCTGCTTTGAGCTCAAGCCGCTGGTTATTTGCCTCGTTCAACGCCCCGCGAATTTCGGCGAGCGCGATGGCTTGGTTTTGGGCATGCGTTTCGAGCGTGCGGGCTTGCTGGCTGGCATCGTTGAGCTTGGCCGAAAGCGCCCGGGTTTCGGCATCCGCGGCGCTTAACTTTTCCTTCAATGCGGCCGTTTGCGCATCCAAATCGCGCAGCTGCTGCTGCAGCGATTGGCGCGTGAGCTGCTCCAGCTGCTGGGTTTTGCTCCAAATCGCGGCGGCTTCTTGGTGCTCAAGCGCTAAGCGTGCGTGATCTGTTTGCAGGGTTTGCACGTGATTCGCGAGCGCGCGGGCGCGCGCTTCCCAGTCGCCGGCTTGGGTCTTCCACGATTGCAGGGCGGCTGCGGCTTGGTCGCGCTCGGCGCTGAATTCACCTTGGGCTTCGGCCTGGGCCAAACGCCACAGCGCAGCAGCGGCTTCGCTGAGCAAATGCGGCAGCTCGTTTGGCTTAAGCGGCGTGCCGGCAAGTTCCAGCAGCACCTCACGCACCAGCGGCCCGATTTCATTTGGTGAGCCGCCGCCCAAGGCTTTGCGCACCGCGCGCTGGCTCGGCGCCTCGCCACGACGCAGGCAGTCGAACATCACATCGCGAACGCGATCGAGGGTCAGTGCCATGGCGGGTGGATGTGCGCTGCGTTGCGTCTCAGCGGTTGAGACGGGCCGACATGATCACGGATCAGGCGGGCGTACTCAATGGGCAACATAACGCGATGAATCACGCCATGCCGGCGCGCAAGACAGATATTTTTTAAATACCGTTGGCCCCGCTTGTCGCTCGGTTGCGTTTGCTGTCTTTGAAGACTCTTTGCGCCCACGCAAAGATCGCGCCGATCGCTCGAGTGTTTTATGTTCAAGTTTAAGATCATTTTAAAGCTCATCAGACTGCTCTTATTGCTGGTGCCACTGATCCTCACGTGGCGGTCGCGGCGGGCGCGCGAGGCCGAAGGCGGGCGTTTCACCCCGACCGTGTTGGCAACCAGCGATCTCAGGCAGCGCCAGCTTGATCGCGTGGAGTTCTTCTGGTTCGAAGACACCTTGCGCTATTCCCCGCCTGCATTCATTCGTGCGCAGTTGCGCTGGATTGGCCTGTTTTTTTTCTTCTTTATTGCGATCTTTCTGCTTGGCATGTACGGGACATACCCCGGATCCCGAGGCGGCGACTGGTCCCTATTTGCCCTCTTCGGCGTGCTCCTGTTGGTGTGTTTGATTTGGCTCAACAGCCTGAGCCTGCGCGCGAGGCGGCGCTATCGCCACTATGCGGAACTGGCTGAAAGCGCCGCGCGCAAGATCTCGAAAGAGCTGCGCTCTGAGCCGGTGAAATTCAACAAAAGCGGCCAGCACTTCGCACTTTTGGCCCAGTGGACCGACGAATCCGGACACACTTGGGAGACACGCTCGGGCCCGTATCTGGGCGACCCGGTGAACTACTTCCGCGGCGGCTGGGTAATTATCCTGGTGGACGCGAAGGACCCGCGCATGAGCGTCATTGAGCCCGCGCGTTTGCCTCGCCTTATGGACGCGCGGCGTTAAAAGTGCGGCGTGCAATCGGGCGCCAGTTCGCCTGACCGCTATGATTGCGTTTTTATTACAGTCGATGGCGCGCGTATGGGTGCTCTTTCTTTCAGCTGGTTGGCTTTGGTTTTGGGTGCAAGCCCCACGTCGCCGAGTGCGGCTGAGCAAATTCAAAATCTGGATGCCAGCGCGCAGCTTGCCCTGCTGCAAAGCGGGCAGCGCAGTTCGCTTGAGCTCACGCAGGCGTATTTGCTCAGGATTGAGGCGTTGGACCAGCGCGGGCCAAAAATCAATGCAGTGATTGAGCGCAATCCGGATGCGCTTAAACAAGCCCAAGCGCGCGATTTGGCGCGGAAAAGTGGGCGCTGCGGTGCGCTTTGCGGCCTGCCGATTTTGCTCAAAGACAACATCGACGTGGCCGGGCCGATGGCGACCAGCGCAGGCTCGCTGGCGCTTGCGCACCATCATCCGCTCAAGGATGCCGAGCTGGTGCAGCGCTTGCTGGATGCGGGCGTGGTGATTCTGGGCAAAACCAACCTAAGCGAGTGGGCCAATTTTCGCTCGTCGAATTCGAGCAGCGGCTGGAGTTCGCGCGGTGGGCAAACGCGCAATCCGCACGTGCTTGATCGCAGCCCCTGCGGCTCAAGCGCTGGGTCCGGGGCGGCGATGGCGGCGCGCTTTGCCGCGCTCACGGTGGGCACCGAAACCGACGGCTCGATTATCTGTCCGGCCAGCATCAACGGCGTGGTCGGGATGAAGCCGGGGATCGGCGTTGTCTCACAGCGCGGGATTATTCCGATTTCGCACAGTCAAGACAGCGCGGGCCCGATGACGGCAAGCGTGCGCGACGCCGCCTTGCTGCTGGGCGCGATGACCGCCACGCCGATCAGCCTGGATTTCACCCAGGCGACGCTCGCCGGCAAGCGCTTTGGGATCGTGCGCAAGGCGATGGGCTTTGACGCGCGCGTTGATGCGCTGTTTGATGCCATGGTGCTGCGCATGCGCGCTGCCGGTGCCGAGCTGATGGAGGTCGAGCTTGCGCACCACGGCGAGTACCGGGCCGATGAGTTCACCGTGCTCAAATACGAGTTCAAAGCGGGCTTAAACGAGTATCTGGGCCAAACCGGAAGCACCGTGGCGATCAAATCACTGACCGATCTGATCGGCTTCAACCAAGACAATCAGGCTTTGGTGATGCCCTGGTTTGGCCAGGAAACCCTGCTCAGCGCGAATGCGCTCGGCGATCTCAGCAGCCCAAGCTATCTAAAAGCCGCCCGCAGCGCACGCCAGCAAGCGGGGCCGGATGGTGCTTTGCGCGCGCTTAAAAAACATCGGCTTGATGCATTGATCGCGCCCAGCAACGCGCCGGCTTGGCGGGTGGATTGGGTCAACGGCGATAACTACGGCGGCGGCGACAGCGCCATCGCGGCGGTTGCGGGCTATCCCAGCATCACCGTGCCGATGGGCCAAATCCACCGCTTGCCCGTCGGAATCAGCATGATCGGCGCGCCCGACGGCGATAATGCGCTGCTACAGCTTGCGTACGCTTTTGAACAGCTGAGCCAGGCGCGGATTGAGCCTGCGTTTAGGCCAAGCTTGGAAACGCCATGAGCCGCAAAGCCACTACAGCAAGCAGCCCGGTGTTCAATCCGCTTGGGGGCAGGGCGGCATTCTTCGTCGCCACGCTTGAAAGCTGCCTCGCCCAAATCAAGGACAACGCCGATGCCATTGCGGCGGGCGCAGCGGATGCGGAATTTATCCACCAGCTGCGCGTGGGCTTGCGCCGGATAAATACGGCAATGCGCGAGCTGTCGGACTTCGCGCCGGATGTGGATCCCACTTGGCAACCGGCCTTCGCGCACGCGTTTCGGCAGCTCGGCCTGCATCGCGATCAAGACCACGTGATCCCGGCACTCGCAGCGGCGTTAAGTGACGCCGGGTTGCCAGCGCTTGAGCCCGCATTGAGCGCCCGGTTAGACGCGCCAAGCGCGGCTGAAATCGTGTCCGCTCCGCGCTTTCAACAAACCCTGCATGCGGCCTTGGAATTTTGCGCCGACGCTCCGTTCAGGCATGCGGAGGCGGGGTCGCTTAAGCGCCTGAAGCAAGCGCTCAAGCGACGGCTCGCGCGCCTGCATGAGCGCCTGCAAGAAGACGCGCGCCGGTTCAAGAAACTCTCGTCTAAACAACAGCACCGCGTGCGCAAGCGCGCCAAACGGCTGCGCTACTTGAGCGAGTTTGCGATCCCGGTATATGGACGCGAAACGGTTCAGACCTATCTGCGCTCTTGGCGTCGCGCGCAGGATGCGCTGGGCGAGCTGAATGACCTTTGGGTGGCAGTCGATTCTGGCCGTCTCCCGGATGACAGCGCCACCCGTGAATGGCTGGACGCGCGCTTAAACAAAGAGGTCAAGCGCAGCGGTCGGGCTCTGCGCGCCGCGCTCAAGCGGCCCCTGTTTGCCTGATTGGGTGCAGTCAAGCAGCGGCTGCGGGCCGTGTCATTGACACGCGGGTGAGGTCGCGGTCAGCATCCGGGGCTTGACGCGCGCGCGTGCCCACCCCTGTAGAAGTGAACATGTCTCCAAATGAAAACCCAGGCGTGAAGCCCGCGAGCCTGATTGAGCGCCTCGGTAAGGCGATCCCAGATCCGGTGGTGCTGTTTGCCGGCCTCTTTTTGATCGCGCTGGTGCTGGCTGGGCTGTTGGGTGGGC
>Ga0105049_10005242_pt1 | contig 15115 bp, 13 predicted proteins | sample MAT06_FD_78087 | JGI IMG/M metagenome (GOLD analysis project Ga0105049, IMG submission 78087) | Freshwater microbial communities from Lake Fryxell liftoff mats and glacier meltwater in Antarctica - MAT-06 | ecosystem: Environmental > Aquatic > Freshwater > Ice > Liftoff microbial mat | place... | reverse complement strand
GCATACGACCGTTATCGGGCCACAGGGTCGGGCCGTGGAGATTCAAATTCGCACGCACGAGATGCACAATCGCGCAGAGTTCGGCGTCGCGGCGCACTGGAAGTACAAGGATCGCGTCAACGGAGGCAAAAACTCCGCGGCATCCACCGGCCAGAACGATACCGAAATGGCGTGGCTTGCGCACATCACAGATTGGCAAGCCGAGACCAGCGATCCTGGCGAGTTCCTCGACTCCTTGCGGTTTGAGATTGGCGCAAAGGAGGTATATGTCTTCACACCTCAGGGCAAGGTGATCGGTCTACCGGCTGGTGCAACCCCCGTCGATTTTGCCTATGCGGTTCACACTGAGCTCGGTCATCGCACGATGGGCGCCAAGGTCAACGGGCGATTGGTGCCGCTTGAGAGCAGTCTCTCAAGCGGTGATTCAGTCGAAGTCTTCACTTCCAAGAACCCGGATGCCGGTCCCAGCCAGGACTGGTTGAACTTCGTCAAGAGCACAAGAGCACGCAACAAGATTCGAGCATGGTTCACGAAGGAGCGTCGAGAAGAGGCTGTCGAGCAAGGCAAGGATGCCATCGCTCGTGCCATGCGCAAGCAAAACCTGCCACTCCAAAAGCTCATGAGTCAAGACTCCTTCGCTGAAGTTGCCGCACTGATGAAGTTCGAAAACGTTTCAGCGCTCTATGCCGCGGTCGGCGAGGGGCATGTCTCGACGCAGTCGGTGATTGAGAAGGTGCTCGCCTCGCTGCACACCGAGGCCGAGACCGAGGATTCCGACATTGAGTTCGCTCCGACAGGTCGAAGCCGAGCGCTCAAGAACAGTGACTCCGGGGTGCTCGTGCGTGGTGCTCCAGATATTCTCGTCAAGCTAGCAAAGTGTTGCACTCCGGTGCCGGGCGACGACATCGTCGGGTTCGTCACGCGCGGGGCGGGAGTTTCGGTGCATCGAAGCGATTGCAACAACGTTGCGTCCTTGCTTCAAGAGCCGGAAAGGATAATCGAGGTCGAATGGGCGCCTTCGTCAAAGAGCATCTTCCTTGTGCAGATTCAGGTCGAAGCGCTCGATCGCTCGGGGCTGCTCTCGGATGTCACCCGCGTCCTCAGCGAGAATCATGTCAACATCCTTTCTGCGACAGTGTCGACTTCCAGCGAACGCTTGGCACTGAGCCGATTCGTGTTCGAGATGGGGGACACCACCCATCTCGAACGCGTGCTCAATGCGGTGCGGCGTATCGACGCGGTGTATGACGTGTATCGAGTCAATAGCGGCTAGTTCGCAGCACGGTCGCCGCGCAGCATGACGGCCGCCGTTCAGTTGCATGGCCAATCTGCAGTTCACTCGCGGGTGCAGAGCTCGAGTCGTTCGAGCGCACGCCGCTTGTTCGGCAGGTTGCGCCGCTCACTGAGAGCATTCCTGCAGTCGCTCAGCCGGATAGGACTAATCGCGATCATGGCCTTGACAATGCGAACCTCGCGCTCCCCAAACGGAATCGCAAAGCGCGCGAGGTCGACAATCGTCCTGAGCGGAGTCGTGACCTGAAGACCAGCCACGATCGCAATTTCGCTTGGTTCAATGACAACCTCACGAACATTGGTCCAGCCGGAGCCGGAAGATCGAACTCTCGCTGAGCTGCCAACGCAGAGTTCGTGCGGCCACGGCGGCGCGTCTGTCGCGCCCCAGATCCAGGCCGCGGTTCGTTGCTCAGCAATGACCCGATCAGGTTGACCAATCAGAACCGCAGCTGCGCGCTGATTGCGGTGGTCGGGTTGGTCAACAACGACGAACCCGTCGCAGAGTCCGAAAAGTTCGCCATCTAGTCGAGCTGCGTACAGCTCAGGAAGCGGCAGATCCTGCGAAGACAAGACAGCGGGGAGTTCAGCAGAAGAGAAACGAAAAGACACCGTCACAGTGTGTGCACCACAGCGGTCAATCTCACTGATGGTCAGGGAGTCTGTGCAGATCTTTCGGGTTGTGGATGAGGCGGAACTTTAGGACCTGACAACTCCGAGCCAAGCCTTCCGCGCATCCAACGCTTCTTGAGCCACCGCGATCTTCTTCTCGTCACCCTTGGCTCTCGCCTCGTCAAGCTCGCGCTCAAGTTTGGCGATTGCTTCAGCAAGCTGACCGGCGAAGCCGTCTGAGCGCTGCTGCCGCTCTGGATTGTTTTTCTGCCAGTGCTCTTCGTCGAGCTTTCGTACTTCTGTCTCAACGCGCCGCAGTCGATCATCGACGATACGGACCTGGTCGCGGGGCACTTTGCCGATCTTGTCCCAGCGCTTCTGGATCGACAGCAACGCTTCTTTAGCCTTCAAGCGGTCTGTCTCTTTGAGAAGGGCCTCAGCCTCGATCAGGAGAGCCAGCTTGGCCTCAAGGTTCACTGCGAATTCCGCGCTGTCCTTCGCATCCACCTCGGCTTTTGCTGAATACAGCGCGTCTCCGGCTAACTTGAACTTGGCCCAGAGCGCGTCGTCGAGTTTCTTGCCAGCACGTCCAGCCGCCTTCCACGAGTCGAGGAGCGATCGGTAGGTCGGGATCGCTGCCGCTCCTTGCGAGCTCAGCGCCTCGGCCTTGTCGACGAGGGCTTGCTTGGCCTCCCGGGCTTGACGGTGAGTTGCATCGAGGTCTGCGAAGTACGCCCGGCGGGCATTGTCGATGATCCCTCTCGCCGCGCGGAAACGCGCCCACAGTGCATTCGCTTCTGGCTTCGGAAGTCGAGGCCCCTCGGTCTGGTGCTTTTGCCAGCGAGCGAACATGTCATCAACGGAGGCGGTCACTGTCTTCCATTGCGCCTTCGCCGGGTCGGCTGCTGCGAGGGTTTCAACCTCGATCACGAGTGCGGTGCGTTCGGCGATTGCCGCTTCGAGGGCTGCCTTGGCTTCTTCGCTTTGCTTCTCAGTGAGTTCGCTCACGGTCCCACCGAGTGCAGTGACTCGGTCGGCTAATGCTGCGAGATTGCCGACAGCATTGGCTGTGGCGATTGATGTGGAGAGGGTCGCGATGGTCTTGGCTACATCCGCCGCCGGAGCTCCGCGCTTGACGCGCTGCTCGAGCAGCGTCACCTGGCCAGCAAGCTCGGTGAACTTGCGCTCGAAGTAGGCGAGTGCTTCCTCTGCCGTGCCATCCGGAAACTGGCCAACCGCTCGCTCGCCAGCGCTTTCGCGCACAAAGACAGTGCCCGTTTCATCGACACGACCCCAAGGGGACTGCTCGTCTGCCGTCACTGTCTTCACCTTGCTGTGTGTGCCCGAGAGTGCGCAACAGAGGGTCTCGACCGCGCGTGAACCAGCTTATGGCAAGGCTTCGCAGCCTCGGGCGGCGTTACTGGATCGTGAGGCTCGTGATTGAGGTCGGCACGACTGGCGCGCCATCTTCGAGTCCGTCGACTATCCCTGCGGAGGCAATCTGGGCAAGGAGCTCGTCGAGACCAGAGGTCACACGGCCGATGATCGTGTACCCGCCCGCCGAGTCATCCGGGAGAGTGGCGTCTTGGAAGACGATGAAGAACTGTCGACCCTGACTGAACCCGTCGTTGCCGCCACGAGCAAGCGCGATGGTCCCGGCTGGGTAGATGCCGTCGACCGCCGGGTTCTCGATTGGACCGAAGCTAAAGGTCGGATCACTTGCGCCGGTCCCGTCGAATGAACCGCACTGGATCAGTCCAGCTGATGCACTGAGGACTAGCCGATGGCAGGTTTTTCCGAGGTAGTAACCGCTTTGACTGGATGCCACGAACGATGCGACACCTTGCGGCGCGGCAACACCGTTCAGTTCGATTCCAAGCGCGATCTCGTTGAGCGTCAAGTCACCGGTCCACAATCGACCCTCGGAGAGTGACGGGTCTGGAACGTCTCCAACGTTGGTGCCGGCTTGGGCAGTCGGCTCCGCTGCGGGCGCCTCCGACGCTGATGGTGCCGGCGTTGGAACACCAGGGCCAGCCGTGAAGTAGAACACCTGCGTGCCGGCGGCCAGTACCGCAACGATCACAACGCCGACGACGGCAAGAATGTTGTCGCGCCGCCGCCGCGCCAGCTGGTTTTCATGCACCGCCTGTCTGGCGTTATAGCGCCTGAGTCGTTCCCGTGCCTCTCGAGCCTCGCGCTCGGAACTCTTGTTGCCTGCCACGATTGTGCTCCTTCGACCGTGCAATGCCACCTGTTTACAGCGGACACCCTGCACTTTACGGTGCCGCACGGAGCACGACCAAACTGCCGCCGATCCAGCGCCGTTAGCATTGCGTCATGAGCGCACAGCCTGGCCTGCAGAGTGGTGTCAGCCCACTCGCTGTTCGGATGCGGCCGCAGTCCCTCGACGAGATCGCGGGACAGCGACACCTATTGAAGCCCGGTTCGCCGTTGGTGAATCTCGCCTCAGATCAGCCGACCGGCACCGGCTCGGTCTCGATCATTCTCTGGGGTCCGCCAGGGTCCGGCAAGACCACGATCGCCAAAGCGATCGCTAACGGTTCTGGTAGAAAATTCGTTGAACTTTCCGCGGTCACCGCTGGCGTCAAGGACGTGCGTCAAGTGATTGAAGAGGCACTGTCAAATCGGGATCTCTACGGACTGTCGACAGTGCTCTTTCTCGACGAGATACACCGGTTCACAAAGGCGCAGCAGGATGCACTGCTGCCAGGAGTTGAGAACGGGTGGGTGATTCTCGTTGCCGCGACAACGGAAAATCCCTCGTTCTCGGTGATCGCACCGTTGCTGTCGCGCTCACTCCTGCTCACCCTCGAAGCCTTGAGTGAAGAGGATCTTGGGGTCGTCATTGATCGGGCGGTTGCGCATCCGCGTGGACTTGCAAACTCGGTCGAACTTGACGATGACGCCCGCGCAAGTCTGGTTCGACTTGCTTCTGGCGACGCGCGGCGAGCGTTGACCGCGCTTGATGCTGCGGCGTTCGCGGCATCCGTTGCTCACACTGGCGAAGGACTGCCAATCGTGACGGCCGAGATTGTCGCAACCGCAGTAGATCGGGCGCTGTTGCGCTATGACCGCCAAGGCGATGAGCACTATGACGTCATCAGCGCGTTCATCAAGTCCGTGCGCGGGTCAGATGTTGACGCCGCTCTTCACTACCTCGCGCGCATGATTGAGGCTGGCGAGGACCCAAGATTCATCGCTCGGCGCGTAATGATTCTCGCCGCGGAGGACGTCGGGATGGCAGACCCGCACGCTCTCGCTGTCGCAGTGGCAGCCGCTCAAGGCGTGCAAATGATCGGAATGCCCGAGGGAAGGATCCTGCTCGCGGAAGCCGTCGTATACCTGGCGATGGCACCGAAGTCGAATGCCGCATACGTCGCATTGGATTCGGCCATCGCCGACGTTCGGGCGGGCAAGATCGGACGCGTTCCGATCCACTTGCGTGATGCACATTACGCGGGCGCGAAGCGCCTTGGGCATGGTACGGGTTACAAGTACGCTCATGACGCAGAGTTCTCAATTGCCGCGCAGCAATATCTGCCAGACGAACTCACGGGTACGCGCTACTACCGACCAACGCCAAACGGCAACGAACGGGATGTCGCTGCCAGGCTCGCGAAACTGCGGGCGATTCTCGAGGGTGGGTAGTTGTTCCTCAGACAGCGTGTCCATTCACGAGGGAACTGTCGCAGTTCGTGATAGTCTCTCTTCGTTCTAAAGCCTGATTTCCGCGCGCGGCTGCAACGGAATCGCTGGTTGAGAAGCTCTGGTCGTTTAGCAGATCGGGTTTCGCAGATCGGGCACCGCAGTGTTCACTCACTGTGGGCCATCCCTCTACTTTTGTCCGATGTGTTTTGCGCGCGCACGTGTGTTCGCGAGCAGTCGGTTTCCCATGTTGATTGAACGAAAAGGAACCTGTGTCTACAAAGTCACGTACCCGCAGCAAGACGCGCCTGTCGCGTGCGCTCGGGATCGCTCTCACTCCGAAGGCCGCGAAGTATCTCGAGAAGCGCCCATACGCGCCCGGTGAGCACGGCCGAACCAAGCGCAAGGCGGACAGCGACTACGCGGTTCGTCTTCGCGAGAAGCAGCGCCTGCGCGCCCAGTACGGCATCCGTGAGGCGCAGCTCAAGATCCAGTTCGAAGAGGCGCGTAAGGCGGCAGGCCTGACCGGTGAGAACCTGGTTGAGCAACTTGAAATGCGTCTTGACGCAATCCTGGTGCGTTCGGCCATCGCTCGCACCACAGCGCAGTCGCGACAGATGGTTGTCCACCGCCACATTCTGGTCGACGGTCAGCTCGTCGACCGCCCGTCATTCAGAGTCAAGCCCGGGCAGCTCGTGCACGTGAAGCCGAAGAGTGAAGGCATGGAGATCTTCCAGGTTGCAGCGGTCGGTGGCCACGTCGATGTTTTGCCGAAGACTCCCGGCTACCTTGAGGTCGAACTCGACAAGCTGCAGGCGCGCCTGGTGCGTCGTCCGAAGCGAGCCGAGGTCCCGGTGACCTGTGAAGTCCAGCTCGTCGTCGAGTACTACGCCGCACGCTAAGCCGAACTGCTGCAGTGCTGGACGAAGCCACGCATGCTCGAAGTAAGCTGGTCACAGCCAACATCCATCAGTAGCGAACGGGGAATTTGACCATGAAGAGTGCACTGTGGTTAGTCATCGGTGTCGGTGTCGGCTTTATCGCTGCACACCAAGTGTCCAAGACTCCGGAAGGCAAAAAGTTCTTCGACGATGTCGACGACAAAGCTAGAGAGTTCGGCTCCGCGGTCGTAGACGGCTACAAGGCCCGAGAGGCCGAGTTGCGCGCTGCGATGGCCGAGGCCGAAGACATCATCGCCGATCTGTCCAAGCGCGCCAAGTAGGTGCGCACCGCCGATATTCAGAGTCGCTGGCTGAACTTCTTCGGAGATCGCGGCCACACTGTCGTGCCATCGGCGTCGCTTGTCAGCGACGACCCGACCCTGTTGTTCACGGTCGCAGGGATGGTGCCGTTCGTGCCATACCTCACGGGACTCGTGCCTGCGCCATACCCGCGAGCAACGAGTGTTCAGAAGTGCATTCGCACCAATGACATTGAAGAGGTCGGCAAGACGCCCCGGCACGGCACCTTCTTTCAGATGAACGGCAACTTCTCGTTCGGCGATTACTTCAAAGAGGGGGCCATTGGCTACGCCTGGGAGCTGCTGACCTCGAGTGAGGCCGATGGCGGGCTCGGGTTCAACGAGAAGGATCTCTGGGTCACCGTCTACAAGGACGATGACGAAGCGATCGCGTTGTGGAAGAAGATCGCCGGGCTGCCCGAGCATCGCATCCAGCGACTTGACATGGACACGAACTACTGGTCGACCGGGCAGCCGGGGCCTGCTGGTCCGTGCTCGGAGATCTTCTTCGACCGCGGTCCCAAGTACGGCATTGACGGTGGACCAGCGACCGATGACGATCGCTACGTCGAGATCTGGAACCTCGTATTCATGCAGTTCCTGCGCGGTGCAGGGCACGGCAAGGAGTTCGAGATCCTCGGCGATCTCCCCAAGAAGAACATCGACACCGGAATGGGCATGGAGCGGGTCGCCTTCCTCAAACAGGGCGTCGAGAACATGTATGAAATCGATCAGGTGCGGCCCGTCCTCGACAGGGCAGCCGCCCTTTCCAAGCGACGGTACGGTTCCCAGCTCGAGGACGATGTGCGAATGCGCGTCATCGCAGACCACGTGCGCTCCAGCCTCATGCTCATGTCAGACGGGGTCACCCCGAGCAACGAGGGTCGCGGCTACATCCTGCGTCGATTGTTGCGAAGGAGCGTCAGAGCGATGCGGCTTCTCGGAGTCGAAGAACCGACGTTTGCTGAACTATTCCCGGCGTCACGGGATGCGATGGCTGCGGCATATCCGGAGGTCGCGACCGACTTCGAGCGCATCTCGGGGCTGGCATACGCCGAAGAGGAGACCTTCCTACGCACCCTCGCGAGCGGCACGGCCATCCTCGATCTCGCGGTCGCTCGCACTCAGCAAGCTGGCGCCCGCGAGCTCCCGAGCGAGACCGTCTTCCTGCTGCACGACACCTACGGGTTCCCGATCGACCTGACCCTCGAGATTGCAGACGAGGCCGGACTCGCTGTCGATCGTGGTGCGTTCGATGTCTTGATGCAGCACCAACGAACGATCGCCAAGGCCGATGCCAAGACCAAGAAGCAGCATTTGGCCGATCTCTCGGTCTACAGCGCCTATCGCGCCCACGGCGAGACTGGGTTCACCGGCTACGACTCGCTCGTCACAGAAAGCACTGTGCTCGGCATCATTGTCGACGGCGCAAGCGTCGCAAAGGCTACTGCCGGCGACATCGCTGAAGTCATTCTTGCTGAAACCTCGCTGTATCCAGAGTCCGGTGGGCAAGAAGCCGACGCCGGGACGATTGTCGGCAAAGGCTTCGAACTTGAGGTGCTTGACGTCCAACGCCCGGTGAAGGGCCTTGTCAGCCACAAGGTCCAGGTGTCAACAGGCGAAGTGGGTGTCGGCGACGCGGCAACTACCCTTGTCGACACTGAGTGGCGGCGCGGCGCGACTCAGGCGCACTCGGCGACCCATCTCATCCATGCCGCACTTCGACAAATTCTCGGTCCGCAGGCCCATCAATCTGGCTCGTACAACAAATCCGGCTATATGCGCCTCGACTTCTCCTGGAACCAGGCGCTATCGCATGCTACAAAGACCGAGATCGAGGACGTCGCGAATAACGCCATTCGAGACAACCTGATTGTTGACACTCGCATCATGGCCATCGACGACGCGAAGGCCCTCGGGGCGATGGCGCTGTTCGGCGAGAAGTATGGGGAAACCGTGCGCGTCGTCGAGATCGGCGGGGCGTGGTCGCGCGAGCTGTGCGCTGGCACACACGTCTCGCGATCGGCGGAGATCGGGCTCATCAACCTCATCGGTGAGTCTTCCGTGGGATCAACCAATCGCCGGATCGAGTCGCTTGTCGGAATGGACGCCTTCCGCGACCTTGCCGTCGAGCGTGCGATCGTCTCCGAGCTCACGTCAACGCTCAAGACTCCGCGAGATCAGCTGCCTGCTCGCATCTCAGAACTTGTTGCGAATCTCAAGGCCGCTGAGCGAGTAATCGCGCAATTTGGCGCGAGTCAACTCGCCCAGCGCGTTCCGGCGCTTGTCGCTGCTGCACGGCGCATCGGGCCCGTGACCTTCGTCGGGGAGAATCTCGGCTCAGTAGCATCCGCCGATGATGTGCGAACGCTTGTCGCAAGCGTTCGAGAACGACTCGGCGCAGATCAAGCTGTCGTTGCGCTTGGCGCGGACGTGGGCGGCAAGCCCGTCGTCATCGTCGCAACCAACGAAGCGGCTCGGTCAAACTTGCTCCTCGCTGGGGACCTCGCGAAGGCTGCGGCTGCCGTGCTTGGCGGCGGTGGCGGCGGTAAAGCTGACCTCGCTCAGGGCGGCGGAACGGACGTGTCCGCGATTGCGAGCGCGATCGATACGGTAGCCGCGGCCGTTCTCGGTTGATGATGCGCACCGGCAATCGACTCGCGATCGACGTCGGAACCGCACGAATCGGCGTCGCGCGCTCAGACCGCGATGGTTTGCTGGCGACACCGGTCGAGACTGTGCCGCGCGGAGCCGGCGACCTTGAGCGGATTGCCGAACTGATCGAAGAGCTCGAGGCAATCGAGGTGATCGTCGGGTTGCCGATCGCGCTCTCGGGTCGCGAAACGCCATCCACGAAGGATGCTAGGGCCTTCGCGCTTGGGATCGCACGACTTCGGCGGGTACCGGTTCGGATGGTCGACGAACGGTTGTCGACAGTCTCGGCGCAGTTGGCGTTGCGGGCCTCAGGGCGAAACGTGAAGTCCTCGCGTTCGGTGGTCGATCAGGTTGCGGCCGTGATAATTTTACAGAGCGCTCTCGACTTCGAGCGCTCGGCCTCGAACCCGCCCGGCGTCGTGGTCGACCCTGACGAAGGACTGCACTAATGGCTGACGAGCCCAGTTGGGACGACATCTTTACGCCGAACGCTGACACAGCGCCGAGGCAATCAGGGTCCGACCCGAACCAACCTCAGTCTCGCCGCGAACTCCGCGAGAGCGAGGGCCGACGTCGAAGTTCTCAATCACCGAGCGCATCGCAGGCCGCATCGCAGGGCAGGGCGAGTACAGGTAGTCTCTCTCGCGACGAGCGTCCGTTGCCTCGCAAACGAAGGTTTCTCTGGCTCAAGATCACGCTCCCGATTCTCATCCTGCTCGGCGGCGCCGGCGGCGTTGCCGCCTTCGCCTGGCTGAACTACGAGGAGCAAGTGCGGGAGTTGCTCGGGTGGCAATTGCCGATCGACTACGCAGGCACAGGCAACGGAGAAATAGTCGTGGTCTCGATCCAGTCTGGAGATATCGGCTCGGATGTCGCGAGCGCTCTTCACGACGCCGGCGTCACGATGACCTTCGATGCCTTCTACGACCTACTTCTTTCGCTTGAGGAGCAAGGCGCGCCAGTGAGCTTCATCCCGGGCAATTACTCGCTGGAAAAGGAGATGAGCGCGCAGTCCGCGTTCGACGCGTTACAAAATCCCGAGAACAAGATCACCGACCGGCTCCTAATTAGGGAGGGCACGATACTCCCGAACGCCCTTGAGATCATCGCCGAAACGACCGGCATTCCACTTGAGGACCTCCAAACAGCGTCAACAGATCTCGCGTTCTTCGGGTTGCCAGCGGAGGCTCCGAGTTTGGAAGGCTACCTCTTCCCGGCAACGTACAATCTCGACGGTACCGAGACTGCGCAGGGACTCCTGAAGCTCATGGTCGATGAGATGTTCACACGGCTTGATGCCGCTGGTGTTTCACCCGAGGATCGTCACCGCGTGCTGACCATGGCTTCGATGATCCAGCGCGAAGCCGGCTCGAACCCCGACGACTTCTACAAGGTGTCACGCGTGTTCCAGAACCGGCTGGACGACGGTTGGAATCTCGAGTCTGACGCGACCGTGGGATACGGTGCCGACACGCTTGACACCGTGTTTACGACGGACGAGGATCGCGCTGACGCCAGCAACCCGTACAACACGTATGCGAATCCGGGTTTGCCAATCGGTCCAATTGGGCTACCTGGCGACCTGGCCATCGACGCCGCGCTCAATCCGGTCGAAGGGCCGTGGTTCTTCTTTGTCACCATCAACCTTGCAACCGGCGAAACGGTGTTCTCAGAGACTATCGACGAGCACGAGAGTGCGGTCGCAATCCTGCGGGAATGGTGCAACGCCAGCGTCGAGAACGGTACATACTGTGATTAGCCACGCGGGTGACTAATGTCGGGGTGCCGCGGGCGTCCGCCTCGCGTCTAGCGGTTCTCGGGTCACCTATCGAACACTCGCTCTCGCCTGCGATCCATCGGGCGGCCTACGAGAACCTGGGCCTTGCCTGGACGTACGTCGCTGCTGAGGTCACGGCTGGTGGATTGTCGGCTTGGGTGAATTCGCTCGACGAGGACTGGCGTGGACTCTCATTGACGATGCCGCTCAAGCGTGAGGTCATGCCGATACTCGCGGCGCGGCATCCGCTCGTTGATCTTGTTGGCGCGGCGAACACCGTGCTCGTGGGTCAGAACGGCCTCGTCGGCTTCAACACCGATGTCTTTGGAATCGTCGCTGCGCTTCGCGCTGCCGGCGTCGCTCGGGTCAGTCATGTTCATATGTTCGGCTCTGGTGCCACGGCAGCGTCCGCGTTGGTCGCGCTCGCTCAACTCGGTGCACGAAAGGTAACGGTCGAGGCGCGCACGGTCGTGAACGCCGCACCCCTTCTTGCACTAGGTCAGCGCCTCGGGATCGAGGTCCCAGTCATTCCGCTGGCGTTCGAGTCACGGCTAGCGCGGGATGTGGATCTCGTCGTGAGCACAATGCCAGGTGGAGCGGTCGTTGGTTCGCCCGTCGATGAAGCCATTCGCCAGCGAGCCGTACTGTTTGATGTCGCGTATGCGCCTTGGCCGAGTCCACTGGCTCGCGAATGGCTCGAGGTCGGTGGTCGAGTTGTATCTGGACTTGACATGTTGCTGCATCAAGCCGTCGGCCAGGTGCGCGTCTTTCTCAGTGGCGATCCGGATCTGGTCCTGGAGAATGAAGCTGCCGTGCTTGGTGCGATGCGGGCGGCAGTCTCCTGAGCCCCAGTCTCATGAGCCCCAACCCCTGAGCCCCAGTCTCCTGAGCCACCGTCTCCTGAGCCACCGTCTCGGCTGCATCCATCGCCGAGTCTGCTTCGAACGGTACGAGCTATGCACTGTGGGAGGATTGGCTCATGCTTCGGTGGTTGACAGCGGGAGAATCGCACGGTCAAGAGCTCATGGCCATTCTCGAAGGGCTCCCGGCTGGAGTGCCTGTCTCTCCAGAGCAAATCCAGGCCGACCTAGCTCGTCGCACTCTTGGCTACGGCCGCGGTGCACGCCAGAAGTTCGAGCAAGACGAGCTCACCATCAGCGGTGGGGTGCGTTTTGGGCTCAGCATGGGCAGTCCTGTCGCCTTGCGTATCGGCAACACCGAGTGGCCGCGCTGGGTCGACGTGATGAGTACGACACCGGTCGATCTCTCGACCCTGCCGGCTGGGCGGGGTGCCGCTCTTACTCGCCCGCGACCGGGCCACGCCGATCTTGTTGGCATGCAGAAATATGACTTTGCTGAAGCACGCAATGTGCTTGAGCGAGCGAGTGCCCGCGAGACCGCCGCGCGCGTCGCGCTTGGCGCAGTAGCACGGTCGTTTCTCCACTCCCTCGGGGTATCGATTCTGAGTCATACCCTGTCGATCGGCGCCGTCCGTGTGCCCGAAGGTGCTCCCGTGCCCGGCCCAGACGACGTCGATGGCCTCGACGCGGATCCGTTGCGCTGCTTTGACCCAGAAACCTCAAACGCGATGGTTGTTGAGGTCGACCGCGCACACGCCGACGGTGACACCCTCGGTGGCGTCGTTGAGGTGCTCGCGTACGGATTACCCCCTGGTCTCGGCTCGTACACTCACTGGGATCGACGCCTTGACTCGCAACTCGCTGGTGCGGTCATGGGCATCCAAGCGATTAAGGGAGTTGAGATCGGTGACGGCTTCGCTACCGCAGCCCGCCGGGGCTCTCAAGCCCACGACGAACTCGTTATCGGAGAGGCTGGGATCACTAGGCTCAGCGATCGTGCCGGTGGCACCGAGGGCGGCATGAGCACCGGTACCGTCTTACGGGTTCGGGCAGCGATGAAGCCGATCTCAACGGTGCCTCACGCACTTCGCACCGTCGACGTCGCAACCGGGGCCGCTGCGGAGGCGCACCACCAACGGTCAGACGTGTGTGCCGTGCCTGCCGCAGGAGTCATTGCCGAGGCAATGGTCGCTCTTGTTCTTGCGAATGCCGTACTCGAGAAGTTTGGTGGCGACTCGCTCGGCGAGACGAAACGGAACCTTGAGGCATACCTCGCGGCGATCCCAGACTCGCTCACCACCGCAAGCGCATCACACCGTGAGTGAGATCAGAGCGATCGTCGCACTCATCGGGGCGCCAGGAGCTGGGAAGACTCGAACCGGTCGACGAATCGCGAAGTTGCTGCGTGTTCCGTTCGTCGACACCGATCGCCGCGTTGTTGACGCGCACGGACCCATCGCTGCGATCTTTCAGGAGCACGGCGAGGCTGCGTTCAGATCCTTCGAGCGCGTTGCGGTTGCCTCGGCGCTGCGGGAACCTGCCGTCGTGACGTTGGGTGGCGGCGCGGTGCTCGATGTTGAAACGCAGCTCGACCTTGCGGCAACCAAGGTGGTTCAATTGACCGTCAGCGCCGAAACGGTATCGGCCCGAATTGCTGACGGTAAGCGACCACTCCTGACCGGTGGCGTTACCGCCTGGTCAGAACTGGTCGCCGTGCGCAAGCCAACATACGATCGGCTCGCGCAGTTGTCCATCGACACTTCTCGACAGCCGCTCGACAAGATTGCCGAGCAGATCGTTGAATGGCTCGGTGCCCTGACCTCAGAAGCTGACACCAGCAGTGCCGAAGGTTCGAGCGAGGAGTCGAAGTGAACGCGACAACCGTCATCCCCGTCGGTGGGGTTGAGCCATATGATGTCGTCGTCGGTCGCGGGTTGCTCGCCGAACTGGCTCAGCACATCGGAACGCGAGCGACGAAGGTGCTTATTGTGCACCCGCCGACACTTGGCGCTCGCGCGACCGCGCTGCGCGAGAGCCTGCTCGACCGTTACGAGGTGTACCTGGCCGAGGTGCCGGATGCCGAGGACGCCAAGCGCGTTGAGGTTGCCGCTTTTTGCTGGCAGATCATGGGTCAAACCGATTTCACCAGAACGGATGCCGTTATCGGCTTCGGCGGCGGGGCAACGACGGACCTGGCTGGCTTCGTCGCTGCGACCTGGTTGCGTGGCGTGCGGCTGATCCAGTGCCCGACGAGTGTTGCAGGAATAGTAGATGCCGCGGTCGGCGGCAAGACCGGCATCAATACCGCAGAAGGCAAGAATCTGGTTGGGGCTTTCTATGCGCCAGCAGCGGTCATCGCAGATCTTGACGTGCTCGATGATCTGCCGCGCAACGAGATCCTCGCAGGGTTTGCGGAAATCGTGAAGTGCGGCTTCATCGGTGAACCGGAGATTCTCGACATCGTTGAGCGCGATGTTGACACCGTGACGAACCCTCGTACGGACGAATTTCGCCGTGTTGTCGAACTTTCGATCGCCCTCAAGGCACGCGTAGTCGCGGAGGACTTTAAGGAGTCTGGCGTCCGAGAAATCCTGAACTACGGACACACTCTCGGGCATGCGATTGAGCACGCGGAGCGCTACCGTTGGCGGCACGGAGCGGCAATCTCTGTTGGCATGGTCTTCGCTGCGGAGCTCGGACGACTTGCTGGCACGCTCGACGACGCGACCGTTGACCGGCACCGGAGCATCCTCAGTTCCCTGACACTTCCGATCGATTACCCCATTGGGCGCTGGAAGACGCTGCTCGCAACAATGCAGCGAGACAAGAAGGCCAGAGCCGGAATGATGCGGTTCATTGTGCTCGACAGCGTCGGGAAACCCGTGACACTCAGCGGTCCGGATGAGCTGACGCTGTTTACCGCGTACCAAGCGGTTGGGGTCTGACTCGCTAGAGTGACTGCGTGACCAGCGTTCTTGTGCTCAACGGCCCCAACCTCGATCGGCTTGGCAGTCG
>Ga0105049_10005239_pt1 | contig 15117 bp, 10 predicted proteins | sample MAT06_FD_78087 | JGI IMG/M metagenome (GOLD analysis project Ga0105049, IMG submission 78087) | Freshwater microbial communities from Lake Fryxell liftoff mats and glacier meltwater in Antarctica - MAT-06 | ecosystem: Environmental > Aquatic > Freshwater > Ice > Liftoff microbial mat | place... | reverse complement strand
TCTGGCTATTCATTTGAGAAGTCAGATCGACAACTCGTTGCTCGGCCCGGTCCAGCGTCTCGCGGCACTGACGGATCAGCGCCACGCCCCGCTCATACTGCACGATCGAATCCTCAAGCCCGATCTCACCGCTCTCGACGCGACGAATAATCGCTTCCACCTCAGCGAGCGACTGCTCAAATGAGAGTGCTTCGCCAGAACCAGATAGAACTTTCTTGCTCACAATGGCAGGATAGCCGTCGCCCGGCGGGCGCGGCTTGAACCCTCCATTTACCAAGGCAAACGCAAGACCCCGTGGCACCGGGCTTCCGCCCGGTTCTTCTCCACGATCTTGCCCATGCCACCCGTCGCACAACAGAACGATGCCCTCGTTCGCTTCATAAGATTGGCCTACGCTCGCCCGTCGAAAAGGAGGTCACCATGCCGATGCGATTGATGCATAGACGGGGTCTCCTTGCCTGCGCAATGGCGCTCGCGGTGTCCCCTGTCACGTCCGCCCAACCGATCGTGCTCCCGCCTGCGCCGCCGGGCGTGGAGATTTCGACCGAGCAGGGCATCGAGTTCGTGACGATCGGTGATCCCAGCAACCCGGCCTATCCCGGCAACGAGTTTCTCCTCAACCAAGGCCGCGGCAGCGTGCCCTACTCCTTCCGCCTGTCACGCACCGAACTCACCACCGGGCAGTGGCTCGAGTTCGCCAACAACTTCACCACCGTGTCGAGCGAGATTGAGCAGTTCATCACCAGTCAGACCGGGCAGTGGGCGGCGTATCCCGATTTTTCCTATAACGGGCCGGGACGCCGCTACATCGCTTCGGAGACGATCCCCAACTCTGTTCAGGTGCCCGTCGAGATCAGTTGGCGCATGGCAGCGTATTACTGCAACTGGCTCCAGAACGGCCGACCCACCACTTGGGAGGCCATCCAGCAGGGGGCCTACGACGCGACCACCTTCGGCGAAGATACGTTTCGTGGCGGGTTCACCGACCAGTTGACTCACTCGCCGGGGGCACGCTACTGGATCCCCACGCTCGACGAGTGGCTCAAGTCGGTCCACTACGACCCGCATCGCTTCGGCCCGGGCCAGGGTGGGGGGGGATGGTGGAACCAGCCCGGGGGGAGCAACGACGAACTCATCCCAGGCGCGCCGGGCGTGGGGCAGACCAGCGCGGGGTGGAACGACCTGGCGGTCTTGACGCTTCCGGTGGCGTCGTACGCGACGGTGATGACGCCGTGGGGGCTGTTCGATGCCTCCGGCGGGTTGTCGGAGTGGACCGAGGAGCCGGTCGGGAACACGCTGTTCCCCCCCGATGTGTATTTCACGCGCGTCACGGATGGGTCGCGAAGTTTTCCGGGGAGCGACTTCCGACGATTCGATGACGCGGGCTTCGTCGATTATCGCTCCCCCGACAGAGGCAGCGCTACTCTCCGCATCGCTTCTAGTATTCCAGTTCCAAGTTCGCTCATCGTGTTCGCGGTGGGCGCTTCGTTGTTGTTGCATCGAAAGAGGAATCGCCCATAACTATCCGAAACGTATTGTCCATAGTTCTCGCCGCAGGTTCCATCGCCAACACCGCGCGCGCCGATTTCGTCGTCGAGTTCTCCAGCAACAATGTGACCTTCAACAACTTTGCCTTCGTGGACACCAACTTCGCGGCCCTGCTCGGCGACGGCACGCGCACCCCCGTCGGTTTCGCCATCACCAACGCCAACGACGGCTACTGGCGCATCTATTCCGACAACCCAGGTGTCGATTCGCTGGGCACTGTGACCTTCAACGGGACTGTTTCCGGGCGCAACATCCGCCTCATCATCGGGCGGCCGGGCATTCAGTTCAGCCCGTTCCAGGATGCCGGTGTGGGCGCGTGCGTGGATTAGATTGGGGGCGTCTCGGAGGGCGGGGCCCGGGTCAGCGTGCAGGCGAGCGTGTCGCGGAACCTGATCAACCTCAGCGCCAGCCGAATCCCGCGCCTGAAAGTCGGCGGGTTCCTGGTTGGCACGATCAGCCACAGCGAGGTGGGCACGCCGCCCGCCAACGTGCCCCGTGATATCGTGAACATCACCGCCGCCAACGTGGGCGCGCTCAACTTCGCCACGGGCATCCGAGTCTTCGATGGCGAGCTTCAGAATCTCAACGTTGCCGGCACACCCGCTGCCGGCGGCAACCCCTTTGTTCCCGGCAACCTGCTGGCCGGCGTAACGTGCTTCAACACCGCGAGCGTGGGCACGATCACAGTCACTGGGGTCTACGTCGGTAGTATGTCGACCAACAGTGGCAATGTCGGCCTGATCGATGTCAGGCAGCATCTTGGAGGCAGCATTACGACCACCAACGGGAACATCACCGAAGTTCGTGTAGGAACGTCGACCTTTCTGGGCACGCTTGGCGTGGCGCTCGACGCCAACGGCATGCTGCGCCCGGCCAACGCCACGATCTCCGCGGGCGGATCGGCCAACATCGGCTCCATCTCCGCCACCGGCGACATCCTCGGCACCATCACCGCCGGAGGACGCATCACCACGGAGGTCCGTGCCAACGGGGCAATCGCGGCGGTCAACGCGGCCGGCCAATTCGAGTTCGGCCTCATCCGAGCCAACGGCGGCAACATCGCGCTGGTCGCAACCGGAACGGACCTGATCGCGGACATCCAGACACCCGCGGGTGCGCTCACGACGGCGACGATCGGTCGCGATCTCTTCAGCAACATCACCTCGCGCGACAGTTGCGACCGGATCGACGTCATCCGCGACAGCTACGGCAATATTTTGCTCAGCAAGGGCCTGTCGGCAACCGGGCAGATCCATGTGGGGCGCACGCTCCAAACCGCCGGGCGCATCACGCTCAACAGTTCGAGCGCCTTCACCGGGGGGGTGGGCCTCGCTGGCCAGGTGATCCTCAACAGCAATAACCTCAGCGGCGCGTTCAGCGGGCAGGTTCGTATCCCCCAAGGCGGCGGCACGCCCGACACGGTCATCTCGCAAGCAGCGTATCCAGCCACGGTGGCTTCGCTCGGCGGCGGCTCTGTTGGCGTTGTCTCATACATTCGGCACGACGCGGACTGCTCCCCCGTGAGCAATGGCGTTCGTCTTCTACCCGTCTTTTTCGCTCCTTCGCCCATTCGCGTCGCGTTCTATGGTCCGGTTCTTGACAGCTCGCTGGGCGGGGCCGCGCCCGTCAAAATCGAATGGGACATGAACGGCATGTGGCTCCCCGTCGATCAGTTCTTCAGCGTGTCGCTCTCAGGCCGACAGGTCGTCATCGCGCCCGCGTCCGGGACCACGCAAACCTCCATCCCCGCCGGCCGCTTCCGTGTCACACCCCGCAACGCTGAACTCATCTGCGGCGGGCTCACCGTCACGCCGCCACCGATTTCCTTCGAGTACTTCTTCCGCCTCTTCCCCGACTGCAACGGCAACTCGATCGCCGACCCCGACGATTTCATCTCGGGCTTCAGCCAGGACTGCAACCACAACGGCGTCCCCGACTCCTGCGACATCTCCAGCGGCGCAAGCGTTGACGCCAACAGCGACGGAATCCCCGATGAGTGCTCCGGGGTGAACTGCCCCGCCGACTTCAACGGCGACAGGGTACTCGATCCCGACGATCTGGCCGACTACATCGGGTGCTACTTCGGCACTCCGCAGTGCAGCGGCGCGGACTTCAACGGCGACGGCGTCGTTGACCCCGATGATCTCGCCGACTTCATCACCGCCTTCTTCGCCGGTTGCTGACTTTACAACGCCAGTTCGTGGAGCTGGCAGGATCGCGCTTGATAAAGGGCGACTCCGCGATCACGGAGTCGCCCTTTTCTTCTTTTGGTGTGGGACTCGTTGGCTGCCTTGCTGTTGGCCTGGTGGTAGTTGACGTGCTTGCACAGCCGCTCATGCAGCCCGCGGCCGCGATGCCAACACGTCCAGCACCCGTGCCAGCCAGGGCCTCAACGCCGTTCCGATGCCGGTTTCGTTGCCACCCGCCGTCGCCAGTCGCCACCCACCCTTGGTTGGGAGCCGTTCCCGAGCGTATATTAATCCCCGCCAGCAAAGCCCCGCCCCTTCCATGTCTTCACTCTCCGATAAACAACGCGTGCTCGCCGCGACCGACCTCGTCCGCCTGATCGGCGAGCAGGTCACCCTCAAGCGCAAGGGCCGTGAATACACCTGCCTCTGCCCCTTCCACAACGATCACAATCCCTCCATGTACGTCGTTCCCAGCAAGCAGATCTACCACTGCTTTGTCTGCGGGGCCGGCGGTGATTGCCTCAAGTTCGCTATGGACTACTTCAAGATGGAGTTCCGCGAGGCGCTCCAAATGCTGGCCGACCGCGCCGGCATCACCTTGGCACCTCCCAAGCGACGCGAGCCGAGCGTCGATGGCCTGCCTGGTGAGAACGAGGCGGTCTCGCGCGCCGCCATCCTCAACGCATCGGCCTTCGCCTGCAATTTCTTTAAGGTCCTTCTCGGTCATGCCGAACACGGAAAGACCGCCCGAGAAGTTATTGAACGCCGTGCCATCTCCCCCGAGATGGTCGCTCAGTTCGGTCTGGGCACCGCGCCCGATCGCTGGGACGGCCTGCTCACCGTCGCCACCACCAAAAAACTGACGCCCGAAACGCTCCTCGCCGCCGGGCTGGCCAAGCGCCGCGACTCGGGCGGGCTCTACGACGTCTTCCGCAATCGCCTCATGTTTCCTATCCATGATGCCCTCGGCCGCGTCGTGGCATTCGGCGCTCGCAAACTCAAGGAAGATGACGAGCCCAAGTATCTCAACTCACCCGAAACCGCCCTCTTCAACAAGTCCGCCACGCTCTACGGCCTCCCCTTCGCCTCTGCCGCCATTCGCGCTGCTGGCCGCGCCATCGTCACCGAGGGCTATATGGACTGCATCGCCTGCCACCAGGCGGGTGTCAAGAACGTCGTCGCGACTCTCGGCACCGCCCTCACCGCCCACGGCGTTCGCGTCCTCCGCCGCCTCTGCGATGAAGTCGTACTTTTCTTCGACGGTGACGATGCCGGCCAGCGCGCTGCCGACCGGGCCATCGAAGCCTTCTTCGCCGAACCCATCGAGGTCAAAATCGCCACCATGACCATGGCCCGCGCCGCCGGCATGAACGCCAAAGACCCCGACGAACTCCTCAAACTCGGCCCCGCCGGTGTCGATGCGTTCAACAAGATCATCACCGCCGCCCGCCCCGCCCTCGAGTTCCGCTTCGACCGCCTCCGTACTCAGACCGCAGGACTTTCCGCGACGGCCAAACTCCGCATCGTCGAAGACGAGATCACCCGCCTCGTGGAACTCGGCCTCGACCGCGTCGCGCCCCTTCGCAAGCGGCTCGTCATCCAGAGCATCGCCCGCATCATGGGCGTCGGCGAAGACACCATCGTCCGCGCCCTCCCCTCCAGCCGCGGCACCGCCCGCCGCTTCCCCGAGCCCGGCTCTGGCACCAACGAGCCCATCCCCGGCCCCGGCCTTCGAGTCTCGCCCCGCTCCGCCGTCGAGCAGTTCATCGCCCTCGCGCTCTTTGATCCCGTCTTCCTCCTCGAACTCGAACCCGCCCAGCGTGTCAGCATCCTCAACTACTCACTCACCTTGGCCACCTCGCCCATGATGGTCGCCATCGTCACCGCACTTCAGTCGCTCTCCGAACCCGGCGAAGAGTTTTCAACCCGCGACATCCTCGGCTCGCTCGACGACTCCGCCGCCTTGCAAACCGCCGCCGGACTCGCCGCCGATGTCCAGGCCCATACCGGCGGTGATCCCGATCAGGCCCGCACCGTCTGGACCGCCACACTCGCTGAAGTGCGGCGCTCGTCGGCAATGGTTACCCAGGCCCAAGCCTCCGGCGATGACTGGCAGCGCCGCATCGAATCCATCCGCGTCGTCACGCAGGAGTTCGGGGCCAACCGTCGTACGCTTCCTCGCGCTGGCCCGGCAACTGGCCGCCCCGGCGGGCCGGCCACTTCCGGCCCGCTTCCTTCGATGCCGGATAAATAGTGGCCTACGCTCAACTGAAGCAAGCGTGAGTTGCCGGTGTAGAGTTCTTCATTCCGGCCCATCAACATGCGTGATCAATTTGGGAGATCTCTGGTTTGTTCTCGGCTCCGGCATCCGCCCACACGTGGCGGCGTGCGCCCCTGACTCGTTCCGGCTCGACCGATTCCCTTCAGCTCATTGCGAGGCTCTTGTGGACATCATGCTCCCGACCTGCATCACCGACCTCCTCGAGTCCTCCCGCAAACGCGGCTGGCTCTCATACGAAGAACTTAACAACGCCATCCCCGACGAGCTCGTTGACCCCGAGCGCATCGATGCCCTTCTGCTGGGCCTCAACGCCGCCGGTGTCGAACTCATCGACGAGATGGAGTACCGCGCCCGCTGTTACCGTGCCGGCAAGTGCAGCGAACCCCCCTCCAGCGTCGCCCACCAGGCCTCGATCGGTGATCGCAAAGGCCGTGCCCTCACCGTCCAGGGCGGCGAGCGAGGCAACGACAACCGCTGGACCACCATGAACTGGAAGGTCGGCGAGGTCTCGACCACGATCGCGACCCGCCCCATCTTCGGCGGACTCCCCGCCAAGGGTGCCACCAAGTCCACTGAAGTGCCCGGCGCGATCAAACCCGATGACAGCAGTTCCATCCTCGACGCCGACGAAACCGCCGAACTCCGCGCCGATCTCGCCAGCGCCGCCGCCTTCGGCCATGGCGGAAAGGTTGACGACCCAATCCGCGTCTATCTCAGCCAGATGGGAGAAATCCCGCTCCTCTCCCGCGAAGAGGAAGTCCGCCTTTCCAAGAAGATCGAAACCACCCGCATGATCTTCCGCCGCTGGTGCCTCGAGTCTGACTACGTCCTCGCCGATGCCGTCAAAACGCTCCGCCTCGTCGAGAGCGGCGAACTCCCGTTCGACCGCACCATGCGCATCAGCACCCTCGAAGATGACGCCAAAGACCGCATCGCCAAACGCCTCCCCGGCAACCTCGCCACCGTCGAGCGGCTCCTCGCCGCCAACCGCGAGGAATGGGACCAGCTTTGTAAACTCCAGGGTGTCCGCGGTAAGTCCGCCCAATGCGACGAACTGACCGAACGAATCGCGGCCCGCCGCCGCAAAATGTCGGTGCTCGTTGAGGAACTCTCAATCCGCAGCGGCCGCATCATCCCCCTCATGAAGAAACTCCGCGCCATGTCGCAGCGCATGGTCCGCACCGAGACCGAACTCAAAAACCAGCTCGCTCTCGGCAAGAAGGCCGACCCTGAAACCACCACCGCCATGCGCGAGGAACTCGACGGCCTCCGCCACCTCGTCATGGACGAACCGCAGGACATCGCCCGCAAAGTCCGCGCCATCAGCACCGTCTTCTGGGAATACGAGCAGGCCAAACGCGACCTCTCGGGCGGCAACCTCCGCCTCGTCGTCTCCATCGCCAAAAAATACCGCAACCGCGGCCTCGCCTTCCTCGACATCATCCAGGAGGGCAACACCGGCCTCCTCCGCGCCGTCGACAAGTACGAATACAAACGCGGCTACAAGTTCTCCACCTACGCCACTTGGTGGATCCGCCAGGCCATCACCCGCTCCATCGCCGACCATTCCCGAACCATCCGCATTCCCGTCCACATGATCGAGATGCTCGGCAAACTCAAGGGCCTCAGCAAAGAAGTCTTCCAGCGCACCGGCCGCGAGCCCTCCTTCGAAGAACTCTCTCGTCTCTCGGGAATGTCCGCCGCCGAAGTCCGCCGCGTCCTCAAGATCGGCCGCAACCCAACCTCGCTCGACAAACCAGTCGGCGAAACCGAAGATGCCCACTTTGGCGATTTCGTCGCCGACAACAAAACCGCGGCGCCCGCCGTGAGCGCCACCAGCGACACCCTCAAGCAGCAGATCGACCACGTTCTCAAAACTCTCACCTACCGCGAGCGCGAGATCCTCAAACTTCGCTACGGCATCGGCGACGGCTACACCTACACCCTCGAAGAAGTCGGCCGCATCTTCCGCGTCACCCGTGAGCGTGTCCGCCAGGTCGAGGCCAAGGCCCTCCGTAAGCTGCAGCACCCTGTCCGCTCGCGCAAGCTTGCCGGATTCCTCGACGGCAAGCCCGGAGCCGAACTCCGTCCCGCCCTCAGCGATTCCAAGGCCCGCGAAGCCGCCCGAGCCGCCGGCGATCTCGGCGAAAGCATCCGCCCCGGCGTTGCCGATACCGCCGAAACACTCGCCGAAACGTTCGGAGAGTGAGTGGCCGCCCCGATCACGCCCAACTCCCCCCCTTCCCCCGCCCTCGCACCAACGCCGACTGGCTCGCCGCTCATCTCCGCGCCCGCGCGCATCCTCATCATCCGCCCCTCCGCCCTGGGTGACGTGTGCCGAAGCGTGCCCCTGCTCACCTCCCTCCGCCGCGCTTGGCCCGCGGCTCGCATTGATTGGCTCGTAAACTCCGCATTTTCCGGCGCCATCGCCGCCCACCCGGCCCTTAGCGGCGTCGTGCCCTTTGATCGCCGTGCCCTTGGCCGCTGGTGGTCACCCCGCGCCCTGCACCACCTTCGCACCTTCCTCGCCGGCCTGCGCAGCGCTCACTACGACCTCGTCATCGACGCCCAGGGCCTCGCCCGCAGCGCCCTCTTCGCCCGCGTGACCGGCGCACCCATCCGCATCGGCCCCGCCGATGCCCGCGAGTGCGGCACGCTCGCTTACACCATCGCCGCCCCGGTCAGCCAGACGCACACCGTTGACCGCATGCTCGAACTCCTCGCGCCCCTCAACATCGACCCCGTCCGCGACCTGCGCCTCTACGCCCCGGCCGACGCACTCACCCGCCTCCACTCCCACCCCGACCTCCGCACCAAACGCTACGCGATTCTCGCCCCCACCAGCCGCTGGCCCGGCAAACGCTGGGCCCCCGATCGCTTCACCGCCGTCGCCGGCGAACTCCTCCGCCGCCACGCCAATCAGCTCGACGCCGTCGTCATCGTCGGCGCCGCTTCCGAACGTGATCAGTGCGGCCCGCTCCTCGCCGCCGCAGCCGCCAACAGCGCCATCATCGACTGCCTCGGCAAAACCAGCGTCGCCGACCTGATGGCCCTCGTCGCCAGTGCCTCGCTCGTCATCGCCAACGATTCCGCGGCCGTCCATATGGCGACTGGCTTCAATCGCCCCATGGTCGCCCTCTACGGCCCGACAGACATCGCCAAGGTCGGCCCCTACCACCAGCAATCGTCCGTCATCCAGCACCGCCGGGCTACCGACGTGCTCGACCACAAAAACACGCTCAGCGGCCTCGACATGATGGACCGCATCACCATCGACCAGGTTCTCGCTCAGGCAGATGCAAGCCTCAGAACGCCACCGTGATCGGCTCACCATCGGTGCCGCTCCCGCGCACCGCCCGGCCGTCCGTCACCACCTCGACCTGCATCGTCCGCTTCGGCCGCGCCAGCGAGCCTTCCGTCTTCACCACCTTCACGGTGCACCCCTTTTCGTCGCACGTCGCCTCGTAGGTCGTCAGGCGATACTCGCCCTTGGTATACCCAAAGCCGTCTCCCGCATCCTCATAGAGCGTGCCCCGCGCCTTGCCAAACTCGTCGGGCGAGATGTACAGCGTCAGCGGCTCATCGGACTTGATCGCCGTCGATTGCACGATCGGGCCAACCGGCAAAATCGTGCCGCCCTTGAGGAACATCGCCGGCAGATCCTTGTCCGCGACGGTGTTCCGGTTCGGCCCCGGCCCCACCAGTTCAAACGGCCGCCAGATCCCCGCCGGCATCACACTCACGCGATCCCGCGCCGGCGTCCCCTGAATCTGCACCAGCACGCCGCTTCCGATCAGGAACGAATCATCCTCAGACCGCAGTGCCGGGTCGGTCGGATCAGCAAAGAACACCGGGCGGGCCACGGGCATTCCAGTCACGCTCGCCTCATGGAACAGCGTGTAGAAATACGGCAGCAGCCGATACCGCCGCTCCAGCGCCAGCCGACATGTGTTCTCCACCTCCGGACCAAACGACCACGGTTCCTTATCAATATTTCCTTTCGCCGTGTGCCCCCGCGCAAACGGCAGCAGCGTGCCAAAGCCAAACCACCGCGCAAACAAGGCCGCCTTCGCCTTGTCGTCGCTCCCCGCCGGGCCGTTGCCGTTAAACCCGCCAATATCCGGCCCCGACAGCGGCTGGCCCGAAAGCCCAAGGTTGAGCACCATCGAAATCGACTGCTCGCTGTCGTTCCAGTTGGCGGTGTTGTCACCCGTCCACGTCGCCGCATAGCGATGGCTGCCGAGATACCCGGCCCGCGTCAGCACAAACGGCCGCTTGTCAGGATTGAGCGCCGCGATCCCGTCGCGCGTGCCCTGCGCCATAAGCATCCCATACACATTGTGAAACCGCGCGTGCGGACCCGCTGAAATCTGCACCTCCGGCATCCCCGGCCCGCTCTGCCATTTGCCGCCCGTGTGCAGATTCGTCTCCGGCATCGTCTTGCTCGAAACGTTGAACACCGCCGGCTCGTTCATGTCGTTCCACACCCCGTCGATGCCCGTCGCCATGAAGTCCTTGTACAGCCCCGCCCACCACTGCCGCACCGTATCGCTCGTGTAATCCGGGAAGTGACACGTCCCCGGCCACACCGGGCCCTTGAACACCTTCCCCGACTGATCCTTCACCCACACGTTCTTCGCATCGCCAGTGGCCATGATGGCGTCATACGCCTTAATCTGCGCATCCCATCGCGCCCGCACTTCGGGCTTCATCGCGTTCAGTTCACCCGCCGTCGGGTCATTGGGCGATGCCTCCGCCTGCACCTTCATCCCCGGGTCGATCATCCAGATGGTCCGGAACCCGTCGTTTTCAAGATCAGCATTGAGCCTCGTCGGATCGAAGAACTCGCGCGGATCGAACGTGAACACCCGGTACCCGGCCATGTAGTCAATATCAAACCAGATCACATCGCACGGCAGATTCCGCGACCGGAAGTTCGCCGCCACCTCGCGCACCTTCGCCTCCGGGTTATACGAATACCGACACTGGTGATACCCAATCGCCCACATCGGCGGCATCGGCATCGTGCCTGTCAGCGTCGCCAGCGCCATGCACAGTTCCTGCGGCGTCTTGCGCTCAATGATCGTCACCGGGAACGCCGGCCCCTCGCTGGTGATCGTGATCCCCTTCTCCAGGTTGATCTCCGTCCGCCACGTCGTGTCCGCCAGCACGCCAAAGCACGTTCCATCCGCCCGCACCGCAAACACCCACGGGTGGCTCTGATACAGCGACGGCGCATCAGGCGCATACCCAAACGCATCCGTGTTCCACAGCGTCACCGTTCGGTCATTGCGAAGCAGCGGCCCGCCAACCTCGCCCGTGCCATACAGCGAAGTCCCCGCCGCCGTCTCGATATGCGCCGCCCACCGCCCATCCGCCGTCTTGGCAAAGAACGGTGCCGTCGCGGGTTTACTTGCCGGCTCGCCCTTGGAAACCAGTGGCTTCACAAGCGCCATCGACGGCAGCGCATCCTCCGGCTTCGTCCCCGGCGCAAAGAACCGCACCATCCCCTCGCCCACCACCTGCATCGTCATCGCCGTCGCCGATGGCCCCGCCCCCGGCTTCCCATCACCCCCGGGCACCTGCCCCACCGCCGCAGCGGCCCAAAGCGATCCACACAACAAACCCAAGATCGCGGGCGACAGAGACATGCGCATGAGGCAACACCTTTTTCAGATTGGTCCAGGCAACCTCAAACTGTACGGCCGCACCCGCCACCCGATCCGCGCCCTCACTACCCCTTGCTCACCTTGCCCCACACATTCGCTCCAAGCTCAAAGTGGCCAAACTGAATCTCGTTCCTCGGCCCCGCCAGCGGCGTCCGCTCCAAAATCGCCCTGATCATCCCCGGCGAATAGCTGTCCTCGTGCTCGTCGATCTCCTCCGGGCTCACCAGCCGCAGCATCTTCAGCATGCTCAGCACCGGCCCCGTCCAACCCGCCGGCGTCGTCAGCACATACACCCCGCCCGGCTTCAGCACCCGGTCCACCTCGCCCAGCAGCAGCATCAACCGCTCCACCGGAATGTGCTCAAACACCGCCAGCATTGTCACCGCATCAAACACCGCGTTGCCATACGGCAGCCGCTCGTCATGCTTGGCATCAAAGTGCTTGAGCCGGATCACCGGATCACTCCTGGGCACCACCACCTCTGCGCCCCGCTCCACAAGCTGATCCACCCCCGCCCGCGAAGCAAACCCGCACATCCTCAAAAACCGTGGCGTCGTGCCGCACCCGATATCCAGTACACTCCCGCCGCGCAGCTCGGCCGGAATCAGCCGATCCGCCATCGCCGCCCGCTTGGCCGAAAGGAAGTTCTCCAGCAGCCCGTGCCCCCGTGTCGCACGGTCGAAGGCCTTTGCGCTGTTCGAATGTGAAGACTTGGAACTCACAGATCGCATCGTTGGCACCGGAGTTGAAGCAATCATAATCCTAAGTATGGAATGTCGCCCGCACGCGCCAACGCAAACTCGGCAATCTGGGCAAGCCGCGCTTCAAGCTGGATGAACTTTGAGCCACCCCCCGCCGATAATCACCCTCCCTTCCGCCTTTACCGCCCGCCGACCCGATTCACCCGCTCTTCATACCCAAAAACTCAAGTGCAGTATCAGCCAGAATCAGCCGCTTTTCGCTCTCTGTCAAATCCGCCATTCCCCGCACCATCGCCCCCGGCAACGCCTCCCCGAGCGGGAACGGATAGTCTGACCCCAGCGCCACCCGCCGCGCATCAAACATCCGCACCAGCGACCGCAGCGCATCCGCATCGTGCGTCAAAGAGTCCACATAAAACCGCGCCGGCTCAATCCGCCCCTCAGCCCGCCGCGCCAGATACTCGATCGGCCCCTTCGCGTTATCCACCGCGCACAGGTCCGGCCGCGCCTCAAACCCATGCTGAATCCGCCCCGCCGTCCCCGGGAACGATCCCCCGCCATGCGCAAAACACACCCGCAGCTTCGGGAACTGCTCCAGCATTCCTGAAAACAACACCGAGCAAATCGCCAGCGTCGTCTCCGTCGGCATCCCCACCAGCCACGGCGACCAGTACTTGCTCATCCGCTCCGGCGCCAGCATGTCCCACGGATGCACAAATACCGCCGCCCCCAGCCGCTCCGCCGCCGCAAACACCGGCGCAAACGCCGCATCCCCCAAATCCCGCCCCTCCACATTCGTCCCGATCTGAATCCCCCGCAAGCCCAGCGTCTTCACACACCGCTCAAGCTCAAGGGCCGCCAGCCCCGAATCCTGCATCGGCACCGTCCCCAGCCCCGCAAACCGCTCCGGATGCGCCCGGCACACCTCGGCGATATGGTCATTCAGCAGCCGCGCCAGGTCATACGCGTCCTTCGCCTTCGCCCAATACGAAAACATCACCGGCACCGTGCTCAGCACCTGCATCGCCACGCCCGTCGCATCGCACTCGCGAATCCGCGCCGCCGGGTCCCAGCAGTTGCACCCGATCTCCCTGAAAAACTTCTTCCCGCCCCCCGGCAAACTCTGCACCATCCGGGCGCACCCCGGCCCGCTCGCCTCCAGCGAAACCCACCCAGGGCATCCCGATCGCTGCGTCCAGTCGGGCCAGCGCTCGGGCAAAATATGCGTGTGCAGGTCAACCGCCATCATGCGTTCCTCATCCCCTTCACCCACCCGTCGGCCGCTTGGCCGCCAGCCGCCGCCGCTTCAATGAATCCGCCGCCGGATGCGCCACGCCCGTGATCTTCCGCCCTATGGGCACCACCTTGCCGCGAACAACCTTGATCGCCCCCGCCCGCTCAATCACATGCCCGCACGACCTGCACGTCCGCTTCTTCTCCGGCCCGCCCCAGAACGCTTCCATGATGATCTTCAGATCCTCATCAATCTTCTTGAGCTTCCACTTCGCCTCGTGCACCAGCGAATCACACTTTGAGCAATACCACCGCAGCGCATCACGCTGCCCCTTCGGTCGCGGAAACTCCACAATCAGCCCCACCGTCCCCGCCGGCCGCTGCGGCCGGTGCGGCACCCATCGAGGCAGCAGATACAGCTCCCCTTCACGAATCAACACATCGCGCGCCGCGCTCCCGTCCAGCGGCCGGATGTTCACGGCAATATCCCCCTTGAGCTGATAAAACAGCTCCTCCGTCGGGTTCACGTGATAATCGTTGCGCGTGTTCGGCCCGCCCGACACAAACAGCACCATATCAGTGGACTCGCTGAACAGTTGCTTGTTGCTCACCGGCGGACGCAAATCCCGCTGGTGCTGGCGGATCCATTTTTGCAGGTTCACGATCGGAAACTCGGCGGGAGACGTCTTCGTCATGCCGCATGATACGGCGCGAGCTTCTCGTTTGGCACCAGCAACAAATCTCTCCCGAGGGCCGCCGCACTCTTGAGTTTTCTATTCACCGTGCGAATACTTATGCACGACCAAACGCTCTCGCGCCGCACCCCCGCGCCGCACCCCCGCGCCGCACCCCTGCGCCGCACCCCCGCATCGAGCACCCATGAACGAAAAGTCCCGCCGCAAACAACTCATCCTCGACGTCGTCGCCGAAAACCGCATCGAAAGCCAGGAGCAAATCCTTCACCAGCTCCGCAAGCGCGGCGTCGAGGCCACCCAGGCCACGATCTCGCGCGACCTCCGCGAACTCGCCCTCTACAAAGGCCCCACCGGCTACACCGCCACTCCCCCGGCCGACTCCGCCGCCGGCACCGTCGTCCCCGGCTCCCACCTCGGCGAGTCGCTCCGCATGTTCATGCTCACCGCCCACGATGCCGGCTCCCTTATCGTCATGCGCACCCGCCCCGGCCACGCCTCACCCCTCGCGTCCGCGGTCGACCGCGGCAACCTCGTCGGCGTCGTTGGCACCATCGCCGGTGATGACACCGTCTTCGTCGCCGCCTCCTCCGCCAGTCGCGCCAAAGCCCTCGTCCGCGCCGCCCGAGCCATGGTCGCTCGACCCTGAGCGCCAGTCTCAGAACTGTGGCCAACGCCCGCCCCTCCAGCACAGCCCTCCCACCCCCCCCTTCCCCTCTTCCTGCACGGGTTTTCTCGCCTCCGCCGCCCTTCGCCCGCGGCCCCCCCCCCCACTGCGCAACACCAGACTGCGAAACAACTCGA
>Ga0105049_10005233_pt1 | contig 15126 bp, 10 predicted proteins | sample MAT06_FD_78087 | JGI IMG/M metagenome (GOLD analysis project Ga0105049, IMG submission 78087) | Freshwater microbial communities from Lake Fryxell liftoff mats and glacier meltwater in Antarctica - MAT-06 | ecosystem: Environmental > Aquatic > Freshwater > Ice > Liftoff microbial mat | place... | reverse complement strand
GGGATGGCGTAAGTTCGATCGTCCCTCCGGGACTCTGGAGAGGCTCACTCACCAGGGGTTCGATGACTCACCAGGGGTTCGATGACTCACCCCTGGCTACTCTCGGTCGCCGCATCCGCGGCTTCAAGCGGGCTCGTCGCCCGGGACATCTCGTCCCCTCCGGACCCGACAGTTGTTGGTGCGCCAGACCCAAGCGGTGCAATCGATCAGGGTGTAAACACAAACTCGGGGCTATTCAGGAGTGCCCATAGCACATCTTCCATTCGGCCTCGCCATTCAGGGTCGAGGCGCTCCGTTGGCGGGTCGCCGCGGCGCGAGGCGAGTTCCTGCTGCTGACGCACGGTCGTCGCGGCGGGGAGCAGGTGGTTCGTCCAGGTGACGTACGGTTCCGGCTTCCGCTCCGTCGGCGGCTTCGTGGAAGGTGTGCGAAGGCGCGTATCGTAACCTTGCTTCAGGTGAGCGGTGTAAGAGGCTTTCTCCTCGGCGGTGGGTTTCCGAGTCAGCAATTTCAGGAAGACCTCGTCGATCATCACTTCGAGCGGCTGTTCCTTCGAGGCGAGGGCGGTGATGCCGTGGTCGTCGCTGAGCCGCGTGAGCCAGATGCCCATGGTGCCGTTGGCAAGGATCGCGGGCTGCATCGCGTTCGGGGCAAGCTCGCGGACGCTCGTCGGTTCCTGTCGCGAGCTTCGCCAGCCGAAGGCGCCGAGCACATCCGCCACGGCCTGGATTCGGGGCAGGGCGAGGCTGGGCCGGTCACGCTCGTTGGAGGTGCTCGTGAGCATCCATGATCGACGAGGCTGGCCAAGCGAGATCGAGCTTTCGAGGGGCCGCTGCCCATCGATGTCGAGGCTTGCTTCCTCCGTGCGGAAGGGTTTGCCGGTGGCGGTGAAGAGCGAATCGACGATCTGCTCGGCTCCCAGGCGCCGCGGGGCCGGGCTCGCGAACAGGACGTTAGTTTCATTCAGGGCCGGGTCGTTGGCTCGCTGGTAGGCGTGCGAATTCAGGATGAGCTTGGTGAGAGCCTTGAGATCGTAGCCATTCGCGACGAACTCGTGGGCGAGCCACTTGAGAAGTTCCGGATGCGACGGTTTGCTGCGTTCCCAGTCGTCGACCGGATCGACGATGCCACGGCCCATGAGCCGCTTCCAGACGCGGTTGACGATGACCTGGGAGAATCGCTCGTTCTGCGGTGCCGTGATCAGGGCCGCGAGGCGATCGCGGGGCTCCCTTGCGTTCTCTGCAAGTTGATCCGCCAGCGTCTCGGGGACGAACTGAGTGAACGGCCACTTCGGTTCGACTCTGGCGCCGGGTGGAAGCGTCACCTGGATCAACGGCTTGCGGCCGCCCTGGTGAATCTTGTCAAGCGGCACGCTGCTCGTCTTCGGCACCGTCAAAGTCTGCTGGCCGAGCATGGCCGCGACCTGGAAAAGATCCTCCTGCTTCGAGACATGGGACGGCGCGTCGTGGCAGCGGGCGCACTTCATCTCCACGCCGAGGAAGGCGCTGGCCACGATCGCCCCTTTCGCCGCGAAGGGCGAATCGTTCTGCGAGGCGACCGCGAACCCCGCGGGTCCCCCGAAGCGAGGACTGCCCTTCATTCGAAGCAGTTCCGTGACGAAGAGGTCCATCGGCTTGTTGTCGCGGAAAGACTCGTACAGCCACCAGCGGAACGGACCCGTGTTGTTAAGGGTGGGGTTGAGAATGTTCGGATTCTCCGCGAGCACATCCTGCCAGTAGCCCACCTGGTGATCAGCCCAGCGTGGATCGGCGAGCAGTCGGTCGATGGCCCTCGCACGTCGATCCGTTGCGGGGTCCGCGAGGAAAGCCTGGATTTCCGGAACGGTTGGCACCACACCCACGGTGTCGAGCGTGGCCCGGCGAATGAAGGTGAGGTCGTCCGTGCGGGGCGTGAAAGTCGTGTGCTCCGCGTTGACCTTCGGCCAGCGGGCCCCTTCGCGAATCCAGGTTGCGAGAAGCTCCGCCTGTTCCTTCGTGAGCGGCTCGCCCTTCGGCGGCATGCGAAGGTCGTCGTCCTTCGAGAGAACGCGGGTGAGCACCGAACTCTCGCCGGGCTTCCCGGGAGCGACACCGGGGCCATCGCTCGTGCCGCCCGTTAGGGCTGCCGCATGGTCGTCGAGTCGGAGTCCACCCTTCACCTTGCTGCCGGCATGGCAGTCGTAGCAGCGGGCTTCGAGCAGCGGCTTCACCTGCTGGAAGTAGTCGACGGTTCCCTTCCTCGCATCCGCGGCCTGGGCCCTGGCGCTGGCGATCTCGGCCCCCAGGAAGTGATCGATCGCGTTGTTCGCAGGGTAACCCGACGGCAGCGGCGGCACGGTTGGTGCCACCTGCTGGAGCCACTTCGCCGCGGCCTCGCGGCGCTTGTCCCAGTAAGCCTTGTGCTTCTCGCGAAGGCTAGCGCGGGCCTGGGCATTCATCTGGTCGAGGGTGCCTTCGCGGTCGCTTCGATACGCCGCCCAGCCGATGTCGGTGTAAGGGATCTCCCGAGTTCCAGGCGTCAGCAGCGTCCAGGAATCCTTCCCTTGCGGGGAGATGGCGACGACAGTTTCGCCCAGTTCGGGCCGTCGCTTCGCCTTGCCGCTGTAGCTGCCAACGATCGTCTCGAGAACGACAACATGCTCACTGCCCCGGGATTCCAGGGTGACCGTCGCCTCGCGAGTGCCGGGAGGTGCGAAGCGGAAGTCGGGGCCGAGGTTCAAGTAGTCCTTCTCGGAGGGCATGCCGCGGCCATCGCTGCCATCGGTCAGCGCGGGCGGGAAGGGTGTGCTGAGAAGCAGCTTGCCATCGATGTAAAGCCGCGAGGCGCCACGACCGCGGAGCAGCAGGCGATGCGTGCCCGGAGGGAGCCTCACCGCAGCGGAGGCCCGCAAGAGGAAGGGAATCCCGCGATCCGCTCGTACGCCGGTGTCGATGTACTTGTGGGGCACCTCGAAGAAACCAAAGGCCTCCTCCGTGTAAGAGTCGGTGGCGGCGAGCGCCGCTTCGGGCCAGCCGTTCTGGGCGGGCATGCCTTCATCGCAGAGTTCGATGACAATCTTGCCTGGAACGAGGTCAATCTTTTTGACCACCTTCGGGGGTTCGGGCGGTGTCTGCGCCCCGCGGCCATATCGTGCGGCGAGACGGCTCTCCGGCACCGCCACGCGCCAGATGGAGACGTCGTCCATCATGCCGCTGAAGGTGTTGTTCGCTCCGCCGCCGTTGCCGGTGCCCAGCACAAGGTCATCCGCGTCGGCGACCGGAGCACGATTGGTGGCTCCGGCCATGTCCCACTCGCCCGATTGAGGCTTGCCATCGATCGTGCCGCGGATGCTCTCGGGCGTGCCGAAGGTGTAGCTGACGGCCACGTGATGCCAGGCGTCATCGAGCTTGAAGCCGCGGGTCGTCGTCCAGCGGTGCCACTCTGCGGGCTTGTCTTTCGTGGGGGCACTCGCGAAGAGGAAGCTGGCAAGGGCCGCCTGGCCATCACCCTTCAAGCGAAGAGCGTAGTTCTGGTTGATCTCGGGGAAGCCGGGCTTTCGCGAGCGGCCCTTGCCGAGCAGGTAAGCGTAGCTGCCCGATTTCAGTTCCTTTACCTTCACCCAGGCTTCGAGCGTGATCGAATCGCCCTGCTGGAAACGCAGGCTCTGGTGGGGCAGATCCTTCTCACGAATGGTGATGCTGGCGGACGTGCCCGCGAAGGAGAAGGCGGTGTTGTTCGCGGGGAAGGCCGGGTACGCCGGGGGCCTGGGGCCGGGCTGGAACTTCGCCCCTTGAGGAACGCCCGCTTCGGATTCGCCGTTGAAGCGCCAGACGGCGATGGGGAGATCGCGTTCCGGCCCGGTGTCGTTGCCGCCGGCGTCCGGCAGGGCCTGGCCGTGAACGGGAAGGCTGAGGAGTGCGAGTGCGAGTAACGAAAGGCCGAGGGAGTGCATCGGCATACCTGGCGAGGAAGCCGGGCGATTGGCAGGATCAGGAGTTAATTGTACGAGAGCCAGGGGAGGGAATGAAGTGCGTTTTCCTTTGAATCGCATGCTTCTCCCTCCTCAAGCAACCATGGTGTCCTTTCCAACTCCCCGGGCATCAGGACACTCGACCTGGCCAAAAAAGCCTCTTCACTCGGACTCAGTAATCCGCGATCGAGCCATCTTTCAGACGGCCGCGGATGGGCCACTCCCACTTCTTGGTGTTCGTCTTCGGGAATTCTTCCAGAACCTTCTCATCGATGTCGATGCCCAGGCCTGGGCCTTGCGGCAGTGAGGCGTAGCCGTCGGCGTCCACGCTCCAGCTTTTCTTGACGATCGGAGCCTTCAGAGCGCTCGGGTAATACTCGTGGATGAGGAAAAAAGGGATCGCCGCCGTTGCGTGGAAGCTGGCTGTCACACCGAGTTCGGAAGCCACGCAGTGCGGGGCGAGCGGCACGTGGTACGCCTCGCCCAGGGTGGCGATCTTTTTCATCTGGCTGATGCCGCCCGTGTGGGCACAGTCGGGTTGAAGCACATCAATGCAGCGTTCCTGGAGGTACGGAATGACCTCCCAGATCGTGCGATCACGCTCGCCCGTGGCAAGAGGGATGCGGATCGACTGTTTCAGCCGCTTGAAGACCTCGATGTTCCCTGGCACCGCGGGTTCCTCGATAAAGAGGACCTGACTCGGTTCGATGAGCGAAGCGAGTTGAATCAAGAAGGGCGGCGGCAGTGCGCAGTGGGCGTCGAACATGATGACGCCGTCGGGCCCGACTTTCTTCCTCGCGTCCGCATTCAGCTTCACGTAGCGTTCCATCTCCTGAGGCGAGCCCGCGAACTCGGCGGGGCCGGCGCCGGTCTTGGTCGCCTTCGCACTCGGGTAGACGCGAATCTTGTCTCGCGTCGGGCCGCCAAGGAGACGGTAAATCGGCACGCCCCAGAGCTTGCCAGCGATGTCCCAGAGGGCCATGTCGATGCCGGCGATGGTGTGCACCATGAAGGCTCCGCCACGCATGTCCCGATGGGAGCGATAAAGTTTCTGCCAGAGGTGTTCGATGCGTGTCGGGTTCTCGCCATCGAGCAAGTCGAAGAGCGACTTCGCGAGGGCGATGGCCACATTCGGTTCCAGCTGATCGATCTCGCCCCAACCGGTGACGCCAAGATTCGTCTCGATTTTGACGAAGACCTTGGCCCCCGCCGGATACGTGCGGAGCGACTTGATGCGAATGGTGGAGGACCGATCCTCCACATTGGCCCCCGGGTTCTCCGCGGCATGAATCGCCTCGTTAATGAAGGCGGCCCCGGCTGAAACCCCGGCAAGGGAAACCAGGGCTTGGCGACGATCGAATGAAGAAGGAGTTTCCATGGGAAGTGCCTGAGTGGGAAAGAGGAGCGATTCGACGGATAGTGACAGAATACAAACACCAGAGACAACGGTGGTTGCCGTTCTGCCTCCGCTGCGGTTTAGTGGGTCTGGAGAATACGATGCGCACTTTAGCTTCTCTGTCCCTCCTGGCATTCAGCACCGTCGCCCTGGCGGACCCGCCAACGTGGACGCAGTGGCGCGGCCCGAATCGTGATGGCCATGTCGCCGGTGCGACGCCCTGGCCCGAGAAACTCGACTCCAATTCACTCCGCGTTCTCTGGCGTGCGGAGAACCTGGGTGAGAGCTATTCCGGCCCCATCGTTGGGCCGGATCGCGTTTTCGTGACGGGGACGGAGGACAAGAAGACCGAACTCATTCGTGCCCTCGACCGCAAGACGGGTAAGCTCGTGTGGAAGGTCGAGTGGGAAGGTGCGATCTCCGTTCCATTCTTCGCGGCCCGCAACGGTAGCTGGATCCGTGCGACCCCGGCTCTCGATGGCGACACGCTCTACGTCGCTGGAATTCGCGATGTCCTCGTCGCACTGGACGAAGCGACAGGCAAAGAGCGCTGGCGTGCCGACTTCCCGAAACTGCTTGGCACTTCCCTCCCCTCGTTCGGCTTCGTGTCGTCACCGCTGGTCGTGGGCGAGGCTCTCTTCGTGCAAGCCGGAGCGTCGCTCGTGAAGCTCGACAAGCGGACAGGCAAGCTGCTCTGGCAGAGCCTGAAGGAAGAGGGCGGCATGATGGCCTCCGCTTTCGCCTCGCCCGTCTTGGCTCGTATCGCTGGCACCGAGCAACTGGTGGTGCAGACGCGAACCAGGCTCGTGGGTGTCGAGCCCGCGGCGGGCAAGGTGCTCTGGTCGCGGGAAATCCCTTCCTTCCGTGGAATGAACATTCTCACGCCCCTCCCGTTCAGCGACGGCGTCTTCACCTCCACCTACGGCGGCAACACTCAATGGTTCCCCATTGCCTCGGAGGGCGGCACTCTCACACCTGGCAAGGGCTGGTCGCTCAAGTACGAAGGGCACATGACGTCCCCGGTTGTCGTGAGGAACCATGCCTATCTCCTCGGCCGCGATCAGCGTTTCCTTTGCGTCGATCTCGAAACCGGCAAGGAACGCTGGCGAACCGAGAAGCGATTCGGCCAATACTGGAGCCTGGTGGTGAATGGAGATCGACTCCTCGCTCTGGATCAGAAAGGCATACTCTATCTTCTGAAGGCCAACCCCGAGGAGTTCGACCTCCTCGGAGAGCACAAAGTGGCCGACGGGGAGACCTGGGCCCACCTCGCCGTCTGTGGCGATGAGATCTACATTCGCGATCTCAAGGGCCTGACGGTCTATCGCTGGAAATAACCTCCCGAGGAACAGCATCATGCTGGGTCTTTCTCTCCTGGTTGTGGTTGGGGGCCTGGTCCTCGTTCAGACGACCGTGGGCAGCCGCCTGAACCTCAGCGCCACTCTTGACGAGACGGGTGATCTGAAGGCGATTGGGCTCTTGTCCTTCGATCTGAGGCCGGGGTTCCGCTACATGATCATCGCGGTTCCACGGGCTGGCGTTGTCAGCGTGAGTGGGCAGCCGCTGGCGAAGAAGTGAGCGAGCGGTACAACGAATGCCATGGACCTTCCCCTGAATCTCGCCGAGTACGAAGAACTCGCTCGGCAGACGATGCCGCGAACGCACTTCGACTACTTCGGCGGTGCCGCGGCGGATGGCATCACCGCTCGCGAGAATCGCCGGGCCTTCGAGGATCTCGCCCTTCGCTATCGCGTCTTCGCGGATGTCGGCGACCGCGATCTCTCGATCACGCTCTTCGGCCGCAAGCTGGACTGGCCCGTTGCGATCGCACCGATGGCCTTTCAGCAACTGGCCCATCCGCAGGCGGAAATCGCCACGGTGAAGGCTGCCGGCCGGACGGGCACGCTCTTCGTCGCGAGCACCATGGCGACGACCTCGCTTGAAGACATCGCCGCGGCCGCGACCGGGCCATGCTGGTTCCAGCTTTACGTCTATCGCGATCGCAGCTTTACGAAGGCCCTCGTCGAGCGGGCCGAAGCCGTGGGTTATGAGGCTTTGATGGTCACCGCGGATACGCCCGTCCTCGGCCGCCGCGAACAGGACATGCGAAATCGCTTCCACATCCCGCCCGGCGTGCGGATCAAGAACCTCGAAGGCACTCCGTTCGCCAGCTTTGGCCTCGATGATGGCGGCGAATACACCGGCGCCCGCTACATGCTCGCGTCTCTCGATCCGAGCCTCACCTGGAAGGATCTCGAGTGGCTGTGCAGCATCACCCGGCTTCCCGTGATCGTGAAGGGCGTCGTTCGCGGCGATGACGCCGAGCAGGCGATGAAGTGTGGAGCAGGGGGCATCGCCGTCTCCAATCACGGCGGTCGGCAACTGGATTCCGCCATCGCCACGCTGCGTGCCCTGCCCGACGTGGTGCAAGGCGTCGCGGGCCGGGGCGAAGTCCTTGTCGATGGCGGTGTCCGTCGCGGCACCGATATCGTGAAAGCCCTCGCCCTCGGAGCCAAGGCCGTGCTGCTCGGCCGGCCCGTCATCTGGGGCCTGGCCACCGGCGGCGAAGATGGCGTCGCCCGCCTGCTCGGCCTGCTTCGCGAAGAGTTCGACACCGCGCTGGCCCTCTGCGGTTGCAAGTCCGTCGACCGTGTTACCCGCGACCTCATCGCCTGAATGCTGAACCATGACGACACCCCCCCATCCGCACGGCCTCGATCCTGATCAGGTCGAATCGCAGAGGGCCAAGTTCGGCTCCAACATCCTCACGCCTCCCGAGCGTGATCCCTGGTGGAAACAGTTCCTCGAGAAGTTCGACGACCCGGTGATCCGCATCCTCATGATCGCGGCCGTCGTCGCCATCATCGCGGGAAGCGTCCACGGGGAATACCTCGAAGGCCTCGGTATCATCGTCGCGATCCTCCTGGCCACGGGCCTCGCATTCTTCAACGAATTCAAGGCGAATCGTGAATTCGACATCCTCAATCAGGTGAATGACGAGATCCCCATCAAGGTGATCCGTGGTGGTGGCTACACCACCACGCCCATCAAGGACATCGTGGTGGGCGACATCGTCTTCGTGGAGGCCGGCGAGGAAGTCCCCGCGGATGGCACGCTGTTCGAGGCCGTGTCGCTGCAAGTGGTCGAGTCAAGCCTCACCGGCGAGATGGAGCCGAACCGCAAGGTCGCCAAGAGTGAAACGATCGAGGGGCATGCCAGCACCACCATCGCGGTCGACCGCCTGATGCGAGGCACGAAGGTCGTTGACGGGCATGGTCTCTTTAAAGTCACGGCGGTCGGCGACTCCACCGAGTTCGGCCAGACCGCTCGCTCCGGCATGGAGGAGACCGGCGGCCAGACTCCGCTGAAGCAGCAACTCGAACGGCTCAGCAAGATCATCGGCACCGTCGGCTTCGGCATCGCCACGGTCACCTTCTTCGCCCTGGTCCTGCGAGCGGCCGCTGTTGGCGAACTGACGCTCTCCACCCCGCAGTGGACCGTTGCCGGACTCTTCGGCCTCGGCACCGCAGTCGCCCTGAGTCTCATCTGGATGCCGATGGTCTTCGACGGGCTCGAACTCGTGAGCCGCATTCGCCCGCCCCGCTGGCTTGGCGAAGGCCCTTCGCTGAGACGCTGGTTCATCGCCGTGGGGCTCGGCGCACTGCTCGTCGCCGTGGGACTGGGCCTCGGCACCGTGGCGGGATTCGTGCCGGCGTCCCCGAGTCACTGGCTGCCGGACGGCGCGGCGGGCGAGTTCCTCAAGTCGTTCATGATCGCCGTCACCATCATCGTCGTCGCCGTGCCCGAAGGCCTCGCGATGAGCGTGACGCTGAGCCTCGCGTACAGCATGCGGAAGATGACCGCCTCGAACACGCTCGTTCGCAAGATGGACGCCTGCGAGACGATCGGCGCCACCACGGTGATCTGCACGGACAAGACCGGCACGCTGACCATGAACGAGATGCGTGTCTACGAAGCCTGCTTCCCCCCGCTCGGCACGCGATCGCTTCGCGAGGCGGCCCAGGACCCCGCGGCCATTCTCGTGGCCGAGGGCATCGCCGCGAACACCACGGCCCACCTCGATCGCGAGAACCCCGCGGAACCCAAGGTACTCGGCAACCCGACAGAGGGCGCACTGCTCCTCTGGCTGCACGAACAAGCCGCGGATTATGTCGAACTGCGAGACGGCTTCAACGTCCTCGTCCAACTCACGTTCTCCACCGAGCGGAAGTTCATGGCGACGCTCGGGGAATCACCCACCTGTGGCCGCATCCTGCATGTGAAGGGTGCCCCGGAAATCGTCCTCTCGCGATGCAGCGAGATCCACCAGGATAGCGGGCCGACCGCGATCGAGCCTCATCGTGCCGCCCTGCTGGAGTCGCTTCGCGACTATCAATCTCGGGGGATGCGAACGTTGGGACTGGCGTATCGTCGATCGCTCGATGGCGTCGAGGACGACCAACTCGAAGCGTGCGTCGACGGACTCACCTGGCTGGGATTCGTGGCCATCGCGGACCCGGTGCGGCTGGAAGTGCCCGAAGCCGTGCGAGCCTGCCGCGAGGCGGGGATTCGCGTGAAGATGGTGACCGGCGACAACCCCGAAACGGCCCGGGAAATCTCGAGACAGGCGGGCCTCAGCGATTCCCTGTCAGGGGCTGATAGCCATATGAGCGGGACGGACTTCGCGAAGCTCAGCGATGCCGAGGCGGAAGAAGCCTCCAGCAAGTTAGGCATCCTCTCCCGGGCCCGGCCGCTGGACAAGGTGCGCCTCGTGCGTTCGCTTCAGGCTCGTGGCGAAATCGTGGCTGTCACGGGCGACGGCATCAACGACTGTGGGGCCCTCAACTACGCCAATGTCGGCCTCTCGATGGGCAAGACGGGCAAGTCCGCCGCCAAGGAAGCCAGCGACATCATCCTTCTCGATGACTCCTTCGGCACCATCGTTAACGCGGTGATGTGGGGCCGTTCGCTTTACGAGAACATCCAGCGATTCATCCTGTTCCAACTCACGATCAACGTGGCAGCGCTCGGCGTGGCGCTGCTTGGCCCCTTCATCGGCGTGAAGCTGCCGCTCACCGTGATCCAGATGTTGTGGGTGAACCTGATCATGGACACGTTCGCCGCACTGGCGCTGGCCACCGAGCCGCCACATCGAGATGTGCTTCGCAGGCCGCCACGAGACTCCCAGGCGTTCATCATCACCCGTCGAATGGCCGAGGGGATCTTCGGCACCGCGGCGTTCTTTCTCGTCGTCCTCGTTGGCATGCTGCTGTGGATGCAGCGCGACGGCGTGGTGACGGACTACGAACTCTCCGTGTTCTTCAGCGTCTTCGTGATGCTCCAGTTCTGGAATCTCTTCAACGCCCGTTGCCTGGGGCTCACGCACTCAGCGTTCCACAACCTGCTGGAGAACCGCTCGCTGCTCCTGATCGCAGCTTCGATCGCCGTGGGCACGATCCTGCTGGTGCAATTCGGCGGCGCGGTCTTCCGAACAGAACCGCTACGCTTCATGGACTGGCTGGCCATCATCGCCAGCACCTCCGTGGTGCTCTGGGTGGGAGAGATTCTTCGGTTCATTAGCCGTAGGCGAACAAAGGGGTGATCCGTCACGCGCCCGAGTTCTCCTCGAGCCGCCCGATCCGCCAGGCTCGGCGTTCGCTCCACCGCCAAAAGAGTTGAGCCGCGATCACCAGGGCCGCCGTGGTGATCGCGAGAGCGATGGCCAGTTCTTGATTCGTCCAGGGCGTCAGCGCACTCCGCAAGCTCCCGGAATCCTCGGGGAGCGGGCCCATCAGCGATCGGCGCATCCCTTCAAGCCAGTAAGTCGTCGGCAGGCAGAGGCTGATGTTCTGCGCCCAGCCCAGCACAGAGATCGGGAAGACGACGCCACTGAGCAGATAGACCAGCCCCGCGACCCCTTCGCTGAGGAACATCCCGCTGCGAGACATATTCAGCATGGCCGCGGCGATGATCATGCCGCAGGCCCAGAACATGGCCGCGCCGATCGTGAGGTAAACCGCGAGCCAGCCGACGTCGATTCCCAGTGACGATCGCATCTGCGAGAAGAGCAGCAAGCCGACGCCGATGTTCACGATTCCGCTGACGATGCCCTCGACAGCCTGGGCCAGCCCGCGGCCGAGGAAGTATGTCTGGAAGTGAGCCGGGCTGATGTAGATGTACTTGAGCATACGGAAGTGTTCGCGATCACGAATGACAGCGTAGCTGAGCCCGAACATGACGGTGCCGACGAGGCCGTAGCACGCGTTCGAGACGTACATGAACGGCAGGAATTCCTTGGGCGGACGAGGCTTGCCAAGGAACTCCGCGGTGTTGTCCGCCGCGATGAACATGCAGACAAGCATCAACGAGCCGCTGATCGGCTTGACGAAGGTGTACAGAGTAAAGAGCCACGGACTGGCCCAGTTGGTTTCAAGCTGCCAGCCCAGCCAGGTGGCAAGGCGAAGGGTGCGGAGGTGGTGCATGAGGAACCAGAGGACAGAGGACAGAGGACAGAGTCGAGGAGTCAGTCAGAAATCAGGAACGGTCTGGGGTTTCGCAGCATTGGGCCAAGCATGCGTCCGACTTCGCCGCAAAGGTTCGTAAGCTCTGTATGTTCCTTGATCGTGAGGTAGCCGCAGCCTTTCGCGAAGTCGAGCGAAGTATCGGTTTCATTGGCCTCTCCGTCACAGTCGGTGAGTTTGCCAGAGAAGTGAGCAGGATATCGACGCTTGGCCCAGGCTTCTCGGAGATTCAGGTGAATCGATCGTGAGGATCGTCGAATCTGTGAGGTCAATGCGAAGGCTACATCCCGAGGAAATCGCTTCGTAAGGATGAAGCTCTTCTTGGCAAGCTGGTAAGCCTTTTCATACACGATGAGTTCTTCGGCCAAGCGAATCACCATCGGATAGCTCCTGGCTTTCCTCTGTCCTCCAACTCTGAACTCCAACCGCTTACGACGTTTTTCTATCCTCTGTCTTCTGATCGCTGTCTTCTGTCCTCTAATTTCTACTGCCATCGGATCGTGAGTTTGCCTTCGACCTTTGCCCAGTATTCCATGAGACGTAGGAAGTGCCGGGCGACGCTGATGAACACGATGGCCAGGAAGGCGAGGATGGCCATCTCCAGTTCGACTGAGAAGAGGCCTGGCGTGCCGAAGAGCACTTGTCGCATGGCATCGACGCCGGCGGTCAGCGGGATGATGGCTGCTGCCGTCGCCACCAGTTTCGCCTTGCCGTCGGTGAAGACGGCAGCGAGTGGGAAGTTCGTGCCGCTGAGCAGGTACACCGGTTCCTGGAGTGCGTTCACGATGTGCCAGGCTTCGCGGCCCCAGAAGAGAAAGAGCGAGGCGAACATCATGCCCAGGCCATACAGAGCGGCGAGGGTGAGCAGGAAGATCGTGGCGAGCAGCCACCAGCTTGTTGGTTCGACGGGGATGCCAAACATGAGGACGCCCGCGATGGTGATCGCTGCGGCACGGATGAGCGTGGTCGTCATGCCGCCGAGGGCCATGCCGGTGAGGACCGCGGTGATGGGGGCGGGAGACATGATGTAAAGTTCGAGGTTCCCCGAATCGCGTTCCCAGTAAAGTTGGGCGCCCATACCCCAGAGCACGTTGAGCCAGAACGTGGTCATGGCGCCGCCGAGGATCACGATGCCGGCGAACTCCTTCGGTGCGTCCATGGCCTTGTACGACATGGCCGTCGCCGTGACCGCGAGAATGGGCAGAAGCGTTTCTTGCAGCAGCCAGGTCTTGCTACGAAAGAGCCATGCGACTCGTGGATAAGTGCGAGCCCAGGTCGCGGCGAGAAAGAGATTGAGCGAGGACATTTCAGGTTCTCAAAGGTGAGTTGCAATAAGCCCCGTATCGCCGCCGTACGATAACCAGCGACTGGGCGGCCATGCCTTCCCGTGGCTATTCTCAGGACGATGGATGAGGGAGCCAAAAACCACGGCCCCCGGAGAATCCAGGGGCCGTCAGGTGAAAAGTGATTCCCTCGGTTTCGCCGTCATCACCCATTCTTCTTGAGGGATGAAAGTCTACGCGGGTCGGATCACTCTCCCCCAACCTTACACGAGCGGCGAGTTCGAGACAAGTCTCGACGGTTTTCAGCCGCTTGCGGCGAAGCGATGTGGTGCGCGGTCACTTGGTGAGAAACGCGGGATCGCAGTTCTGCTCCACCGTATCAGGTGATCGTGCTCGGCAGCGCTTCGCCGCTATCCTTCTCTTGGGGAAGTGGTGCTGACAATCTGACAGTCAGTGACCCCTTCAGTAACTCGTCAGATTCCTTCACCTTCCCTCCCTTTCGCAACCGATACATTCGATACGCCCGGTGCTGGCTTGGATGGGGACGTTGGATGGCCCGTGGGAAAGCCTCACGCCGTGCGCTCGGTTGGGCGTGCTTCGCGGTGTTGCTGTCGCAACTCGTGCTGGGCGTGGTCACGGATCAGATAGCGGTGCCGGTGCGAGATCCGGAGTTCGCCTGCCGGGAGAGTCAGCTTCGTGCTCTTCGAGCGATGTATCCGGATCGCAAAGTGGTGGTGCTGCTGGGCACCTCGCGAACGATGCTGGGCATTAACGCCTGTCGACTCACGCAGTCTGGAACCAACCTCTGCTACAACTTCGGCATGCCCGCGGCGGGGCCGACCCGGCAACTCCTGACCTGGCGACGGCTCGTTGCCTCGGGCCTCAAGCCCGATGCCGTGGCCATTGAGATCCTGCCAGCACTTCACACCCACGATGGCCAAAAGCTCTTTGAATCCCGGTGGAGCGACCCGTCTCGCCTGTCCTTTGACGAGATGCGTCAGCTCGTGCCTTCGTACGCGCAGCCGATGCGTGGGGCGATTCGCTGGGGCGTTTCGCGTCTCGCTCCGTTCGTGCGATACTCACCGACGACCTATCGTCAATACTTTGCGTCGGGCGAGGCTTACGTCGCCCCCAGCAGCGAGGGAATTCCCTCGGACGAGTTCGGCTGGCGACAGGGCTTCAGCATCCATGGCTGGGAAGACTCGCATCGCGAGAAGGCGACACGCATGCTTCTGCGGCAGTATCGCCGGGCGTGTGAGGACCCACGGCCAGCGCCGGGCGAGCCGATGCTTGAGGTGCTTCTTGATGAGCTTTGCACGGCCGGGGTGCCCGCCGTGGTCTTCACGATGCCGGAGAGCAGCGCGTTTCACTTGCAGGCAATGAAGGTGGAACCGGCCGTGTCGCGGGTGAAGGCCGCGTGTCAGCAGCACGAGGTGCCTTTCGTCGATCTTCGTCGCGAGATGCCGGACGAGGCTTTCTATGACGGGCACCACCTGCACCCGGAGACAGCCGACGCCTTCACGGTGAAGTTCGCCCAGAAGGTGCTTGCCGAGACTCCCCACGGTTACCCGGGCTGGGCTTTCAACCCTTCGACTCAAGTCGTATCCTCACATTAGAAGTGCGGAATTCGGAGTGCGGAACTCGGATCGAGAAAACCTCCCTTGTTCTGGTTTCTCGACCCGTGTTCCTGGAACCGCTCGGTCTTTGGATTGAGATCCGATTGCGAATTTCTCCCATCGGCCCCGTCTCATAACGGACTCCCGACCCATGAGTGCGAAGAAAGTTTATATCGAGACCGTCGGCTGCCAGATGAACGTGCTCGATAGCGAGCTCGTTGTGGCGACTCTGCGAAAGCAGGGCTATTCGCTGGCGGAGACCCCCAACGATGCGGATGTGATCCTCTTTAACACGTGCTCGGTTCGCGAGCATGCGGAGGAGAAGACGTATAGCGCCCTGGGGCGGATGCGGGCGGTGAAACG
>Ga0105049_10005232_pt1 | contig 15127 bp, 9 predicted proteins | sample MAT06_FD_78087 | JGI IMG/M metagenome (GOLD analysis project Ga0105049, IMG submission 78087) | Freshwater microbial communities from Lake Fryxell liftoff mats and glacier meltwater in Antarctica - MAT-06 | ecosystem: Environmental > Aquatic > Freshwater > Ice > Liftoff microbial mat | place... | reverse complement strand
TGAGTTCGGTGCCTTTCGGCACTTTCGCGGCCATGCGGTAGAACTTGTATGTGAGGCGTTCGCGCAAATCGATCGCGCTATCGAAGAGAATCCACGGCGTGCGTTCGTCCATCGGCGCGGCCACGAACCGGGCTTTAACGTTCTCTTCGCGGTCGTAATTCGACGGGTGATATTGCCCGCGTTCGTTTGGATTAAATACTTGTACTTTCTCGCCATCCAATATGCCTACGAGTTTGGGTGGTTTACCCAGTTGCGGATCCTTTTTTTGATTGCGAAGGATATCAGCGGCAGCATGTTGATGATAATACAAATCGGATGTGTAACGTTTATTGTCAGCGGCTTTAATCAATTCTTTCATAGCAAAATCGAGCGTATCAACGCCGAATCTTGTTCGCAATAGTCCATGAACTATGGCATCGCTACCTGCAATACTTGCCGCGACGAGATCTGCGTGGAACTCTCGTTGTCGAGTGGCTTGATCCCATCGTGATCGAAACAAATATAGTATGCAATCGAAGGGTACACGAATCGCATACTGGAAACAATGCGATATTAGATTCATCGCTTTATACATATCGTTAATATCTTTGGGATTTCCTGTCACGTCATCGAGCGCATCACGCCTCGCAACAAGGTCGTCGATAATTCTTTGCACGACGTTGGTGTATGCCGAGACGAACCCGCCTTGCGTGAAGTGGCCGAACTCGTGTGCGACGACTGCCTTAAACTCGCTGAGGTTCAGGCAGTTGACCAAACCCAGCCCGAGGAGCATGTCTTTCTTCGGTGGCACGAACAAGTTGATCAGGCTCGTTCGCGTGATGACGGCGGCGTTGACATCCGCCGAGACAAACATTTTTCGCGGTTCCTCGGCACCGGTTTCCTCGCAGACCTGGCGAATGAACGCGAACAGCGTCGGGTGCTCGCTCTCCTTCAATTCGAGTTGCAGTTCTTTCTCGATGGCGTTCTTTTTGAAGAAGCCTTTTACGAGAAACGCAAAGATAATCCCGGACATCATCGAGCCGACGATGGCGAGGAGCGACCAGCGCGTCACCTGAAGTGCCAGCCAGATCGTCAGGAAGCCCGTTACGATCACCATTGTGAAGTAAAGCAGTAAAAACAAGAACAAACAAGCGAGCAGCAACCATTCCTGCGTCACGTAGGAGCGCGGGTATGCGGTGAGGTCGTCGGGCACATCCTCCGGCGACGCAGGGTACGGTAGCGTGTTCGTGCGGGCCATGAATCCCTCGCGGAGTCGAGCCAAAGTACGTTTGAATGAAATTATACAGCAAGCATCTGCAAGGCAAACAGCGCGGTTTGGGAAGCTCATCGCAATTGGAACTGTGCCCAATACGTGTCGCCGGTTTCGGTGCCGAGAGATCCGATTGTTTGTCGTTGTTCGTCTGGCACGTAAAATGCTCAAATACGAACTTTGAACGGGTTCCGTCGCGATAGCACCAGAGGATTCGATTATGCCGGGCGAACTCGTCTCGCAAAGTTACTTTTATCGCACGATCGTCTCGCTTGCCGCCGAGGGCCTTACGGCTCGTTCGCGGTTGAGCCATCGATTGTTGCGGCGATTGACCTCCAATGCGCGACGCATTTCGCAGGCCCACAGCACGCTCTCGGACTTGATCGCGCGCGGCGAAGGCGTGCCCGTCGAAGCCGAGTGGTTGCTCGACAATTACTATGTGATCGACGAAGTAGTACGGCAGATTCGCGGCCACATGCCGCAATCGTATTACAGCGAGTTACCGATCATCCCGAACGGCCCCCATGCGGGGCTTCCGCGCGTCTACCCTCTCGCGGCAGCGATCATCGGTCGTGGCGAAGGATCGCTGGCCGAGCGCGATATTCGCTCCGCAGTCAACGAATATCAACAAACGACGGCGTTACGGATCGGCGAACTTTGGGCGGTGCCGATCATGTTACGGCTCGCGGTGATCGAACTGCTTCGCGGCCTCGTCGATCAGATGTTGGCCACGGTTACGGAACGCAAAGAGGCGAACTCGGCGGTGGCGACGTTGCGGCGCGGATCGCGCCATCGCCTCCATAATCAGCCGAGCGATGCGTACGCCGCGTCGATCTGGGAATCGATCCGCGAAGACGGTACGACCACCGAGCGCCTCGACGAATGGGCGGGGCAATATCTCGTCGATCCGCAAACGATCTGCCACCGCGAATTCTGCCGACAGGCGGCAAATCAAGTGTCGATCGGCAACGCCGTGACGACGCTGCGGATTCTCGGCGTGATCGAATGGAAATCGTTTTTCGAGGAAACCAGCCTCGTCGAAGCGGTGCTGAAAACCGACCCCGATGGCGTGTATTTGAAGCAGGATTTCGCCACGCGCGACCGTTGCCGACAAGCCGTGGAGGTTCTCGCGCGACAGAGTCGCCGTCCGGAACTCGACGTCGCGCAGGCAGCGATTGCGGCCGCCTCGGTGGAAAAATCGAACGGTCACGTCGGCTATTATCTCATCGGCGAGGGACGTGTTCCGTTCGGTCGCGTCCTCGGCGAACGTCGCACGGTCCGGCAGCGGGTACGCACGTGGTTACGCAGCCGTCCGGGGATCGTGTTCTTCGGGCTGATCCTCTTACTTTCGCTACTCGTAGCCGCGCCCGCATGGTTTTTTCTCGGTGCCTCGTCGTGGTGGGCAATCGGTTCGGCGGCGCTCGCGATCGGCTTCGTGGCATCCGAAGCGGGCATCAGCTTCACGAATCTGGTGGTGCGGAAATTCACGTCGCCACGCGTGTTGTCGAAGATGGAATTTAAGGAAGGCATACCCGCCGAGTCCGCGACGTTCGTCGTGGTACCGACGATGATCGGCAAGCCGGAACAAGCGCGCGGCCTCGTCGAACGGCTCGAACGACACTATTTATCCAACCCCGATTCGTCGCTAACGTTCGCTCTCCTGATCGACTTCATGGATGCCCCCTCGGAGACGATGCCGCACGATACCGCGTGTATCGAGGCGTTGCAAAAGTGCATCGCCACCGTGAATGCAACGTATTGCGCGGCGGGGCCATCGCGGTTTTACGTGCTGCATCGTTCGCGGAAATTCAATGCGTCCGAAGGCTGCTGGATGGGCTGGGAACGGAAGCGCGGGAAGCTCGACGAGTTCAACCGCGTGCTGCGCGGCCAACTCGATACGAGCTACATTTTAAGTGCCGAAGCGATTCCCGCACTGCCGAAAGTGCGTTACGTACTGACGCTCGATGCGGATACCGTGCTGCCGCGCGATACGGCGACGCAGATGATCGCCACGCTGTCGCACCCGCTGAACCGTCCGCGATTATCGCCCGACGGTCGCCGCGTGATCGGCGGCTACGCAATCCTTCAGCCGCGCGTGAGCTTCCTTTACCGCACCGGGTTTCGCTCGTGGTTCGCGAGGCTTTTCGCGGGCAGTGCGGGCGTCGATCCGTATTCGTCGGCGACATCGGACACGTACATGGATCTCTTCGGCCGCGGCTCGTTCACCGGGAAGGGCCTGTACGACGTCGATGCGTTTCACGCGACGGCGGGCGAAGCGTTCCCCGAAAATGCGATCCTGAGCCACGACCTCATCGAGTCGAATTATGCACGATGTGCCTTGGCGACGGACATCGAAGTCTTCGATGAATTTCCCTCGAAGTATCACGTGTTTGCAAAGCGCGATCACCGCTGGATTCGCGGCGACTGGCAACTTCTGCCTTGGTTACGTGCAAAAGTGCCATCGCCGAAAGCCGACGGTGCCCGTTTGCCGAACGTGCTGCCGATGCTCGAACGTTGGAAGGTGATCGACAATTTACGCCGCAGTCTCGTCGCCCCTGCCTCGTTTGCGCTGCTCGTGTTGGCATGGACGGCGCTACCGTCTCCCGAGTGGGCGTGGACGGTGTTCGCGCTGTTACCGTGGCTGGTGCCGGGTGTGTTGCTGACGATCAGTACGTTTCTGCAACTGCGTTCGCGGGCCACGTGGCGAGCGTTGCCGTCGAAGTGGCGATTCGAATTTACGAACACGCTCGGCCAGGCATTGCTGCAAATCGCGTTCTTACCAGAGTCGGCGCGACACGCGGTCGATGCGATTGCGCGTACGCTGTTTCGGTTAGCAACTTCGAAGCGGCGGATGCTCGAATGGGAGACGGCGGCGGCCTCCGAAGCGCGTCTCGGCGAGGGTTTGAAACAATTTGTCCAAACGATGTGGCCGACCACCGTGGCGTCGGTCGTCATCGCGGTGACGATTGCGGCGGTCGCGCCGCACAACCTGTTATTGGCAGCGCCACTGTTGGCGCTCTGGATCGCTTCGCCGCTGATCGCGTGGTTCGTCAGCCGGACGCGGGTCGAAGTCGAAACGCCACTTACGCCTTCCGAGGAAGCCGAATTGCGCCGGGTGGCGCGGCTGACGTGGTCGTTTTTCGAAGCGTACGTCGGCGAAGCCGATCACTGGCTGCCACCGGATAACTTCCAGGAAACGCCGCTCGGATTGGTGGCCCACCGGACGTCGCCGACGAACATCGGCCTGTATCTGCTCGCGGTCCTGGCGGCGCACGACATGGAACTGGTGGAGCCGCAAGTCGTCGTCGATCGCCTTCGCAAAGCGTTCGATACACTCGATAAGCTCGAACGCCATCGCGGACACTTTTACAACTGGTACGAGACGAACACGCTCGTCACAATGCACCCGCCGTACGTCTCGACGGTGGACAGCGGCAACTTGCTCGCGTGCCTCATCGCGTTGAAACACGGGCTAATCGAACTTGCGGATACGCAGCCGAATCAGGCCGCCGAACTAATCGCGCTCGCCAGCCGTGCCGAGGCGATGGCGACCGTCATGAACTTCGGGTTCTTGTACAACACCGACCGCGAACTGTTTACCATCGGCTTCAACGCCGCAACGGGGCGGCACGATTCGAACCACTACGACTTGCTCGCGTCGGAGGCGTGCATCGCGAGTTTCCTTGCCGTGGCACGCGGGGAAGTTCCCCGCAAGCACTGGTTCCACCTCGGGCGATTGGTGATGATGAGCGCGGGCAAGATCGGCCTCGTTTCGTGGGGCGGGACGATGTTCGAGTACCTGATGCCGCGGTTGCTGTTGCCCACGGCGTCGGGCGTATTACTGGATCGCGCGCAGCGCACCGCCGTGGCGCGGCAAATCGAATACGGCCGCGAAACGGGTCGTCCGTGGGGCATCTCCGAGTCCGGGTTCGCGCTGCTCGATGCGGCGCAGGTGTATCAGTATCAATCGTTCGGCGTGCCCGGTTTGGGCTTGAAACGCGGCCTCGACCGCGATCATGTGATCGCGCCGTATGCCACGCTCATGGCGGTCGATATCGACACTCCGGCGGCGGTAAAGAATTTCGCCGCACTGAAAGCGGTCGGGGCCGAAGGTCCGTTCGGCTTTTACGAAGCCGTCGATTACAGCCCCGAACGCGCGAGTGCGGCGGGCGAACCGAAGGTCGTTCGCTCGTACATGGCGCACCATCAAGGCATGGGCTTTGTGGCGATCGTCAACCGGCTGACGGGCGGACGGATGCGACAGCGATTTGCTCGCGAACCGGCGGTGAAAGCGGCGGAGTTGTTGCTCGACGAGCGCGTGCCGTTCTCCGCACCGGTCATCGACCCCGATGGTCCGAACGCGGATATGTCGCGGGGCGAAACCATGTTGCTGGATTACCCGATGCGCCGGCGTATCACGACGCCGCACACGCCGATTCCGCGTACGCACCTGCTTTCGAATGGCCGTTACACGACGATGGTGACGAACGCGGGCGGAGGCTACAGCCGCTGCCGCGATCTCGACGTGACCCGTTGGCACGCCGACGCCACCGCCGATAGCGAAGGACAGTTCCTTTACATTCGCGACCGGCGCAACGGCGCGACGTGGTCGGCGACGTACCACCCGACCGACAAGACACCCGACGAATACGAAGTGACCTACTCGATCGACAAAGCCGAGTTTCGGCGGCGCGATGGCGACATCGAATCGCTGTTGGAAATCGCGGTCGTGCCCGATCAGGATGTCGAAGTGCGGCGCATAACGGTCGTCAATCACGGCTCGCGGCCGCGGATGCTCGACCTGACGAGTTACGCGGAAATCGTGCTCGCGCCCCACGCCGCCGACAACGCGCACCCCGCGTTCGGCAAGCTGTTCCTCGAAACCGAATGGCTACGCGATAGCTCGGCGATTCTCTGTCGGCGAAGGCCGCGTTCGGCCAATCAACAACCGGTGTATGCGATTCACAGTATGGCGTGCGAGGCACCCGGCACGTTCACGTTCGAGACTTCCCGCGAAGGCTTTCTCGGGCGTCGTCGCAGTATCGGCAACCCGCAAGCGATGGATAAGGGCGTATCGACGCTCAGCGGCACCGTCGGCGCGGTCCTCGATCCGATCGTGGCGATACGCCGCTCGTTATTGCTGAAGCCGGGCGAACGGGCCATCGTCGCATTTACCACCGGCGTGGCCGCAACGCGTGAAGAAGCCGTCGCGCTCGCGGATCGGTATCACACGGTTGCCGCGATCGCGCACGCTTTCGAATTGGCGTGGGCCCACGCGCGAATCGAACTGCAAGGCAGCCACTGGAAACCCGACGATGTCCACCTGTTCCAGCGGCTCGCGGGGCACCTGCAATACGCCACCGGACCGTTGCGGGCGGCGTCTGAAACGCTCGTCGCCAACCGCCTCGGGCAGTCGGCACTCTGGGCGTTCGGCATCTCCGGCGACCTCCCGATTCTGCTGCTGCGAATGCATAGTGCAGGCGGACTGATACACCTGCGTCAGTTACTGCAAGCGGAATCGTACTGGCAGGCGAAAGGCTTCCCCGTCGATCTCGTCGTGCTGCTCGAAAACGCGGGCGGCTATCACGATGAACTTCACGATGATGTCGTAAACCTGACGCGGCAAATGGGCTTTCACGAGCGGATCAATCAGCCCGCGGGTATCTTCATCCGCAAAGGCTTTCAGATGACCGAGCCGGAGCGCACGGTGCTCCTGAGTACGGCACGGGTAGTGCTCGATGACCGCAGCGGGCCGGTAGCGGCACAGGCCGATGCCGCCATCGCGCCGCGAACGTTGCCCGCACGGCGAATCATGCCGATACCCGCCACTCGCTTCGAGGAACCGGCTCCGCTCAAGGATCTGCTGTACGACAACGGCTACGGCGGCTTCAGCAACGATGGCCACGATTATGTGGTGCATCCGTACAAAGTCCCGCCGATGCCGTGGTCGAACGTCATTGCGAATCCACGCGGTGGCTTCCTCGTGACCGAATCCGGTAGCGGGTACATTTGGGCGAGCAACAGCCAGTCGAATCGCCTGACGCCGTGGAGTAACGACCCCGTTCTCGATCCGCCGGGCGAAGCGATTTACGTTCACGATGAAGAAGTGGGTACGCTGTGGTGTCCGACGCCGCAACCGGTGCCCACGACTGGCCCGATCCGCGTTCGTCACGGGCAAGGCTGGACGTCGTTCGATCGCACGGTCGAAAGCATTCACTCGGAACTGACGGTGTTCGTGCCGTTGAACGACCCCGTGAAAATCTCGATGTTGAAGCTCAGCAACACGAGCGCGAAAGTGAAGCGATTGGAGCTCGTGTATTACGCCGAGTGGGTACTCGGTACGACGCGGGAAGCGACGCTGGCGCACATTGTTTCGCGGGTCGATTCGGAAACGGGCGCGATGTTCGCGGGGAACCGCTTCCATCCGGACTTCCCGAACCAGATCGCGTTCGCCGACTCGGACTTGCGGCCGCGTACCATCACCGGGGATCGCACCGAGTTCCTCGGCCGCAACGGTCGCATGGCGCAACCCGCATCGTTTGGCCGCATCGCGCTGTCCGGTACCGTCGGCGCGGGCCTCGACCCGTGTGCGGCGATCCGTGGCAGCATCACGCTGTCGCCCGGCGAAACCCGCACCATCGTGTTCGTGTTGGGCCAGGGGAACGACCCCGCCGATGCGCGAAGGATGGCCCGCGACTACCGCAGTAGTGCCTCCGCCATTGCCGCGCTGAAAGCGGTCAAGGAACGCTGGGCGACACTGTGCGAGGCGGTGCAAGTCCAGACGCCCGACACGGCGTTCGACTTGCTCATGAATCGCTGGCTGATCTACCAGACCGTGTCGTGTCGGCTCTGGGGGCGGTCGGCGTTCTCGCAATCGGGGGGCGCGTACGGCTTCCGCGATCAACTCCAGGACGTTTGTGCACTCGTCCACACCAGCCCTGCTGAAGTGCGCACGCATATCTTGCGGGCGGCACGGCGGCAGTTCGTCGAGGGCGACGTGCAACACTGGTGGCACGAACCGGCAGGCAACGGCGTCCGCACCCGCTTCAGCGACGATTTCCTCTGGCTCCCATACACCGTGGCTGTCTACGTAGAAGCGACCGGCGACGATACGATTCTGCACGAAGTCGTGCCGTACCTCGAAGCGCCGCTACTGACACCCGAACAGCACGAAGTTTATGGGATTCCGAGCGTCTCCGACCAGACCGGCACATTGTTCGAACACTGCGAACGGGCGATCGATCACGGCTGGCGACTCGGCACCCACGGCTTGCCACTGATGGGCACCGGCGACTGGAACGACGGCATGAACACCGTCGGCAGCGAGGGCCGCGGCGAAAGCGTCTGGGTGGCGTGGTTCCAGTGCGTCGTTCTCGAACAGTTTGCGATACTTGCCGAGCATTTCAGCGATGTCGGTACGGCGGTCCGCAGCCGAGCTAACGCGATGCAGCTTCGCGATGCGGTCGAAACGAATGCATGGGACGGCGACTGGTATCGGCGGGCATACTTCGACGATGGCACGCCGCTGGGGTCGGCGACGAACGACGAATGCCAGATCGACTCGCTCGCGCAGTCGTGGGCAGTCATCGCCGGGGGCCAGCACGAACGCGCTGCCCAGGCGATGGACGCGGTCGGGAGTCGCCTCGTCAAACCCCACGACCGGCTGATCTTGCTGTTCGAGCCACCGTTCGACACTGGCCCGTTGCGTCCGGGCTACATCCGCGGCTACGTGCCCGGTGTTCGCGAAAACGGCGGCCAGTACACGCACGCCGCCGCGTGGGTCATCAAGGCGCTCGCGGGGCTGGGCCGTGGCGATGCCGCAAACGCCGCATACACGCTCATCAACCCCGTCGAAATGCCCGTGGAAGTCTATCGCGGCGAGCCGTACGTGGTGGCTGCCGATGTGTATTCGAAGACGCCCCACGTCGGTCGCGCGGGCTGGACGTGGTACACGGGATCGTCGGCGTGGATGTATCGCGTCGGCCTCGAAGATCTTCTCGGGTTACATCGCGAAGGTACACGACTGCGATTCGACCCGTGCATTCCGGCGAGTTGGCCATCCTTCAAAATGCAATATCGCTACTGCTCGACGATGTACCTCATCGAGTGCCAGAACCCGAACGGAATGCAACGCGGAATCGCAACCGTCAGCGTGGATGGCGCTTTCACACAAGCCACAATCGATCTGGTCGACGACGGCGGCCGTCACGAAGTGAAGATCGTTCTGGGTGCGCACTCTACCTAAAGATGCGCAATCTGCTTCCGATTTCCGGACTCGCAAAAGGTTTGCAAGCGATTACTCGACGTTTCACAACGGGAACTTGAATTGGCACGGCAAATGCATATATTAATTGTGAAAGAGAGGATCGAACATGATTACCGATTACCAGAATAGCACGGGATTACTCGAACTGCCACCAGAGCAAAACGGATATGCTTGTGACGAAGAATACTTCCCCGATGATCGCATCGACCTGCGGCCTTCGGAAGTGGTGCAATCGAAGCTGATTGGAATGTTGCCACGCGGTATGGCTATCCCAGTGAGTGTCTTCCACAACTGTCGCGACGTCCGCCGATGATGTTTTTTCGCTCTCCACCAACGATGTAGAAAATTCAAACAGCCGATGCCCATGCATCGGCTGTTTTTTCATTCGTCGAACGACGCATTCTTCATGCAAATCAATCCGATTGGCACGCGATCTGCATTACACATACTCAACTCAGACGCAGCGATCAACACCTGATCGTGCCACTGCAAACTTCCACTTGGGGAATCGTTATGCTCCGTTACGCAGTCATCTTTTTGGTCGTCGCCCTTGTCGCGGCCATGCTCGGTTTCACCACCATCATCGGACCAGCAATGGAAGGGGCCAAGATCCTATTCTTCGTGTTCCTCGTGCTGTTCGTGGTGAGCATGATCATGGGCCGACGTACCCGCGACATCGCGTAATTTTCGCACCATTCTGGAGGACGGAAACATGACACCGATCGCCAATGAAACGACCGAACGACATTATGTGAAACTACTTGCCGATGTGGCGAGTGGGACGCAAGAACTCGTTTCGGCACACGCAGTGCAGATGGTCGACGAAGTCAAGGGCGAAGCGGATCGCGCGACGTACGTCGTCGGCATGATGTCTGCGGCGGGAACGTTGATGGCGATCGGCTTCGTGTTCATCGTCTTCTCGTTCGCACAACTGCTCCAGGATCGGCTCGGTTTTACCGAAACAGCCGCCCTGGCCATTACGGGTGTAACGACCTTCGCAGTGGGGATTCTGATGCTCGGAATCGCACGCCAGCAGTTGCTGCTCGTACGCTGGCTTCCCTCCAAATCCCTTCAATCGCTTCAGGAGAGCCTGTCATGGATCACACGAAGATAAGCGAGAACGACCGACGAATCCTCGCCGCGCGTCGATCGCTGACCGAACGATTTGCTGCACTCGAAGATCGCGTTACCGATACGGTCGATCAGGCCACCGGGACGGTCGATCACGCGACGGCTACGTTGCGGGGCACGGTGACAGATGCGACCCAGAGCGTCCGGAGTTTGTTCACCGGAACGAGCGGAGGCGGATTGGATTTGCGAAAGCAGTTTATCAATCATCCTTGGCAAGGGATGTTGCTCGCCGTGGGCGCAGGCATCGCGGGACGAATGCTAACCCGCGCGTCGATACGTACCGCCGTCGACACGGATGCCACTCCGGTCAACCCGCTGTCGGAAATCATCACGAGCGTTCGCCGCGAGCTCGTGGATCTCGGTGAGAAGGCCATCAACGCCGCTTCGAAGAAGCTACGCGAAAACATCGAAACCTTCGCATCGCTCCCCGCCGGTGAAATGCAATCGCAAGAACCCGCCGCAAGCAACGGCTACTTCCACCACAATGGCATGAAGTCGTCGTAAGTGCGGAAGAAATCCAGGTGAAATTTTCCGCGTAGCTACTTCTTCCGTGCCAGCGTCAGGCCGTCGGCGAATGGCAGGAAGCAGAGATCGATTCGCGGATCGACGAACAACTTCGCGTTCAGGTTGCGAATAGCGACGGTATCGACGTCGGTTATCGCTTCGTCGGCCGGTTTGCCGTCCCAAAGTGTATTGTCGATCACGATCAGACCGCCGCGGCGCACGAGTGCCAAACTGGCTTCGTAATAGCCATCGTAATGTCCCTTGTCGGCGTCGATGAATGCGAAGTCATAACTATTTTCTTGGCCATCTATAATGAGCTTGGTCAGTGTCACCAGCCCTGGCCCCATCTGTAAATCGATGCGATCACCAACGCCCGCTTCGGTCCAGTAGCGTTTCGCGATGGCGGTGTAATGGTCGCTGACATCGCAGGTGGTAATGTGCGCGGTGGGGTCGGCGAACGCCATCCAGAGTGTACCGTACCCGGTGAAAGTGCCGAGTTCGAGGATGCGTTTGGCGGGTATCATTTTCACGAGCAGATCGAGTAACGGCCCTTGTTCTGGTGCCGTCTGCCAGTCGCCATGCGATAATAACGCGGTTTCTTCCCGCAATCGACGCAACAGATCGGGTTCGCGCAATGACACCGACAGGAAGTAATCGTAAAGCGGGTCAGTCATCGGCGTCGGGCGAACGTGGCTCGTCATCGCGGGGAGTCTCCAGTATCTACGTACGAACCACCACTTAATTTCGAGCCACCGGGTTCATCCGGTTCATCCCTATCGTGTTCGGCACGATATTTGCGCGTTGCGCGGGGGTGAGCATCCAGTTAATATACGGCCTCTCTCATCGAGAGCGCGACATGACTGAGACTGCGAAAAACCCGCGAAACGGGCTGAGGCAGCCGGTGGCCGGCTTACCGATCCTGGCACGCGCGAAGGCCCTGTATGTCAGTCGATTTTCGCGGCCGAGATTTCGAGCACCTTGAAGCGGATCGTGCCCTTGGGTGCGTGAATTTCGGCGACGTCGCCCTTCTTTTTGCCGATCAGCCCTTCGCCGATCGGGCTATCGGTGAGGATGCGTCCCTTCTCGGGGTTTTCCTGGCCGGGGCCGACCAACTCGAAAGTTTCTTCTTCGTCGAACTCGAGGTCGCGCACTTTCACTTTGCTACCGAAGACGACGGTATCTTTGGGCAACAGATTCGGGTCGAGGATCTGCGCGCGATTGAGCCGGTCGGCAATCTCGTTGACCTTCGCTTGCAGTTGGCCCTGATCTTCGCGCGCCGCATGATACTCCGCGTTTTCGGAGAGGTCGCCGAGGTCGCGGGCGGTGGCCACGCGCTTCGTAATCTCGATCATTTCGTGGCCGCGGAGCCGATCGAGTTCGGCCTTGAGCTTGTCGTATCCGGCTCGCGTCATGGGGATGCGTTGTTCGGCCATTGACGCCACTCCTCGATCCGAAGACCGTCTCGATTTCAGCGGAAATACCGCCGAAACTATTGCGAATAAGGGAAAAAATCCCGGCGGTCGACGCGATAGTTGCGCCGGCCGCCGGGGTTCGATTGCCGGTATTATATCTCATCGGGCACCGCACGCAAAATGATCCTTCGAAAAGGAATGCCCACCGTCGGCCAACCCCATGCCGTCCAGTCGTCTTTGCGCACCCGTGCCGGTTCGTTCGTTTCTTCGACTTGCTCCGAACAGATACGCTCGGCGTCAGTCAATTTTCGCGTCGCCTGGAAGCGATTTCCTCGCCGCGACACGACCGAGCTATCGTCGACAATCGCAATCACGCACGGTTCGTCGTCGACATCCAGCATGCGGTGCGCGATCATTTCGAACCCCGCGCTCGAATAGCGTTCTTTCATTTCGAGCAAATCGTAGCCGGACTTACGCGCATCGGGGCCGAACCAGCGCGTCGGCAATAGCAACCGCGGCACGACCAACGCCACCAGCGCGTTCCACGACGAGGGATTTTCCGTGCCGTCCGCGATGCCGATCTTCGGGAAAATCACCGGCAACAACCGTTTGCCGATCGCCTTCGCCGCGAGGCCGTGCTGGGCTTCCTCCGATTGTTCCTCACGCAGCACGATGCTGTTCGGCCCCGGTCGCCGCTTCGGTGGATCGCCGTATTGCGGCGGCTGGCCATCATCCGGCTCGGAATACACGATGCTCATTCCAAAGATTCGCTGCGCGATCCACAGCGCATCGACCGGCGGTTCGACGACCCCCGCCCGTGCGAGCAACTCGCGCACCGCCGCATCGACGACGTCGAACAATTCTTCGGTGGAAACATCCATGCGGTCAGTATCCGCAATCGCCGACAAAAGGGAATGTCCTAGTTTTCGTCGACCGCTTTCCCGCGTAAACGGGCGAACCAGCGTCGAAGGAACCCGGGTTGTGAGGTCGGTTCGTCGGTGACGAACGACGGCAGGCCGGGCATCGTGTCGGGGCCATCGGCGAAGGCGCGCCCGGTGTCGTTTGCGGCCGCCAATGCGAGCCGATCCAGCTTTCCCGTGGCGTACGGCATGAGTGCGTCGGCTACGGCCATCGCGTTTAACGGACGGCGTTCGGGCGATTTCTCTAAGAGCGAAGCTAGGATCGCGGCCAGCACCGGCGGTGCGGCCAACACCAATGGCGCGGGCCGTTCCTTGTGTGCCCGCATTTTGGCGTGCGGCGTGGCATACGCCGGGCTGGTGAACGGCGGTTGGCCCGCCAGCAGATAATAAAACACGCAACCGAGCGAGTACAGGTCCGAACGCGGCGTAGCGGTCGCGGCATCGTCCCATTGTTCGGGGGCCATATAGTCCGCGGTGCCGAGGTACGACGACCCCGTAATCTGCGAATCGACCCCCGCCGTCAGGCTGGCCAGCCCCATATCGAGCAGTTTCACCGTGCCATATTCGGTCAGAAGCACGTTCGACGGCTTGACATCGCGATGGATGACGCCCTGCATGTGCGCGTGCGAAAGGCCGAGCGCCACCGCACGGATAGCGGTTGCAGCATCGGGCGGACTCAGCGCGCCGGTTCGCTGAACGACCTTGCTGAAGTCTGGCCCGTTGATGAGTTCGAGCGCCAGAAACGGCACGCCGTCGGCATCGCCTGCATGCAGCGCCCGCACGATGTTCGGGTGATCGAGCCGACCGATCGCTTCCCATTCGCGGCGAAACCGTGCGCGCAAATCGGCCTCGGCGACCATCGAACGCGGTAGCACTTTCAGCGCGACGCGGTTCTTCAGCTTCTCGTGTTCGGCTTCGTAAACGATGCCCATACCGCCCTTGCCGATCATGCGAATGATCTTGTACGGCCCGACCGTCGTCATCAGTGCGTCGTTGAGCGTCGTTTCCTGGCGGAGTTCGTCGAAGATCGATTGCGTGGTCGAAGTGGGCATGTCGGTGGCCATGTTCGGCAAGATCATCGCGACGCGATTGCGACATTCCGGACAAATTTTGAGGTGCCGCGCCACCGCCAGATGCTGTTCGAGGACGAGCACCCCACTGCGGAACGCAATCAACTCGGACTGAATTGGGCAGGTCTTCACTGACAACGGAAAATCCCTTTTGAGCCAAAGCAACGTGGGCAGTGAAATTATACTGAGTCCGTTCGTTATGCAATTGCACAGTCTGCGTTCGTCGAGTCGCCGTTCCCAGTGTAAATGTTCACAAATCGGGCGTGTCGAGGATTTGTTGCAATCGCGCCGCTAGTATTGGCGGAAGATTGGCCAGCCATGATTCGTCGATGAGTTGCACGCCGATCATGTCGCGTAGGTGGGTCCGGTCTTTATCGCGATTCGACATCAGTTTCATACTGAGCAACGATTCGAGCGCAATGACGCGGAAATGGTCGGAGTTTTCGACCGTCTCAATCTCGGGGGCGGGCAACAGGTGATCGGGCCGCATTTTCTCACCCGCAAACATCAGGTGAATCGCCTCGCTCGGCTTGCCGTCGATCCCGTCGCGAAACATCTCGAGACCTTGAATGTTA
>Ga0105049_10005230_pt1 | contig 15128 bp, 12 predicted proteins | sample MAT06_FD_78087 | JGI IMG/M metagenome (GOLD analysis project Ga0105049, IMG submission 78087) | Freshwater microbial communities from Lake Fryxell liftoff mats and glacier meltwater in Antarctica - MAT-06 | ecosystem: Environmental > Aquatic > Freshwater > Ice > Liftoff microbial mat | place... | reverse complement strand
TGATGTCGGGTCCGCGGGGGTGGAAAAGCGGCGATGGCGCTCCCCCGCCAGCGGGCCGTCCGCAACACCTGCTCCTGGATGGAGAAGGTGGCACATGGGAAGGGTGGCTGGAGTATCCGCTAAACGGCGGCCTGAAACTGCACACGAAATCCAACGCGCCCTTTCAGATCGAGGTCGACGAGGCGGTGGTTCACTCCCAGACCGGCACGGACCCCGGGCGGATGGCCCTTGGCGAGGTTTCACTCGATCTGGCGCGGGGGACCCATCTGATCCGCGTGACCATTGGCGAGCCCGCGCCAAACATCGCGCCGCGATTCGAACTCTATTGGACGTGGGCGGGGGGCGGCAGGTACCTGGCGCCAGCGGGGGGCGAGTACGTGACTCCGCGCCCGCTCAGTCCGGTGGAGCAGTTCTGCACCCGAATCTGGCGGCTCAAATTTACCGCCACGGCGGCACTTCTGGCGCTGGTGTTGCTGCTATCATTGATGCCGGCGAAGAAAATGCGCGAATCACTGATCTAACCGCATTTTCGCCATCCCCAAACCGCGAGGACGCGGTTTGGTAAGCGCCGATTTTCCCGGAGACCTTCCCGATGATCCAATCCACTGACACGCAACTTGGGCAGGTTCTGGTCGAGATGGGGAAGCTGGACCCGGACTCGCTCGACTCCGCGATCCGCGACGCCCACAAGTCGGGCGAGCGCCTCGAAGCCGTCCTCGTCAAGATGGGCCTCTGCGAGGAAGAGGACGTCCTGCAGGCAGTGGCGAAGTCCCTCCACCTCCCCTATCGCAAGATGACCGATGCCAAGCCGGACGACGCGGCGGTGGCGCTGGTGCCGGCGGAACTGGCCGAGCACTTCGGCATCCTTCCGCTCTCCCTCGCCGATGGCGTCCTGACGATCGCGACGTCGGACCCCCACGACATGTACATGGTGGACGAGCTGCGGCGCCAGCTCGCAGTCGAGGTGGACGTGGTCGTCTCCCCAAGGGGCGAAATCGACAAGGCGCGGAACAACATCTACGGCATCGCGCGCGCCGTGATGGACCGCCTCGCCCAGGACCGCATCGACGAAGGATTAACCGACGAGGTTAGTCTCTCGGAAAACATCGACATCGACGAGATGGCGGCGGACGCCACCATCATCAAGTTCGTGAACCAGCTCATCCAGGAGGCGATGCGCGACCGCGCGACGGACATCCACGTCGAGCCGATGGACATGGAGTTGCGCATCCGCTACCGCATCGACGGCATGCTCTACGAGGCTCCGATCCCGCCGGCCATCAAGAAGTTCCAGGCGGCGATCATCAGCCGCGTGAAGATCATGGCCGACCTGAACATCGCCGAGCGGCGACTACCCCAGGACGGCAAGATCAAGATCAAGATGGGGACCAAGGAATTCGACCTCCGCGTTGCGACGGTGCCCACGCCCTATGGCGAGTCCATCGCCATCCGTATTCTCTCCCGCAATTCCGAGATGACCACGTTGGAGCGCCTGGGATTTGCCGGCGACCACATGGCGCTGATGCGCCAGATGATCCAGAAGCCCTATGGCATTATCTTCGTTACGGGCCCCACGGGTTCCGGCAAGTCCACGACTCTGTATGCGTCACTCTCCGAAATCAACACGGTGGACCGCAAGATCCTCACGATCGAGGACCCCATCGAGTACCGCATTCCCGGCGTGACTCAGATTCAGGTAAACGCGCCGATCGGATTGACCTTCGCGCGCATCCTGCGCACGACGCTGCGACTCGACCCCGACGTGATCATGGTCGGCGAGACGCGCGATCCCGAGACCGCCAAGATCACCATCGCCACCGCCATGACGGGGCACTTGGTGTTCTCGACGCTGCACACCAACGACGCCTGCGGCGCGTTCACGCGACTGACCGACATGGGCGTGGAACCATTCCTGATCGCCTCCTCCGTGGAGGGCGTGCTTGCCCAGCGCCTGGTCCGCGTGCTGTGCCCCCAGTGCAAGCAGACCTACACCCCCGACCCCGACCTGATCCGCCAGCTCAACATGACGCGGGAGAACACGTCCAACATCCAGTTCAAGCGCCGCGCCGGATGCGAGTCGTGCCGCTACACGGGATACTCTGGCCGAACGGTAATCGTAGAAATGGTGCGGATGAACGAATCCGTCCGCCGCAAGATCGTCAACAACTCCTCCGCCAACGACGTGAAGGCGACGGCCATGAAGGACGGCATGCGCCCAATCCGATTCAGCGGGTGGGAGAAGATCAAGGCGGGCGCGACGACCTGTGACGAGGTTCTCCGCGTGACGATGGAGGACGAGTTCAATAACGAGTACGACAATCAGCCGTCCGCGGAGGGCGACACCCCCGCGGCCGCCCCGGAACTCAAGCCCCTGGAGGACGTCGGCATCGAGCTGTAACGCCGCGCACGAATGGCAACTTTCAACTACAAGGCCAAGGACGTAAAGGGCGCCATCGTGGAGGGCACGATGGACGCCGACGGGCGTGGCGCCGTGGTGACGCGGCTCCAGCAAATGGGTTTCTTTCCCATCGCCATCACCGGCGGCGGCGGAGCAGCGCCCAAGCGCGCGGAGGCCCCCAAGGCCGCCGCCAAGCCGACGGCGGGGCCAGCCAGGAAGGGCGCCGCCACGCGCGTTGCGGCACCCGGCGGCGCTAAAAAGGGATTCGACGGCCTCTTCAAGCGCCGCGGAATCGGCACGCCGGAAATCGCGGCGCTCAACCGCCAGGTCGCCGACCTGATCGGTGCGGGGATCCCGCTGGTAAAGGCCCTCGCGATCATCCAGCGGCAGACGGAAAACGAGAAGCTGAAGGAGATCATCACCCAAATACTCGATGATGTGCAGTCGGGCTCCACCTTCGCGGATTCGCTGAAGAAGCACCCGACTGTGTTCAGCAAACTTTACGTCGCCATGGTGAAGTCCGGCGAGGCGGGCGGCATGTTGGACGAGGTGCTCAACCGGCTCGCCGACATGTCGGAATCGGAGGAGCAGCTTCGCGGCAAGGTGAAGGCGGCGCTGGCGTATCCCGCGGTGATGGTGTTCGCCGGGTCGGGGGCAATCTTCGTCATGTTCAGCTACGTCATTCCCAAGATCACGGGTACGTTCGAGCAGCTTGGCCAGGCGCTCCCCGGACCTACGCAGCTCTTGATCACGATCAGCCACTTCACACAGCACTACTGGTATGTGATCCTGCTCCTCATCGTCGTGCTCGTGGGCGGGGCAATGCAGTTCCTGAACACGGTGGAGGGCCGCTCGATGTGGCACAGCGCCCAGCTTCGCATCCCGGTGATCGGCCCGCTGATCCAGAAGCGAGAGGTAGCGCGGTTCACGCGCACGCTCGGCTCGCTGCTGCGCAATGGCGTCTCGATCCTGAGCGCGCTCGACATTGTCCGCGAAGTGCTCGACAATACGGTCTTCAAGGCGGAAGTCCACAACGTGATCGAGGAAATCACGCAGGGATCGAGCGTGGCCAAGCCCCTCTCCGGAAGCAATGTCTTCCCCGCCATCGCCGTCAACATGATCGCCATCGGCGAGGAGACGGGCCGCCTGCCGGAGGTGCTCTTGCGCATCAGCGATTCCTTCGAGGCGCAGGTGGACCGGTCGGTCCGCGCCATGACGTCTCTCATCGAGCCGCTGATCATCGTGGTGATGGGCCTGATCGTGGGCTTCATCGTGATCGCGATGATGCTGCCGATCTTCAGCCTGGATCCATCGGGAGGCGGCAAGTGAGGCGCCAACGCGGATTCACCTTCCTAGAGACCATGATCGTGATCGTGATCCTTGCCGTGCTGATCGCGACGGTGCTCCCGAACATGGCGGGGCCCAGGGAGCGCCAAAGCCTGCGCTCGGCCACCGGTGACATCGCGTCGGCTGGCCTGCTGGCGCGCCAGCTCGCCATCGTCGAGGGACGGCAGACCGCGCTGGTGTTCAAGCCCGCGGAGGCGAAGTGGCACATGGACCTTTCATCGCCGGGGCCCGAGCCGCTCTTCGAGGAACGACGGCGGCGCAACCGCGACGACGCCAAGCCCGGCGAGAGGGACGAGGAGCGCGAGCGCAAGTTCCCGAATCTGGTCGAACTCACGTCGGCCAAGCAGAACGAGGAGGATCTCGACCTCGCCGAGGAAGAGATTCGGATTCGCTTCTTCCCCAACGGGACGAGTTCCGGGATCCAGCTCGAAGTCGGCGCGAAGTCCGACAAGACGATGACGGTGGACTTTGACCGCGTGACGGGAAAGCCGGAGATCTACGCCGGCGCGCCGAAGAGCTTCGCGAAGAAGCTGCGCGAGCAGGGGCTTGACCCCGCGCTCTTTGGCTATTCCGAAAGCCTCGAAGACCTCGGGAACGGCCCCAAGCCCGGGGAGGGATTCAGCAGGACCTCGGGATGGAACGAGGATGAGCGGGTGGACTACTACAAGGACATCGCCGAGCGCATCATGGATCGGGCCAAGGCGCGCGACACGATCCAGCGCGAGGGCGCCGACGCCTACTACTCGGGGGCCCAGCGATGGGGCAACTGAGGCACCGCACCGTCTTCCGGCGCGCCTTCGTGCTGCTGGAGGTGATGGTCGCCATGGTGATCATCGCCGTCGGCCTCGTCGCGCTGATGAAGGGTTTCGTGCTGTCCCTGGATACCTTGAAGCGCGTGAAGCTCAACGAGCAGGCGATCCTGCTGGCGCGGACCCTGATGGACGACATGATCATGGAGCCGCCCGCGGAGGGACGCTACGACGGCGAGTTCTCCCTGGACTCGCGCTTTGGCGAGGATTTCAAAGGCTGGTTCTGGGAGCTGGACGTGGAGGCCGAGGAGCCCGACTATGAGGAGCGCCCGCCGGGGAAACTCCAGCAGGACTTGGAGGCGGCCTACATCGTGAACATCCGAATCCTGCACGAGGACGCCTTCGGCGAGAAGTCCGCGTATATCGATATAGATACGATCCAGCTCGAGGCCGACATCTACAGCATCCCCGCCCTGCAGGAGAACCAGATATTCTGATGGCGATCCGGTCACTCCATCGCTCCCGCGGGGGCTTCACGGTACTGGAAGTGATGGTGGCCCTGACTGTCTTCGGGCTCGTGTCGCTCGTGGTGTTTTCGGTTTTTTCCGCCGCGGTGCGCACCCAGGCAACGGGGCAGCGCGAATCGGAGCTGATCTCCCGCGCGCGCTTCGCGCTCGATTCCGTCGAGCGCGACACCACGAACATCTTCTTCCGCGACGAGACCTCCTACAATATCGAGATCACCCGCCAGATCGAGGAAATGGAGGCTGCGCGCCTCCAGGCCGAGGCCAACTCGAGCTGGGAGGACTTCTACACCAAGTACGGCGATCCCAATGATCCAGAGAATACGGGAAGCGTCGGCAATCCCTACGACCAAGGGCGCATCGTGGATTTGCAGATGGCCGGCGAAGACAACGGCAAGCTCGACAGTCTGACCTTCGCCGTGCGCCATCCCTTGAACCTTGGCGGCAACTATCGCCCGCTCGGCATTTCCCGCGTGAAGTACTTCGTGGAGAAGGGCTGGCTCGTGCGCAGCGAGGACAACGTGGAGGCTCCCGCGCGGAACGCCTTCGGCGAGACCGTCGGCCAAGCGCGCCCGCCGCTCTACACGCGGCTCGCCGAGGCAGTGACGGGATTCGACATCTCCTACACCTTCTGGTACGACAGTCAGTGGTACGAGGTGGAGAAGTGGAACTCCAGCAACCGGCTCATCAAGAACCCGCGTCAGGTTTTTGGGGACTATTGGGCCGACCAGCGCCGCGAGGAGGCCGATAGCGGCGCGCAGGCCGACACATCGATCAAGCCCGGCGATCCCGGCTGGAATGACTTCCTGAACGACCAGACAACAGAGCCGCTGGATCGCCTGCCGTCGGCGATTCGGGTCAAGCTGACGCTCTCCGATCCGCAGCGAGAGAACCGCACGGCGACCTTCGAGCGGATTATCAAGGTCCTCCCCGCGGAGGAAACCTACACGCCCTGGCCGGAGCTGGCGGAGGACGACCGCGAGAACGAACGCGAGCAGCGCGACCAGGCCTATCACCTGGTCTTTCCCGGTATCTCGGGGAGTAACCGATGAGGCGCATCGTCAAGCGGCAGGACCGCGCCGTGATCCTCGTCCTCGTGCTGTGGATCCTCATCGTCCTCGCGATGATCGCCTATTCGCTCCTGTTTCAGGTGACGACGGAGACAACGATCACAGCGTCGCGCAAGAAGTACCTCAAGGCCCAGGCCCTCGCGCGGGCCGGCGTGGCAAAGTCGATCATCGATCTGCGCAACGACCTCCTCTATGATGCGTCCGACGAGCAGCAGCGCTACTTCGACGCCGAGGGCGACGTGTGGGCGCGCATCGAGGAGGGCAAGGAGGAGGTCGTGCTTGGGAAGGACAAGGAACGCGACGGCTACTTCAATGCCGTGGTGTTCGACGAGAGCGGCCTGATCAATATCAATTTCATCGGCGGCACCAACATGGTCCTCCTTCAGAAGATCATGGAGCGGATTGGATATGAAGAGGAAGACGCCAAGTTCGTCGCCGGGCTGATCGTGGACTGGCGCGACGGCGACACGATTCCGACGCTCCCCAATACGCCCTCAAACGAAGAAGGCCGTGCGTACGCCGTGCTGATCAACGAGGACGCCGGCGGCGAGACCGATCCCACGAAGGTGCAGCCGCTTCGGATGCGGAACGAGAGCTTCCTCACGGTGGAGGAACTTCTGGAGATTCCGGGCGTCACGGCGGAGTTGTTCTTTGGCCCCGGCTCGCCGGAAGCCGAGTACTTCGCGCCCCAGCTTATTCAGGTGGAAGGCGACAGGTTCCAGATCAAGGAGAAGCGCCGCAGCCGGAGCGACGGCCCCGTGCTTGGCCTGCGCGACTACATCACGGTCAACGGCCCCGGCTCCATCAACATGAACACGGCGCCGGAGCATGTGCTGGCGGCCTTCGCCGAAGCCGCGGGCGAGACCGACGGCGACCGCTTTGCGGAGCGCGTCGTCCGCACGCGTCGTGGCGGGAAAGACCACGACATCGACAACAGCAGCGCCTTCAAGACGACGACGGAGGTGCAGGCCAACCCGGAACTTCAGAGCGTTCTTCAGGCGGGCGGCGGCGTGATGGCATTCGGGGTTTCCTCCCCAACGTACCGGATCATTTCGGAGGGCGTCGTCGGCAACGTCCGCGCGCGGATGGAAGTGCTGGTCCATCGCCAGCTTGCGCCGCTGCAGCGCGTGGAGAGCTTCGAGTACAACGACCGGGCGCAGGAGGCGCGCGAGCGCAACTCGGGCCGCTACGAGCGCCGGGAAAACAACAAGAACGAGCTTCAGGTGCTGTACCCCTACGTCCGAATTCTTCAGGCGTACCAGGACTAATCCACGAGCAACGGAACTCCACCGAACGACCATGCCGAAATTCGCCGCACTGGAACTGAACGAGAGCGAGGCAAAGTTTGTCCTCCTTTCCACGCGCAAGAAAGCCACCCCACTGCTGGAGGTTGCATTCGCCGTGGACTTCTCCGACCTGGAGAAGGACGAGGAGGGTTTCGCCCAGCGGGGCACGCGCCTGCGCGAGGCGCTGAAAAAGCACAAGGTCCCGCCCGCGCCCTGCGGGCTCGTGATTCCCAAGCAGAACTCCATCGTGCGAAGCGCGCGGCTCCCCTCCTCCGACGCGGTGGAACTGGTCGGCATGGCGCAATTCGAGGCGGAGAAATTCATCCCCTTCAACGCCGAGCGCCACATCATCAGCAACTGCGTCCAGCAGGTGGACGCGGTCGCGGGAAGCCAGGTGCTGATCACCGCGGTGGATGGTCCGGTGATCGAGGCGGCGATTTCCACCGCCAAGGCCGCGGGGCTGGAAATCGCCGTGGCGGAGGTCTCCTCCGTGGCGCACGCGCGCACATGGCAGTCGCGCAATCCCGAGGTTCCCCACGACGCCTGCGTGGTGTTGCTCAACATCGGCAAGAGCCAGACGGAGATGAGCATCCTCCTCGGCGGCATCCTGATCACCAGCCGTTCCCAGGCGATGGGCGTGGACAAGCTGCTGAAGGACTTGCAGGAGGCGATGCACCTTCCCGGGGCGATTCAGGCCGACCAGCTCGCAAAGCTCGACGTCATGAGCCCCGACGATTTCCTCCTCGACGGCGGCAGCACCAGCAGCGCCGAGGGGGATGGCGGCGGCGCGTCACCAACGGGCGTTGGGGAAAAGTGCCGCGCGTGGATCCAGCGCGAGATTCGCTTCATCCGCCAGACCTTCGAGCACGCGGCGCGGGAGCACTCGGTTCCCCCCGCGTCGATCATCCAACTGACCGGCGAGGCATCGGAACTAAAGGGGATCGCCCAGGCGATCTCGATCAACCTGAACACTCCCGTGCAGGTGCTGGTTCCCGGCGAGGGCGTCGAAATTCCCGACACCGCGCGCCTCAACGGCCTCTCCGTTCAGGATATGTCGGCTGTGCTGGGAACGGCGATCCGGCTGGTGGAAGAGGAAGAGGAGCCAGCCCTTCGCGCGGGCCGCGCGAACCTCCTGCCGCCCAGCATGATCCAGCAGCAGCGGGCGTCGGAACGGCGTGTCCTCCTGATGATCTCCGGCACGATGGTCGTCATCACAATGATTCTGCTCTATCTGGCGTGGGATACCCAGGCGCGCCACAACGGCGAATTGCTCAAGCGCTATGGAAAGTACAACCAGACGATGAAGCCCACCATCGACGAGCTGGCCCGCAAGAAGGAGCAACTCGACGTGATCATGAAGATCACCAGCGACCGCACCAATCCCCTGGTGATCATGGACCAGATTTCCACGTTCCCCCGCATCGGCAGTTCGAAGGCGGGGGGCGGCCTCGTTCTGACGGAGTTCAAGTACTCGGCACGCGACGAAGTGACGATCGGCGGCATGGCGGTTGAGTTCGACGACATGCAGCGCTTCGCCGAGTTCCTCAAGACGCTAACCGTGGACGGCGAGCCAGTCTTTGCGACCGTCGGGCTGCCGCAACCGCTCCCCATCGACCTAAGTCAGGGGCGCGGCACGGTGCAGTCGTTTACGATTCAGGCAATGCTTCAGCGCTTTGGCGATCAGGAGAGAGACTAACATGAACAACATGGGCAAGCGGGAGAAAACACTCCTCGTCATCACCATCGTCGTGGTTCTCGTCTATGCGGCTTGGTCGTTCGGCGTGGAGAAGGTTTTCGACTCGGCGTTTTCCGGCAACAGCGCCGTCGCGTCGGCGGAGAACCGCTTCAAGGACAACCTCGACGCGCTCGGTGACATCTATATGATCGAGCGCGAGTACCGCCGCGTGGGCGATCTGCCCAAGGCCGACGACAAGAACCTGAGCCCCGCGCTGGCCTTCACCGCCCACGTTTCGGACATGTGCAAGAAGCACGGGTTCGACTTCCCGCCCATCAAGCCCGACGTGGAGGAGATCAAGGACGTGGACGACTACGAGTTGGTGAACGTGGCCGTGCGGACGGAGGGAACCTTCGCCAACACGGTCAAGCTGCTCCTCACCTTCGAGGACAATGGCCTGATCTTCCGCGAGGTGGACCTGAAGTCCACGCGCGACAAGGACATCGTGACCGCGCGCGTGACAGTGGCGCGCATCGCGGAGAAGCAGCAACCGCGCGGCCGCCTCGGCGTCCGCCGCCCATAGCAAACGATCGAGAGGGGAAATCGGGAATGAATACAAGCAGGCTCATGATCGTGAACGGGGCGCTCTTCGTCGTCATCGTCGCCCTCGCGACGTTGATTATCGTGCAAAAGCGCGAGCTGCCCGGCGAGCCCCCGGTGGACCAAGTCAAGTCCACGGTGGACCGGCTGATTGAACGGGACAAGAGCACCGCCCCTCCGGAGAGCGGTCGATTCATGAGCATGGGGAAGGTGAACGTCTTCGAGACGATCATCCCAATTCCCCCGCCGACCCCCGCGCCCCCCAAGCCCACGCCAGCGCCCCCGAAGATCGAGGAGGTGACGGAGTTCTGGCGCTTGGTCGGGCCCCTCAGGAAGTTCGCCAGCTTCAACAACATGAAGACCAATGCTGACTTCACGGTCAACATGGGGGAGACGTTCATGGAGACCTATCGCGGGAAGCAGATCCCCGTAACACTCGAAGCGACCGACATGAAGAAGTTCACCGCGACGATTTCGATCAACGAGGACGGGCAAAAGCAGACGCGCGTGATGAGCGCGTTCTAAGCAGACCCCGCGCGACCGGAGCCGAGAGTATCCAACAAACAATAATCAGGTGTGCGCGGGCGGACAGATCAGCAGTCCTAGTTCACCTGCTTGCGCAGCTTCGCCGGCAGGATCTTCAACTGCTCGCGGTACTTGGCCACCGTGCGGCGGGCGATCTGGAAGCCCTTTTGGCGCAGCATGTCGGCGATCTTCTGGTCGCTGAGGGGGCGGCGGCGCTCCTCGGCGCCGATGATCTGGGTGAGCAGTTCCTTGATGGAGCGCGACGAGGCCGCCTCTCCGTCGTCGGTCTCCAGGCCGCTCGAGAAGAAATACTTCAGCTCAAAGATGCCGCGCGGCGTTTCCACGTACTTTTTCGTCGTGACTCTGGCGATGGTGGACTCGTGCATGCCGACGCGCTCGGCGATGTCGCGGAGCGTGAGCGGGCGGAGGTGCTCGATCCCTTTCTCCAGGAATTCCTTCTGGTAGTCCATGATCGACTCGGTCACGCGAAGGATCGTGGACTTGCGCTTCTCGATGTTGCGGATGAGCCAGATGGCGCTCTTGTATCTCTCCGTGGCGTAGTCGAAGTCCTGCGAGGGGGAGGACTTCACTTCCTCCCACTGGTTTCCGTTCTGCGCGGGAGGCGGCCCCCCGATCACCCCCGTGGCCACCGCCGCCTCGGCGGCGGCGTGGGCCGCCACCTTGGCGTCCTGGCGCGCCGCCTTGCGCGATTCCTTGGTGCCAATCAGTCGGCGATAGCTGGCCGCCACCTTCAGGTGCCCCGCGTCCCCCTCGTTCAGGAAGTACATGTACTTGCCGTCCACCTTCTTAACATATACGTCGGGCGTGATGTAGTGGGGCGTTTCCTTGGTGGTGGTGCTGCCGGGCTTGGGGTTCAGGCTGGAAAGGATGTGGAAGACCTTGGTGATTTCCTCCTCGGGGACGTCAAGGGCCCGGGCAATTTCGCGAAAGCGCTTCTGCTGCAAGTCGGGAAGGTGATCGTCGAGGATCGTGTAGAGCACGCGGTTGCGAATGCCCTGCTCCTCGCACTGGAGTCGGAGGCACTCCGCCAAGTCGCGCGCGGCGATGCCCGTCGGCTCGAATTCGTGGATGATTTCCAACACGTCGAAGACGCGGTCGGGGGAAACGTTGAGCCGGAACGCAATGGCGTCGAGGACGACCTCCGCCGGCGGCAATGCGGAGAGTTCCGCGTGATCACGCTTCATGCGGTGGGCCAGCAGGAGCAGGTGCAGGCCCTCCATCTTGAGCGCCGCCACCTTGTCATAGGACCAGCCCACGAGCTCGGCGGTAACGCGGGAGAGGAGTTCGCGGCGCTTCATCCCGGCGAAGGCATCGGGGTTCTCCCCGCCGCGCTGGCGCGCGAGGAGACGACGGAGCGTTTGGTCCACCTTCTCCACGGGCCCCGCGTTGTCGGGGGTGGCAATCTCAGGCGGATAGCCGACCATCAGGCAAAGGTTGGGGAGCGAGCAGTCCAGATAGCCGTCGTTGTTCAGATTGCCAATAATGAACTCGCCGATTTCCAAATCGCGCCCTGCCAGAATCGAGAGGCGAAGCTGGCGGTTGAGGTTGTCGTACAGGCTCTCCGGCGAGCTGGTGTAGGTCGTGAAGTCGTTCTCCTCGACCTCCTCGCGTGTGCCCGCGGTGGAGACGGTGTCGCTGTCCTCGAACTGCTCCTTCCAGTCCACGTCGGAATCGGCCATGTGCTCGAAGTCGTCGGACCCTTCGGCCTTCTCGGCGGGGTCGGTGGCTGGCCCGTCGCCGGTGAAGTCTTGGACGTCTGGAGGGCTGAAGGGATCTTCGAGGGAGGGGGGAGCCTCCTTGGCCTGGTCGGAGAGCCCCGATTCAGCCTCTGGGGCGATCATCTCGATGGAATCGTCTGCGGAGGCGTCGTCGGGGCCTGACTCCAGCGCTTCCTCGTCGTCGCCCATTTCGAGGAAGGGATTCTCCAGCATTTCGGCGCGGATAAGCTGCTCCAAGTCCATTGAGTTCATCTGCAGCAATTGGATGGATTGCTGCATCTGCGGCGTCATGATGAGCCGCTGCGTCTGTCGCTGGACCTGCTGCAGTGAAAGGGCCATGGGGTGGGGACCTCTGGAGTTCCTGCGCGATTCCGACTCTTGATCTACCTTGACTTAGCCTGATTAGCAAGAATCAGGCACAACTGCATGGACCCTAAATTGCTTCAATTTTGGGGTCAAGCAAAGAAGACCAGCTCTCACCCTGGCGCGGCACTCTCCGGTGGCGGCGCTGGGGCGACCTGGCCAACAGTTACCCATGACCATCGACGCAGCCAACCCGATCATCGGCTATCTGGCAGGGCCAACGGCCAGCGGCAAGAGCGCGCTGGGGGCGGAGGTGGCAGATCGGCACGGGCTGGCCGTCATTTCCGCCGATAGCATGCAAGTCTATCGCGGGATGGAAGTCGGAACCGGCGCGATCCCAATGGAGGAGCGCCGCGGGGTGCCCCACCACCTGCTTTCGGTGGCGGAACCGGGAGAGGATTTCCACGCAGCACGCTTCCTGGCGGAAGCCACCCGGGTTGCCCGGGAAGAACTTGAATCCAGCGGGCGCCGCAGTGTGGTCGTGGGCGGGACGGGCATGTGGATTCAGGCGCTGAGAGAGGGGCTTTTCGACGGTCCCGCGCGGGACGAGGCACTGCGCGCGGAGCTGCGCCGCGATGCCGGGCGTCTCGGCGCGCAGGCCATGCATGCGCGCCTTGCGGCTGTGGATCCCGCGACAGCCGCACGCGTTCCGCCGGCCGACCGCGTCAGGGTGGAGCGGGCGCTGGAGGTCTGGCTGCTCACGGGCGAGGCACACTCCGCGTGGATGGCGCGCGACCGACTTCGGCGCGAGGCCCTTGGCGAGCTTCCCCCGCTGGTGGTGATCGACCTACCGCGCGACCAACTGGAGCGGCGAATCGCGCGGCGCGTGGGAGCGATGCTGGCAGCGGGCTGGCCAGCCGAAGCGGCGCACCTGGCGGCGCGCAACTTGCCGCCTCACTCCCCCGCCGCGAAGGCTCTGGGCTATCGCGAGGCGCTGGCCCTGCATCGCGGCGAAATGAACGAGAGCGATGCGGCCTCGGCGATCACGCAATCCACCCGGCAGTACGCGAAGCGTCAGCGAACCTGGTTTCGCGGTCAGCGCGCGGCATATTGGATTTCGGATCCGAAAGTGGAGGCGGTGGAAGAAGCGATGGGCCTGCGGCCGAAGTCCCGCTAGGCGGCCAGCCGGCCGTGCGGCGGCGCCGCTTGGGTGCCGTCCTTCGAGGATACCTCCAATAGGCCCTCGCGAAAGAGCGCGATTTCCTCGCCGGGGACGCAATCGCGGAGACGGTGGGCTAGAAATGCGTGCGATCCACGCGCCGTGAACCACGCCCGGATCAGTGGCGCCGGCGATGGTTGACTAGGGCACTTGGCGCTCCTTGCGCCGCGCGCATGCTCCGGCGATCAGGCCCGTCGTCGCCCACCAAATCTGGGCGACATGATCCTCGTTCATGTAGTAGACCACTCCCACCACGAGCATCGCCGCCATCGCCGCCATGGCGGGGGCCAGGCCGATGTACTGGGGCTGCCTCCACTCCCGGCGTAGCGCGCGGATTCCGCAGCGAAGCACAAGCAATAGGAACCATGCATACGCCACGGCACCCAGAATGCCCACCTCCGCGATGGTCTGGAGGTAGAGGTTATGGAGGTCGGGCTGGCGGTGGTTGACGGAACGCAGCTCGTAGCGCGCGATTCCCGCTTTCGTCAGGAAGATATTCCCTCCATAGCCGACCCCGACGAGGGGATTCTCCGCGATGGGGCGATAGCCCAGGCTCCACAATTCCAGCCGCCCCGAGAGCACGAGGTTGGGATCGGAGAGGTGCCTGAAGAGTGTGAGGGCGCGTTCGCGTTCGGAGGGCAGAACAGCCAGCGCGACCACGGCGAGAATCGGGAGAACGGAGAGAAGCCACCACTTGTAGCGCAGCAGGATCATCGTCAGGAAGCAGGCGCCCCCAGTGGCAAGCCATGCCCCGCGCGCCTTGGTGAGGAGGAGGTACCAGCCGGCCATCGCAAACACGACGACGCAGGCGCCCATTTCGATTCGGCGCCCCTTGCGCCACGCATCCGTAAAGAGCGCCACGATCGCGGGCATGGCAATGATATACACCATCGCGGAGCGCGTGTAGCTCTCCATCAGCCCCGCCGCGCGGTAGTACGTGCCGCCTTCGGCGTCCTGGGCTGTATAGACGAATCTGCTGGCCTTCCCGATATAGCCGAGCCGCTGGAGGTCATGGGCGAAGTAGTAGAGCAGCACCCCCGCCGAGGAGGCGAAGCCCGCCGCCACGAGGAGGCCGCGGAGAAAATGCAGCTGGTGCCTGGGAATCGAGGACCATGCTCCCACCGCAAGGAAAAGCATCAGGAACCAGACGTGCTGGCGGAAGAGCGTGTTGAGGCTAAAGCCCGGATCGATGGAGAAGATGCTGGACGCGAGCATCGCGGCCAGTACGACGACGACGGGGGGCAGGAAGCGGCGTAGATGCCTCCCCCCCAGCCAACCCACGTGCAGGGACCAGAACGACAACCCGATGGCGGCCACGGTGAACGCCACGCGTCCGACGCGAGAATTGTTCTCCATATTGCAGAACATGAGCATCAGGCCGAGGCACCCGGCAATGCCCTGCATCACGCGGTCGCGGGTGGTATTCCCATGATTGGGAACCGAGCCGGAAGATGGCGACGCGACCGCATCGGCCATCATCGAATTCCCCCGGCGCGGAAGGCGTGGCGCTGTGACCGCGCGGAGGCGCGCAGCCCAAGGAGCATCGCTACCTTTGCGAATAATCCGATTTTGTTCCGGCTTGCGATGCCAGGCGACGCGGCCAGCTCGTCGTAGAGATTCCCGAGATTCTCGACGAAGGATTCGCTCGAGAATTCCAGCGCCCGCTTGCGCGCCGCGATGACCACGCCCTCCC
>Ga0105049_10005229_pt1 | contig 15134 bp, 14 predicted proteins | sample MAT06_FD_78087 | JGI IMG/M metagenome (GOLD analysis project Ga0105049, IMG submission 78087) | Freshwater microbial communities from Lake Fryxell liftoff mats and glacier meltwater in Antarctica - MAT-06 | ecosystem: Environmental > Aquatic > Freshwater > Ice > Liftoff microbial mat | place... | reverse complement strand
CGCGAGCAGGTGACGCTGTTCGGGCTCCCGATCGTCAAGAACCGCTCGGTGTCGTACGCGCGCTTCGATCCCGCACAGGCGCGCGAGCTGTTCATCGTCCACGCGCTGGTCCGCGGCGAGTACGCGACCAAGGGGTCGTTCATGGAGCACAACCAGCGCGTCTCGGCGGAGATGCATCGCCTGCACGACAAGGCTCGGCGCTCCGACATGTTCGCGGATGAGAACGAGGTGTTCGCGTTCTTCGACAAGCGTCTCCCCGCCGATGTCCACAGTGGCAAGACGTTCGAGGACTGGCGCGGGTCGGCGGAAGCCAACGATCCGAAGTTGCTCCACCTCGCGCTCGGCGACCTGCTCCTCGACGACGCGCAGCTGGCACCGGCGCAGTTCCCTGATCAGCTCGTGGTCCGCGGCGTGACGCTACCGCTGAGCTATCGCTTCGATCCCGGCGAGGACGATGATGGCGTGACCATCTCGATCCCGCTCGCGATGTTGCCGCAGCTCGATCCCGAGGTGATGGCCGGCGCGATTCCCGGGTGGCACACCACGAAGATCCTCACGCTCCTCGAATCGCTACCGAAGGTGTTGCGCAAGGCGCTCGCACCCCTCGACCAGCGTGCCGCCGAGCTCGCCGCACGCGTGCGTCCGCTCGACACGCCGTTCCTGCCCGGCCTCGAGCGCGCGATCTTCGAGCTCACCGGCGAGCGCGTCGGTCGCGATCAGTGGGACGTCCACACCATCCCGCCGTACCTTCACGCCACGTTCCGCGTGGTCGACGACAAGGACAAGACCCTCGGCGCTGGCAAGGATCTCGGCGAGCTGCAGCGCACCCTTGGCCATCGCGCGCGAGAGCTCTGGGCCGCCGAGCGTGCGAGGCCGGGGATCGAGCGCAAGAACCTCCGCGCCTGGGACTTCGGCGAGCTGCCGGAGTCCGTCAAGGTGGAGGTCGGCGGTCGTCGCATGCAGGCGTATCCCGCGCTCGTCGAGACCGAGACCGCCGTCGATCTCCAGCTCCTCGATTCTCCCGCCGCCGCGGCGATCGCCTCTCGTGCGGGCATCCGCCGCCTGTTCATGATCGCGCTCGGGCTCACGCCCTCGAAGCTCGAGACCCAGCTCTCCGGTGCCCTCCCCAAGGACGTCCGCCACGCGCTCGCGCTCCGCGCCCTCGACGAGGCCTTCCTCCTCGACGATCTCCCGCGCGATAAGGTCGCGTTCGCGGCGCGGCTCGCCACGGGTCGCCTCCACGTCACCGAGCAGATGCAGGAGCTTGGTCGCCTCGGGGTAGAGCTGGTAGCCGAGCTCACCAAGGTGCAGGCCGCGCTGAAGCCGCTCGCCGGCAAGCCGGGCATCGCACGCGCGGCCTTCGAGGACATGCAGCGTCAGCTCAAGCATCTCGTTCCGCCCGACTACCTCGCGATCACGCCACTCGATCGCCTCGTTCACATCCATCGCTACCTGCGCGGGCTCTCGATCCGCCTGCAGCGCCAGGCACACGATCCACAGAAGGATCAGCAGAAGGGCGCGTCGCTGGTTCCGCTCTGGCAAACCTTCGTCACGCGCCGCGAGGAGCTGCGTGCGAAGGGCCGCACCGCGCGCGAGCTCGATGACTTCGCGTGGCTCGTCGAGGAGGCGCGCGTCCAGATCTTCGCGCCCGAGCTCAAGACCGCGATCTCGGTCTCGGTGCCACGCCTCGAGGAGCTCTGGCGATCACTCTCCCGTTGAACGGCATCGCGCCCGCTGGTACCCCCCACGCGATGTCGATGCAGGTGCGGTTGCAGGCGCAACTACATGACAACGGATCGGACTCACGGTGGCAGGCCCCGTGATCATCATCCTGCCGTTCACCATGAGCCTCTGGATCGGCCTCGTGGTGGTCGTCGTTGGCATCCTGTCGATCGCACGTGCCGCGGTGCTGTCGTCGAAGAAGCGGCCGCCCTAGCTTCGCGTGGGTTGACGCTGCTAGTTCGGTTTCGGAGGTGGCTTGTCGGGTGACGCAGGCGTCGTCTTCGGTTTGACTGGCGCGGCCGAGCCTTGCAGCGCTTCGTGGTGCGCATTCCGAGCATCCTGCATGTCCTGATTGGACTGGATCAGTTGCTCTCGATCGGCATCGGAATCCGAAGCCGCAGGCGCGACGGCTGGGCGGGCCGGCGTTGTCGCCGTCGGAGTGCGTGCGAGCTGCGCCTGGGTGGGAGTCCCGCAGGACGCCAGCACCAGGCCAATGATCAAAGCCTTCATCCAACCAGCGTACCCAGTGGAGGCGGGTGGCAAACCGTAGGCCCGGGTGAGATTCGCTGTGTCAGCTGCGCTCGGTCGAGCCGCCAACCCAGGTCGAAGACGTTCGACATGCCGTTGAACAGCAGCGCGTACGGGCACTTCCTGCACGTCAGCAGCACCAGCGGCCGGTGATCACCACTTCGGCCGATCACAAGTCCTTCTTGATCGCCTCGACGAGCTCGGGCGGCGGCGGCCACATCGAGATCTCGGCGGGCGCTCTCCAGGTCATCCCGAACAGATGACCGAGCAGGCAAACGTAGTGGTCCGCTTCGACACCCTCGACGATGCGCATCGCCTCGGTGATCACCCCTTCGCCCATGCACTCCATGCACGGGACTCGGTTCGCCTGCGGGCCTCCAGCCATCGGGCGAGGTAACATACAACGGTCATGCGGGTGGCCGGCCTCCTCGTCATTGCTGGATGCTGGTCGAGCCCGAAGCCGCGATCGGCGCCACCGGTGCCGACCCAGACCACCGCGCACACGTGTACCGACGCGGCGATCGGGATCGAGCGCGGCACCAAGAATGTGCGGCTGCCGGATCAGGAGCTGCTCGGTCCGATGAAGTCGCGCTGCATCGAGGATGCGTGGCCGGTCGCGGCGCTCGATTGCTTCGCGCGGATGGGTGAGGACGAGCTCGGCCATTGCGCCGGCATGCTCGACGAGGGTGATCGCGACAAGCTGTTCACCGCGCTCGGCGGCGGCAGCGGATATGGCGACCGCACCGAGCTCGCGCAACTCACCGCGAAGGTCGCCGCGCTGCAGACCGGCATCCCGGCCTGCGACGACTTCATCTCCACGGTCGGGCGGGTGCTCGCCTGCGACTACATGCCGATCAACACCCGGATCCAGCTCGGTACCGAGGCGGCCGAGTCCTGGGCGCTCCCGACGAGCCGGCTCCCGGCCGATGCGATCAGGCGCATGACCTTGATTTGTGACCAGTCTCGCGGCGAGCTCGAGCAACGGGCCGTCGGGGCGGGTTGCAAGCTGTGAGGTTTCTGGCCATGTTCCCAGCCTCTACCTGGAGGTTCCGATGACCGACGTTTTCATCTACGACGCGCTCCGCACTCCCCGTGGCCGTGGCAAGGCTGGCAAGGGTGGCCTGGCGAATGTTCATCCGCAGGAGCTGCTCGCGCAGACCCTCAACCACATGGCGGAGCGCAAGAAGCTCGACAAGGGCCTGGTCGATGACCTCGCCGTCGGCTGCGTCACCCAGGTGAAGGAGCAGGGCGCGTGCATCGCGCGTCTCGCGCTGATCGCGGCACAGTGGCCGCAAGAGGTCACGGGCTTCACGATCAACCGGTTCTGCGGCTCGGGTCTCGAGGCGGTGAACTCGATCGCGTCGAAGATCGGCGCGGGCTTCATCGATGCAGGCATCGGTGGTGGTGTCGAGTCGATGTCGCGCGTGCCGATGGGCAGCGACGAGGCGATGCTCGACGGCCTCAACATGAAGCTGCGCGAGCGCATGTATCTCGTGCCGCAGGGCATCTCGGCCGACCTGATCGCGACGCGCGAGGGCTTCTCGCGGACGGACGTCGACAAGTTCGCGCTGAACAGCCAGCAGAAGGCGGCGCGTGCGATCGAGGAGAAGCGGTTCGCGAGCTCGATCTTCGCGGTGAAGAACACCGACGGCACGGTCGCGCTGACCACCGACGAGCATCCGCGCGCGGATACCACCCTCGAGGGTCTCGCCGGTCTCAAGGCGGCGTTCGATCAGATGGGCGGCATGGCCGTCGGTCCGAACAAGGAGACGCTCGATCAGCTCGCGCTGCTCCACTATCCCGAGACCAAGAAGATCGAGCACGTCCACACCGGCGGCAACTCGTCGGGGATCGTCGACGGCGCGGCCGCGGTCCTGATGGGCTCGGCGGAGTGGGGCAAGAAGGCGGGGCTCAAGCCGCGCGCGAGGATCCGTGCGATGGCGACCATCGGCTCCGAGCCGGTGATCATGCTGACCGCGCCAGCACCGGCATCGAAGAAGGCGCTCGACCGCGCCGGCATGAAGGTCTCCGACATCGACCTGTGGGAGATCAACGAGGCGTTCGCCGTGGTGCCGATGCAGACCGCGAAGGTGCTCGGCATCGATCCCGAGCGGATCAACGTCAACGGCGGCGCGATCGCCCTCGGTCACCCACTCGGTGCGACCGGCGCGATCCTGCTCGGCACGGCGCTCGACGAGCTCGAGCGGACGAACAAGTCGACCGCGCTGATCACGCTGTGCATCGGTGGCGGCATGGGCATCGCCACCATCATCGAGCGCGTGTAGCGGCCGTCCGAGTCCCGGACATGTCGTCCGGGATTCCGCCGGACACGGACAGCTCGGGTTCGTGATCTCGACGACCTCCGCTCGCCTCGGGCTTGCTGCACTGCGGGGCAGTGATGGAAGCGATGGCTCCCGACTCGACGGACGCACCGGTCCCGCTCGGCGATTCACCGCCGAGGCCGAGCGTCGATCGCTCGTGCTACGGTGCGGCCAGTGCGATCGCTGGCTCTCCTCGTGCTCCTCGCGAGCTGTATGGAGTCCGAGCAAGACGTCAGCGAACCACCGCCGAAGTGGGTCTACGCCCCCGCGGATCCAGCGTGGCAGCTCGGCCCGCTGAAGGGTCGGTTCGGTCGTGGGCAAGCGCCGCAGGCCGCGCGCAGCATCGGGATCACTGGCGAGACGAACGTCCCGCTGCACCAGCCGACCCCGTGGGCAGTGCCGGGTGCGGAAGCCCGCGCCGTCGTGTTCGGGTTCGAGGGTGGCAAGCCGGCGATCGAGCTGATCGAGGTCGATCGCGGCACGCAGCTGTGGCGACACGGCACCGCGTGTCTCGAGCCGGTGATCGGCGTGACGGCGAAGACGATCGTGTGTGGAGGTGCGAGCGGTGTGCGCGGCGTCGGGCTCGACGGCAAGCCCGTGTGGAGCTCCGACGAGCCGCTGATCGCGATCACCGGGGCGCGAATCGTCGTCGGCAAAGAGCGAGAGGTCGTCGTCCTCGGCGCCGACGATGGCCACGAGCTCGTACGCGTCGCTCTGCCTGTGAACGCGGGGTCGATCGTCGCGAGCTGCGAGGGCGAGTTGCTCGCGTACGCTGTGGATCAGCTCCAGCGGATCGCGGACGTCAAGGGCAAGCCGGCGATCACGTGGCAGGTCCCGTTCGTCCCGTTCGTCACGATCGCACCACCGCCCGTCGTGATCCCCGTGCGTGGTCGTCCGGTGCCACGTCCCGTGCTGCCGCCAAGACCGTCGACGCTCGCGATCGAATCGATCGAGTGCGGCGAGTCGATCCTCGTCGCGACGCGGCCGATCGCTCACCCACAGGTGGTCCCCGCACCTGTGCCGCGCACGCTGCGTGCGATCGCGCGCGCGAGCGGCAAGCTCACCGGGATGATCGAGCAAGTGCGGGGCTGGTGGCCTGCACGCACGGGCGATGCGCTCGAGATCTCGGCCGCCGGGATGGTGCGATCGTGGCCGCGCGATCTCGGTGCCGCGAGCGAAGGCCTCGCGTTACCCATCCTCGGCGAGCTGCTCGACGCGCGCGGCGATCGCCGGTTGATTCGCGCGACGCCGTTGACCGCGGTCATCCTCGATCGCGAGGGCGTGCGTGCGTACGTGGCGCTCGCGACCCCGCGCGCCGTGCTCGGAGAGACCGCGATCCTTGGAACCGGCTTGCGCCGGATCGAGATCCCGAAGAAGCCCACCCGCGTCGTGCGGATCCCACCGCGCCGCGCGGGTGTGGCGCTCGCCGCCGAGCTGCGCGATCTGCCGGCGATCACCGAGCTCACCGGTGCCACGATCGAGAAACCTGATACCGGCAAGGCCGGGGTCGCCGCGATCGCGATCGATCCACGCGAGCCCGGTGCGCTCTATGCGATCGCGCTCGAGGCATCGTCGTCGACGGTCGCCCGCGCGGATCTGTCCGCGAAGACCTGGCGCTGGCAGCGCACTGACGGTTGTGGAGCCAACCCGGTCGGGCTCGCGCTCGCCGCGGGCATCGTCGTGTGTGCGGGACAGGGCGTCGTGCGCGCGACCACCCGCGATGGCGCCGCGAGGTGGGAGCGCACGTTCGACACCATCGATGCGATCGAAGGCGCCGGTGATGCCGTGCTCGTGTTCGCCGGCGATCGTCTGACGATCCTCGGCGCCGGGACCGGCAACATCCTCGGTCGCATCGCGAGCCCCGACGGTGGTCGGGTGCGTGCCGCGCTCCTCCGCGTTCCGATCCCGACGCTGCCTGGCGAGGACACCACCTGGCTCGTCACGTTCGAACGCGATCGCGTGGTCGCGCGCCTGCCGGCGATCTCGATGATCGCGCTGTGGTCGCTGCGCGTCGACGGGGTGGTCGCCTCGATCGCCGCCTCCGGTGAGGGCGTGCTGGTCGGGCTCGACGATGGCGATGCGTATCGCGTCGAGCTCGCGACCGCCGCGGTGACCCCGCTGGGCGGACTGGGGCTCACGTGGCGCGCCACCGGCGAGCTGGTCACCGGCGAGACGCTCGGCGGCCCGATCCCCGGGATCCCGGGTCCACCGCCGATCCGGATCCCGGTTCGCCCGGGCCAACCTGCGCTGGCCGACCGCAACCCCGAGGCTCCCAACCTGTGGGTCCCGATTCCGGCACCACCGCCGCTCGGCGACAGCTGGCAGTACACGCTGTACGAGCGCACCGGCGGCCTCCGCGCCCGCAACGACTACGCACTCGCCGCCCCGATCACGACCTCGACGCGGGGTCCCGCCGGCAGTCCGCTGGTCATCTCGTCGGGCCCCGCGCAGCGCGAGGTCCTCGTCCTCGACCCGCGAACCGGCGATCCGCTGCGGCGCGTCGTCCTACCCGGACCGGGCCTGGTGTTCGGGACGATCGTCGATGGCACCCCCACCGCCGGGACGGTGCTCGTGTCACCGCTGCGAATCGTGCTGTTTTGATCCTCGCGATCGGGGACGTCCACTCCCCTCCGGCCTAGGATATGCCGATGGCACTCCCGCTTCGCGCTGCGCTCCGTTCGGCAGGCCGCTTCATGGTCAAGAACCCCACCACCATGTTGAGCATGGCGCGTCACGCGCTCGGCATGCGGATCGCGGTGCCGCTCGATGCCATCCGCTGGTTCATCGCGAACACGCCGCCGTCGAAGAAGGCGCCGCAGGACGTCACGATCACCCCGCGCCCGCCAGCGATCGGCGTCGGCGCGACGATCGATCTGATGGGCACCACGGTGCGTGCAGGCGCCGCGATCCGGATCGACCAGATCGAGATCTCGGATACCGCAGCCAAGGTCACGCTTCGCCTCTCCGACGTCACGATGAAGGTGCTCGGCGAGTCGTTCACGCCGGTCGCCGGCCTGATCAAGAGTGGCGCGCTCGACCTCAGCAAGCCGGGCAACCTGGCGAAGTTCATGCCCAAGCGGCCGGCCATCCTCGTCGAGGCACACGACGACATCATCGTCATCGACCTGATGCAGAACCCCAAGTTCGCGCAGAACGACCGTGTGCGCGCCATCCTCGGCACGCTGACCCCGGTCACCCAGGTCGCCGGCCTGTCGACCGAGAACGACTTCCTGATCATCCAGCTGCGCGTCAGCCCGTTCGGGATCCCGCGCGCACTCAATGCGGCACGCGCGCTCGCGGCCGGCTAGACGTCGACGGAGAGACGGAGAGACGGAGAGACGTACAGAATGGAGTCGGTCTCGTTCGCGGCAGAGCTCGACAAGAGCTCGCGGTATCGCGACCTGAAGCCGCAGCTCGCGGCGCTGTTCGACGGCGAGCCCGACCTGATCGCGAACCTCGCGAACGCCGCGGCCGCGCTCAAGGGCTGCATCCGCGCGGCGTCTTGGGTCGGCTTCTACGTCGTCCGCAACGGCGAGCTCGTGCTCGGACCGTTTCAGGGCAACGTCGCGTGCGTGCGGATCGCGTTCGGCCGCGGTGTCTGCGGCGCCTGCGCGACGGAGAAGCGCACGATCATCGTGCCCGACGTCGAACAGTTCGCCGGCCACATCGCCTGCGATGCCGGCTCGCGCAGCGAGATCGTGCTGCCGATCCTGAAGGACGGTACGCTCGTCGCGGTGCTCGACGTCGATAGCTACGACCTCGCGGCGTTCGATGATCTCGACGCGGCCGGCCTGACGCCGATCGCCGAGCTGCTCGGCACGCTCGCATGGTGAAGCTGTTTGCGCTCGCCGCGCTGGTGCTCGGCTGTCAGGGCAACCGCGAGCCCACGCCCGGCAGTGGCTCCGCGGTCGAGCCGCGCGATGCCGCCGAGCCCGACGCGACGATCATCGCCGAGGTCCGCGACGCGGCCGACGAGCCGGAGCTCCCCGATCCGGGCAAGCGGATCGCCGAGCTCGGTGCGATTCCCGCGTGGCAGTCGGTGATCGATCGCGCGCAGCTGCTCGGCCGTCGCGATCAGCACGGCGTCGTCTACGGCAAGATCGGCCCCGCGCTCCTGGTGCCCGCACCGGTCGCCGCCGGCAGCGGCAGTGCCGCGAAGCCCGAGCTGATTCCCTCCCCATACCTCTGGCTCGTCGACGACACCGAGGGTAACGGCGCGCTCGGCATCCGCGTCGCGCTCGGCACCAAGGTGGCGAAGCTCGGCGATCGCGTCGCCCTCGGCGGTGCGTGGCACCTCGATCAAGCCCGGCGCTGGTTCTGGAAGGTCGACACGCTGCAGGCGATTCCTCCGGGACCCGCGAGCGAGCTCAAGGAAACCCCGCCGCCCGAGCCGAATCACGTGATCGTCAACGGCAATCTGGTGCCTGGATCGCGCACGATCACGGTCGCGCGCGACAACGACAGCGTCTATTTTCAGATCGTCGGCCCGCAGCCCACCAACGATGGCGATGGCTGGCCGGTCGCGAACGAGCTCGGCGACACCGTGTTCGCGCTCCTCGTGCTTCCCGGCGAGCGCGCGTCGTATGGCGCGCAGGACATGCGTGCCGTCGACGAGCGCTGGCAGCTGCGCAAGGCGCAGACGTATCAGGTGCGGATCGGCGGCATCCGCACACGCGGTGACAAGCCCGCGGTGATCCACGCGCGCACCGCACCCGTTCGCGTCAATTGATCGTCACCCGAACCCGCCGCCTATGTAGTTTCGGGTGCGCTCGTCGTCGGGCGCCGAGAACTTTGCGATCTCGCCATACTCGACCAGGATCCCGGTCCGTCGGTCGTTGCATCCAGCAGCCCCAGCTAGTTCGGATGCCGCGATCGGCGACGAATACTTTGCGATCCGCGATTTCGCGGAGGAGTAAGACCATGAAGAAGCAGCTCGTCATGACCAAGATCGCCAAGGGGCTCGGTCACCAAGCGCTCGACGAAACACGAAACCCGCCTCCGGACTCGGGACCAGGCGAATTCCGCAGAGTGCCTGCGAAATCCCGCAGCTGTTCGAGATCGTAGCGGTTTCGCGCTCGCACCTTCTAGGCCACCAAGGCAGCTCAACCTGAAGTCAACCGGGGATCGCGTCCGCTTGCCACGAGCTCGACGCGCGGCGAAGTCGGATCTACATCGCTTGCGGTGGCACCCACCGATGAGAGGCAGCCGAGTACCCCGAGTAGATCGAGCAGCTCGAGTTTGACCGCGAGCTTTGCGTTCGCACTGGCGGTGCGCGCGGCGATCGTATCGGGCCCCATCACGGCGATCAGCCGCAGAAGCCGCTCGGCGGGCACGCCGATCGGATCCGAGGTCCACCGCGATGCCTGTTCCGGGCTCACGCCCATCAGCTCGGCGAACTCCTTGTTCCCAAGGTCGAGGTGATCCCGAAGGAAGCGGACCTCCTTCGGCATCAACCGGGTGGGTTTGATCGCGATGGCATGTGCGATCGCGCGGTGCAGCGGTCCCATCGCAACGATCTGGACCTTGACCGCTCCACACAGGTGGCCCGCATCGTTCTAAAGCCGGCGAGCGCGATACTTTCCGCGACTTTTCGAGCCGAGTTCACCGGGAGAAGCGCGGGCATGTCGGCGAGGCGGATGTGTGGCAGTGCCCGGTGCCCTGACGATCAGAAGTGAAGCGGGACGGGCGCGCGGGTGAAGAACTGGTTCGCCTCGCGACCCTTCGAGCGCTTCTCGGCATAGTAGCGGTAGCCGACGACGATCACGCCATCATCGAAGAATCCGTCCGCGGCTCGCGCGATCGTCTCGTCATCTGCGCCGGACAGCGAGAAGTCGACCTCGGAGATCACCGCGCTGCGGTTCGAGTTGAGGCGGATCTCCGTGAGGCTTGGACACGGCGTCGTGATGCAGCGGACGCCGTTGTCCTTCACGAGGAGAAATACGCCGTCGAGCGTGCCGGTCTGGCTGCCCGAGGTCCAGACCTCGGTGACGTGGAGCGACGAGCCACGATCGTCCGGCGCAGGCGCGATGTCGCCCTTGAGCAGGATCGTCTCGCCGGCGCGAATGCGCTCCTCGTAGTCGGCTGCGATCGACTTCGGCAGTGCAGTGCCGCTGAAGTCGAGCGAGTCAACGTAGCAGCGAGAGGCTGTCGAGCCGCGACCGCAGATCGTCGAGGCGCGGTTCGGTCGCGAGACGAAGAAGCCGCCGCAGCGTGCGTCGAAGCTGCACGCACGGAGATCCGGGTTGACTGCGAAGTACGTGAACGCGTCGGCCGTGTCGCCCTTGCCGACTTCGCCGTCGGCGGCGGACTCGTCCCCGAGCTCGTCGGGAACTTCACTCTCGCCGCAGGCGGGGAGCAGGCAGACGGCAACGGCGGTGGACAGGAATGCACGCAACATGGATCAGCTCCAAAGCTAGGCGAGCGAGGTCCGCGATCTCGCAATGGGACGAGCGCTCGCACCTTCTGTGAAGAACAGATGCGCGGCTCAGGTCAGTTGATGCGTCGCCGTGGTGCAACGTCAGTGCCTGACGCAGCGCGTGAAGTTTCGGCCACGTGCACATGCCTGGCCCGGCAAGCCGACTGGCCATGGCGACTGCAGTCGACCGCAGGTCGTCAGAGCACGGGTGCTTGCACGCCCGTCGACAACCCGTACATCGAGTCGTTGTTCAGGACGCTGAAGTACTGCGCGGAGTACCCGTCGAGCGGGTTCGAGTGCGTCGAGCATGCGCGGCTGTGGGTCGCGCGGTTCGTCGCCTGGTACAACGACGAGCACCAGCACAGCGGCATCGAATTCGTCACGCCTGGTGCTCGTCCCGCCGGCGACGACGTCGCGATCCTCGCCGCACGACGAGACACCTACGCACGAGCTCGAGCTCGTCACCACGATCCAGACCGTGGATCACGCGAAAGCGACGCTCGATGGTCGCAACCTCGTTTTCGGGCTGACCGCGAAGCTCCTCGGCGGTGTTCTTCGCGCCGGCGGCGGAGCTGACCTCGCAGACCCCGATCCCGATCCCTAACACTACTCCGTCACGTTAGAGCGCGATGGCCCGCGCGATCGCGAGCCGCCTGGCCTGGCCGCGGCCCCTGACCAGGGGTGCTCGTTGCTTGGCGCCAAGCCCGCCGCGCCGGAGCGTCGCCGCGGTCCTGACCAGGGGTGCTCGTTGGCTTAGCCGGGCGCTGCTCAGCAGTTCGCAAGCCGGTAGCGGCTACCGAAGCTCCGGGTGCAGTGGTGCCATCGCCACGATCGTCGGCATCGTCACCACAACGGTGTCAGCCTCGGCGGCAGGCAAGGCAAATTGACCAAAGGTGCTCTGGACGCAGTCCCCGGCCTGGACGAACGAGTGCGTATTGTTGCCGACGACTACCAGTGGCCCGGGCGCGTCGACACGCACTCGGAACTCGTTGTTGACGTCTGGTTCGATTTGCACGGAGAGACGCGGCACCCTCCCGACTTCGTATAACGGGCCCCCCGAGCAGTCGAGGGAGGTAAAGATCCGTCGGCCTCTACGCACCGGGTTGATCGCAAGGGTGCTGTGGTCGACATTCCAGACTTCTCCGAGCGCGGCACGCTGAAGCCGCGGTTCTTCGCGGATGTCGTGGTGTTCGATCCGGCGACGATCCAGGACCACGCGACGTTCGACAAACCGCACCAGTACTCGACCGGCGTGAAGCACGGGTTCGTCAACCGGGTGCAGGTCTTGAGGGACGGCGAGCACACCGGCAAGACGTTGGGTCGCGTCGTGCGCAGACAAGGCTACGGCCGCTGAGGTGTTTGCAAGCCGACGGCCGCGAGCAGAAGTCGGTGCGGATCGTGTTAGCGCTCGCGGACGAGGTACATCACGACGAGCGACTGATCTGCATCCCACGGGGCCTCGAGCTCGCGCTTGAGAAGGCGATGGGTGCCTTGGCCGATGTCGACGACGAGCCCGCTGTCGCGTCCGTAGCCATCGCCGAACGCGAGCACGCCGCCGCTCGGGACGGTTGCAACCAGCTCGCGCGCTGCGCCGACCTTCTTGTGCCACATGTACACGGCCGCGAGCTTGCCCGACGCCAGCTCGAGCTCGCCGACTTCGTTCGCCTCGACGGCACCGTCGCTCGCTAGCGCGCGCGCGAACAGTGCGTCGATCTCGACTGCATGCTCGCCGTGGTTTGCAGGATCGATCCACCACGTGCGCGGTGGCGCGATGAGAGCGAGCGTGACCTCGTCGACACGATAGAGCTCGATGCACCCCGACTTCCCCTCGAGCTCGAACGCGTAGCCGGCACTGGCACCGACATCGATCGTGGTGAGCTCCTCCCCCTTGCTGAGGCCACGCAAGATCTCCGCGGGATGTCCGCTGAACTGAGCCTTCGTCGCGGCGGCCCTCGTCGGGATCCATTCGGTCGCGGTCGATGCGTCGAACACGGCGATCGTGAGGGAGGCGGTCTGCGACGCGATGGTTGCGATCAAATCCGTGGGCATCCGCGGCAGCTTGCCACCAGGTGATGTCGTTGCTGTGGTGTTTGGTCGATGTTCCTGGGGCTAGACCTCGCGAAGCGGCTCGAGCGAACCAAAGCCAGGGCCGGGATCTCTCACGGCTTCGCGAGTTGTGCGAGTAGGAATGCAATGGCCAAGCCGTCAGCGGCCTCAAGCTCTGCATCCCCGAGTGACGTTGGGGATGAGGTCTACTCGTACCGTTGTCGGTGCGAGGTGATACCAAACCCCATGCGCGGATTGCTCGCGGTCGTGACATTCGCCCTCGCTCTGGCGGGCTGTGGCCCCGCGACGCCGCGTGTTCCACTCCCTTCACCCGCAGCGTCGTGGAAGAGCGTCACCGTGTCGCTCGCGCCGCGCACCGGTCACAGCGGCACGCAACGGGTGAACTTCGCGGTGCCGCTCGCCCGCGGCAAGCTGACCGATCCGGATCGCGTACGCGTGCTCGCGAACCGCGTCGAGATCGCAGTCGCGCGGCGCGCGCTCGCGCGCTATCTGGATGGAAGCGTGCGCAGCGTGCAGATCCAGGTCGAGACCGCGGCCACGGCTCTCGAGGTGCGGCTCGACGAGCCACCGACCACACCGTCGCTCGCGCTGGTCGACGTCTCGACCACACTCGCGAACGACCTCCCGAAGGTGTGGGCGCTGCTGCCCGCGAACTGGCTCGCCGGCAGCGGCGTCGCGGGACCTCAGATCACGATCGCGGACACCAAGATCGACGCCTTCGGCAACGTCTGCGATTACGACCGCAACGCGACCGCGCAGTTCCTCGCCGAGCAGTCGAACCGGGGGGTGTGGCTCTACGATCGCGGCACGACGATGTATCGCGGCTACGTGCGGCGCGGCGATCAGCGGACGCTCGAGTCAGCGTACCGCGAGACCACGATCTATCGCGCCGGCATGTCGGGCACCGGGGCGGCGACCCGGATCGGGGTCCCGGGCGCCGTCGATGATCTCAAGTACCACTACGCGCAGAACCTCGCGATCCACTATCTGTTGACGGGCGACGATCGCTTTCGCGAGAGCGCGGAGGACATCGCGACGCGCGCCTCGGCGTTGTGGGACAACTTCGCGTACGCTGGCAGCGACAAGTTCTGGACCGAGCGCCACGCCGGCTTCAGCTTGCTCGCGTTCGTGTGGGCGCGGATCGTCACCGACGATCAGGCCTTGGTGCTCGAGCAGCGCGCGAAGGCCCACGTCGACGCGTACCTCGCGATGCAAGCCACCTATCCGGCGAGCTGGACCGATCCGGAGGCTCGCTGCTTCGCGCACACCGCCGAGGCGCACGGCGAGGACTACGGCACGTGGGGCTGCAGCCCGTGGATGAGCGCGATCCTCGCGGAGGCTCTCGACGCGTACGCGACCGAGGTGCGCGGCGCCGGTGCGAAGGCCGCGCGTGCGGCGATCGTCAAGCTCGGGAAGATCATCGCGCGCGATGGTCTCGATAAGACCGGCAAGCCGTACTACTGGATGGGCATCGGCGACATCGCCGACGAGATCGATCCCGACGACGAGCACTGGGGCGAGGCCGCGTACGTGATCGCGATGGCGTGGCATCACGGTGGACGTCGCGACGCCTCACTCAAGGCCACCGCGATCGAGCTGCTCGTGCGCCTCCACGCCGATGGCCGCTCGCCGCACCTCCGCAGCTTCAACTGGCAATGCCGCACCGCCGTGGCCGCGCCGTACTACCTCCGGGGCGGCTGAAGTTCAGGCGTCTCACCGATCGAGTCCGTCGAGTCCGTCGAGTCCGTCGAGTCCGTCGAGTCCGTCGAGTCCGTCGAGTCCGTCGAGTCCGTCGAGTCCGTCGAGTGCGTGCGGCGGTCGCGTACCTGTGTACGGCGAGCCAGATCGACAGGCGTGAAACGTGGATCGTTCCGACCGTCGCGCTGAACCTCGACCTGATCGAGGAGCAGACCGAGATCTGCGAGGCCAAGCGCTTCTTCGGCGTGCTGCCCAGGTTCGGTGGGCGCCGGTCGCAAGCTCACGTTCGATGCGAAGGATCCCCTTCGAGGCCGCGAACAACACGTTCGTCGTCACCGAGGAAAGCATGACCTCGATCAAGTTCGACGGCGACGGTCAGCTGG
>Ga0105049_10005228_pt1 | contig 15134 bp, 13 predicted proteins | sample MAT06_FD_78087 | JGI IMG/M metagenome (GOLD analysis project Ga0105049, IMG submission 78087) | Freshwater microbial communities from Lake Fryxell liftoff mats and glacier meltwater in Antarctica - MAT-06 | ecosystem: Environmental > Aquatic > Freshwater > Ice > Liftoff microbial mat | place... | reverse complement strand
ACCACATGCAGCCCAAGCACGACGGCGCCGAGCCGCCAGCAGGCTTTATGGATCGCCGCATAAAATTCATAGGGCGCATGGGAACCATCGATAGCCTGGGGAACGAGGCGCGGCACCTGCTCCCACCCGAAGAAGTAGATCGGGAACTCGCCCTCGTAGGCTGACAGCGTTGCCCAGCCGGACAACGGAAAGGCAAAGAGCAGCACATACAGGAAAAGGTGGGTCAGCCGGGCCAGATAGCGCTGATAAGCAGCAAGGCTCCGGGGTATCTCTGGCGTGGGATTGCCGAGGCGCCAGCCCAGACGCAGGGTAGTCAGAATCAGGATCAGGAAGCCATTGGTGTGATGGAGCTGAGAGACCTGCAACAAGAGCGAGTAGTCGTTGCTCCGGGTGGCAATCAGTTCCTTGTAGACCTCGTTCATATAGAAGCCGAGGGGCACTTGCACAGCGATCATGACCGCGATCAGCCAGTGAAGATTGCGGGACACGAGGCCCCAGCGACTGGCAGTGTTACGGAACATGGGTTCTATTCCGGTAGGAGCGCCTTCAGGCGCGACCAGGCCCGGTCGCGAGGGTCGCGGCTAAAGCCGCTCCTTCGGGAGCTGCTCCTGCGCTAGCCAGGCGGTCGAGCACCTCAATGAGCGACTCCGGAGGCTGGGCCCCGGACACCGCGTACTGCCCATTGAAAATGAAAAACGGGACCCCGCTGACCCCCGCTTTGCGCGCCTCCTCCATCAGGGCCTGCACCCGGTCCTCGTCCGTGCCGGCCCGGAGCCCGGCCTCTACCCGTGCCGGGTCCATCCCCACCTCACCGGCAATCCGGGCCAGGACGACCGGATCCCCAAGATCCTCGGAATGCGTGTGGTGGGCGGCGAAGAGCTTTTCGGCCAGGGCGTTCTGATCCACGCCGACGGCGATGCCGTCGTCCTGGCTGGCCCAGTACAGCAGGACATGGGCAGAGAGCGTATTGGGCGAGCGGGCCCCGGGCCTGGCCTCGAACCTGAGGCCCTCGGCGGTAGCCGTCTGCTGCATGCCCGCCATGATGCTGCGTGCTTTTTCCGGGCCAAAAATGCTCGCGTAGTGGGCCTGGCGATCCTTGCCTTCCCGCGGCATATCCGGGCTCAACTGGAACGGCAGCCAGGTCACGACCACCCGCAGATCCGGGCGGGCCGCCAGGGCCCGTTCGAGCCGCCGCTTGCCGACATAGCACCAAGGGCAGACCAGGTCGGAGACGATTTGAATGCTCAGCGGTTCGGCCATGCTCCCGAGTGTAGAAGCGCCTGTAGGCGCGATTCAACCCCGATCATGCTTAAAGGCGCTCCAACGGCTTTCGCCGGTCGCCGCAGACACTTAAACTGTGCACTCGTGGGCCGCCTGTCGCGGCCCCCCGAGTACCGACCCCGAGACAGCATTATGGACAACCACCAAAGTAGTGGCGGGCTACCCCTGCCCCCAATAAACCAGCGCGCCCGGGCAAAAACGGCCCCGGTGAAGCAGGGTTTGTACGACCCCGCCCACGAGCACGACGCTTGTGGCGTCGGCTTTGTCGCGGACATCAAGGGCCGCAAATCCCACCAGATTCTGGCCCAGGCCATCCAGGTGCTGCGCAACCTGGATCACCGTGGCGCCTGCGGCTGCGAGGTGAACACGGGCGATGGCGCCGGCGTGCTGCTGCAGATGCCCCACAAGTTCCTGCAGACCGTGGCGGAGAAGGACGGCTTTGCGCTGCCCGCGCCTGGGGAGTACGGCAGTGGGCTGCTCTTCCTGCCCCGCAATGCCAGCAAGCGTCGCAAGCTGGAGGAGAAGTTTGAGCAGATTGTGCAGTCCGAGGGCCAGACGATTATTGGCTGGCGCACCGTGCCGACGAATAACAAGTCCCTGGGTGAGACCGCCCGCGGCTCCGAACCCTTCGTCGTGCAGGTGTTCATCGGCCGCGGGGCGTCGAACGGCGGCGTGAACGACGAGCTCGCTTTCGAGCGCAAGCTCTACATCATCCGCAAGCGGGCCTACAGCGAGATCCGCACCTCCACGCTGGACGGCGCGGATTTCTGGTACGTCTGCAGCCTGTCCTGCAAGACGCTGGTCTACAAGGGCATGCTCCTGACCGAGCAGCTGGCCGCCTACTACCCGGACCTTGAGAACCCGGCGATGGAAACCGCGCTGGCCATGGTCCACTCGCGGTTCAGCACCAACACCTTTCCCAGCTGGGACCGCTCCCACCCCTACCGCTACCTGGCGCACAACGGCGAAATCAACACCCTCCGCGGCAATATCAACTGGATGCTGGCCCGGGAGGCCCTGTTCGAGTCACCGCTGTTCGGTGAAGACATTGCCAAGATCCTGCCCATCGTCAACCCGAATGGCAGCGACTCCGCCATGTTCGACAACGTGCTGGAACTATTGGTCCTCGCGGGCCGGTCGCTGCCCCACGCGATGATGATGATGATCCCGGAGCCCTGGTCGAACCACACCAGCATGGATGACGGGAAGCGGGCGTTTTATCAGTATCACTCCAGCCTGATGGAGCCTTGGGACGGTCCGGCATCCATTGCCTTTACGGACGGCAAGATGATCGGCGCCGTCCTCGATCGCAATGGCCTGCGGCCCTCGCGCTACTACGTCACCAAGGATGACCGGGTGATCCTGGCGTCGGAGGTCGGCGTGCTGGATATCGCGCCGGAAAACGTCCTGCGCAAAGGGCGGCTGCAGCCGGGGCGAATGTTCCTGGTGGATACCGAGCAGGGCCGGATCATCGAAGACGATGAGATCAAGCAGCAGATTGCCAACGAGCGCCCCTACAGGCAGTGGCTGGACGAGCACCTGGTGTATCTGGAAAAGCTGCCGCCGGCGCCCGAAGTACCCGCTCCGGATCACGACACGCTGCTCCAGCGGCAGATCGCCTTCGGCTACACCTTCGAGGACCAGCAGATCATCCTGATGCCGATGGCCCGGGACGGGGTCGAGGCGGTGGGCTCCATGGGCAACGACACGCCACTGGCAGCACTGTCCAACCGGCCACGGCTGCTCTTTGACTACTTCAAGCAGCTTTTCGCGCAGGTCACCAACCCGCCCATCGACTGCATCCGCGAGGAACTGATCACCGCAGCAGAAGTCTGGCTGGGTTCCGAAGGCAACCTGCTGGAACCCCAACCTTCCGACTGCCGGCGACTGGAGTTGAAGGGTCCGATCCTGACCAACGAGGAGTTCGCCAAGGTCCGGCGCCTGGAACTGCCCGGCCTGCGGGTCGGCGTGCTGTCCAGCCTGTTCCGGGTCGCCCGTGGGGAGAAGGGCCTCGTGGGCGCACTCGAGGACCTGTGGAGCACAGCCCGCCGGATGCTCGAGAGCGAAAATATTAACGTGCTGATCCTGAGCGACCGGGGCGTGAATCGGGAGTTCGCGCCCATTCCGTCGTTGCTCGCGATCTCGAGCCTCCACCACTACCTCATCCGCGAAGGTCTGCGCACCCGGGTGAGCCTAGTGGTGGAAACAGGCGAAGCCCGGGAAGTACATCACTTCTCCCTGTTGATCGGCTACGGCGCGAGCGCGGTCAACCCGTACCTCGCCTTCGAAACGCTGGACGGCATGATCGTCGACGGCCTGCTGGCCAACGTGGATCACAAGACTGCGTGCAAGAACTTCGCCAAGGCCGCGACCAAGGGCGTGGTGAAGGTCATGTCCAAGATGGGCGTCTCTGCCATCCAGAGCTATCACGGCGCCCAGTTGTTCGAGGCCGTGGGCGTGCGCCAGGACCTGATCGACGAACACTTCACCTGGACTGCCTCCCGCGTTGGGGGCATCGGCATGGACGTGGTCGCCCGGGAAGTGTTACTGCGGCACCAGGCCGCCTATCCCGAGCGCCCGATCGCGGGCCAGGCGCTGCCGGCCGGTGGCCAGTACCAGTGGCGGGCGAACAGCGAGTACCACCTGTTCAGCCCGGAGGCCATTCACCGGCTGCAGAAGGCCGTGCGCACAGGCAGCTTTGCCACCTACAAGTCCTACGCGAACCTGATCGACGACCAGGCGGGACACCTGTGCACACTGCGCGGACTGCTCGACTTCAAACCCGCGAAAGCGATTCCGCTCTCCGCTGTGGAGCCGGCGGAAAGCATCATGAAGCGCTTCAAGACCGGCGCCATGTCCTATGGCTCCATCAGCAAGGAGGCCCACGAGACACTGGCCATTGCGATGAACCGCATCGGTGGCAAAAGCAACACAGGCGAAGGCGGCGAAGATCCGGAGCGGATCGCCGTGATGCCTGACGGTGACTCAAAGAACTCGGCCATCAAGCAGGTGGCATCGGGTCGCTTCGGTGTGACCAGTGAGTACCTGGTCAGCGCGAAGGAGCTGCAGATCAAGATGGCCCAGGGCGCGAAGCCCGGCGAAGGCGGCCAGCTGCCAGGCTTCAAGGTGTACCCGTGGATCGCCAAGACCCGGCACACCACGGCCGGCGTCGGCCTGATCTCGCCACCTCCCCATCACGACATCTACTCCATCGAGGACCTGGCAGAGCTCATCCATGACCTGAAGAACGCCAACCGCAACGCGCGGATCAGCGTGAAGCTGGTGGCGGAAGTGGGGGTCGGCACGATCGCGGCCGGGGTTGCCAAGGCGCACGCCGACGTGATCCTGATCAGCGGGCACGATGGCGGCACTGGCGCTTCTCCACAAACGTCCATCGCCCATGCCGGCCTCCCCTGGGAACTTGGCCTTGCCGAGACCCACCAGACACTGGTGCTGAATAACCTGCGCAGCCGCGTTGCTGTCGAAACTGATGGTCAGCTGAAGACGGGCCGCGACGTGCTCGTGGCAGCCTTGCTCGGCGCTGAGGAGTTCGGTTTCGCCACGGCGCCCCTGGTCTCCGTGGGCTGCATCCTGATGCGCGTGTGTCACCTCAACACCTGCCCGACAGGCGTGGCCACCCAGGATCCGAAACTCAGGGAGAAGTTCACCGGCAAGCCGGAGCACGTGGTCAATTTCATGCGCTTCATCGCCGAGGACATCCGGGAGCAGATGGCACAACTCGGCTTCCGCACCATTGAGGAGATGGTCGGTCGCGTCGACAGGCTGGAGCCGAAGAAGGCGATTGAGCACTGGAAGGCCAAGGGTTTCGACTTCAGCAACATCCTTTACCAGCCTGACGTGGGCGCCGAGGTGGGGCGCTTCAAGCAGATGGAACAGGATCACGGGCTGGACAAGTCACTGGACGTAACCACCCTGCTCGAACTGTGCAAGCCTGCCATCGAAAGAGCCGAAAAGGTCTCGGCCGAGATGCCGATCCGCAACGTCAATCGCGTGGTCGGCACGATCACGGGCAGTGAAGTGACCCGGAAGTGGGGCGCAAAGGGCCTGCCGGAAGATACCATTCGCATCCGGTTCAATGGCTCTGCCGGCCAGAGTTTCGGCGCGTTCATGCCCGCGGGCATGACCTTTGAACTCGAGGGCGACGCCAATGACTACTTTGGCAAGGGCCTGTCAGGCGGCAAGGTGATAGTGCGCCCGCCGGCGACTGCCACCTTTGTTCCGGAAGAGAACATCATCATCGGTAACGTCGCGCTGTATGGCGCGACCGGTGGCGAGGCCTATATCCGCGGGATGGCTGGCGAGCGCTTTGCGGTCAGAAACAGCGGTGTGGACGCCGTGGTTGAGGCCGTGGGTGACCATGGCTGCGAGTACATGACAGGCGGGCATGTCGTGGTGCTGGGCCCTGCCGGACGCAACTTCGGCGCCGGCATGTCGGGCGGCATCGCTTACGTGCTCGATGAGACCGGCACGTTTGTCAGCAACGTCAATCTGCAGATGGTCGCAACCGAAAAGCTCACCGAGCCTGTTGAGATCAGCCGCGTGAAGGCGTTGATTGAAAAGCACCTCAAGTGGACTGACAGTAGCCTGGCAAAGCAGGTCCTGACCAACTGGGAGACCAGCGTGGGACACTTCGTGAAGGTCATTCCGAAGGACTACAAGCGGATGCTGGCCTGCATCACCCGCGCCCATGACCAGGGCCTCACGGGCGACGAAGCCATCATGGTGGCCTTCGAAGAGAACGCGCGGGATCTCTCCCGCGTGGGCGGCAATTGAAGAGCGTGAACTGAGATGGGCAAACCAACCGGATTCATCGAGTATCTGCGGGAACTGCCGGTAGACCGCACGCCACGGGAGCGGGTGCGTGACTGGAACGAGTTCCATCACCACATGGACGAGAAGCGCCTGCGCCAGCAGGGCGCGAGGTGCATGGACTGTGGTGTGCCGTTCTGCCAGACCGGCAAGATCATCAGTGGCGCAACCGCCGGCTGCCCGATCAACAACCTCATCCCCGAGTGGAACGACTTGGTCTATCGGGGCCTGTGGCAGGAGGCTCTGATCCGGCTGCACAAGACCAACAACTTCCCCGAGTTTACCGGCCGCGTCTGTCCGGCACCCTGCGAGGGCTCCTGTGTCCTTGGCATCAATACCCCGGCGGTGACGATCAAGAACATCGAAGTGGCGATCATCGATCGCGGCTTCGAGGAGGGCTGGGTGGTGCCGGAGCCGCCCAGGGTGCGCACGGGCAAGAAGGTGGTCGTTATCGGTTCAGGCCCTGCCGGTCTGGCCGCTGCGGCTCAACTGAACCGGGTGGGGCATCTGGTTACCGTCCTGGAGCGGGATGACCGGCCCGGAGGCCTCCTGACCTACGGGATTCCCAACATGAAACTCGACAAACGCGCCATCGTCGAGCGCCGACTGACGTTGCTGGAGCAGGAAGGCATCAAGTTCATCTGCAATGCCAACGTCGGAGAAAACGTGGAGGCTGAGCTGCTGCGGAAGGACTTTGATGCCACAGTGATCTGCACCGGCGCGACCCAGCCCCGCGACCTGGTGGTCGAAGGCCGCCAGCTGCAGGGCGTGCACTTTGCCATGGACTACCTGACCGCGAGCACCAAGGCGCTGCTGAACGGGAAGCCCGACGAGGCGCCAATGCATGCCAGGGACAAGGACGTGATCGTCCTGGGCGGCGGTGATACAGGAACCGACTGCGTGGGCACCGCCATGCGCCAGGGCTGTCGGACGCTGGTCCAGCTGGAAATCCTGCCGAAGCCGCCCATGGAACGTGCCGAGGACAACCCATGGCCCGAGTGGCCGAAGGTTTACAAACTGGACTATGGCCAGGAGGAAGTGGCCGCCCGATTCGGTGCCGACCCCCGCGCCTACCTGACGACCGTGAAGAAGTTTGTGGGCGACACTGCAGGTAACGTGACAGCGGTCGTCACTGTTGAGATCGGCTGGGAGAAGAACGGCACGGGCCAGTTCGTCCCGACGGAGCGCGCCGGGAGCGAGAAGACCCTGACGGCTGACCTCGTGCTGCTCGCCCTGGGCTTTACGGGCCCGGAAGAAGCCTTCCTCAAGGACCTGTCAGTGGAGACTGACGCCCGTAGCAACGTCAAGGCGGAGCACGAGCACTACACCACGAGCGCAAAGGGGATCTTTGCGGCCGGCGACTGCCGCCGGGGCCAGAGCCTGATCGTCTGGGCCATCAATGAGGGCCGGGGCGTGGCGCGTGAAGTAGACCGCTACCTGATGGGGAGTACCCAACTGCCATGACGAGTGGAATGTATCCTGAGGTTCTGGTCGCGGCTGAAGCCGCTCCTGCGGCCTGTACGCGTGTAGGAGCGGCTGTAGCCGCGACCCTCCTTCTTGCCCTCCTCGCGGGCTGCGCCACGACGCCTGGCGGCTCCGCCGACGGCCTGATGCCGGAGCAGTCGATCCCCATGGAACCCGCCGGCGAACAGAGCACGCTGGACCAGGAACTCACCGCATTTCTTGCGCAGTATGCCGAGGCCTACAACCGGGAGGACTACACCGCCCTCCTCGGGATGTGGGATCAGGACGACCCCTACGCCTTCTACATGGCCGAGGAAATCGATCCCCCCATGCACGGCTGGAAAACCATCCGGGCGTACTTCGCCCGCAGCGGGGTGCTCGACGGGATTCGCAATGAGTACAGTAATGTCCGGGCCCACTACGTGGCTCCCGACGTTGCCGTTGCCACCTACCGGTTGCGTTTCGATATCAAGGTCAGGAGCCTGCCGGCGCTGTCCAGCTTCGACCGGATCATGGCCGTCTTCCGCAGGAAGAACGGTGAGTGGAAGATGATTGCCTATGCGGAAGCACCCCAGGCACCCCTGACCATGATCCGCAAGGCGCTGAAGACCTCCAAGTCGCTGGACAAAACCCAGCAGAAGGAACTGCTGCGCGAAGTGCAGACGCTGCTTCAGGACGCGGTGCCCGACGACTTCGACGAGTGGCTCGAGAAGCAACAGGCGATCAAGGTCAAACCGTAGGAGCGGCTTCAGCCGCGACTCGCGCAGTCAGGAGAGGTCGCGGCTTTAAGCCGCTCCCACCGGCAATTGCCGCACCACTATCCATCCAGAATCCGCGCCTGGTACCTGGTCATCCTGCTCACCATCGCCTACGTTTTCTCCTTCGTCGACAAGTACTTGCCCGCTCTATTGCTCGAGCCCATCAAGGCGGATCTGGGGGTCTCCGACACGCAGATGGGCCTGCTCCTGGGCCCCGCCTTTGCGGTCCTCTACGCCACCCTGGGCCTCCCGCTCGGCTGGCTCGCCGACCGGGTCCGGCGCAACTCGCTGGTGGCGGCGGGCGTTGCCCTCTGGTCACTGGCCACAGCCAGTTCGGGACTCGCCGCGAACTTCACTCACCTCCTCCTCGCGCGGGTCGGCGTCGGTGTAGGCGACGCGGCACTGGCCCCGGGGGCGCTATCGCTGATCTCGGACAGTTTCCCGCCGGACCGGCGGGGCCGGCCCGTGGCGCTCTACATCACCGCGCAGTCGTTTGGTGCGGGACTCGCCATGCTCGGTGGTGGCCAGGGAACCGGCGCGCGAACCGTCTTCGAGCGGTGGGGTCAGCATGGCCCACACCCTGGCCTGGCTCCGCGTCCGCTGGCGAGCCTTCGGCAGCCTTACCGCGCTGGTCTGCGTGATGACCATCGTGGCCTATAGCCAGAACTGGTATGCCGCGCTTTTCCAGCGGAACTGGGGCTGGGACATCGGCCGGTACGCCACCTGGAGTGGGCTGGCGCTGATCCTCGTCGGGCCGATGGTCGTTAATCTCACTGGCTGGTGGTGCGACCGGCTACTCAGCCGGGGTCGCGCCGACGGTCCACTGTCGGTCGTCATTGCCGGCACGCTGCTGCTCCTGCCGCCCGGTGTCCTCATGCCCCTGATGCCGACAGGCGAACTGGCCATGGGGGTCTGGGTCTTGAACCTCTGTGGCCTGTCCATGGTGTCTGCAGCCGCCCCGGTCGCGCTGCTGGCAATCACTCCCGGAGAGATGCGTGGCCAGATCTCCGCACTGTTCTATATGGTCATCATGCTCATGGGGCTGGTCGTGGGGCCACTGGCCGTTGGCGTATTCAACGACCAGTTCTTCGCGGGGGACCGACTGGACCTCGCCTGCGCCCTGGTCCCTGTCGCCGTCGGCGTACCGGGACTTTTTCTGTTGCGCTCCGTCCGTCGTCACTATGCTGCTGCAACCACTGGCTGACCGCCTCGACCGGTTATCGTCCGGCTGGACGATTGCGCTCGCGGTCGTAATCTATGCGTTCTATCTGACATCGGTCATGCCGGCCGAGAGCATCGCGAGCCAGGTTTACGCGGGCAGCTGGGGCGGGCCGGACCGGCACTTTTACTACACCCCGGATGAGCTGTACGCCCAGGTCGCCACCTGGGGCGCCTCGGGTCGCCAGCAGTACATCCGCTTCCGGCTGGGACTCGATATCGGCTTTGCCCTGACCTACGCCGCGTTCCTGATCACCATCACCAGCGTCGCGGCACGCCGGGCCTGGCCCGGTGTGGCCCGGCGGCGGCGCCTGGCGCTGGTCGCCTTGGTACCGATGGCCTGTGACCTGCTGGAAAACGCGCTGGGGATCGGTCTGGTGGCGGCCTTTCCGGCCCGCCTGGACGCCGTCGCCTGGCTGACGACGAGTGTCACGGCTCTGAAATGGGTCAGCCTCGTCGCGGCCCACCTGGTGATGGTCTACGCACTGGGAACAGCCTGTAGGAGCGCCGCCCGGCGCGACCTCAAGCTTCGCGCCTGAAGGCGCTACCTCAAGCTTCGCGCCTGAAGGCGCTCCTACAGGAGTTCAGCAATGTCCTGAAGAAGTCCCTTGTCGTCGGGTTTCGTAGCCGGCGGGTACCGCTTGACCACCTTCCCATCCCGCCCGATCAGGAACTTCTCGAAGTTCCACTCGATATCACCGGCGAACTCGCTGGTCAGCCACTGGTAAATCGGGTGCCGGCCAGGGCCGTTGACGTCAATCTTGGCCGTGAGGGGAAACTTCACAGCGTAGGTGGCCTGGCAGAACTGGATGATCTCCTGCTCGGTGCCGGGCTCCTGCCCGCCGAACTGGTTGCAGGGAAAACCCACCACGACGAAGCCCTGGCCGCCCAGGTCTTCGTAGAGTTTCTCGAGGGACTGGTACTGGGGGGTCAGACCACACTTGCTGGCGACATTCACAGCCAGCACCACCTTGCCCGCCAGACCGGGAATCAGATTGTCCCCACCCCCGATGCCGTCAGCGGTAAAGCTTTGCAAGGTCTTCATGTTCATCTCCTCAACAGGACAGGCCGGATACTAAACGATCAGCGGTAGAATGCAGGACGCATGAACTACTGCAGCGCCTGCGGGCAACCTGTGACGACCATTGTTCCGGACGGTGACAATCGGCCCAGGGCCGTGTGCACGGCGTGCGCCGCTGTGCACTATGTGAACCCGAAGATCGTCGCCGGGTGCGTTCCGGAGCTTGCCGGCCAGATACTTCTCTGCCGGCGGGCCATTGAGCCTCGGCTGGGCTTCTGGACCGTCCCGGCAGGCTTCATGGAACTGGGGGAATCCGTCGGCGAGGCGGCCATCCGGGAAACTTGGGAAGAGGCCCTGGCCCGCGTCGAGCTCGGGCCGCTGTTCTCGGTGGTCGACGTGGTGCATGCGGGCCAGGTTCACGTGTTCTTTAGTGGTCAACTGCTGGGATCAGACTTCGGGGCGGGAATCGAGACCCTGGAGACCCGCCTGTTCAGCCCGGAGGAAATCCCCTGGTCGGAACTGGCATTTCCCAGCATCCGGATCGCGCTCGAGCAGCACCTGGAGAACGCCCGGTCGGGCAACGTCGAGGTGCGGCTCTGTGTTGCACCCCGCCTGAGCCTTGGCACCCCCCGCGCCTGAGCCTCTTCCGGCTCCCGCCGGGCGAGACGCGCCTAGTCAGAAGGCTCTGAAATCACTACAGTAGCGGCCCCTGCAGGAGCCTTGCAAGACCATGACGTTCGTCGTTACTGAAAGCTGCATCAAGTGCAAGTACATGGACTGCGTGGAAGTGTGCCCGGTGGACTGCTTCCACCAGGGGCCCAATATGCTGGTCATCGATCCGGATGAGTGCATTGATTGCACGTTGTGCGAACCTGAGTGCCCGGTGGAAGCCATTTTCTCTGAAGACGAGGTTCCTGCGGACCAGAAGGACTTCATCAAGCTCAACATCGAACTGGCGAAGGGCTGGCCCGTCATCACCGAAGCCGGGACACCACCGGCCGATGCGGACGAGTGGAGCAAGGTGAAGGGTAAACGCCAGCACCTGGAACGGTAGGAGCGCCGACCCGGCTAGTTCTTTGCGACTTTCTGCTCTGCGATGTACTTGAAGAGCTCGGCCGGATCCAGATACCCGCCGATCAGTTCGCCCGACTCGAGCACGATCGCAGGGGTGCCCTGCAGACCTAACTCTTTGGCGATCTTGTAATCCTGCGCTACCGGATTCACCTTGCAGGGCTTGTCTTTAGACGTCTCACCAAGCTTCGCGCGCGTTAGCGCCGTGCGCCGGTCCTTGGCACAGGCAACCTGTTCTGCCTTGGTCCAGCTCTCGGTGCCCGGACCGCTCCGGGGGAAAAACATATAGCGCACCTTGATGCCCCTGGCGTTGTAGTCAGCAATCTGCTTGTGCAACTTGCGGCAGTAACCGCAATCAATATCGGTAAAGACGGTAACCGTGCTGGTCGGCTTGGTCTTCGGCGCAAAGACGACCATGTCGGCCTCGCTAACCCCGGCGAGAACGTCCCGGCGCACTGCTTCGCGGCGGCCTTCGGTCAGGTTCAGGTCACTGTCGAGATCGAAAATCTCGCCCTGGACCAGGAAGCGACCGTCAGCTGAAACATAGGCAATCTTGGCGCCGATGCGGACTTCAAACAGGCCCTGGACAGGGGACGGGGAGACCTGCTCGGCACGCACATCGGGAAACTTGGCGGCAATGGCCGCGCGGGGGTCCGGGGCCGCGGCCGTCTTAACCGGAGCAGTCTGAACCGCGGCAGTCTGGGCCGCAGCGGGCAGTGCGAGGATGAGGCCCAGCGCCAGGGTGGGCAGCAAGACACGGATAGACATGGTCAGCACCTTGGGGATCAGGCCAGAAAATGATGCCCATGGGACCGGTCAACAGAACCAAGGTTCAGTGCCACCCTGAGCGGGGCGCGATACTAGCACGCAGTTGGTGACAGGCCGACCGGGGCGAATCAGCCCCGGGGGTGGTGCTGGGCGTGCAGTTCCTTCATCCGTTCCCGGGCCACGTGGGTGTATATCTGGGTGGTCGAGAGGTCGCTGTGGCCGAGAAGCATCTGCACAACCCGCAGGTCGGCGCCATTGTTCAGCAGGTGGGTGGCAAAGGCGTGGCGCAGCGTGTGGGGCGAGAGCTTGCCGGCAATGTCCGCCTTCTTGGCGTAGCGCTTGATGATGTGCCAGAAAGCCTGCCGGGTCATGCGATCGCCACGGCGGGTGGGAAACAGGTATTCACTCTGCCGCTCCAGCAGGATCTCCACCCGGGGACCGGTCAGGAATTCCCGCAGCCAGCGCTGGGATTCTTCACCGATCGGGATGAGCCGTTCCCGGTCGCCCTTGCCGCGGATACGCAGCACCCCCTGATTCAGGTTGACCTGGTTCTGCTTGAGGTTGATCAGTTCGGAGACGCGCAGCCCCGTGGCGTAGAGCACCTCGAGCATGGCCCGGTCCCGGTGGCCGAGGGGGTCCGAAATCTCGGGGGCAGCCAGCAGGGACTCGACCTCGTTTTCCGTGAGAGACTTGGGCAGGGAGCGGCCGATCTTCGGCATCTCAATTTTGACAGTGGGATCTTCCTGAATCACGCCCTCCCGGACCAGGAAGCGGTAGAAGCGTCGGAAGCTGGACAGCTGGCGCGCCGTGGACCGGGGCTTGGACCCCTCCTTCGCGCGATTGGCGATGAAGGCCAGGAGATCAGCACGGGTGGCAAACATCAGGCTGGTGTCGCGCTGGGCAAGCCAGCGCTGGAGGGCCATCAGGTCGGCCCGATAGGCGCCGAGAGTGTTGATCGACAGGCCCCGCTCCATCCAGATGGCATCGAGAAACTTGTCGATGATGCCCTCCGAAGACGTCGGGGTCGGGCGAGTACTCGCGACTTGATTGACAGACCCTGGTGACATCAGTGCTTCAGCCCGTGATTTTTGACAAGGGCGAGTATGGCGGCGGCAGCTTTTTGCCGGCGTGACCATACTCACAAATTATGATGAATTACATAAACTTACCATTTGACTAAACGACAGAATGCAGCACACCTTCTCCCGACTGGGCCAACTCCTGTTCGGAGTCTATGCCGCCCTCACGTTCGCGGTTGTGACACTGGTCGGCTTGGCCCTGCTGGCCGTCATGCCGGGGCTCGCACGGCGGCGGCGCATCGTGCGCGGCATGGCCGGGAGCGTGTTTCAGCTCACGGGCACCCGGTTAGTCATCAGCGGATTGAGGCACATTCCTGCTGAACCCTGCATTATTGTCGCCAACCATGCGAGCTACCTGGATGGACCGATCCTGACGGCGGCCCTGCCGCCCCGCTTTGGCTTTGTCATCAAGCGGGAGATGACCCGGGTACCCCTCGCCCACTTCCTGCTGCGGCGCATCGGGTCGGAGTTCGTCGAGCGCAATGACGCGCACAAAAGCGCCGCGGACGCGCGCCGGATACTCCAGAAGGCTCGCGCCCAGGAGTCTCTGGCCTTCTTTCCTGAGGGCACGTTCACAGCCGAGTCTGGCCTGCGACGCTTCCACAACGGGGCGTTCGCTGCCGCGCTCCGGGGCCAGGTACCCGTCGTGCCGGTCGTCATTCGGGGCAGTCGGCAGATGCTGCCCGCCGAGCGGGTACTGCCCAGGCCAGGGCGAATCGCCGTGATCGTGAAGCCAGCCCTGTTTCCCTCCGCTACGAGCGACGTTGCGGGCCTGCTGGCGGACGCGAGACGCAGCATCCTGGCGGAACTGGGCGAACCGGACCTCCACCCACCCGGTCTTCAGGCGCCGCGGGAACGGCCTGACCGCACCGGGGAGACATAAGGCGACGACTTCCGCTGCGGCTTGGCGCGGGACATTTTGCACTGCATACTTCGGCGCACTTTCGGCTCAGCCGTTGCAAGGGAGTGCGTTCTTGTCCCGCGAATCCGTGGTTATTGTTGCCGCCCGCCGCACCCCGATAGGTGCTTTTCAGGGCGCACTCAGCGCCGTTCCGGCCCCCGAACTCTTCGCCGCTGCCGCCCGGGCCTGCCTGGCCGATGCCGGTGTGCCGGCAGGCGATATCAGCGAAACACTGATCGGCTCGGTTCTCCAGGCCGGGCTGGGCCAGGCTCCGGCCCGCCAGGCCAGTCTGGCCGCCGGTCTCCCGGTCTCCGTACCCACCACCACGATCAACAAGGTCTGTGGCTCAGGCATGAAGACCGTGCACATGGGCGCGGACCTGATCCAGTCGGGGGGCGCCACCATCGTCCTTGCTGGAGGGATGGAGTCCATGAGCAACGCCCCCTACCTGCTCCCCAAGGCCCGGAGTGGCTACCGCATGGGTCACCAGGAAGTACTGGACCATATGTTCTACGACGGTCTCCAGAATCCCTATGACGGCCAGATGATGGGCTACTTCGGCGAAGCCACAGCGAGGCGCTATGGCTTCACTCGCGCCGAGCAGGACAATTTCGCCATCGAGTCGGTGCAGAGGGCTCTGGCCGCCGGGCGCAATGGCTACTTTCTGGAGGAAATTGCGCCCGTGGCCGTCAAGACCCGCGCTGGTGAAACTGTCGTGGCGGAAGACGAGGAGCCCGGTCGTT
>Ga0105049_10005214_pt1 | contig 15150 bp, 13 predicted proteins | sample MAT06_FD_78087 | JGI IMG/M metagenome (GOLD analysis project Ga0105049, IMG submission 78087) | Freshwater microbial communities from Lake Fryxell liftoff mats and glacier meltwater in Antarctica - MAT-06 | ecosystem: Environmental > Aquatic > Freshwater > Ice > Liftoff microbial mat | place... | reverse complement strand
TTGGGAAAACGAGAGCGATCGCTTGATTGATGATTTTTGGCAATTCGCCCTCAGGAATATAGTCGAGGAACTTCACCTGATGAATTATACCTAGTTCTGCAACTTGGGCTTGTAAAACTGGGGTATAACGGCGATCGCTTGGTCCTGCTAACCATAGTTCATAGTCACCACTGTTTGGTAATGCAGCAAAGGCGGCGATGAGTCTGTTGACGTTTTTGTAGGGATCTTGGCGACCAATGTAGAGAAAGTAATTGCGGGTGGGGATGTTGAGATGATGGAAGTGAGTGCGATCGTAAGCCAGAGGTATAGGAGTAATTTTTCTAGCTGGAATTTGATAAAAGTCGATAATATCTTTAGCCGTAGCCTGGGAGTTACAAATAATGTGTTCGGCTTGTTTGAGAACTTGGGGAACGTAGTAGCGATGGTATAATCTCAGGGGGGAAAAGCGTTTAGAAAAACGTAGGGGAATCAAATCATGGATAGTGACAACAAAGCGAGAGCTAGTATTAATAGGGGCTTCTGGGATGGGGGAGAATAAGAGTTTAGATTTGAGTTTTTTATAAATTTTAGGTAGTTGAAATTGCGTCCAAACTAAGCGGCGCAAATGGCCTTTAATACCTTGCTCTGATGTTTGATTAACAGGAGTTTGATAGCAATTATACTCAGGATAATATTGTGAAGTTAAAAGTGTTGGTTGAAGTGATTGTAAGTGAGATAAAAGATTAAAAGCATAGGTTGTAGTGCCTGTAGGTTTAGTCAGTATAAATGAAAGGTTAATTAATAAAGACATAATTATTTATACATAAAAACTAATTTTATAATTTCCCAACTATAAGGATTGGATGTTTTAAAATATTCATATAAAAACTTAAATAATAAATATATTTTTAACATCAATATCTCCCACATCGGAAGATGTTTGTAATAGTAGTAAATTTGGCTACGTCTATATTCTACAGCCATTTTATTCGATATTTTTTTGACAGAATGTCCTCTTATATGAATTATGGATACATGGGGAGTATATAGAATTTTATATCCTGCATTTCTGACTCTTTGACATAAATCCGACTCTTCAAAATACATGAAGAATTTTTCGTCAAAACCACCTAATAAATTAAATAAATTTGTCCTAATAAAAAATGCTGCTCCGACGACAATATCTACTTCTTTAATATCTTTAAAATTATGCTCTATAATATTCAACTTATTTTTATTTTGAGCATTTTTATGTATTTTTTTGGCTTCAATTTCTCCTTTAATTCCAATTTTGGGTGAAAAAGAAATCTGGAAACTTCCATCTGGAAAAAGTAATTTAGTACCAATAACGCCTACATCTAGATTTGCAGACATTAATTCTATAAGATGGGATAAAATATTACTTTTAAGTATAATATCAGTATTCAATAAAAATAAAAACTCACCTTTAGCTACTTTTGCACCAGCATTATTACCTGCTCCAAAACCAACGTTTTCTGGTAGTTTAATTAATTTGATATTAGGGAATTTGTCAGCAATCATACATACACTATTATCTTGAGAATTGTTATCTACTAAAATAATTTCACAGTTATCTTTAGGAATAAATTTTTCTAGAGAATTCAAACAATTTATTAAAACATCTGCACCATTATAGTTAACTAAGATAATTGATACTGTGTTCATGTTTAATTGTTATTTTTTAAAACATTTTTTTAACTTTTTGTAAATCAAATAAAACTTTCAAAGCCCAAATTCTCAAAGCTATACCTTCGGAATTATAGCCTGACGATAAACTTTTATATAATAAAATTAATATTTTTATACCAAAATCTAAGTCTTTATCATCAAAAGGATTACACCAATTTAAAATATCTAATTCTTGTTTAAATCGTTCATAAAATAATCTACTAAAGTCTCTATGAACTAAATAACTATTACCAGTAATCTTAAATTTTTTACCGCTCCAAGCTAATAATTCACGATAGAACTTACCTGCATCTTGCGTTACTCCCACATTATTTAAACCATGAATTCTATAGCGAACTAAAGGTTGGTAAATATGTTCAATTTTACCTTTTTGAGCTGCAACTAAAGCTATCCACCAATCATGATACCAGTTAATTTTAACTTGAGGTGGAAATGGTAATATATCTGTCAGTATTGAAGTGCAAAATAACAGGGAGCATCCAGTTACTACATTACGAAGTAACAACAAATCAATAGATAATTTTTTAGGATTACGTCCTTCAAAGTTCCAGGTAGAATAATTAATTATTCTATCATTACTATCTATCATTTCTAAATCAGAATGTACTAAAACTGCTTGTTGAGATCGCAGTTTTTCCAAAAGTATAGCTAGTTTTTCCGGATACCAAATATCATCCTGATCTGCTAAAGCTATAGCGCTAATTGATCGATCTTCAAGACAATATCTTAATCCCAGTTCAAAGTTATAATAATGATTAACATTTTGATCGTGAAAATGCCAAATAAAGCGTGAATCTTCTGCAATCAGTTTTTGAATAGCTATTTGACACTCAATTTGAGAACAGTCATCAACAACGTGACAAACCCAGTTTGTATAACTTTGATTTTTTATTGATTGTATCTGTTTTTGGAAATATTCTAAATTAGGATTATAGGTAGCTAAAACAATAGCAATCTTCTCATTTAACTGCATTTTAAGAAATTGATTAATTGAGATTTATGTTAATTAAATCTTTAAAATCATTATCAATAACAATTGTAAAGCCTTAGAGTGACGGTGTGCAATGCTTAACTGTGCACGTTCTAAAATTAGGCTATCAACAATTCGTTAATGAATTCTCTATATTTTAGCACCTTACAAAACAACACCGTGTTCTATATCTGTTTGTATCAATTTGTAATTTATCGGCGATTTTACTATAGAATCTATTTTAGATTTTTCATATGATTACCTATCTTCTTTGCTTTTTGCTTCATTAGTGACTTCGTAGAGAGTAAAAGTATCATAGAAAATTATAAATTTTACAAAAGTATCTATAAGTGATAATATAACAAACATAATTTCATCTTAATAAATTATCCGTTGCCAGTCGAAAATGAGTACAAAAGAGTTTGGTATTTTTCTTATTTCAATTTTTTGTAATATAGTTGGACAGATTCTTCTAAAGTCAGGAGCATTAAAACTAGGAGAGGTCAATGCAACAAACTTATTTAACCACATCATTAGAATTTTATTTACACCAGAGTTAATAATTGGTTTATCTTGTTATGCCATAGGTGCTATTGCGTATATTCTTGTATTAACTAGAGTAAACTTAAGCGTAGTTGGTCCTTCGACCGCCTTAGTTTACGTGTGTTCTTTTTTAATTGGCTATTTCTTTTTTCATGAGACTATTTCTCTAAATCGTATTATAGGTTTGGGTTTCATTGTATGTGGAGTTATCCTAGTTATCTCTAGATAAATTAATATAGTTTTTTAACAGAACACAGTTTTGTTTAACATAATGATAAAACCCAGCTAAAATGATAGGATAGCCAGATATGATTACTATTGAAGTTAACATTATTCACAATAATGTATCACTACTATTAAAATAATTTAAAGAAGAATTTTTAACCTTTAACAGCATAAACTTCGTAAATTACTTCATTTTTACTATTATAAAAAGATTTTTCTAATTTTATTTCTCTGAGAAACACAGAACTAAATTGGATAAAATTACTTCTAGAATATTCCATCATTGCAGCATTTTTTGAGTGTAATAAAACTATGTTTTTTTTACCTTTAAAAAAAGCTTTGTAAAATTTTTCTTGTTCATCTTTACTTGATTTATGTAACTCATTAAAACTTGACCATAAATCTATGTATTTAGATCGTGTTTCCGCCTCAGTTAAGCCATATAACTGTGTATGAAATCCCCAATCTGCTGAAATAATAGAATCAACTTTGTCTCGATAATTAGTCAAATACTGAGAAAGTTCATAGATTGCAGGACTCCAAGCACTATTAAAGGATTTTTTATCGTACAAAGCCAATGAATAATGATTGTTGACTTTAATTTGTGAATGAATTAAATTACCAAAAATTAAAACTACTAACGTTATACATACAATTTTAATTAATTGATACCATTTGTTAACAAAAACTTTATAAATCTGAATTATTAGCTCAACTAAAACCAAAACAGCAGCTATATTAAAAAAATGCTGAAAAGGGAATAACATCATAATATGGTGTGGTCCCCCTACTTGTCTAGTGAATAGCATTTGCAGATAAATTAATGCAAAAAGCAGGGTAAAAAAAAGAAGTGTTTTCCTACTATCAAAACCTAAATTTAAGGAAATTTTATAATTACACTTAAATAAAATGGATAAACCTAAAACAATTAGTAAAAGACTAACCGTTAAAAATGTTAATTGATTAACCCAACTTATCTCAGGTAATGATTGATTAAAAGTAAATTCATAAAATAGCTTACCACTAACAGTTTGTTCATAAAGTTTACTTACTCTAAAAAAACGCTCTAATAAAGTTTCCTGAGTCTTTTCTCCTACACTTAAATTAAACACAGGTACAACTAAGCTTACAATCATGAAAATAATAATTGTTATGAATGTAATTGTAGGAATTAATATCTTAGATTTATAAAGGCTCCATATCTTAATAATATCTTTAAAATAAAAAATCACAGAGCATATAAATAATGCAGACATAAACCAAATGAAGTTTAATTTGTCCCAAAGCCCTAAAAGTAAACCTAATAATAATAAAACATACCAATTGATAAATTTAGGATTAGGGAAATTTTGAGGATAAGATATTATTTTAAATAAAATAAATAGAGTTAAAATTTTGAAAAAAATCATAAAAACTATAGGGCCAAAATCTACTCTAGTTATATAGATAAAAGAGGGATCGGTAGCTAAAATAATAGTTATGAGACTAGCAATCCATTTATTAAATATTATTTCTCCTAGGTAAAAAGATAAAATTAACGTTAATGCAGAGATTATAATAACTGGTACTCTGATCGTCTCTGGTGAAACTCCTAGAAAATAAAAAATAGGATAGTAAAAATATGCTTTAACTGCTCCTATGTATGGCATTAGCATTACAGGAACACCCCAAATACGTTTATAGATAAACGAATTATCTAATCCTCCTAATGCTCCATTTACAAATAAAGTTTCATCATAATATAGTCCAGGGTATTTAATTTCATAGCTTGCTGTGTAAAGATAATAGACTATTGATAAAATAAGTAAAATAATTGGTAATTTTTCTAATTTAACTAGGTTAATTCTCATATCTTTAAATTATTTTTATTACTTTTTAATATTAGTATGAAAACAAATAATTTTCATCTTTTTATGCGGTAGACGAATCAGGTTTAATAAACTTCTTTGAGAACAGTACAAAAATTATTCATCCACATCTGAAAATATCTATGATTGAATTGCTTAAACCCAGTAATTTCAACCAATACTCTTTTAAGTTTCTTTCGGTTATAATATCTTTTATGATCTTCTATCTCAGCTTTACTAACTATATTAAGTTTATAAGCCATAAACTCCAATATAGGTTGAGACCAAACGGAGGGAACTGTAATAATTAGTTTGCCACCAGGAACAAGTACTCGATAAACTTCCTTGAGGATTTTTTCATCATCATCAATGTGTTCTAGCACAGCTAACATAGTGACAACATCAAAACTATTATCATCGAATGGTAAATTGCCCTCAAATTTTAGCTGTTTTGTTTGAATATTACCAAATGCAGCGTCTTCCACTTTGAAATCTACACCAAATCCTTGATTAATATGACGAGATATAGATTTTAAAAATGCTGCCGATCTTCCACAACCTATATCAAGAACAATAGACATTTTGGGGATATGAGAACTGACTTTTTTAAGCCTAAACCACCTCAATATTGGCTCTAAAATTGGTTCTTTGTATTTCATATAGTTTTTGCCATCGATTTTTGTGAAGGGAAAGAATAGAAAGATTGTTTTAATGAACAGAACAAATTAAAGTAAATAATATACCAAATCGCTTGAATCCCATCCTTGAGTCCAATTTTTTTACCTTCTTCATAAGTCCTACCATAATAACTAATAGGAACTTCATAAATACGACATTTTAACTTAGCTACTTTTGCTGTTACTTCAATTTCAAAACCAAACCCTTTTGACTTGATAATCATATTCCTGATAATGTCGCCACGGAAAGCTTTGTAACAAGTTTCAACATCTGTGATGTTAACATTAGTGAAGACATCACTGAGAAATGTTAAAAACTTATTAGCTATATAGTGAGAAAAGTAAAGCACTCTTGCTGCTTTCCTAACTAAAAAACGTGAACCATAAACCACATCAGCTTTGTTATGTAATATCGGTTCTATGACATCTGGAATTTCTTGAGGGTTATATTCTAAGTCAGCATCCTGAACAATTACAATATCGCCTTGAGTAGCCTGAAAACCAGTTTTTAAAGCGGCTGTCTTTCCTTTGTTTTGAAGATGATGAATAACTTCTAATTCACTATATTCTGAAGCAAGTTGCTCTAAAATTTCTCTAGTACCATCCGTAGAACCATCATTAACTACTACAATTTCTAAAAGATTTGGGACTTTTCGTAGTTCCTCTATGACAATTCTAATAGTTGATTGTTCATTATACGCAGGTACGACAATTGACAAAATTTTCATTTTTTCCTTAAATATTTGTTATTAAAGACAATTTAATTAGTTTAGTTATCATATTTTAAATTATTTTACTTTTTAACCAACCAAATTGAACCAGTTCCATCAAATACTCTCGATACAAGTTTTTGCCATTGATTTTTGTGAAATTGAAGTATAAAACTTGGCCAAAACAATATTTCAAATTCTGAATTGAATTGAAGAAAAGAGCGAAGTAAATATGATTCATTCCAAGCACGCCCTTCATTTACCCACGCTTCAGGATATTCAAAAGGAAAGTGTATATCATGAATATGAATAACTACTCCAGACGGTAAAATTGGCAGAATTTCAGCAAATAGGTAATTTACATCACTGCCAATTTTACATACATGGGAGGAGTCAATAAAAAGGATATCATTTTGGGTAAGTGTCTGAAAAAAATCAGGGCTGAAATTTTGCAACTTTTGTTTATATAGTGTTAATTGCTGATATTCTTCTATACTAAACAATTGTGTAAGTGTATCTGGAAAAGGCTCAATAAATATGCTTTGAATCCTATTATCAAGAAAATTCAGATTAGTATCGTAAATTACAGCAGAGGAAAAACCTGACCCTACTTCGATAACTTTTTTAGGTTGTAAATAACATAACATACTAAAAAGTATTAAAGCATCTGTAGATGCAAATGCCGGGTTTTGAGTGTAGTAATGATACTGTAATGTTTTTTCTTGAGGAAAGGGAAAATCATTAAAATAATTACTTAATTTTTCTAAAACAATCAATTGATTATCTTCATTGAGGTTGATTCCAGGGATATTTTTAGAAGTTGTGTTAAAAATACGCTCCTTATTCCGAAAAACTTCTTCAAAGTCCGGTATTGGTGAATAAAAATGTCCAGGCTTATAAAAAATATTTTCCCGTTCTTGAACCAATTTTTCTTTTTGCTGAATCAGACTATCCACTTGGCAGAGTAAAAGTTCCCGTTCTCCTTGCAAATAATATTTTATTTTTTTAGCGATATTATATAGTGTGATGAGCTTTTTTGAAAGTTCGATTTTCATAAAATTCAATTAACAAAGATCATAAATTTGACTGCTATATGTGTAATTTTATCATGTTAATTATATCGATATGCGCTTGAATAATTAGTTGTTTTTTAAAAAATCTATAAGAGAAAATATCATTATTTTTAGTTAGTTGTTTCTGCAAAAAATCAAATCTTCAAGAATATATCAGAATAATTTTACAAGGATTCAATTAAATTTTTCATTTTTAGCTTAATCGGCTTGTAACTATATTGATTAATTATTTGAATTGCGTTTTTTGAAACTGAACTCCAGATTTTTGAATCATGATAAATGTGTAATATATATTTGGCAAAGGTATCCGGTTGATCAGCAATTAAAACATTTTTTTCATGAGTTAATCCCATACCTTCTGCACCAATAGATGTAGTTACTGTAGGTAATCCGTAGGAAAGACTATGACCAATTTTACCCTTCATACCAGCACCATATCTTAAAGGTGCGACAAAAACGCGACTCTTCAAAAAATAAGGTTCTACGTCTTGGATGTATCCAGGAACTTCAATCCGAGGATCGCTTGCTAAATCTTTCACATCTGCTGTGGGATTACTACCTAATAAAGTAATTTTCATTTTAGGTTGTTTCTGCCAAATTAGAGGCATAATTTCCCTACACAGCCAAATTACGGCATCTACATTAGGCGTATGATTATAGCCACCAATAAACAATAAGCCACTCCTTCGCTTAAAATCTGGCAACTCTCCTTGATATTGGTGGTGTATATTCGGCACAACGAAAACATTACTGATATTAAAATTCTCTAAAATCTTCTTCTCAACATCTGTCACAACAACTGTAGCCTCTGCTACTTTAGCCATATTTAATTCTATATCTTTAACTTTTTGCCAAGATGGTAAGCTATTATTAGTATTGCTTTGAGGTACTAACTCTTGCTGTCGTTGTAACCGTAAAAAATGCAGGTCTACTGTATCATAAATAACTTTAATGCTCAGGTTTCTCTTGAGGATATTTATATACTTACTACATAATTCAGGGCGGCATACCCAAGCAATATCGATTAGTTTTAGTCGTTTAATTAGCTGCTCTTCCAGGCTAGGTTGTTTGTGTGTAGAATACAGTACTTCTACACCAAGATTTTGGAGTTCAGAGGTGTATGGTTCTAGAGGAAAGCCATTATCTGGCAAAAAAGTTACAAAATAATCTAGGTTAAGAAAAATTTTAATAATATTTAACAATCTGTAAGAGCCTGACTCCCTGTCGTGCAAGGGAACATAACTATCTATGACTAAAATAGTTTTTTTCCCTTGCAATCTTCTAGCTGCAAAGTCTACATTCTCTGCTTCAGGACTAAAGTGATGCTGTAATTGTTCTTGCCACTTCAGCAAAAATTTATAACGATTAGCTTTTTGATAGCTTTTAATACCACCTTCTAAGCTAGTACCAGAAGTAATTCCTTCATAATGAATTAATTGGGATTTAGGTTGGTATATAACCTTGTATCCCAATTGTCGAATAGCAAAACATAAATCAGTATCTTCATAATATGCAGGTAGAAACTCTTCTGAAAAACCACCCAACTTGTTGAATATTTCTTTTCTAACTAGTAAACTTGCTGCTGAACAATAATCAACCTGTCTCACATAATTATACTCAGGGCTATCGGGATGTTCCAACCTCCCATAATTCCAGCCAGAGGCATCTTGCCAAATAATTCCCCCAGCTTCTTGAAGTCTGCCATCTGCATAAATTAACTTTGAGCCAACTGCACCAACTTCATTATCTTGTGTAATTACTTCTACCAAGTTTTCTAACCATCCAGGCAAAATTTGAGTATCATTATTTAAAAAGCAGAAAAATTTACCTTTTGCTATCGCTGCACCACGATTACAAGAACGAATAAAACCAAGATTTTGCTCATTAACTATTAGTTCAATATTTGAAGAATAACTTAAGTATTCTTGAGTTTCATCACTAGAATTATCATCAACAACAATTACCTCAAAGCTAATTGTTGTTGATGATAAGTACTTTTGTAAAGAGGTTAAACAATTAAATGTATAAAGAAATTTATTATAAACAGGTATAATAATCGACACTTGTGGAAATTGACACTCAGGAAACTGAAATTTTATTTTTTGGGGAGTGTAAAGTACTGTATAATCCTGGACGTTTTTTAAACTAATAACATCAAGGCTTGATTTATCGAGTTTTTGTGTAGTTTTAGCAATTAATTTTTGAAAAACTTTTCCTATACCTTCTTTCCGTAAAGTAATCCATAGTTTTTGAATTTTGCTTATTTCATTGGTTTTTGGAGCAATAAATTTTTGCTTTAATAGAAGCTGAATCTGCACTAGTCGATTTTGAGTGTGCTTTAATTCTTGTTGTTTGTTTAATAATTGTTTTAATGGCTCTTCGATATTCAATTTGATAACCTCTTCAATTTCATAACTACTGATGTTTACTATTAATCAACTTTTAGCCCAATAGTTCGCTTGAATTGAAACCAAATTTGTCTCAGTTTCCAAAATTTACTTGTTTCCATTGCCTGAATGATATCATGAGTTTGTCTCCACTCAGCTTGAGCTTGTTGAAGAAGCCTTTGAGTTTCTTGCCATTCCTGATAAATATAGTTAAATTTATTTTGATATTCTTCATTCGGTTGTTGTAGTTGAGATTGCGATCGCTCTAATTCTGTCTGTATTTGTTGTAGTTGAGATTGCGATCGCTCTAATTCTGTCTGTATTTGCTGTAGTTGAGATTGCGATCGCTCTAATTCTGTCTGTATTTGCTGTAGTTGAGATTGCGTTCGCTCCAATTCCGCCTGTGTTTGCTGTAGATTAGACTGCGTTCGCTCCAATTCCGCCTGTGTTTGCTGTAGATTAGACTGCGATCGCTCTAATTCGGCCTGTGTTTGCTGTAGATTAGACTGCGATCGCTCTAATTCGGCCTGTATTTGCTGTAGATTAGACTGCGATCGCTCTAATTCGGACTGTATTTGCTGTAGTTGAGCTTGGGAATATCCTTGGAATAAATCATCTGATTCATCAATATATATAGAGTCTATAGGCGTTTGTATTCTGCCTAATTCATCAGAACATATAGCGACAAAATATATCGGTGATTTTAAACTACAAACTTGTTGATTTAAATTATTCAGGTTTCCCTTATATGCCTTTAAGTTTTTTTCTTGTGTATCTTCTAGCGGAAAGACAAAGGAGCCTGTGGCAAGTCTTTGTCCATAGATTTTAGTATATTTAAAATGACTACCAAGCAAGCTAACCAGCTCGTTGTAGTAAAGCTCTTTAATATGAAATGGATTTGAGTAATTTGGTTCGTCTGAATAAGTTAAGCGATTTGGAGAAGAAATAATTAATATTCCTTCTGGCTTCAGAACTCGCTTAATCTCTAGCATCATTTCTTCATGCTGATCGTGATGCTCGATAGTTTCAAAAGATGTTACTACATCAACCGAATTGTCTGGTAATGGTACAGCATTGCATGAACCCAACATAAATTTGAGATTGTGGTAGTTACGATACTCTTGGGACGAGTATTCTACAGCTTCAGAACTAATATCAACCCCAATCACAGATTCTGCGACTCTTGCTAGTAATGCAGAACCGTAACCCTCACCCGAAGCAATATCTAATACAGATTTACCAATTACAAAATCAAGACATAACGCATATCGATGTAGATGCTCATACTTTATTTGCCCATCAACAGCAGGAATGTATCTTTCGCCTGTAAATTCCATATTTTTAAATTTAATTTTTTAATCTTACTTGACTGCTACCAATGCCTGTGCTGAAGGATAATCAATAGAAAACAGTCTACATTCTTTAAATCCAGCCTGTATTACCTGTTTCCACGCATCACATCCATACTCTGTGTAAACAATAAAGTCAGACAAATTTTCAGATGAACCATGATAACTCAGTGGCATACCCTCTCTAGATGCAGTTAGCCTATCAACAATCATAGGAATAGTGAAAGCACAGTATCCACCAGGCTTCAAAAGTCTATAACACTCTGATAAACCTCTAATTGGATACTTAATGTGTTCTAAGACATCTGAATGCACAATTAAGTCAAAAGACATATCTGGTAATTTCATATTCATCATATCTAATTCTGGATATATCTTTAAACTATGATTTGGTATTTGAGCTAAAAACTTTGTTAAACTCCCAGCTTCATTGATTTCTAGTATTTGCAGCTTTTGAATTTGGTCTTCTTTAACAAAATCTTGAAATAAACCGACATATCCAAAACATTTCATGATTGACACAGCTAATGCAATTGAGCGTAAGTTAGAATGACATTCTGTACAATGTAACCCTTGTTGTTTATTAATATATTTAACTTCATAATTTGAGAGTCCCCATTCATTAATTAATTCCTGCCAAAGAACATCATTAATACTAAACTTATCAGAGCCACAACAATAACAAATCATTTTTACTTATCATACCTAATTTAGTATTTGGTTGTTTGCAACTGTCTCTAATTTATGGTGAATATTCACCTCGTTAAACCGAAGAAACCCAAAAGTTAAGTCTGTTACTCCTGATTGTATAGCAACAGAAGCCTGTAACCAATCCATCATCTCGTGGCTATCTTGACTACCATCAGCTACCGCTGGCTCTAGAGAGTAACTATCACTTTTAATATGTGGCCATTTGATTTTAAAAGTAACAGAAATCAATTGATTTTTGCTACATTTAGGTAGTTGATACTTGTACTGCGTCGTGTTCCATCCTGTTATGGCTACTCTTAATCTATCAAACATTGTGATACCTAAAATCGGATTAGCCACATCATCATAAATAATTATCTTTGTTTGAAGTATTAACCATTCATCAGGCATGACAAAGCCTATTTTTTGCCCTTGTTCATTTAAAGCTTCTAGGCTAATAATTTCACAGCGTCCCGTGCCAAATCTTTTAGTGTTATGAAATGCTAAGTATTCATTACCCGTAAATGGATTTATTTTGTTGGTAATAGCTAACTTTTTATCTGAGTTAACATCTAGGCTTACCTCGCTCTTTGCGACTGTTTGTTTGTCACTTTGGATATTAGTTGCCGAATCAGAGCCTTTTTTTAGTCTCTCATTAATTTTGTCATACATCCATGCTTGATATGATTTACTAATATCAATTGGTTTACCTTGCTCTACTATTTGACCATCATTAATCCATATAGCTTCCGAACAAAGGCGTGAGACTGAACCTAAATCGTGAGAAACAAACAAAATTGTTCCTCCTGCATCTTGAAAATCTTTAATTTTTGCCATGCAGCGATGGACAAAAACTCCATCTCCTACAGATAAAGCTTCATCGACTATCAAAATTTCGGGGTTAACATTTACCGCTACTGCAAAAGCCAAGCGGACAAACATACCACTAGAGTAGGTTTTTACAGGTTCATCAATAAAATCACCTATATCTGCAAAGCCAAGAATCTCATCAAATCTATCTTCAATTTCTTGTTGACTTAGGCCTAGTAATCTACCATTAAAAAATACGTTCTGCCTACCAGTAAATTCAGGATTAAAACCACTACCCAATTCTAATAAAGCCGATACCCTACCTTTAACTTGTACTTCTCCTGTAGTTGGTGTCAAAGTCCCAGCAATAATTTGCAATAGGGTACTTTTTCCCGAACCATTACGCCCTATGATTCCTGATGTTTGTCCCTTGGAAATTTCTAAGTTAATATTCCGTAAGGCCCAAAATTCTTGTCCATAGCTTTTACCAGGGAGTAGAATTTCTGTCAGCCTTTCTACAGGACGATGATAACGTTTGTAACATTTAGAAACGCTTTTTAAAGAAATAGCAATTTCTTCTCCCATACTTTTACTGTTAATTTCTACAACTTTCACACAATTACCAAAGGGAGATGAAGATACCATTTTTACAAAACATCAGCAAAAGCCGGACGCAACCGCTTATATACTGTAAATCCACAACAAAACATAATAACAGCGATCGCAGACGATACACCCCATTCTCCCCAGTGTTGGATCTCCCCAACTAAAACTATGTCCCGATAAACTTCTGCGATCGCAGTCATGGGATTTAACCAGAATACCAAACTCCGCCATTCCTGTGGAATTGCTGATGCTGGATAGACAAGTGGTGTTGCGTAAAACCAAATATTTAAAATCACCCCTAAAGTCTGGGGGATATCTCGCAAAAACACGGTTAGTCCTGCTATTAAATAACCCAATCCTGCCGTCAGTAATAACTGCGTTAGCCAAACCAAGGGTAATAGCGCCAAGGTAGTATGTAAAGTATGAGAAATTGCTGCCACAAAAAAAATCAACGCCATTAAACCCAAGGAACTCTCAATAAACGTAGATAAAATTGGCACAAGCGGCAACAAAGTTAGGGGAAATACAACCTTTTTAACCAAATTCGGTTGTCCTACTACTGAATTAGCAGACTGTATCAACCCCCCTGTAAAAGCAATCCAGGGAAGCAAACCTGCAAATACCCATAAACCAAAGGTGAAGTTATTTTCTGGTAAACTTTTGAGACTTAACTTTACCTTCAGCACAACCGAAAACACATAAGTGTAAATCAGTAATTGTGATAGCTGATTTAGTAAAGGCCACAAATTACCCAAAACAGAACCCTTATACCGCGCTTCTAAGTCTCGGCGCACCAAAATTCTGAGTAAGTCAAACTTTGCCCATAACTGTTCATTTATCGGCACTATGCGTCTGAGCTTCCCCGCTTTACGTACAAATTTTTGCATTATTTGTAACAATCGCTGCTTCCTTCTTCACTACTTACACACTCAAATTTTCTATATAAAGCTTTATAGCTATGAAAATACTTTTGTCTTCCTTGAAGAATACATCATTACTAGACTAGAAAATAGTACCTAAAATGGTTCACCTTCGGAACTGGGATATTCATGTTGGGATTGACTATTTTGATGGTTGTAGTCATGGCTACCTTTTACTAGGGTAGGTTGTTTGGATCAATTCCTTGCGATCGCAAATACTCTGCCAATCGCTCTGCACGTTGATATTCTTGTTCGGCGCGTTGGCGCTCTTGTTCAGCCCGTTCTGCCAACGTGGGCACCCAACCTGCGGCATTATACCAACGCAACCATAAACCTGTTGTCTGCTGATAAGAACCTTGCCATAGCCCTAATCCTAGTTCCACCTTGTCCAGCCAGAAACGGTTTTCTGTTAGGGAAATTACCTCATAACTTGTGCCATTGAGTCGAAAGGCGCGGAGATTATTTTCATAACGGTCATAAACAACGTAGTAGGGAACACGCAAAATCTCTTCGTATACTTCCCACTTCGTCGGGGGTTGATTTACCTCCCTTAATCTTTGTCCCAAGTCATCTTGTTCTGTACCTGGGGAAAGTAATTCCACGATTAAAAATGGATCAACTCCCTCTTGCCAAACGACGTAACTTAAGCGGAGG
>Ga0105049_10005213_pt1 | contig 15150 bp, 9 predicted proteins | sample MAT06_FD_78087 | JGI IMG/M metagenome (GOLD analysis project Ga0105049, IMG submission 78087) | Freshwater microbial communities from Lake Fryxell liftoff mats and glacier meltwater in Antarctica - MAT-06 | ecosystem: Environmental > Aquatic > Freshwater > Ice > Liftoff microbial mat | place... | reverse complement strand
TTTAAAGGCTGAATAAGGTAAGAGCGCAGTGATGCGCCCTTACCTAAGATCAGACTACCTAGAAGCTGGCGTTATCGTAGGGATTGGTGTGCGCTGCGAATTCATCAGCATTGTTAACACCGTCACCGTCGGCATCAATATCGGGGTCAAACCCGTCAACGATCCCATCAGCATCGCTGTCGTCTAAACCGTCCCCGATCAGATCACTGTCAGTGTCATTGAAGATGAGTGCCTGAGCATCGTCGGCATCAATGAGGCCGTCATTGTCATCGTCAGCGTCGGCATTATTGCCTGTGCCGTCGAGATCAGTGTCGGCGTTTTCGCTGGCATCCAACGGGAAGGCATCATCGACATCGGCTGCACCGTCGTTATCGTCATCTGCATCCATGCTGTCAGGTGTGCCGTCCAGATCGGTGTCCAATTCAGGCACAACCGGTTCGACAGGCTCGGCAGTAGGCGCGGGTGCATCGGGTGTCACTTCTGGCGTGATGATTACCTCAACTTCCTGTTGGCAGAAGGGCAAATTGAACGGTGCGCGGCTGGTCTGTAGCCCTGCGAACAAGCGTGTGCCGTAGCGCTGACCCATTAATGAGGGCAGCAGCGGCCCATAGAACAGATCGATCTGCGACGCGCAATCACGCGGGATGCTGACGGTGAAGGTCGTTGTTCCGCCGTTAGCAGCGATTGTGGTATAGGGATTGTTCGGGTCGCCAGCCGTCATCGGGTCAGAGTCGTACAATTCCTGATTGTCGATGATATTGTCGAACATCCGGTACGAAGCCAGCCCTAAAAGAGTCGGGCAGCTCAACTCGCCATTATTGGTGATCGTGCCATGCGCGAGGCCACTGGCGAGGTCAACCGAAATCACGCCAGACATAAATTGTTCGGTATAGGCCGCATAATCGTAATCGTCGCAGGTCTCAACCGTTGGCGTATTGGTGAACGTGCAGGTTACTTCTTCGCCTACGCCCAGATTAATCGTCGCGGCTGCGCCATTGATGTTAACCGAGTCGCCGTCGCAGACGATGCTTTGCAACGACCAGCCTGCCGGAATATTCACTTCCGCGATGGTGTAGCTGCCAGTGGCAATATTCTGGAAAATTTGAGGAGCATCGCCGTCGGTGAGGTCAAACGGGAATACTGGATCCGCACTAGGGTCGTCATAAGTGAAGCTGAAGGCCAAAGCGTCCGCGCCTGCCGCCACTTTGTCGATGATGATCGCGCCTAGTTTTTCGTTGGTGAAAGTACAGGTGACATTTTCACCCGCTTCTAGGTCAATGCTTATGCCGCTAAAGATCGCGCTTGAATCCGCGCCCACGCATACGGCACTCAGCAGTCGCCAGCCAATCGGCACAACTTCTTCGATGGTATAAGTGCCTGCTGAGACATTGGGGACAAAGCTGGCCTCGCCATCTTGCAATAAGATGTTCGGCCCCTGATAGCTGGTATCAAATTCAAATTCGGTCAATGAGCCGTCGGGAACAGTTTGCTTGATGAGCGTAATCGTGCCTGTCGTCGGCTGCTGGACGTTGGTGAAGGTGCAGGTAATCGTCTGGCTCACGCCAATCGTGATCGTCACACTCGTGCCGTTGACTTCGATATTGGCATTATCGCAAACGATACTTTGCAATGACCAACCAGCGGGGATATTCACTTCCGAAATGGTGTAAACGCCTGCCGCGATGTTGTCGAACAGGCCATCACCGCCGCCGTCCGTCAGATCAAAATTGAACAACGGATCCGCGCTCGGATCGTCATAAGTGAAGCTGAAGGCTGTGGCACCGCCGCCCGTCGCCACTTTGTCGATGATGATGTTGCTCAATACTTCGTTATTGAACGTGCAGACCACATCCTCGTCCGCTGCGAGATTAATGCTCACACCGTTAGCAATAGGGGTCACATCGGCATCCCCACAGTCGATACTGGCGATACGCCAGCCAATCGGAATGGATTCTGTGATGGTATAAATGCCAGCCGGGGCAACAGGGAAGAGGCTGCCGTCGCCATCTGCTAGGAAGATATTCGGTACCTGCCAACTGACATCAAATTCAAATTCCGTCAGCGACCCATCCGGGTTGGTCTGCTTGACGATTGCGATTGAGCCTGGCCCGGCCACTGTCAATTCCGATTCAAACGCGCCGATGTCGCAACCGCCGCCTTGTGGACGCGATTCGCTACGTTGGTCATCATTATTGACTGGCGCTGCCGCGCAAATTGCTGCATCCGCCGCGCTTAAAGCGGGGCTGCCAGCTTGCAGCGCATGGGTTTGGGTGGGGCCGCCGTTGCTTGCCAGCGCCGCCAGCAGCGGGTCGCCGTCTAAATCAGGGCTGCATGTGCCATCTTGAATGAGGTTTACGCCTGTTGCCGTAATCGTCGCACCACCCGGATCACAATCTGGGCCGCCGATGCTGTTGGCGATAAGGCTGTTGGCGATATTGAGGTTGCTGAATACGAGACCCGCATCCACACCGCCCGCGCCACCAAAATCACTTGTGATCGAATTGCCAGTGATCGTCGCGTGGATTAACGTCACACTGCCTGTATTGCGGATAGCGCCACCGCTGCCTACGCCGGAATTGCCAGAGATGGTGCTGTTGGTGACATGAATGCCGGAATCGATGCCATTGATAGCGCCGCCGTTGCCACTGCTACTTCCGACACCCGCCTCATTGTTAGCAATGGTGCTTTTCTCGATATTCAATTGGCTGCCAAAAGCGCCATGAATACCGCCGCCGCCACCTGCTGATTGATTGTTGGCAATCGTGCTGTCGAGGACGTTCACGGTGCTGCTTTCTCCGTCATAAATGCCGCCGCCGCGCCCGCCTAAACCTAATGCTTCATTGTGGTGAATGTTGCAGTTGGTGATAGTCATCTCACCGAAAACGGGCGGATCCGGGAAATCAAATTCACCGATGAGGACGGCAACGCCACCACCACCGGAAAAATTGCCCGATGTGTTTTCCAAAATTTCGCAATTATTGAGTGTGACGGTGGAGCCGATGTTTAGCACACCGCCGCCGTATTCGTCAGCGTTGCCGTTGGTCACGGTTAAATCTGTGATCTCGACCACGTTTTCTTGTTGGATGATAAAGACGGAATCAACCGCGCCGCCGTCAACAATCGTGTCGGTAGCAGGGTTCGTCCCCGACCCCGCGCCCGTGATCGTCACATCTTTGTTGATGACGACATTTTCTTCGTAAACGCCGACATCAACGATGACATCACCGCCATTGTTAACTGTATCTACCGCGTTTTGGATGGTGCGCTTGGCATTAGCGAAATCAATCCCTGAATTGGCATCGTTGCCCGTCGTGGAAGCGTAACAGGTCGCTGTACATTCGCCTACGCCTACGAGGTCGGACTCAAACGCGCCAATATCGCAGCCGTCGCCTTGCGGACGTGCTTCACCGCGTTGGTCATCACCACTGACGGGAGCCGCCGCGCAAACGATTTCATCGGCAGCACCCAAAGCCGGACTGCCCGCTTGTAGGGCATGGGTTTGGGTGGGGCCGCCGTTGCTCGCCAGCACAGCTAACAGCGGGTCAACATTATTAAGATCATCACCATCAACGAGAAGCGCCGCGCACGAAGTGTCATCGGAGATATTATGTCCGTTGCTCACCCACGTGGCGATGCCGCCGCCTGTTTCGGTTTCTAAGCAATTTTCGCTGCTCGAACCGCCAATGATGCTGTTGGTAATCGTCAAAACCGCCGGATTGGTCGGGAAACCATCACCAAGGCCGCCAAATATGCTCTCGTTATTAACACCCGCTGCTGAAACTGCGGTGTTATCAAAAATAGTGCTGTTGATAAGGAGCGTGTTTGAGATGCAGTTGGAACAATCCGAATCGCCATCATTGGTATTGTTCAACCCGCCACCTCTATCGCTGGCGGTGTTGCCAGTGATCGTTGTGTTGGCAATCGTAACAGGGTCGGTATTGCTGTTATAAATGCCGCCGCCATCTACCGCGTTGTTATCGGTGATGGTTGTTTTATAAATGAGGGCAGAACTAGCGCGTGTGAGGAAAATGCCGCCGCCAAATCCGCTGCTGCCCATGCCACCTGTGGCTGTATTGCCGGAAAAGGTGGTGTTCCAAATCACCAAATCGCCGCCGACTTCCTGCCGCAGGCCACCGCCATTGGAGGCTGAGTTATCAGAAATCGTAGAGCCTTCGATAACGAGATCATTGCCGAGGTTGCTGTAGATGCCGCTGCCTGTGTTGGACGTAATAATGACATCATCAAGCCCTAAAGCAGCGAAAGAGCTGTAAACACCACTGCCAGGCTCGAACCCTGATTGCGCTCCATTGCGGATGGTCATCTCTTTGATGGCGACAATACCGCCTTCAATCTTGAAGACGTTACCCGCATCATTTCCATCAACGATAGTATGCAGCGCGGCATTGGCGCCTGCGCCTGCGCCATCGATGATGACATCTTTGCCACTTGGGATTTCTACATTTTCTGTGTAAATGCCCACCGCCACATGCACCGTGCCGCCGTCGTCCACTTGGTCAACCGCGGTTTGGATATTACGCAAGGCACCCAGCGCATTGGTTCCGCTGTTGGCATCATTCCCAATAGTAGAGACGAAACAATCGGTGGTGCAGGTAGGAATTGCCAGCACATCCCCGTCTGGTATAAAAGCTAAAATAAAAAGGACTGCGAAGAGGGCTGTGATGAGAGTTCGTAGGCGATTTTGCAAGAAACGTTGCATAAAGAGTTGTCCCTTAGATAACTTATCAAGAATGGTGGCAATATAACGTCTTGGAGTGGGTTTTCCTTTCTATCAATAGGCGGAGTTTTGCGAAAAGGACTTCAATAAAACGAAGTGTTACTAAACGTTATAATAGGGTTTGTGACGAATAAGCTGCAAGCGAAAATGTACCAAATTTACTTTATTCGGAGAAAATTTACGTTTTCCATAATAATAGCGCTATAACATAGAAGTAACTGTTTTTGGCTTTCGCTTTTACTGTATATTTTGCCTGCAACAAGGGGGTATAAACCCTAATTCTTTAAGAACAGGCTAAGGTATAACCAAATCTTTGCCTTAAATTTGAATTCCTGAGACAAATATGTACAATACCAGTCGCTATGGACGGATAAACGCGGCTGGAATTTTTTTATGACAACGCGCACAAATTGGCCTGCCTTACGCCCATCGAACCCCCTCTTTAATTCTCGGCGCGGACGCATTCTTCTCGAAAATCTCACAGCTTATGCCTTTTTGTTTCCGGCGATGCTGCTGATCTTCGTCTTTGGGATTTTCCCGGTGGCGTTTGCGTTCTTCGTGAGTCTGCATCGATGGCGGCGCTTCCCGGAAGAATATCGCGGGTTAGATCAATATGTAGAAGCGCTCGGCAGCTTCGCCTATATCTTGTTCTTCTGGTTGGCAATTGGGCTGATAATTTACGCGGCTTACTCATTATTAAGGCTGCGGCGGGCTGCCCACGATGATGGGCGAGCGCTCATGATGATTATCCCCGCTGCCTTTATCACAGCGGCTATGTTTACCTTTACCCGCTGGTTTTTTCTACTCCTGCCTGAAGTGTTGAACGTCCCCGTCCGGTTGCGCGGTCAGGAGATCACACGGACGGCCTTCATCAATGAATTTTTTAACAGTTTCAACTTTCCCCATGTCTTAACGGCTGCGAATCAATTTTGGCTGGCGATTATCGCGGCGGTAGTCGTGTGGTTCATCGTCCAAACGTTAATTAAAATGCCGGACTCGGGCCACGCGGTTGGGCTGGCGTTTATAGTGTTCAGCAGTTTGGGCGCGGGGATTTTGCTGCTGCGGCTGACACTCAATGAGATTAATCTGGCGATTGCCGAAGCCCGTACCGCAGACGAATCACTGCCGATTTGGACGCACATTATCCTGATTAGTGCGGGTGCGGCGCTGCTTTTTGCGGCTTATGCTTTGTGGAGGCAGGCCGCCAAAGCAGACGATAACCGCCGATTTTTTATCTTCAGCGGCTTAGTTGTCCTTTTGATGATCGGGGGCTATGCGTTGATAACGCAGCTTCCCGTTGCGCTGGCTGCGGCGGATGAAGATGTGATGCGCGGGTTTAGCATCGCAATCATGTATTCGCTGGGTACGGTGCCGTTCCAACTGATGATTGGCTTAGGGCTGGCGGTGCTGTTGTTTCAGAATATCAAAGGCAAATCGCTGTTTCGGGTGGTTTATTTCCTGCCTTATATCACGCCGTTTGTGGCGACTTCGCTCATCTTCACCCTGCTTTTTTCGCATCGCAGCGGTTCGCCCATCAATCAATTGATGGGGACATTCGGGATTGAGCCGCAAACGTGGCTGCTGGAACCGCGAGGGATTTTCCGTCTGATCCTTGGCGAGAGTCTGCCGCGCTTTTTAGAAGGGCCGGGGCTGGCGCTCATCGTCATCATGATCTACAGCATTTGGACGTATGCCGGATACAACACCGTCATTTTCCTCGCCGGACTCGGCAACATCCCAAGAGAGATGTATGAAGCCGCCAAGATTGATGGCGCAGGCGGTTGGGCGAGCTTCCGCTTTATTACGCTGCCGCTGCTTTCGCCGACTACATTTTTTCTGGTACTGGTTTCGACTATCGGCACCTTCCAAGCCTTTACGCAAATCTGGCTGATGCGTAAACCCGGCGCATTGGACGCGGTGGATATGATCAACATCACCATTTTCGAGACGATTCGGGATTCTAACCCCGATTACGCCTATGGGTCAGCGATGGCGTTTGTGCTTTTCGCCGTTATCCTGATCCTCACACTTGTTCAAAATCGCATCGCACAGCGCAGGGTGTTCTATGGCTGAGATTTCAATTCAACAAACACAAGCACAATCGACCCAATTTGTAACTGTTCAACCGCCGCGCAAGCCGATTCCTTGGGGTCAGGTGATGACGTATGTGCTGCTCAGTTTTGGCGTACTGCTGGCGCTTCTGCCGTTTATCTGGATGGTCAGTTGGTCGTTGATGTCCACCGTCGAGGTGTATACGGGCAAACTTATTCCGGCGCGGCTGATGTTTGGTAACTACAGCATAGCTTGGGAGCAGGCAAATTTCGCCCAATACATGTGGAACAGTGCGCGAATCGTCATTATTAGCATTACCGGGCTGCTGCTGTTTTGTGTTCCGGCGGCCTATGCCTTCGCACGGATGAAGTTTTTTGGCAAAAATGTGCTGTTCGGCCTGATGCTGGCAACTTTGATGATCCCCGACATCGTGACGCTCATCCCTAACTTCCTCACGGTAGTATGGATTAGCCGCTTGAGCGAAGCGCTCGGCTTGGGTGCATGGATTGATAGCTGGCAGTCGCTCACAATTCCGTTTATGGCTTCGGCCTTTGCCATTTTCCTGCTGCGCCAGTTTTTCGCGCAGATTCCCGATGACCTGTGGGATGCCGTCCGGATTGACGGCGCAGGGCATTTGCGGTTTATGATTTCGGTCATTGTGCCGCTTTCACGCGCCGCCTTAGCCACCATCGTCATTTTTGCCTTTATCGGCTCGTGGAATTCGCTGCAATGGCCTTTGCTGGTCGTCCGCAGTGATAACTGGCTGCCTGTCGCCGCCGGATTAACGACCTTCGCTAACGCGGAAGCTGGCGATGAATTTAACCTGCAAATGGCGGCTTCCGTCATCATGATTTTGCCGATTCTGGTGGTGTATTTCTTCACGCAGAAGCAGTTTACGGAAGGAATCGCCAGCACAGGGTCTAAAGGATAAGAAGAGAGAAGTGATGAGTACTGAGCAATGAGTGCTGAGTGCCGAGTTAAAAGTGATAAAAGTGACAAGTCACAAGTAAGGGGTATGCACTTTAAGAAAAGAATGCGGACATGCTTTGTAGGGACATCATAATGCTATTTAACAATTAAATATGGAGTTTAAATACTAAACTGCATTATCGTGTCCCTACAAGGGTGGCATGTAATGGGACAAATCCTTATCCCGAAGTTCGTCTTGGTATTTACTCAGCACTACCCTGCACTCAATATTAAAAAAAGTTGTACCCTCCACCGTTTACGGTGTTTTAATCTGCCTGCTGGCGGGGGAAGCAAGCCAGGGCAGAACAGAATCGCAAATAGCTCAAGGAGAGCAATTCATGGTTAAGAAAGTTTTACTCGTTGTCGTTTTAGTGGCTTTAGCGCTGGGGTTTGGCGTGGTTTCCGCGCAGGATGACCTGAGCGGCATCGACCCCACCGGACAAACCATCACCTATTGGCACGAATGGGGCGGCGCACAATTAGAAGCCATCAACGTTTTGATCGCTGATTTCAACGCTACCAACGAATATGGCATCACCGTCGAAACACTGGAACTGGGCGACAGCGCCGCCATGCGTGACGCGATGAGCGCCGGTATCACTAGCGGCGACCTGCCCAATCTAGTCGGCGGCTTCGCGACGGATGCTCAGGGTTACTATCTGGACGGCGTGGCGCTGGCGATTGACCCCTATCTGGACGACCCGACTTGGGGCTTCACCGAAGAAGAACGCGCTAATCTGAATTTTGATGTACTGGATGTCAACCGTATCCCCGGCGACACCTTCAATGACCAAATGCTGGCATGGTCGATTGGTTACTCCGGCGTGATTATGTCCGTCAACCTTGGCATGTTGAGTGAATTGGGCTTTGAAGCCGCTCCCGCCACACTCGATGAATTCCGCGCTGTGGCTTGCGCCGCCGCTGAATCCACCGGTCCTGCTGGTGAAGACGTTCAGGGCTTCCCCCTCCGCACCAACCCCCAAGATATGGAAGCCTTCATCCTCAGCCAGGGTGGGCGCATTTGGGATCCCGAAACGCAGCAGTTCGATTTCACCAATGAAGCCACCATCAATGTCTTGACCTTCTTCCAACAGTTGGTCGCCGATGGCTGCGCTTATCTGCCGGAAACCAACTTCGCCAATACCGCCGATTTCGCCGCCAGCCTGAACCCAATGGCCGTCGGCAGCACCGTCGGTGTGCCTTTCATTCAACGTGACGCGCAAGCTGCTACCGATGCAGGCGGCACCGGCGTAACCGAATGGGAAAACACCACCCCCCCCTGGGCAGAAGGCAGCCGTACTCTCGTGCTGAACTTCCGCAGCGTCATCATGATCAGCGGCACCCCGGAACAAAATCTGGCGACTTGGCTGTTCCTGAAGTATCTGGCGAGCGAAGCTGCCCAGATCACCTGGACAGAAGGCACCCTGTATCAACCGTATAACAATGTCGCGCTGGAAAACCTGAGCCAGGAATTCCTGGATGCCAATCCGCAGTTTGAAGATGTGCGCCAACTGCTGTTGGACGACTCCATCGCCAAGTTTGGTGATCCCCAACTGTTGGGGATCTTCCAAGCGACGGGTGAACTCGGCAACCTGATTGCCGCGCTGGCAACCGATCCGTCTTTGGATATCGCAACCGCCGCCGCTGAAGCCCAAGACCGCGCCAATGAAGTGCTGGCAGAAGCACAAGACGCGCTGAACTAAGCGTCATCGAATAATTTACGTAGGGGCGACTCGCTGAGTCGTCCCTACAATTTACATCCCCAATTTAGGTTTTTACTCCGCCTTCACCCGCACCAATTCCGCCAGATTATGCCCGATGATGCGATATTCATCCTTCAGTTTAAGCTGAAGCGGCCCATTAAACGGCGCGGCATGGATCATCGTCAGCGGCGCACCCGGCATCAGACCTAATGCCGCCAGATATTGCAGCCGATCTGACTCGCGTGTTCGCACCCGCGTGACGGTCAGAGGCATATTTTGCGGCGCGTCGGAAAGTAAAATATCGTTCGGTTCAGCAAATGTGCCATCCGCCACCGGAATCGGTTCGCCATGCGGGCAGGTTGATGGATTGCCTGCCATCTCTGCCATGCGCTGCGTGAGTACCTCGCTGAGGGTGGTGCTGATTCGGCTGGCTTCTTCATGGATTTCGTGCCACGCGAACCCCATCACATTCACCAAAAATGCTTCCGCAATGCGATGCCGCCGCAGCGCGGTGAGGGCTTCTCGTCGCCCGTTTTCGGTCAGGTTGATGCCCTGATACGGCTCATGAATCAGCAAATCCAACTCCTTGAGCTTTGTCACCATGCGGTTTACGGCAGGGGCGCTCACTTCCAGCACATCAGCCAGCTCCGACGTGCTGACGTAACCCGCGTCGCTGGGGCGATCACTCAGGCGGTAAATTTCCGCTAGGTAATCGCGCATAGTGGGGCTGATTTCGGCTGTCGTCATTGCATTCCTTTCAAGTATGATAGCCTACCCCATAATGGCTACTATTTGTAAGTTGTCTCAAACTCATGACCCAATGCCAACCGATCAACCGCTGGATTCGTTTACCGCGTTTTATCGGATAGTGCTATGATAACATTTGACGCTGAACAAATCTTATCACACGGTTAACTTCTGCGAGGCCACCCATGCCTGATGTCTTTCTCTCCTATTCGCGTAAGGATAAAGCATTTGTCGCACCGCCGTCAAAACCAATAAGCGCCTCGTTCTGGTAGAGCCGTACATAAAAGTAGACCGACGTAAGTAAATGGAAAAGATTTAACCACAGAGCGCACGGAGAACACAGAGATTTAGCTTCAAGTTCTTGGTGGTTCAAAAATTCCAATTATTTATCGAGAACTACTACAAGGAGGGGGAGAAGTCACGCGTTTTCTCCCCCTCCTTGAGTTCGGGGAGGGGACGGGGGTGGGGTAAAAGACGTGAATGTCCGTGTTTAATAGTTAAACTACATTAGGATGTCCGCTTAAATTTTTCCAGTGGACGCGATAGATCGCGTCCCTACAGGTTCCGTATTCAAAAGTTAAACGGCATAATCACTGGCTCAGAACCAAATCGTTCTTCAAATCCGTGACTTGTAAGCTGATTACTTATGCGCCGCTTCCTCAAGTATTTGCTGAATGCCACGCGGATTCGCGCCGCTGAAACGCTGCACTGGCTTGCCATCTTCAAACAGAATAAATGTCGGGATGGACTGTACGTTAAACTGCGACGCGGTGGCTTTACTTTCATCCACGTTGAGCTTAACGACCTTCACTTTACCCGCATATTGGCCTGCCATTTGATCGACAAACGGCGCGATGTTCTGGCATGGGCCGCACCACGCCGCCCAGAAATCGACCAACACAGGCTTAGTGCTTTTGAGGACTTCCTGCTTAAACGTCGAGTCAGTGACGTATGCGGCCTTCTTTACGGCTTTATTGGCCTCTGATTGAGGCGCGGGTTTGGCTTCCGGCAGCGGTGTATCATTAAGCAGATGGTCAATATGAGCGCGTAAATCCGCCGGACGGATACTTTCGGCCTTCGACTTAATCTTGCGTCCCAGCAGGCCAGGAACCAACGTCACGACGGCAGGCATACACGGATTGCCATACTGCGCCAACGTTTGTGGATTTTTGCTGGCATCCACGCGAACAATGAGGACTTCTCCAGCGCGTTTTTTGGCTTCTCGTTGGAGCGCATCTTGCAGCGGTTCGTTTTTCTCGCGCCCATCATACAGCAGCAGGACGGCTGGTTGTTTTTGTGCCAAAACTTTCTTTAGGTTTTGATCGTCTGTCGTAATCGGTGTATCAAAAATCGGCATTATTCACTTCCTTTTCGTATGCGACTCGATAACTAGACGCGCTGTGTAAGGTATATTTTACATTCCGGCGATTTTACGCGGAAAATCTACCGCTTCCCTATCTGTTCCCCAGCGCATATTGAAGTTGCGATTATTCCGTTTACAATCCGTGTACGGGGGAACTCAAAAAAATCCAATGCTGACTCAATATTGGAGATCATTATGCGTCGTCTTATCTTTGCAGCCCTATTCTTGCCGCCTATTGCTATATGCCTCCTTGCTCTATTTGGGAAATCATCAAGTACAGAGTTGGCGTATGAAGTTGGGAGCATCTATGCAGGTATCATCATAGGTACGAACTTCACGCTTTTTGTACAACCTTTCACCAAACACCGAGGTGATTCGCTAAAAGAATTCTTTAACCCCTTCATTCAAAGACGACGCTACTACTCAACTTATGGAAATCTGCAAGAAAATATATCAATTATTACAATTTTTCTTTTGTGTGCTATAACGATAATCGAGAACTATACATTCTTTGGGCAAAGCCTTGGAAGCAACCCTGTGACAGCAGTTAAAGGTATAGCAATCATAGGTGCGATATACGCATTTATTCTCGTTGGGCTTGGTATGTGGTTTGACTTTTGGATATGGCAGGGCAAGCTTCAATACTACGTCATTGCTTTTTTTGCTTTTTTCTTCCTGTTGAGTATCGTTGTTTCTGTGTCTGAAGAGTTCCTACAAACACCTTTTTTTGCTGTCGGGATGGTAAGTCGCGCAATCGCTACTATTGTCATAGAGAAATGGCACTATCAAGTTGAACGGAGTGTATATAAGTTTGCCTATATTAGCACATTTTTCTTGCTCATTATGTCCTTTAGTCTCAGGCTATTAAGCATGACAACGTAGCTATAAATTCACTTATTCTTCTCGTAAGTCATTTTCTTCTATAAAGTCATCCCTAATATCAACTTGTAGATGGTGAAATCTACCGCTGCCCTACGCTTGGCCTCTCATTCTCCGGTGATGTATTGAAGCGCCGCTTATTTCGTTTACAATTCGTCTATAAGTGAACAAAATCAAATTCAAACAAATTGCTGTTACCTTTCATCCATTGGAGATCGCTATGCACCGTCGTATCCTCGCAGCCCTCTTTTTGCTGCTTATCGCAATGCCTGTCTTTGCTGTATCCGCGCAGACCACTATCACGACTTCCGTTCCCGCTTCAGATGATGAAATTGCCGCTTATGTCGCGCCGATAGAACGGCTTTATGCCAATGACGGCCTCCTTTCGCGGCGAGATTTTCGTCAGGTGATTGGCGAAGCGCGGATTTATGATGCACCGGAAGGACGCTTGATCGAAACGCGCCCACAAGGGGAATATTTCGTCAGCGTGAATGTGGTACGCGATGGCTGGGCAGAAATCAATGATGGGCAGTGGGTGCGCTTGAATCAGTTACAAACTGCGCCGATCTCTCGGCTTGCTGGCGTGGTCTTAAACGGCACGATGGCTTATCCTGTCGGCTGGCTGCGGGAGATTACGTTCACCTCAACGATGCCGGGAGTTCTGCCGCAAGCGACACAAGAAAACGCGCTGGATCGGTATACGCTGGTCAATGTGTTCGCGGAGCAGGAAATCGCCGGAATCAATTGGGTGCAAATCGGGATTAATCAATGGGTTCAAGCGGCAGACGTTGCCATCGTCAACCCGATTACGCCTCCGGCAGGAGTCGATACGCAGCGTTGGGTGGGTGTTGATCTGGCGGCGCAGGTCATCACCGCTTATGAAGGCAGCGAACCGGTCTTTGCGGCTTTGGTGGCGACGGGCTTAGATGAAACCCCGACTTTAGCCGGACTTTATCACGTCTATGCGCGTTTTCATGCCCGTGATATGAGTCGGGGCGATGTCGGTGAACCGTTTTTCTACTGGATGGAAGATGTGCCGTACACGCTGTATTTTAATGGCAATCTGGCGCTGCATGGGGCGTATTGGCATGATGATTTCGGCGGGGTACGGAGTCATGGTTGCGTCAATATGTCTTTGACGGATGCGTACTGGATTTTTGAGTTCCTCTCGGCGGAAATTGATTTTAACAATCCCGACGATGTGTGGCCTGTCGTGGTTGTGTATTGAGTTGAGCCAAGTTCGCAATTTTTTGACCTCATCCCCAACCCCTCTCCTTAAACGCAGTGGCGGAGTGGGGCGCGATACACTAATTTTTCGGGTATTCGCGGGGTGAGGTCATTTGTGGAAACGTTAAATCGAGGTGGTTCCCGATGTGAAGGTCAGCACGCCGCCTTCGTAGAAGATTTGCAATTGATCGTCGATGATTTCATACGTCCGCGCTGTAGAGAGCGCCAAGAAATAAGCCATTTCCTGTGCGAGGATAGGTTCGGCACAGGCGATTTGTGTGCTGAAAATATCGCTGAAGGTCAGGTTATTGTTATCATATTGGAAGATGCCGCCGTAACTGTTGCACCCACCACTGCCGCTCATCCCCTCTTCCGTAAAGACCACCGTAATCGGCGCTTCGACGATGACAGGCTGTGGTGCATCACTGCCGCCATAGGTGAGCAGTGTCCATGTGACTCCAGCCAAACCGCCTAATGTCGGATCGGTGTTGGCTTCCGCCGTAATTTCGGGCAGCGCTGTCGGATCAGCCTGACTAGGATTAACTGTCTGCGGCGCTCCTATAAACGCAAAAGACTGCACCACTGCATCAAAGGTCGTCAGCGATGGCGTAAAGTTTTCCGGTGTAGCGGCATTCAACTGCGTGACGCTCTGAGTCAGATAATCATTAATGCCTGCTATGAATGCCTCATAGTCGAAATTAGGCTCAAGCGTTTCCGGGAATAAATCCGTCGTCAGCCGGAAGATGGCGGACACGTAATACATGCCGTCGGCACTAAGCCCCTGAAATGTATACACGAACTCATTGTTGAGGAAAGGTGAGGCGTCCTGACGGTAGACGGTAATGTAACTGAGGCCTGAAACTGCGCCTGTATCGATGTATTGAGCGCGAGCGCGGATGACCTGCGAAGCGGGCTGCACGGGCAGGTACGGCAGCTCACTTGATACGGAATTGTCGCCTTGCACCACCACCATTGAGGGTGCAAGGTCAGACCGATCCGTCAGCAACGTTTGCAGCCACACTACATTATCCTGAAGCGCCGGATAATTAGCGAGGTCAGTCGTCCGATACACACGGATTCCCACTGGCGCATCAAATAAACTTTCCGGCGCGGGTTGCTCTTTATAAAGCAAGAATTGGGTATGTGGCGCATCTGGCCCACCGGGTTGTTCCAGATCAACCGGGTCGCCGGGATACTGTGAGATATTGACATTCTCTCCTAGCGATGAATCAAAGTTGAAGCTGAACCCATTAAAACTGACGGTGTTGGTTGCACCGTTTTGTGCTAGCACTGGAAGCAGGGCTAGGGTGCTCAACAAAAAGAGCATAAGAAGTCCGAATTTGAATTTCATCCTGATTTTCCTTTCTCGTAACGCATTGTGGAGGTCTTGCACAGGTTTGCGCTTGTGAGTTAAGTCGGTTGATAAAATCACATAGTTCGTCGTTGATGCTGTTTCGCTTAACCTTACACAGTTG
>Ga0105049_10005212_pt1 | contig 15152 bp, 15 predicted proteins | sample MAT06_FD_78087 | JGI IMG/M metagenome (GOLD analysis project Ga0105049, IMG submission 78087) | Freshwater microbial communities from Lake Fryxell liftoff mats and glacier meltwater in Antarctica - MAT-06 | ecosystem: Environmental > Aquatic > Freshwater > Ice > Liftoff microbial mat | place... | reverse complement strand
CGCCACTTCGATGAGAAACCATGCAGCGATAATTGTTCTTCATCGCCAACTTCATGGTTTCAAGAGTTTCGGTAACAGTGCCCACCTGATTCAATTTAATGAGAATCGCGTTAGCACATTTCTCGCGAATGCCGCGATCGAGTCGCTCTACTTGGGTCACAAAAAGATCGTCGCCCACGAGCTGCGTCTTGTTTTGGAGTTGAGCGGTTAAGCTTTTCCAGCCTTTCCAGTCTTCTTCGTCGAGCGCGTCTTCAATAGAGACAAACGAGAATTGTTGAGTGAGACCCAAATACATTTCAATCATTTGTTGAGTATCAAAACTTCCTCGGCCAGAGCGGGTTAAGCTATAACGGCCCTCAGAATAAAACGAACTAGCGGCGACGTCGAGGGCGAGTCGTACATGAGCTCCGTAACCACACTGATCGATAGCTTCTTGAACCACCTTAATGGCTTCTTCGGGAGATCGAAGATTGGGTGCGAAACCCCCTTCGTCTCCAACAGCGGTAGAGAGATTCTTCTTCTTTAGAATTGATTTCAAAGTGTGAAAAATTTCAGCACCCATCCGTAGAGCTTCAGAGAAACTGGTCGCCCTCACGGGTGCAATCATGAATTCTTGAAAGTCCAAGCTGTTGTCGGCATGAGCTCCTCCATTGATGATGTTCATAAACGGAACAGGTAAGGTCATCTGTTTGGTTCCATAAATGTCAGCAATGATTTCAGCCAGGGTCTTCTTTTGAATTAAAGACGAGGCGCGAGTGGCGGCCATCGAAATAGCCAAGGTTGCGTTGGCTCCGATGACTTGTTTCTGGGTGCTAGTGTCTAAACTAAGAATCTTTCGATCGATTTTCTCTTGATCGGTGGGGTCCATGCCCTGAACTGCCGGAGCAATTCGTTCTAAAATGTTCGAAATCGCTTTTAAAACGCCCTTCCCTTTGTAGCGCTTAGGGTCTTCGTCGCGGAGCTCAACGGCTTCAAATTTGCCGGTTGAGGCTCCCGAGGGAACCGCCGCTCTTGCCGAGAGTCCAGATTCTAAGTGAATCTCGGCTTCAACGGTGGGATTTCCACGACTATCTAAAACTTCACGAGCTACGATTTTTCGAATTTTATCTGACATGATTTAGACAAATAGCTGGTTGCCGTTACCCCGGGCAAGATGCTTTGATCACGAAGATAACTATGAAGCAGCACGCCATCTATGCCGGTTCTTTTGATCCTCTGACTAACGGTCACATTAATTTGGTAGAACGAGCACTAAAAATATTCACGAAAGTCACCATAGCGATCGCCGCCGATACCAGTAAGAAAATGGTTTTTAGGTTGGACGAGCGGCTTGGCATGATAAAAAAAGTTTTCGAAAGCCAAGCAGAAGTTCACGTTGAGTCTTTCTCGGGTCTCTTGGTCAAATATATGGACACCAAGCCCGACGCTGTCGTCATGCGTGGGATTCGCAGTAACCAAGATTTCGAGTACGAGTTGGCTCTGGCGCAGGCCAATAAGCATCTCAATCCACGTATTGAAACGGTTTTCATGTTGACCGACACCCAGTTTAGCTTTTTATCATCCTCTATGATTAGAGAGATCGTTTCTTTAGGAGGCGATACTCACGGGTTGCTGCCTCCTGAGATAGAGCGGGCCTTGCGTGCGAAGTTGGTAAAGAATTCGATATGACGTACACGCCTAATTCTTTGGTTAAATCGTTTAATGAGTCAGCCACTTTGACCATTGGAGCTCGGGCAAAAAAGTTAGCCTCCGAAGGCAAATCGATTATCAATTTTGGTTTAGGAGAGCCCGATTTTAAGACTCCCGATGCGATTTCAAAGGCGGGTTATGATGCGGCCTTAGGCGGGGCCACTAAATACACGGCGGTGCCGGGTACGCCGGAGCTTCGTTCGACCATCGCAAAACGGCTGACCGAAGATTACGGCGTCTCTTTTTTGCCTGAAGAAGTTTGTGCGGCGAATGGCGGCAAGCAATCTATTTTTCATCTTTTTCAAGTCCTTCTAGAGCCGGGTGATGAAGTAATTATTCCCTCTCCTTATTGGACTAGCTTTCCAGAGATGGTAAAAATGGTGGGTGGGGTACCAAAGATTCTTTCGCCCAAGGGGCCGAGACTAAAAGCCAGGGAGCTTTCAGAGGCCATTACGCCAAGAACGAAGCTTTTCATTTTAAATAGTCCTTCGAATCCATCGGGGCTTTATTTTTTGGAAGACGAACTCAAATCATTTGCCGATGTTCTTCATGAAAATAAAATTTGGGTGATGAGTGACGATACTTATTACGCTTTGGTTTATGCGCCGCAACGTTGGACTTCGATTTTAAAATTGAAGCCCGAACTTCGCGAGCGCACCTGTGTAATTGGATCTTCCAGTAAGAGTTATGCAATGACCGGGTGGAGACTGGGCTGGGCCGTGGGCCCAAAACCTTTGGTCGACGCGATGATCAAAGTTCAGGGGCAAGTTACGAGTAGTCCATCGAGTGTTTCTCAAGCAGCCGTGGTTGCGGCTTTAACCTCAGAAAACCATTGGGCAGCTGAGTTTCGAGATCGCTATTCAAAACGCCGAAAAGTCGTTTTAGAAGCCCTAAGGGCGATTCCTGGCATTCAGGTGCCCGAGCCCGAGGGGGCTTTTTACGCATTTTTCGACCTAGGCCAGCGGATTCCAGCCGATAAAGTGACCAGCTTCTGCGGAGACTTGCTTGAAAACTACGGAGTTTGCTTGATACCAGGAGAAGCATTTGGGTGCCCTAGCTTCGCTCGCCTTAGCTATTGTCTGGATGAAGACCAGATTATTGAAGGGGTAAAGCGCCTCGGCAAAGCGATTGCCGAATGGCGGGCCTAAAGGTTGACAAAAACGCCTTAATTGAGGGATTTAAACCGCATATGTCTCGAGTTTGTGAATTAACCGGAAAAAAGGGTCAGTACGGCAATACGGTATCAAATGCCAATAACCGCAACCGGACCAAAAATTTTGTGAATCTACGCTACAAAAGATTTTTCGTAGCGGAGGTTAAGTCTTTCGTCCGAGTACGATTATCGAGTCGTGCGATTCGGACGGTAGATAAGTTGGGTGGTCTAGTACAGGCCTGCCGCAAGAATGAGCTGACTCTTTCTCTTCGCTTAAGCAAATTATTGCTTCGAGCTCAAAGAATGGTCGCAAAAAAAGCCCCGAAAAAAGCGGCATAAACAGATTTAGTTTAAGGAGTTAGACATGTTTGATAGAGATGGTGGCGGACGAAGTGGTGGATTCGGTGGCGGTGGCGGTGATCGTGGTGGCCGTGGCGGCGGTACTGGAGACGGTAAGGATTTTGGCAAACGCCGAAAAGCTCGACGACCGATGTTTCGTAAGAAGCGACCCCCGGCTAATTTAGAATTTGATTATAAAGACGTTCAGACTTTGGCTCAGTTTGTGACTGAAGAAGGTAAGATTGTTCCCGGACGAGTTTCTGGGCTTCGTGCTTCTCAACAAAGAGATTTGAATTTAGCCATTAAGCGTGCCAGACATCTTTCGCTCTTGAGTCCAATTCGTCGTGAAGTGGTTCATTGAATAATGTGCGCTCACTCCGTTGCGGGCATGAATTTTTAATTTAAGAAATAAATTAATAAAAAAGAGAGGCTGAAAAGCCTCTCTTTTTTTTGTCTCCAACAGGCAACTTTCAGGGGCAAAACGAGTGAAGGACCGATTTCTCGGTCCTTCACCTGGGTTTTTGATTGTTTGCGCGAATATATTTCTAGTCTCAATTTAAGATAAGCTTGTTTGTTGCAGCGGTCTTCGGACGAAAGTTGGCAAAGGCCGGTTTCGCTCTTTGACTTTAGTCGCGAAGGGAGTTTATCGATGAGGCTCTCTGCAGGCCGGTATGGCGGAATTGGTAGACGCGTCAGACTCAAAATCTGATATCTGCAAGGATGTGTCCGTTCGATTCGGACTACCGGCATTATTTCGTGAGTTTTTTAATTTTCTTGGTAATTGTTTCTTCGTCTGGTGTCCAAGTAGGAAGACCCACATACGACCAATCAAAGATAGCATCGACAGGGAGTTTATTCGCTTTCTCAGGAATCGCAATTGACCCGAGTGATCGGAACTTTGGATTTTTAGATGCATCTAATAGACTTGAGTCGACGAGCATCAGGGTATCTAGCTCCTTATTGATCTTCTCTAATTTAGCCGCTGTGTTAACGGCGTCTGCCGTTACCGAGACTTGCATTTGATCTTTGAATCCCACAGTTCCGATATGAGCATGTCCCTTGGCGATGCCGATGCCAACTTTTAGTGGTTCAAGGCCTCTCGACATTCTTGAAAGATTAAAAATGTTTGTTTTTTCTAGTATCGCAAAGCCAGCCTCTATTGAACCTTGCCCACTTTCAGGAAAAATTCCGAGAAAACCGTCTCCGGTGAAAGCATTGATGAATCCACCATGCGAATCAATTTCTGGAGCCACGTACGCGAAGAAATCATTGAGTAATGCGGTCAGTTCGGTCGGAGACATTTTTTCGGCGAGTCTGCTAAAGCCTCTAATGTCGAGAACCAGGGCTGCGATTACTCGCTGGGCGCTTTGTCCAAATTTAATATCTGCGAGTTCATTTACTCCTAAAGTTTGTAAAGCTCTCCAGGGCACGAAGAGTGAGCCAGCCTTCGCTGACCTTCGGAGCGCTTGCTCTGCTTGTTGTAAATCCATGAAGCGTTGATCGAGCGAACTCAGTGCGCGAAAAGTTTTATCAACGGTTGATGCGAGATCCAAAATTTTAGATCTGTAAGTCATTATCCAAAGTATGTTCGTTGCTATTGCGCCAAAAACGATTGGAGAAAATTGCCAATTAGAACTCCAAAAGCAAATCGTCATCGTAAATGCGACGATAAAAAATGGGATGAGAGTGCCGCCTCTCTCCATAAGCGAGGCGCTTTCGAATTCGATGTGCAAATTTACAATATCAAAACCCTCCGACGTCGAAACACGCTTGATTTTTAAATGGGCAGGAGGCCGATCGTGGAGTCTTGGCACAGCCGTTAGGTAGCCGACAGTATTCTGCAGAATATTTTCGAAGTTCTCTCGCAGAGCATTTCTCGATTCAGCATCTAAATGCTCTGCTACAGGGAGTACTTTTATCTCAATATGGTTTTGCCGACTCGAAATAATCTCTACTCTCGTCACTCGTGAGAAATGAGATAAAAATCCTCCCAAGCGAATATAGACTTGGTTTAAAGAAAGGAGGCGGACAGCTTTCTTAATAAGAAATAGACCATTGCCTTCAATAAAAAATACGCCCGCGTTGTAAGCGATATTTTCATCGCCTGTATGTTTGATGATGGCTTTTGTAAACTTTGTGTCGAAGATAGTGGATGCCCAGTTGGATTCATTCTCGATATAATCCAAAGTGAGACCGCACTCGTGTACGATTTTTGCTAAATCAAGATGTGGAAATTCGTGTGAAATATAAGTGAGGTATGGCTTGTAAACACGGCAGCTAAAATGCGGCCGTACATAGCGCTCTTCAAAATCTCTAATTTTAGACAAGAAGTTCCCCTCAATTCATTTTAACCACTTTCCCCTTCGGAGAGATAAGGCATCGAATTGAGAGGAATTTTAGAGTCTTATCGGGCGTTTGTCTCTTTCGCCCACTCAGTTGTGGTCATCTTTGGAGATCGTCTAGCCTCTTCAGATGATATTCCAAACCAAGTGCTCTCAGCCGCATTTGCAACGGAGGCTTCGACCATTCTGCCGTAAAGGGTTGCAGTGGTTTGAATCGCATAAGCGACTTCTTCGAAGTCTGCGTCTGATTGAATGAGATCGTTAACATATCTTTCCATCAGTTTGCAGTGAGAGACATCGACGGTGGCATGCTCTTCTAAGAAGGTAAGCGCACTTTCAGGCACGCCTTTCGCTTTAAACATTTCTAAATACTTTGCTCCGTTTTGAGTCGGTGTAAATTCTAGAAAGAATAAGTAGCCAAGGTAGCCAACAGGATTTCGAAATTGAATTTGATAATAGGCATAGGCAACTAAGGCGGTTGTTTCAGGTAAAGGGTTCTCTACCGGAATATATTTTACGTCGCCTCCTAAAGCGGCGAGGTCGTCTAACGCGAGTTGATCGTGGCCAATTTCAGAAGTGGCATGTTTAAAAAAAGTAGCAACAGTTTTTCTTTGTTCGCCACGGAAGTAAGCAGTCGCAAAAGATTGTATTTGAGGGTTCTCTCTCGCATGATGAAAAATTTGACGAAGAACTTCTTTGTAGCCTTCGATAGTAATCTGGCCTTGGGCAATGTCTCGAAATCCAGGGCGCATCATCAATGCATCGTTAGCGATTTTCCAGACCTCTTTCATTTTTTCGTAGTAATTCGTTTTCATGTAGTTTTTCCTTTCAGGTTTTATTATCTAAATTGGAACTGTGAAAATTGTGCGGCTTCATTTGCATAATAACTTCTCTCACTCGCACGAACTTCTAAAAGTTCTGAGAGAAGCGGGGACTTGCTTGCGGTTAAATGACTGGAGTCTCGAGCGGGGAGCCGCATCACCATCACGCTTCCAAATTCTGGGTGATCGGCCATTCTCAATGGCAGAAATCCAAGACGTCCGTAGAGTTTGTCTAAGGGCGCATTGCAATCCAGGTAGATGTCTTCGACGCCGAGTTCGATAAGTTTGCGATACATTGCCTTTACAAGTCGCAAATAGATTCCGGCGCCTCGGTAAGAAGGATCAACCATCACTTTACTCGCAACAGCGCTTTTCGCGCGCGTTCGAGAGGTAAGAGAGTTGAATTGATAAACGTTCTCGGGTTCAACTTTGCCTTTCGATGCAATATTTACTCGCCCCGTCGCAACCAATTCGCAATTTTCAAAGACGCCGAAAATGAAACCATCTTTGTCCATCGAGTCGAAGATCATCTTCTTCTCATGGTCGGCATGGGCGCAACCTCTTCGCATTTCGTCTTCATAGATTTGGTATCGAAATTTAAAAATAAGCTCGCGTTCTTTTTCAGTCTTAATTTCTCTGATGATCATTTTAGTATCCGCCTTGGGCACGAAAGTTTTGCCCTGCGTTAGAGGGTGCGATTACTCCGAGCTCAGGATCAATAATGTAAATTCCTTGGCGAGTGGCTTTCGTTGAAGCTTCGGCCAGGATTCGCTCGTGAAAGTTTGAGGCTTGCTCCGCGTTTCTTAGGGCTTGGTCTGTGTTTTTGTTTTCAGTGGCGTGGTTCATATTTCTTGTTCCTTTCGAGATTCGTTTTACGAAAGGTCGCGAAGAAACAGAACGAACACGCGCTGACACACAACTTGTATTAAGTATTTGATTCTACTGGCTATTTTATATCACTCAAGAAGGTGAGCTGCTCCGGCTCAGTTAAAAGTAAGTAAATTCATATAGTTATGATTTCACCTATTCTGGTTCTGAGCCTATTTGAGCCGATTTTATTGACGGGAAGTTTCAGAAAGGCCTTTAAATGGCCGACTCAAGACCAGCGCTTCTACAAAAGCTTAGACCGGTTTTGTGAACCCGACTTTAGAGGGCCAGCCGACACCAGGCTTTTTTATGAATTGGTACAATAAGCCGCTCAGTAAGCGCGAAAACGGCAGGGTTTTCAAATCCTGGTTCGGTAGGGAGGTCTAAATCTTTTGACCAATACCAACGAGTCACAGAAGATGTCTGCCCCGATTTAATTAATTTTAAGTCCTCTTTTGTTGGGGGGAAGACCTCTAGCGGCGGTAAGCGCTTTTCTTTAGTCTCCCATCCTTTAGGGATACCAAAATTCTCTATCCACCAATGAGCGTCAAAATTATAGAAATCTAAATAGAGATCACGCTGCGAGTTATTTTTAAAATGAAAATCTAAATAAATTTTGTAAGGTGTTGATGCGTCTTTTTCATTTCTTAAAACAACATGAAGACTGATATCCGATGAAGATGTCATAAAAGGTTTTTCTTTCGCGATAATGAATGAGTTGGCAAAGCCAAAGAAAAAAACAGAAGCAACTAAAAGCTTTCTAAAAATAAAATTCAACTTCTTCATCCTATCAGACTACTTTATAAATTCTAGCTATTGTTGTCGCTGCTAAAGGGGAGGGAATATTGCTGAAGTTTTCGACGGATAAGCTCTTGAGCTGAAGAGATCTATTTTTAGTAGATGAAGAAACTAAAGCGGAAGGCGAGAGCAATCGGTTTTTTGTCGATTCAGATCGTATTCTGCCTATGCGATTGCGTCTTGATGGGCGTGACTATTTGGCAATGCTTTTTCAGGGGTAGGGCGGGGACTGGGTTTTTCATGATTTGAGCGCTCCTTAGAGTATTAGAATTTTCGATGCCCACACTTTTAAAGAGGTTAATTTCCGTTAAGCATTCAAAACGGGCTGAATGGGTACGATTATTTTTTTATGGAACATCTTTCTGAGCAAGGTGTTGCAACTTTTATGGCGCCGAGAGGGCGACCTAAGTTTTTGAGGGCAGCCGCATTGATGGCGCTAGATCGTTATAGGTAATTTCGAATCAATTCGGCTGAAGGTCTTCAGGGGTCGCAGCACGAATCGCTTTCTCCATACAATCGGAATCGCCGGCGCAGGCTTTGACCAAATACTCCGCTGCCGTTTTTGCAGCAGCATCGGAATCTTGTAAAGAGGAAGAAGAACCTTCGGGATCATTACCAATGAACGCACTAGAACGAGGCCCACCTTGATCGCCTGCCGCGAACGTTTCGATCGAAAGCAGTGTCATTAGACCCGCAGAAATAAAAATGTTCTTCACCAATTGCTTCGTCATAGCCCCTCCAGGTGCTGCTAAAGACGTGCAAAGCTCGTTCCGAAGAAAAAGTGAATTTTACTCAATAATAACAGTCGTAACTTTTGTTTCGGGAGTCGTTTTGCGGCACTTCTATTGCAAAAATTGTCAGTTCTAAAGAGGTGTTAAGAAACCTTCTTAATGTTAGTTTTTTTAGAATTTGCTCCGGAGCCCCTAACGTAGCGCGTGGCACGAGCGGCACCCTCGACTTGAAGCATTCCTCGATCGACGAGTTCTTTTAAATCTCTTTTTATCTGTGTGGCCGAAACTTTTAGTACATTCTCTGCCGTTTGTCGGTCTATCGATCGGTCTTGATCTGTAAATTCTAAAATCCACTTTTGTCGGTCGTTGATGCCGAGGTCGTCTTCTTCAAGCGAAATCACAGTGAATTTTAGCATCGGATGAACTCCATATTTACCGCCTTCTTGAATGATGGCTTCCTTACGAGTGAACTCGCTGAGTAACTGTCGAATTCTCTTCACTCCCGTATAAACTCGGGAGTCGTGTACAAGTGGGTTGTAAGTTTCTTTCCATACTATGCCAATGATTTGCTCTTTTGTAAAAAGTTGACCGGGCCGGCAGCAGAAAAAATAAAGTAGTTCTTGAATCTGCGGCTTGTCCCTTACCTCGATGGTTTTAGATGCTCCTCGAAGTTCGCCCTTAAGCCGACTCCAAACAAAGTCCTTATTTTTAGGAATCGTCGTTGATTCGTCGCCGACGAGACGTCTGCCCGACTCATCGCGAGATTCAAGTCTTCGAATCGTCTGAATTCCAATTTTCTTAGCGAGCTTTTCGCAAAACGACTTGTGGCCATCAGAAACAACTGGCTTACTTGCGTAATCATTCAAACGGAGTTCAACGCAAAGGAGATAGCGAAGATAGTCATACCGACCGCCAAGCTTGGAGCGTTTTAATTGCTCAGATGCGTCTTTTGTATTTTGAAGTTTAATGAGGCAAGCCGTTGTCAGCAAAGAATTAAGTTCGAGGTCTAGAATCGGATCCATTTCGTTCTCGAGAGCTGCGGCAATCCGCAAGCGACTCAACGCCATATTAAAATCACCGGATTTCATATCAAGAACCGCTAAGCCACTTTGGCTTCGATGCGTGTGGAGGTGCAGTCCAGACGGACTTGCGAGTTTAAGGCCGCTTTCAAACGAATCGCGAGCAACAAAATCTCGATCATGGATTAAATGTATCCACCCCATTTGGACAAAGCAGCGAATGCTATCGAGTTCGCCACCTTTTTGTGGAGGTATTTCAAATGAAAAATCATGTGTGCTGGCTCCTAGATAGAAGTGCCAATTTAATTCAAGAAATACCGAGAAAACTCCATAGTATTCGAACTGCTCCCATTTTAGACTTTCTTTAGTCCAAAAATCCACAGCCTCCGCGTCGCTTATCTGAAATGCGGAGCCGATCAACCTAAATTGAGATCTACAAATGATGTTGTAACGATCTAGGTAAGGACGGATTCTTTCGAAAAGAGCTTTAATAGCGGCCGAGTCGCTGCTGGTAAGATAAGAGAGCATCAATTCGAAAATCAAGACTTCGTAATTCAATGATTCACCAAGTGCATAAGGACGAAGACGTGCAATCGAGGTCAGCGGCCTCCCGCTTTCTCGATCTACTCGAGATTCACAAAGTGTTCCGTAACGGACGAGATACGGAAGTCCGAGTTTAGAGACTTCGTGGTTTGCCTGTCGAAGGTGGTTTTGATTTTCTGGGCAAGGGGCCAAAACGTTTTTGGTGTCTAAAGCTATGAGTTTAAGCCAGTAGTGTCCAAAAAGGTCATCTTGGTTTTTAGAAAAAAATCTTGCTTCGTCTAGAATTTCTAAAGATTTTTTTATGTATCCTAAACCTTCTTCCATAGTCGAAGCCATTTGCGCCGCATCGAGCAGAAGATCCAGCGGTTGTGGCGAGTTTTGTTTAAGCGCCACTCTGAATTTAGAAATCTCATCTCGTGCAAAGAGTTTGTTTCCGAGGTCGTAGGCTAGGTTAAAGGTGCGCAGTTTCGAGCGACACCAGGCTTCGTTTTGAAAGTCCTCCACCGATGTGTTCTTTTGATATTCTAAAAGAATATCAGCGTTCGATTTTTTACGAAGAAATTCGTCATTTTTTATTCGAGCGTAATTAATGTATACGTTTTCGGATGAATCGAACTTTAAGAGATTCAGGGTTTCGAGTTCTTCCGTGGAGAGATGGGTTAGTCCCATCAAGCGATGAGCCATAGATCGTTTATACCAAGAGTAGCCCGACAGAAGGCTTGTGAGCTCGTCAGTTAATAGTAAAAGATCGGGAGCGTTTAATTCTGTCGCATACAGTTTAAGATTTTCGTTTAAGAGCTTTGCGGCTTCTGCGAAATTACATTTTTGTTTTAATAAATAAACTCGTTCGAAAACAGAGAGGTCTCTTTCGGATTTCTCCAAAAGGAGTAACGCAAAACTTCGACTTGAATCGATAAGGATTTGCTGATCGCTTGAATCTGGAATCTCACCAAGATCAATCATCAAGGTTTTCGCGTCCGATGTGAGCCAGGCTAGATCTTGGAGCTCGACGATTTCTTCAGGCCTCAAACCTTCGACGATGTCATTCACGAGTTTTTTGTCGATTCGGATATTAGAAGCTGCCAAAAGTTTAACTTTTAGCGACTGAGAAAGCCTCGAAAAGAGTTTTATTTGCGAGTCGCGTTTTGAGTCTTCGCAAAAAGAAGCTAGTTTTTCCGAATCAAGACTCGAATCTGACATTTTGATAAGACCGCAGACGTATCGAATTTGCTCTGGCCGACCCTTTAGCTCTTCGGCCAACTGTTTGAAGAGGGGGGGAGGAAGGTCGTCGATAAACAGTGAAACTAAATCCGAACTTTCTTCCTTTTCAAAATTTTGCAAACGCACAATCCTTAATTGAGCGAGCTCGATCGGAGAGAGGTTAGGAAGGCGTCTTGAGGCAAGAACGAGACTTCCTGTGGTCAGATTTTCCGAAAAATGTTGGAGGAGGTCGTGTCCGTCTTTTAAAAGTTCGAAGCCATCTAACAAGACAATCGATTGGCTACTATTCCAATACTCTAAAAGCTCGCTCAAAGTTCTTGCTCCAGACTCTTCGCCCATTAAAAGGCTGGTCAATTCTGCAATGAAATTAATTTTTGATTGGTCCGGAGAAACGCTTAAGGTGATATGTTTTTTTGATTTGGCATTCAGCCTCTCCGCTAACAACAAAAGCGAGATGGACTTTCCGAGACGAGGCTTGCCAACAAGCAGGACGACGCGCTCTCTCTCGAGTCCGCGCTCAATCGCGTCTAATATATGAGGCCTGTCTAATATGCCCTTCATCTTGAAGGAGCTTTTAACCCGCAAATCGGCTCACGACAAGACGGCCTATATAAAGCTAGAGAACTATTAGAGTTTTTCTGTGCTCTAGAACTTAGCTCTTAACTCGTCAAATCGTAGGGTCGAAAAGCGCCATTAGAATAGCCACTTATCTTTCGGGCGGCTTGTCAGCGCATTATGGCGCCGGTTCTGAAGAGTAGCCGAGAAGGTTCGGAGCCCATTTTTCAAAGTCTTTGGGAGCACTTTTTAAGAGTGAAAATTGCGCTTCAGCGAGCGCCATCTTGCCCGCTGGGTCGGGGGTGGCAATATTTATGGCGCCCTTAATAATAGACTCTAAAGATCCTACTTTGATCTTAGACCCGAATAATCCGAGATTGGCTTCGATGCCAGCGCTCTGCCAAAAAAAAGTATTTTCTCTTATGTATCGAACGAACTTTTTCTCGATTCCGATTTCGACCTTAATCGATTGGCCACCCTTCGAAAAAGAAATGTTGGTGACCGAGCCGATTTTCATACCGCGATAGTTAACCGAATCTCCAAGTCCAATAGATTCGACCGCCTCTGTGCTTAGAAAATAGCGAATCACCAGTTCATTTGGATCAGTGTTCGTTCCTTCGGTTTTGCCTTCAAATTCAAACTTCGACTTGCCCTTGCCGAGGTCGATTCGGATATAAGAACCACTCAGAATTGTCTCTAAGCCTCGAATTCCCCGATAGTCGATTTGAGGTTGAACAATAAAAAAATCACTCCCTTCTACGGCCAGATTTTTTGCGCTTCGATCCAAACGAATTATTGCAATAACGCCTTTAACATCGGGAGTGAGCTCAATACTTTCGACCTTACCCACGGTCACTCCTCGAAAGCGCACTTGGGTTTTTTCTACGTCGATCCCGGCGGCATCGGTAAAGTGAATTTTTAGTTGAGGGCCTCGAGCTTCGAGATAGCGGTAGTAAAGCGCGCCGGTAAGTACGAACGCAAAGATAGGAAAGAGCCAAAAGAGCCATGCGATTTTTAGTTCTCCATGGGTTAACTTTTTAAGTATTTTTGATTTCATTTTTGTCCTTCCATAAAAGCCGGGGATCGAAGCTGGCCGATGCAAGAAGCGTAAAGATAACGACAAGTGCAAACATCCAAGATCCTGCTTCTGGCTCTACTCGCGACCATGGGCCGAGTTTCATTATCGCCACGAGGACAGCTAATAAAAAGATATCGAGCATGGACCATCGGCCGATGAGTTCTAACGCGAGGTAAAGTTGTGTTTTAGCCAAAGAGTATTTTTGTTTCGAAGAAGGTAAGCAAAGAATAAAAAGGGATAGCAATTTAATAATTGGGACCACAATGCTGGCCAGAAAAACGACAGCGGCAATGAACCACGAACCACTTTCGGTCAGAGTAACGACGCCACTCCAAATCGTGGCACTATTACGACTGCCATAGAGTTCGATAGTCATAAAAGGCAGAGTGTTTGCAGGAATAAAAAAAATGAGTGCCGTGAGAGTGAAAGCAAGCGTACGACTTATGGATTTATATTTTAACCTGACGGGCTGATATCTGCATTGATCGCAACTAATTTTACTATCATTCGGGCCGAGCGAGATTTTATTAAGAGATATGTTGTTGGCGCAAATTGGGCAGTGTAAAATAATTTCAGACATAACAAGTGAGGCTTTAAACTAGGTACACCCGCGCACTAAAAAGAAGATCAATAGAAGCGGAATTGGCACGCCGACCGCCCAAAGCAAGACCCACCCGATTTTAGCTTTTTGTCCGCGAAAGACTAAGCCTGTGCGTTTTTTCGAAAGTCTATTTTCTAAGCTCAACATCTTCGGTACGCTACCCGATTGGTCAGCTAGTTCTTCTATCTTTGGTTAGGGCTTTGGTGCTGCGGGCCGGATTGAGGATGAAACCAAAGTGGGAGACTCTCAGGTTGTTAAAGATTGGCATATTTAAGACTAGTAAGAGCTCGATCGGCGCTTTCATTTTATTTCTCTCGTGTATTTTTGATTCTTGTTTGCGAGCAGAGTCTGCTCCCGAAACCTACCAAGAAGCCGAAGAGGTTTTGGATGATGCCGCGCGAGACCTCGATGAGTTTTTGGGAGGCAAGAAGTCGAAGATGGGCAAGGCAGACTACCATCTCTTTGTGGGCACTTTCATGGCATACGACAGTCGTAACCACTTTATGCTGAAGCCCGATCTCAATTTGCGCTTGGTGCTCCCTCGTTTTAAACGGCGTTTTGTACTTCTTTTTAACTCTTCGGATCGTACGACAGAAGATTCTCTTGGCTTAAATAGTTCTGTGTTGCGGCCAGGTAAGAAATCGGATCCCATTCAGATAGGTTTAAAGGGATTAGGAATTCAGTACGAAGCCTTTGGATCGAAGCATTTTTCAGTTTTATTGCAGGAGTTTTTAAGAATTCATTATAATGATTGGCCTGATCCTGTATCGCGGATGTTGGTATCGAGTCACCACGAGTGGGGTAAAACTATTTTTGAGAATAGATTAGGGCCTCATTGGGATCCTAAGCGAGGATTTGGGTCGCTCTACGAGCCTCGGTTGAGAGTTCGACTTAATCCCAATAACTTTTTGCATTTCTCTTCTGGATTTCAATGGTGGTATCCCGATGGCTATTTTAAAGAAGAGTCGGTTAGCTTGGTCGGATTGCTCAATCGGCAAAGCGCGATTTCGTTTGAGACCACATTTGAATATCAAATTACCCCCTACGCCTCAAAAGATTTTATTTACTCTGTGGGTTATCGTCGGCGGATTTTTTACCGATGGCTCACTGGCCAATTTACTCCCGCTCTTATTTTGGATGGGCGGGATAGTTGGAATCTAAACTATCGTCTCGCTCTAGGACTCCAAATTTCTTTTGGATCTCGCTATTCGAATATTACTGATTTCTTATCGTTTTGAATCGTAGAATTTTTTTGCAACGAATGGCTTTATGGCGTTTGGTAGAAGTGAGAGCGCCAGCGAGCGAAATTTGCTTGCGCAGGTTATTGCTCATTCTGAGGGACTTAGAGTGCTAGATCTTCGGTCTTTAGGATTTTTGATACCCTTTCGGTATTTG
>Ga0105049_10005211_pt1 | contig 15154 bp, 14 predicted proteins | sample MAT06_FD_78087 | JGI IMG/M metagenome (GOLD analysis project Ga0105049, IMG submission 78087) | Freshwater microbial communities from Lake Fryxell liftoff mats and glacier meltwater in Antarctica - MAT-06 | ecosystem: Environmental > Aquatic > Freshwater > Ice > Liftoff microbial mat | place... | reverse complement strand
TATGCCCATGATAAAGCCTCCCTGTCCCGCGCATCAAGCTGCGCCGGGCAGAGCGGATTGGCAACCCTCGACAGCAGAGCTATCAAGGAAAACAAACCTCAATCGCTCATTCGTCATCCTGAACCTGTTTCAGCATCCACGGCGCAATGATGCGGCCTGGCACTATGGGGCATCGGATCAAGTTCGGGGTGACGGTTAAGCGGAAAGCGGTGCATAACGCGGCCGCATGACTCAAAAACGCCTCATCATCATCTGGCACAGCAGAACAGGGGGAAGCCGCGCATTGGCAGAGGCGGCCGCAAGCAGCGCCCGCAGCGCCGCGCCCGAAGTCCACACGATACTGCGCCGCGCCGAAGACACCGACACCGACGCCTTGCTCAGCAGCGATGCGTACCTCTTCATCGCCCCCGAAAACCTCGCCGCCCTGTCCGGCGCGATGAAAGAGATGTTCGACCGCACCTACTACGCCTGCCTCGGTCAGATCGAAGGCCGCCCTTACGCCACCATCATCTGCGCCGGGAGTGACGGCACGGGAGCGCAACGCCAGATCGACCGCACCGCCACCGGCTGGCGCCTGCGGCGCGTGGCAGAGCCGATGATCGTGATAACAGGCGCGCAAACGGCAGAGGCGATCTGGGCGGAAAAGGTGATCCAGTCGGCGGACCTGGCCGCTGCACAACAATTGAGCGCAGCCCTGGCCGCGGGGGTAGCAGCGGGCGTGTTCTAATCACCCCAGCCGATGCTCCCCCTTGATCCAGCGCACAGTACCCGACGATGCGCGCATGACGACGCTGTCAGTGGTCATCTTGCCGCCCTTCAATCGCTTGACACCGGCCAGCAGTGAACCGTCGGTCACGCCGGTCGCGGCAAAGATGACGTCGCCCTTGGCCAGTTCGTCGATGTCATATTGCTTGTCGAGATCGGTGATGCCCCATTTGCGCGCGCGGCCGCGTTCGTCGTCGTTGCGGAACAGCAGGCGGCCCTTGAACTGGCCGCCGACACAGCGCAGCGCGGCGCAAGCCAGCACGCCTTCGGGCGCGCCACCGCTGCCCATATATACGTCGATGGTCGTGTCGGGATTGGTTGTTGCGATCACCCCTGCGACATCGCCATCGCCGATCAGCACCACGCCGCACCCCAAGGCGCGCAGCTCGGCGATCAGCTTTTCATGGCGGGGGCGGTCGAGCACGCAAGCGATGATTTCATCGGGGGCAACGCCCTTGGCCGCTGCAATCGCTCTGATGTTTTCGGTCACAGACCGGTCAAGGTCGATGATGCCTTCAGGATAGCCGGGGCCGACCGCGATTTTGTCCATATAGACGTCAGGCGCGTTGAGCAGATTGCCTTCCTCGGCAATCGCCAGCACCGCCAAACTGTTGGGGCCCGCCTTGGCACAGATGGTTGTGCCTTCCAGCGGGTCGAGCGCGATGTCGATTTTTGGCCCCTTGCCCGGCGCGTTGCCAACTTTTTCACCGATGAACAACATGGGGGCTTCGTCGCGCTCGCCCTCTCCGATCACCACGGTGCCGTCCATATAAAGCTCGTTCAAAGCCGCGCGCATCGCTTCGACCGCAGCGGCATCGGCGGCCTTTTCATCGCCGCGCCCGATCAGCTTTGATGCCCCGATGGCAGCGGCCTCGGTCACACGGACCATTTCAAGGACGAGCACGCGGTCGAGCGTCTGGCTGCGTTCAGTCATGGTCGGTCAAGCTCCAGTCAGAAAAGAAGGGGATTAAGTGATCCTATGCCAGCGCAGCCTTAAAAAGCGATGACAGTCTTGTCGAGAGGCGCTGTATTTCTGATAGTGACCACATTGGGCATGTCCATGGCGCCTGGGGACAAGCCTGCCGATCCTGTAACTGGATGGGGCGACAAAAGAACGCAGCGGCAGTGGCCCAAGCGCAAGATTACTAAACGTCAGGCGAATATCGCGGTAGTCGGCCCTTCGTCGCTCACCCGGAAAAGACCGGCGGCATTAAAGCACTGGACCAGGAATATCATAAACCACACCAGCAACCACAGAACAGCCGTAGCGGTTTCGCCATGGCCCCCTGCGGCCCCTACAGAGTGATGGAAGCCGTTAACAAGCCCAGCGCAATCCCGGGCAACAGCGCAATCAGGAAAGTTATTACGGTGTAACAGATCAGGAATGCAAACCCCGCAACCAGCGCCCGCGGGCTGATCGTTGGTTCGCCCGCATGCAGCAGATACGGCACCAGCACAGCAATCGCGAGTACAGCGCCAGCGCCGCACGATCCTGAACCAGCAGCGCCTTGGCGTGGCCGGATGCCTGACCCAACAATATTCCCGTCATGACATCCCCCCCGATGTGCCCTTATTGTAAAAGGTTACAGTGTCAGGATCGGCATATGCATAGGCGCCCCGATGACGTGCGGAGTTGCGGCCAGCGCGGTAAGTGCCGCCGTAACCGACTGCCCCGGACAGATGTGCGTGACCACCACCATTACGAGGCCGTCGTCGTCGCCCCCGGCATTCTGTCCGCGCTGGATAAAGCTTTCGATCGACACATTCGCGTCGCGCATCGCCGCCGCAATTTCGGCGAGCACGCCCACCCGGTCTTCCACCATCAAGCGGATATAATGTTTGCCCTGCCGCGCCCCCGGATCGGCTGGCGCGGCAGCGTCAAGCGCATCGACCGGCATGGCAAAGGCGGGGCCATATTCGTCCCGCGCAATGTCAATGACGTCCGCAACGATGGCCGATGCCGTCGGCCCTGCTCCCGCCCCCGCCCCTTCGAAAAACAGGCGGCCGACAAAATTACCCTCCGCCACCACGGCATTCAGCGCGCCCGGAACATAAGCCAGCGGATGATCGCTGGGGACCAAGCAGGGCTGCACCCGCTGGTACAGCGCCGGGCCATCGCGTTCGGCCATGCCGATCAGGCGGACGCGGTGGCCCAGCGCTTCGGCCTCACGAATGTCGGCGGCGATAACGTTGCGGATTCCGCCGATGCCAACATTGGCGAAATCAAGCCGTGTGCCAAAACACAGCGCCGCCAGGATCGACAGTTTGTGCGCCGAATCAACGCCGTCGATGTCGAACGAGGGGTCCGCCTCGGCATAACCCCTGGCCTGCGCCTGAGCCAAGGCTTCGGCAAAGCCCGCGCCCTCGCGCTCCATCAGCGTCAGGATATAGTTGCAGGTGCCGTTCAAAATGCCATAGACACGCGCAATCTCGTTCGCCGATGCGCCTTCGCGGATCGCCTTGATCACCGGAATGCCGCCTGCGACCGCCGCTTCATATTTCAACGGTGTATCCGCCACCTCGGCCGCACGGGCGAGGTCCAGACCGTGGTGCGCGATCATCGCCTTGTTCGCGGTAACCAGTGCCTTGCCCGCGTCAATGGCCGCGCGGGCCAGCGTTAGCGCAGGGCCATCCGCGCCGCCGATCATCTCGATCACAACATCAACGTCATTGGCGCTCGCCAGCGCCTGCATGTCGTCTTCCCAGCGATAGGGCGTTAAATCGACGCCGCGATCGCGGTGACGATCGCGCGCCGACACGGCAACAATCCTGATCGCACGCCCGGCCCTGCGCGCGATCAGCGCGGCATTAGTTTCCAGCAGCCGGATCACACCGACGCCAACGACGCCGATCCCCGCAAGGCCAACCCGAAGCGGGGGGCGCCGGGCGTCACTGGGCAATCTGGGCGGCATGAACAGGCTTCTCCGGCAAACACGACCCGATTTGTCGCGCCACCGCCCTATCGCCTTTTAGACTCCAGTCAACGCGGCAACGGGCCTTTGCGTGTTCGGCGGCACGTGCCAAGCTGATCAAGGATGAAGCGATAATCGGCGATTGCCGCTGCCTGTTCCGCCTGCCCTGCTCCGGCCAGCTTGGCGACAGGCAGAGCGCGCGGCAAGCCGCAAGCGAGCCGATACCAGCCCAGCGTATCAGGCGCAGGCACGGCCGCCGCGCCATCAACAATTTCCCCAAAGGCCGCCGCCCAGCGCCGTGGTTTGCCGGGCGCCGTAATCACGGACAGGGTTAGCGGTTCAGCGCCTGCCGTTTCGACAAAAAACTGCGTCTCCCCCTCCCCCGGCAATGTGCCGGGTTGATGAAAACCGTTGGCGATACCGGTCACCGCGCCGGGCGCGCCGGGCTGGATCACCTCAGTAATCACGCGCCGGGTCAGCGCTTCGGTTGGCGCATCCCACGCCAGTTGTGCATCGGACGCGACCAGCGCGATTTGGCCAGTTGAGACCGGCCGAGCGAACAGCAAGACGCGTTGTTTGTTCAGCTTAACGGGCTTGCCTCGGGAATCGCGGGGCAGATCGACCAGCCAGGCGATTCGCGCGGCCAGCGCCGCTTTGCCGCGAATCAGCGCGATAACATCAGCCTCGACATAGAATCGCGTCATGGTCGGCGCTATTCCGGGCGCCCGTTCGGGGGGCAACACAGTCACCTTGCGAATACGCGCATCGACGACCAAGGGGGCGATCGTCGCCAGATCGGCAACATCCGCATAGGAAAAGGGACTGGTCACCGCGGGTACCATTGGCGGTGTACGCACTTGCGATGAGGCCGGAAAACAGCCGAAAAAAATGAATAGTCCCGCAATCGAGCCAAGCGTTCCGCGCATCTGGTCACATCCTTGTCAGCGAGCGAAATCGCGCTCTGTACGATTATGGTGCGGGCGATATTAACCCTTGATAAAGGGTTTGCGAACTCGCCGCCGCCGCGATAGGACAGCAACGTCTGCTGGTAAAAGCAATAATAGCCAGTCAGCACCCGCCGGGTTCAACGTTTGGGAAGGGGACTTCGATCCCCTGGCTATGCTTTGCTCCCGTCCGGTTTGGTATTTGTCAGGATGATCTAGCAAGGAGCGGCTTTCCTGAATGGCATATGGTGATACAACCGACCCTAAAAACAGGGTAGTCGCCATCGTCTTGGTGGGGTTGCTGACCGCAACGCTGGGCTATGGCCTGGTGAACGGTCTCAACATCCAGATAGTCAAGACGTTGGCAGCGAAACTCGACGTTATCGAGGTGGATGAACCCCTTCCGCCGGAAGAGCCGCCGCCGCCGCCGCCGCCGGATAATAAGCTGCCGCCGCCGCCGCCGGTGGTCGTGCCGAAGTCTCCGATTCCGTCGCTGTCGCAAAACACTTTGCGCGATACGACGCCGACGCCGCCGCCGCCGCAGCCGCCGACACCAAGAGTCGCCCCACCCGAGCCGCCTCCGCCAGCTGCACCCAGCAGGGCCGCTGGTGCAAAGGCCAAGGGTAACCCTGGTCGCTGGGCAACCAATGATGACTATCCGGCGCGCGCGCAACGTGAAGAACGTGAGGGTACGGCCGGGTTCAGGGTTAGCGTTGGTCCCGATGGTCGCGTCACCGGATGCGATATCACGTCGTCAAGCGGGCATCCCGATCTTGATCAGGAAACCTGTAAGCTGGTAACTCGGCGCGCACGTTTCGATCCTGCGGTTGACCGCGATGGCAACCCGACCACGGGCAGTTACGCCAACCGCGTTCGCTGGCAGATACCTAAGGAATAATTTTTCTGCGGTGCCTATGGTCCGCGTCTTTTTCGATTTTTGAGAGGGAATTTTAGCAATGTTCGATCTGATCACCACTGCCGCCGCCGCTGGCGGACATTCAGCAAACACCGGCCTGATGCCGGCCGCCGCCTGCGTTATCAAAGAGGGGGACAGCCCTTATGGCTTGATTCCCGCGCTGTGCGAAGGCGGTTATGTTGCGCAAATTACCTTCCTAGTCATGCTGATCATGTTTGTCGGGACATTGTACATCCTGTTCACCAAACTGCTGGAGCAGAACAAGGTGATGAGGCAGGGCAAGGCGGTTTCTTCCGGGTTCTGGCGCGCGCCGACGCTGGCCGAAGGTGCGGCAAAACTTGAAAAGAACAGCGCCTATCGTCAGGTCGTCGAAGACGGGCTGCGCGCAAACGACGAGCACACCAAGTTGACCGACCCGGTAGAAGCGCATGATTGGATGCACGGCACCCTGGAACGTTCGCAGAACCACATTAACTCAAAGCTCAACGGCGGCTTGGCCTTCCTCGCCACCGTGGGTTCGACTGCGCCGTTCGTCGGCTTGTTCGGAACGGTTATCGGTATTTTGCGCGCGCTGGTGAAGATTGGTGCGTCGGGTCAGGCATCGATTGACACCGTCGCTGGCCCCGTCGGAGAAGCTCTGATCATGACCGCCATCGGCCTGATCGTTGCGGTTCCCGCCGTGCTTGCCTTTAACTGGTTGCAGAGCCGCAACAAGACGATTGCCCGTGACCTGTCGACCTTTGCCAATGATGTGCTCGGTTCGATCATGTCGAATGGCCAGGTGAAACCAGTGGCACCCGCTGCTGCTGTCAAGACAGCACCTGCCAAGGCCTGAACCTGAATGGTCGGCGGCGGATGGCGTGAATACGTCACCCGCCGCCGACCGTCCCTCCGCACAATTGCTGCGGTGCATAGTGATAAATTCGAGAACAGGATGCTAATCCGATGAGCATGAGTGTAGGCAAGGACGGCGGCGAAGACGAACCGATGTATGAAATCAACACGACACCGCTCGTGGATATCATGCTCGTGCTGCTCATCATCTTCCTGATCACCGTTCCGGTGGTGCTGGATTCGGTCGATGTAAAGCTGCCCGATGTCGCGTTTGAGCCAACCACCACAAAGCCAGAGAATGTGCTGTTGTCCATTCGTGGTAATGTAGCCAATCCGGCAGCGTGCGAAGTATATTGGGGCCAGACACTCGTTGACTCCGGTGTCTTGCTGACCAGAGGGCAAGACAAGCTTGAAAAGCTGCTGGAAGATATCGGTGGTGTCGAAAACATCACCGAGGATAATTTCCCTGAGGTGCATATTCGTGGCGATATCAACACGCCATATCAGTGCATCGGCGGCGTAATTTACACGATGCAGTTCGCTGGCTTTCAAAAAATTGGCTTCATTTCCGAACCGGCGCCCGGCTCTGCCATGCGCGCTCGGATTTGATTTGATACAAAGGTAGTTCCTTATGGGCGGTAGCGTACGTAAAGACGATGATGATGCACCAATGATGGACATGAACACGACGCCGTTGATCGACGTCATGCTCGTGCTGCTCATCATGTTCATCATCACCATTCCGGTGCAGACACACGCGGTGAAGATCGACTTGCCGACTCCGGATCCGAACCCGCTGAATGCGGTGGAACCGGACAAGAACAAAATTTTCATCGCATCGAGCGGCACCATCATGTGGAATGGCACTCCGGTCGATCTGGCCCAGCTTGATGTCTATCTTCAGCAAACCAAAGCTTTGCCGGTTGAACCCGAATTGCAAATCGAACCCGAACCGTTTGCACGCTACATCGTAGTCGATCGCGTGATCGCGGTGGTCAAGCGGAGCGGCGTTGGCAAGATCGGCTTTGTTGGTAACGAGCGTTACGCGCGGGTTTTTTGATCAGAGCCTGTCATAATGCTACACATTGGGGCTGCGGGTGACCGCAGCCCTTTTTCGTTGTACCAGCAACTATCCTAAGGCGACCGCGCGGCGGAACTTTACGGCTTTGTTGGGATTTAGCCATCAGGGTGCAAGTACTGGATTGTTATGGCTACGCCCAGATGGCTTGGTCCGGCTAAACCCAGCCACTACGGCTTCAATAAAGGAGTTTCACAATGACCATTCGATCCCGGCCATCCATGCTTGCTATCGTTGCGGCGATGACGCTGTTGGGGGGATGCGCGGCGCTGGAACAACGCGGTAGCCGTGCGCCCATGCCCGACAGCTCGGCGCAACTGGTGGACAATGCCGGTGCCAACCGCGGCCGAGTCGATGTTTTCCGCAACAGCGGCGGCCTGCGGCTTGAAGTGGTGGCACGCGGATTTAATGTCGGCACTTACGGTATGCACATCCATGCCGTGGGTCGCTGCGACGGTCCCGACTTCACGACCGCAGGTCCGCACTGGAACCCGACCGGCTCGCAGCATGGCCGCGACAATCCGCTGGGCGCGCATCGCGGCGACCTGCCCAATCTGGTGGTAGAACCCGGTATGATCGGCCAGGTAACCGTGTCCATCCCGGCAACAGCGCTGACCGGGGCCGATGGCCTGCTGGATAGCGACGGTGCAGCGTTGGTCATTCATGCGCAGCCCGACGACCTGAAAACCGATCCCACTGGCAACAGCGGCGGCCGTATTGTGTGCGGGGTGTTCAGCGCCAAATAGCGCACAGCAAAGGCTGGGCATTCCTGTGCGGGCTGGTCCGGTGCCGATTGCCTGGTTCTGGTCGTCGCCGTCAGCCGTTCGCCGCGGCGGCCCGCGCCCGTTCGACCAGCGATGCTTCGGCATTCGGCGTGCTGCGATATGCGATGAACAGCAACAGCACCGAGATCGGCATCGTCGCAAACATCACGGACAAGATACCCGTGCGCAAGTCGCCAATCCGCTGTCCCTCGACCACGGTTGCGTTGATGTCCGAGATCAGGCCGACCAGATAGGGCCCGAATGCCAGCCCAACCAGCGTGGTCCCCAGAAAGAACGCCGCGGTCGCAGTACCGCGCATCCGCGGCAGCACCAGATCCTGCGTGGTCGCCGCCGCTGCCCCCAACGCTGTTGCCATGAACAGGCCGGCGACGAAGTTCATGGAATAAAACAAGCTGCCCGATTCGGTGGTGAACCCGATATAGGCTGGCAGGATCGGGGCAACCGCACCAAAGATGATAACAATCACCCGCCCCGCAGGATTGCGGGCGCGCAACATGTCGGCGGCCCGGCCGCCGGCAATCACGCCGATGAATCCGCTGAGCGCACCTGTTGCGCCGAGATAGAAAGCCAGTTCTTTCTTGGGCAGGCCGAGCACTACCTCTGCATAGGGCGCACCCCAAAAAGCGCTGGCATAGGCATTCAGCGCGATCAGCCCATAGCCGATGGTCACGCACAAAAATGCGGGGGTCCCCCAGATTAATTTATATGTCGCCGGATCGCGCGCGCGCAGCGTCCCCGCCCAGCTGAACACCGCATAAAAGCCGATGCCGATCGCCAGCCATTGCGGCAGATTGCCGGTAAAGCGGATCATCCCCCACGCCGCCGCGCCGATCAGCGCCGCGGCGCACACGTTGATTGCCAGCGCTGCTGCCCCGCGCTGCGCTGCACCGATCAGCGTGAACGGGGGAACGATGCTCGACAGATCCGTCAGAAAGCTGCGGAACGGCGTCGGTGACGCAGCGGTCGGCGTGCCGTCCATCGCCCCGCGGACGGGTTCGCGCAACGAGGCGACCCAGAGCGCAACAAGCAGCCCGGGCATCCCGACAGCGAGGAACGCGGCCTGCCATCCGACCAGGTCAAATGGTCCGCCGCCGGGGAAAGCACGGTTCCACCGTTCGACGATCACGGCCCCGATCAGCAGCGACGCCCCGCCGCCGAGGTAAAGCCCGGACGAATAAATCGCGAGCGCAGTCGCTCGCTGGGCTTTTGGAAAATAATCGGATATCAAACTGTAAGCAGTCGGGCTTGCGGTCGCCTCACCGATCCCAACGCCCATCCGCGCGAACGAAAGGTCAAGCTGGTTGCGCGCAAAACCCGACAGCGCCGTCATGCTCGACCAAAGCGCAAGACCGATGGCCAGCAATTTGACCCGGCTCCAGTTGTCGGCAAGCCGCCCAAGCGGGATACCAAAGAGCGCATAGAAAACTCCGAAGGCAGCGCCGCCAAGGAATCCCATGTCGGAATCGGTTAATCCCAGGTCGCGTTTGATATCCACCGCCAGGATGCTGATAATCTGCCGGTCGATGAAATTGAGGATATAGACGACGACGAGCACGCTGAGCACATACCAGCTGTATCCAGTAGCCTGTGGTTCCACGGCCTGTGGTTCCACGGCCTGTTGCGTGCCCAATGCTGCACTGTCGCTGTCGGCCACGCCCGTCTCCCCATACCGTTGCTTTGCTTTGTCATCGTGCTAGCAGGCTTTGCCCGCAAGGAAAGGCCCGCAATGCAATCCATCCTGTTTCTGTGCCTAGGCAATATCTGTCGATCGCCGTTAGCTGAGGGCGCCGCGCGGGCGGCTTTTGACGCGGCACAGCTGCCGATAGGACTGGATTCCGCAGGGACCGGTGACTGGCATGTCGGCCTGCCACCGGATCGAAGAGCCCAGGCGATAGCGCGCGCGAACGGCAGCGACATCAGCGATTTAAGGGCGCGGCAGATCGTTACCGAGGATTTTGAACGCTTCGACCTGATATTGGCAGCCGACGATCAGAATTTACGCGATTTGAAGGCACTGGCACCCGCTGGTCACCATGCGCGGATCGCCTTGATGCTCGATATGGTGCCAGGACGCAAAGGCGAATCCATCGGCGACCCTTATTATGGCGAGGCCGATGATTTCGACACTTGCTGGCGCGACGTGGCAGCAGTGGCCGCCGCGCTGGTCGCTGCCAAAGAATAGCCTGTGGCCGGGATGCAACAAAGCTTTGTTGTCATACGTTATGTTGATGTCCGGTTTTGCTTGAAACTGGAGGTGTAACGTCCGATATTGCAATGACAGCCGATATGGCTGGCTGAACATGGAGAGAAGACAATGGCTAATTGGAACGACCCGCGCGCTTCGGCCGCTGGCATTCCGACCCCGGCGACCCACATGGAAGCGGCGGTTGACGCTGGTCTGCGGTCGTACATGCTGTCGGTTTATAATTATATGGCGTCCGGTGTTCTGTTGACCGGTATCGTCGCCATGCTTGCATTCCAGTCAGGCTTTACCGCATCGATGGTTGGGACCCCGCTGATGTGGTTGGTCATGCTGGCACCGCTGGCATTTGTCATGGTTCTCAGCTTTGGCATTAACAAGCTGTCGACTGCTGCGGCGCAGTCCATTTTCTGGGCGTTCGCAGCGGTTATGGGGCTGTCGATGTCGACGATCTTCCTTAACTTTTCGGGCGTGTCCATTGCACAGACTTTCTTTGCGACGGCAGCAGCGTTCCTTGGCCTTAGCCTTTATGGCTACACGACAAAGAAGGATCTGTCGGGCTGGGGCACGTTCCTGATCATGGGCGTGATCGGTATTTTGGTGGCAATGCTGCTGAATGCCTTCATCTTCAAATCCGGTGCGATGGCGATGGCCATCAGCGTGATTGGTGTGCTGATTTTCGCGGGTCTGACCGCATATGACACGCAGAAGATCAAAAGCACCTATTTCTATGTGCAAGGCACGGACTTTGTCGGCAAAGCCGTCATTATGGGCGCGCTGACGCTCTATCTCGACTTCGTCAACATGTTCACCTTCCTACTTAATCTGTTTGGCAACCGCGAATAAGCAGGCCTGCCAAACATACAGAATGACAGTGACCCGGCGGCGAAAACCGCCGGGTCTTTTTTCCCCTTTCCTTCCTGTTCCCGATGCGTGAGGCCCCGGCATGACCAATGAACGCATCTGGACCGCCGCCGTGCTTGTGATCGGTGATGAAATTCTGTCAGGCCGCACGCAGGATAAGAATGTCGCTCAGATTGGCGTGTGGCTGAACGCACAGGGAATACGACTGCGCGAGGTGCGGGTTGTACCGGATATTGAGGATGAAATTGTCGCGGCCGTAAACGCGCTAAGGGTGCGGTACGATTATCTGTTCACCACCGGCGGAATTGGCCCGACACATGACGATATTACCGTCGACGCCGTCGCCAAGGCATTGGGTGTGACGGTGGAGGTCCACCCAGCGGCGCGCGCGATATTGGAACGTTATTATGAAACGCGCGGTGGGTTGACCGAGGCGCGGCTGCGCATGGCGCGGGTGCCGACGGGCGCGGACCTGATCCCCAACCGTATGTCAGGCGCGCCGGGTATCCGCATCGGCAACCTGTTCGTCATGGCCGGTGTCCCGCATATAACCGCCGGGATGATCGACTCGCTGACGGGCGAGTTGGAGGGCGGTGCGCCGCTGATTGCCGCAACAATTGGTGGCTGGGTGCCCGAAAGCGAGGTCGCCGACCTGCTACGCAGCGCAGAAAAGGCGCACGACGGCGTTGCCATCGGCAGCTACCCCTTTTTCCGCGAAGGCCGCGTTGGCGCCAATTTCGTGGTGCGCGCCACCGATTCCGGGAATGTCGAGGCCTGTATCGCCGCGCTGACCAACGGGCTGGAGGCGGCGGGTTATCCGGTGACGGCTGGCGGTATCTGATCCGCCGGGCGTAGGCGAGCCAGGATCATCAGCGCCAGCAATGCCAACGCTGCTGATACAAAAAAGGCAATTCCATCAAGCGGAAACGGCGGGCTTGGTCCCGAGAAATTCGCATGGAGCGGATTGTAGATCAGCGGTGCAGCTATCGATCCCACCGCCATAACGGCGGCGGCAAAGCCCTGCACCTCGCCCTGATCGGAAGCGCTGGCCCGCCGCGTCATCATCGCGGTTAGGCAGGGGTGAACCAGCGATTGCAACCCCATCGGTACAATCAGCAGCAACGCAATCAAACCTTGGTTCGCAACACCCAGCCCGGTCATGATTGACGCAGCACCGGCAAGGCCCAGCAATGCGGTGCGGCGGTCGCCCAGTTTTGCGATAATGTGTTTGGCGAAGAAAATCTGCGTCACCGCCATCGTCACGCCGACCAGCGTCAGCGATACGCCGATCATACCAGGCGACCAGCCGTAACGGTCGGCGGCGTAATAACTCCACAGCATCGGATAGATGAGGCTGGAGACTTGCCACAACAGATAGACTGCCGCGACACCGCCGATCCCCGGCAGGCGGCGTATGATGGTGAGCGCGCCAACCGGATTGGCCCGGCGCCAGTTAAACGCACGGCGCTGCGATGGTGCGAGCGTTTCCGGAAGCGCAAACAAACCGTAGACGAAGTTGGCAAAGGCCAGCGTCGCCGCCGCATAAAAGGGAACCCGAACCCCAACCTCGCCCAATAACCCGCCCAGGGCAGGCCCGAGCACAAAACCAATGCCAAAGGCCGCGCCGATCAACCCGAAGCGGCGCGAGCGATCATCCGCCGCCGTGATGTCGGCGACAACCGATTGGGCCGGGCCATTGATCGCGCCGAACACGCCGGTCAGTGCGCGCGCGACGAACAGCCACAGCAGCGATTGCGCCAGCGCAAGAATGACGAAATCGACCGCAAAGCCAAATAACGACAACAACAGCACAGGACGGCGTCCGAAACGATCCGATAAATTGCCAACAATCGGCGCGCAGACAAGCTGGAACAGCGCATAGGTGACGGCGAGCAGCCCGCCAATCGCCGTCGCCTGGGCAATATCGACGCCAGCCAGTTTCATGACCAACGCCGGGGTGACCGGAATAATAATCCCAAATGCCATGGCGTTGAGAAACAGGGTGACCATAGTAAAGCGCAGCGCGCGCCGCGTACCTGCGGCGTCAAGGGGCATTGCTGTGTTGGGAGCTGCGCTGGTCATCACCCGCAAGGCTTATCGCGCGGCAGCGATGTTAGCGAGCGGTTTACGCCGCGCGAAGGCGATCAAGAAAACCTGCGCTAAGCTGTTCCAGTGCTGCAGTTTCCTTTGCCAGCAATCGTGCCACATCGCCTAGCTGGCTGACCACGGCGGCGCTTTCGATCGTTTGCTGGGCCACGCTGTTGATTGCGTCGGCGACCTGGCGGCTGTTGCTGGCGGCGCGCGCGGCGTTGCTGTCGATTGCGCCGGTGGCGCTGTTCTGCTGGCTGACCGTTACCGCAATCTGCGCCGCGCGGTCGGTAATCGTGTCAACCTGTGCCGCGACGTCGGTCATCGAGCGGTCGGCGATAGCCATGCGTTCGCGCACGCCCGCGACAAATTTGCCGATGCTGCCGATGGCCTGCTGCGCCTCTGCCGCCAACCCTTTTACCTCGCGCGCAACCACCGCAAAGCCGCGCCCGGCGTCACCGGCGCGTTCCGCCTCGATGCTTGCATTAAGCGCCAGCATGTTGGTTTGCCGCGCAATATCGACGACGACCTGGACCAGATCGGACATGCCCGCAGCGTCGGCGGTCAGCCCGCGCACATGTTGCACCCCGGCCCCCGTTGCGGTTGCCGCCTGCGCGGCGGCCTCGCGCTGGCGGGCGACTTCGTTGTGGATATGATCGACCGCGCCGCGCAGCTGTGACGCCGCCGCCGCGACCTGTTGCACCGCCAGATTGGCCTCGCCAGCCGAATGGCGCACGGTTTCGATGCGGTCGCCGGTTTCCGCACTGATCCGCGCCATCGAACCCGCCGCGCTTTGCAGCTGATGCATACCATCGGCCAGCGCGCGGACGACCCCGACGACGTCGGTCTGAAATGCAGCGGCCAGTACCAGCATCGCACCGTGGCGGTTGGTTTCGGCCGCCGCACGCTCTTGTTCCCGGGCATCGGCTAGCTCTGCCGTGCGCGACTGATCAGCGCCAAGCTGGGCCTCACGCTCGCGTCGCCGCGCTGCTTCGGTTTCGGCAAGCTCCGCCGAATCGCGCACTTGCTGCATCATGAACCCGGCCAGGCGGACATAGCCATGATGCAGCATCGCAATGTACAGCAACAAACAGGCGTAAAAGGCCGGGTGAAATTCCTGCGGCGAACGCCACAGGCCGAACATCAACGCCCCGCCAACGATGGCCATAAAAGACAGCGCATTATGTGGCAGATAGATGTTGGCCATGCCGCCGACCGACACCACCCCGATCATCGTCGCGATGACAAATATTTCGGTTTCGGCCTGTGCCACCTCCATCGCGGACAGGCCGATGACGGCCCACACTGTGGCGGTTGAAAGGGCATATATCTGGTGCAACCGTGCCTCGCCCGCCAGCCCGAAACGGCCAAAGCGCGCAAAGGGCAGGCCCGGCAAGGTAAGGTGCAAAGCTGCCAGCATCAGGATCACGGCGCACGCGGCCGAAGCTATCACCCAGCGCATATCGCTGGGCCAGAACAGGGTCACCACGCCGACCATCATCAAAATAACAACAGGGGTGGTTTCGACGATATTCTTGCACATCGCACGATATTGCGCCGCGCATTGGGCATCGGCCCAGCGCGGGTCAAGTTCCAACATGCCCAGTGATTGCCGCAGTAATGACATGGCGCCCACGCACAATTCCCAAATAAGAGATACCGATGAAGGGGTGTCGCAGATCAGGGTAAAGAAGGCGTTAACCAAAGGCACGCGCGGCAGGCAAGGCGCGCGAAACTGGGCAACTTCGCAGTAAATCCAGGGTGGGAG
>Ga0105049_10005210_pt1 | contig 15156 bp, 14 predicted proteins | sample MAT06_FD_78087 | JGI IMG/M metagenome (GOLD analysis project Ga0105049, IMG submission 78087) | Freshwater microbial communities from Lake Fryxell liftoff mats and glacier meltwater in Antarctica - MAT-06 | ecosystem: Environmental > Aquatic > Freshwater > Ice > Liftoff microbial mat | place... | reverse complement strand
CACGAGGTCTCCCCCGAAGAGCGTGAAGCCAGCATTCGAGGCATTGACCTTTTCGATGGCCTGCTGCATTAACCGTGCTGGCGTCGCGGAGCCTCGTCGGCCAAGATGCGTATCGGTGATCACGGCGAAGGTGAACGCCGGCGTCTCTGCGGCAAGGGCGGGCCGTGCTGCGGTGAGCAGCGCCGCAGTGCCAAGGAACTCACGACGTGAGAGAGAATTCATCCGAAGGGCCTCATTGTTCCAAGGGCAATCTCCTCTTGCGATTATCTCCCGAACCGCCAAGCCATGGCAACAGGGGAGTCACAATGTTCTGGAGATAGTGGAAACCTCTCTTCGCCTCTGACTCGCCACTCGCAACTCATACACTCTCTGTTCGGACCGACGGGGGTTCGGGCTACGCTTCCTCTTGATTTCAGGGTTCCCATGGGCTTTCGCTGCGGCATCGTCGGGCTTCCGAACGTAGGCAAATCGACACTCTTCAATGCGCTTCTCTCCACCATGCAGGCGGAGGCGGCCAACTATCCCTTCTGCACCATCGAGCCCAACGTCGGACGGGTGGCCGTGCCGGACGAACGACTCCAGAAGCTCGCCGACATCGCGAGCTCGGCCACCATCATCCCGACGCAACTCGAGTTCGTGGATATTGCCGGCCTCGTCCGCGGCGCGAGCAAGGGCGAAGGCCTTGGCAACAAGTTCCTCGCCCACATTCGCGAGGTCGATGCCATCCTTTACGTCCTGCGTTGCTTTGAAGACTCGGACGTCGTCCATGTGGAAGGACGGGTCGACCCCGTTCGCGACGCCGATGTCGTGGAGACGGAACTGCTCCTGGCCGACCTGGAAAGCCTGGAAAAGCGACTCTCCGCGACGCAGAAGAAAGCGAAAGGAGGAGACAAGGAGGCCGCGTCGCAGTTGAGCCTGATGGAGCGAGTGCTGCCGATTCTCAACGGCAGCAAGCCGGCCCGTTCGGTGGACCTTCGCGACGCTTCGGAACGCAAGATCCTCGACCAGTTGCAACTGCTGACAGCGAAGCCTGTGATGTACGTCTGCAACGTCGATGAATCGAGTGCCAAGTCCGGGAACGCGATGTCCGCTCAGGTCGAGGTGGTGGCCGCGGGGCGACAGGCACCGTGCGTCGTCGTGTCCGCGAAGATCGAGGCCGAGATCAGCATGCTCCCAGGCGACGCGGACAAGCAGGAGTTCCTGGCCGCGATCGGCCTTGAGGAAACCGGCCTTTCTCGCGTCATCAAGGCAGGCTACGAGCTTCTCGACCTTGTGACGTACTTCACCGTGGGCCCGAAGGAAACACGAGCCTGGACGATCACCTCCGGCACGCTGGCCCCGCAGGCGGCGGGGGTGATTCACACCGATTTCGAGCAGGGGTTCATTCGCGCCGAGACGATCGCTTACGATGACTACATCACCCTCGGCGGCGAAGCCGGAGCCAAGAAGGCAGGGCGGTTCCGCCTCGAAGGCAAAGAGTATCCCGTGAAGGACGGCGACGTGCTGCACTTCCGCTTCAGCATCTGAAGAAGCCCACGACTGGAAACAGCGGGCCACGCGCGGGATCGATGAGACGAGCTTGCTCCCTTCTTCGGTTGTTTGCGAGCAGTGAGCCAGGGCATCGCTGCCTATTTGATCTTCGTCCGGCACCATTGATACCCTCGGAAGAGGATCACCGGGATCGATGTTGCTGGATGTGAGTTTTGCCTTGCTCGCATTCGCAGGGGGAACACTCATTTCCCTCACGCCCAGAACCTTTACATCGGACCGACTGTTTTTCGGCGTCCTGAGCGTGTTCCTCGTCAGCTTGCTTGGCGGTTTGATCTGCCTCTTGCTCGGTATCATGCTTCATCGCGGCAACATCGCCTTGGTAAATGACATCAAGAATCGCATGCCGCCGCAGGGCACTCCTGCTGCGGCACCACCGGCAGTTCCTCTCGCTGCACCTTCGACGACACCCACCCTACCACCAGACGCAGCGGGGAGATAACGACCAACCCATGCGAATCTCGCGAACTCCGCATCGCCGAGCCCACGGCGAAATCCGATTCGCAACTTCCAAGGTACGGCCGCGAAGTATAACAGCCCTTTCGAGGGGACGACGAACCGATCAACACCCCCATTCCAAAGGAGTGCACTCATGGCAACGCGGCGGACCGGACGGATCGTGATGCGAACGGGCGAAGCGCTCGTCGAGGGCGACAAAGATTACCTCTGTGCCGAGCCTGAAGTGGTGATCGGCGAACTCGACGGCCCCGTGGGCCAGGCCCTTGCCACGCTCGTCGGCGATCAGGTGAAGGGCCACACGCGCGTCTTCGCGATCCTCAACAGCGATGTCCAGGTCCGCCCCGCCACGCTCATGGTCTCCAAGGTCACCGTGAAGGATCCGCGTTACACGGCCATTCTCATGGGCACCGTCCAGGCCGGCATCGCCCATGGCGTGCTTGATGCCGTGCGAGCCGGGGACATCCCCAAAAAGAAAGCGAACGACCTTGGCATCATCTATTCGGTGTGGCTGGATCCCGCGATTCTTGCAGTGCCAGCGGGCGAAGTCGACCACGCGGCCCTTTTCCAGGTGAACCGCGAGGCGACGGCGAAGGTGATTCGCAAAGCGATGAACAACGAGCCCAACATCAACTGGCTGCTGAAGAACCAGGAAAACGTGACCCACTACTTCCACCAGCTAGGCCTGGAAGGGAAGTTGTAAGGCGATAGGCAAGAAGGGATTTACCACAGAGTCACAGAGGTCGGAGGGAGGAAGACAAAAACAGGTCGGTGCGTTTGAAAAGGATAACGCCATCGAATGACGCCTCTGTCTTCTGTCACTTTCCCGCCAGGCCCGTCGGCACCGGCGGTGTCCAGTAGTCGAGCGGTGCGGCTATTCCGAGCCGATCGTGCTGGATCTTGCCGGTCAGCTCGGCGAAGACGTGCTTCACATTGTCCACGTTCTGACCCGCGGCCTTTCCGGTCCACTCCTTGTACCAGGCCATGTCAAGCCCCGCGGCGATCTCCTCGGCGGTCTTCTTGGCGTCGATCCCCTTTTGGACGTTCTCGCGAAGCTCCACGAAGTACCGCTGCTGGCGGTCGAGCAGGTCCTTGCGGGCCAGCGATCCGTGGCCGGGGCAGATCATGTCGACGTCCAGCTTCTTCATGTCATCGAGACGCTTGATCCACGAGGCCGAGTTCGCGTGGCCCATGTAGTTGAACGATCCGTTCACGCAGGCGTCGCCGGTGCAGAGGATCTTGGGCTTTGGCAGATAGGCCACCGCATCCCCCGGAGTGTGGGCGTGGCCGAAGTGCAGGAGCTCGACGCGCTGGGTCTCGTCCTCGAGCACGTACTTGTCGTCGAAGCTGATGTCCGCCTTCTTGAGTTCGTTGTCGCGGATGTCCTTGCGGTCCTTGGCGGCGTCCTCCCACTGCTTCGGGCTGTTGCTCTCCAGCAGGCGGAAGGTGGGCTTGGATGCGATGATGCGAGCCCCTTCCTTCGCCCAGATGCAGTTGCCGTAAGCATGGTCGCCGTGGTGGTGAGTGTCCATCACATAGCGGATCGGCTTGTTGGTCGTCTTCTTGATGGCCGCGATCACGTCGCCCGCTTCCTTGGGGAAGTTGGCGTCGATGACGAGCACGTAATCCTTGAAGACGATCCAGGTGTTATTGCAGCCGCCGAAGGGGATGGATTTGTCCGTCGCACTGATCGACGAGTAACGGAAGAAGACGCCAGGAGCGATCTCGCGGACGTCGTCGAACTTCATCTTCGGAAGCTCGGGCTTGCCCGGCTCCGCGGTGCCGCGAGAGGAGAGAACAGCGATGGCGAGAATGCCGACAACGATAACGCAGGATGCGATGCGCTTGATCATGAGGAGTTCCGGAAGGTTCTCGTGCGGAAGGCGTCGATACAGAATTTAACCACAGAGAGCCGAGTGAGCCCAGAGAAAACCCGGACGAGTCAGGAATTCCGGGGTTGCGACGTCTGAGATGCGAAGATTCCATGTCTCCACCACCACAATTCAGAGAAACCCCAGAAATTCTGGCGTAAGGTACTGGCCAGAGTCGAGTTGAATTTGTATGCGACGTGGGTTATACTTCACCAGCGGATGTTGAAGACAGATCCACGAACTCTTCGAGGTGAAATGTGAGGGCCTGAACCATGTGGGAACCACCCGCGGATCATCCCTTGAAGCGGATGTTCGCAGGGCTGGCCGAGCACGCTTTCTTCTCCCGACTTGGCGTGGCCGACCCGCCGCTGATTGATTATCTCTCTTCTCTTCTCTCTCGCTTCGTTCACAGTGATACGATCTTCCGCTTGCGGGATACGCAGGGCGGCATGCTCACGGAACTGGCGGGAATGATGCACGAGGCGCAGGATCTCCCGGCCGGCGGGCGGACCCAGCGCGAATACTACCGCCATATCGGGGATTTTGCCCTCTTCTGGACGGGCCTTTTCCCCGAATCGCTTCAACGCCAACGGCGAACCCGAGACGATCTCGTCAATTACACCTTCCAGGGTAAACGCAGTTACTGGCTGGCGAGCACCTTCGACGACGAACCCTATCGCGAGGAACAACCGGTGCTGCGACGGCTCTCCGAGCAGTTCGAACTTTGTGCGGTGGGGTTACGAGAAGTGCGCCGGGAATGGGAGGAGTTCGCAACGGATACGCCGCCGGGAACCTCTGGCCGGTTCATTCGCTAGAACGATTCCAAGAAATCCGGACGGATTTTGAACATGGCCCCTTGTCGTGGCGTAACATTCATTGACGACTCCTGGGGAAGCGGCCTGCGGCGGTTATGACGACCACCCGGGCCGCTTTTTTATTCCCTCGGGCGCTCTCTACTTCCCAATCAGCTTCGCCACTCGAATCACTTCCCCGGAGTGAACTTGGTGAGCTCAATCGTGGTGATGCGGCCGTCGTAGTTGGACGTCTGCTTGATCACGCCCACGTTCGGAGCGTACCACGCCGTGAGGGTGTTCGGACGCTTGGGATCGGTGCTTACGAATTCGACCTCCATCGCGGAGAACTTCCCCGCTGGCACCTCGATCTCGACCACGCCTTTCACCTTTGCCTTCGCCGTGGGGGACGCTCCGCCCAGCGGCATCTTCGACTCCCAGGTGCTCCCGGCCGCCAACGGGTACTTCAGCACCACGATCGGCTTGTCGAAGTTGCCCTCACTCGCGCGATAGACCCCGGCCGCGTCCGTCGCCATCTGTTCCGACTGATCCGAGCCGTCGAACTGGTACTTCAAAGTGGAAACGATCCGCCCGTTCTTCTCAGCGGATTCCGTAATGTTGACGGCGAAGCTCGCGCTCGGATCCTCCGCATCCGCGGTGTAGTTCCACGTCGAGCCCTTGCTCAGCGGGAAGTAGTTGACCTTGGTGGCATCCCGCGGGATCGGCGCCGCGGAGAGCCCCGGCGTCTCGAAGAGCCCCGGCGCCTCGAAGAGCATCGCCGCCGTCAGAAGTGCCGTGATCGCGAAGCGAAGCATGCGTTATCTCTTGAGTTTACGAGCCCAGGGTGAAGACTTCAGCACGGTCCAGACTCCCCACATCAGGATGAGGTGGCCGTGCGGTGCAGCGCTTCGCCGCAAGCGGCTGCCCTTCCTTTGAACACGTGGTACTGACGACTCACGACTGATCACTGATCACTCGACGTCCCACACCACCACGCCGCCGGTGTCGCCGCCGGCGGCGAGGCGGGCTCCGTCGGGCGAGTACACGAGGCGGTTGATGCGGCCGATCGGCCATTCGTAGACGCTCTGCTCGCGGCCGGTCTGTGGATCCCAGAGCCGCACGGTGCGGTCCCAGCTTCCCGTCGCCAGCGTGTGGCCATCCGGGCTGAAGGCCACCGAGGCGACCTGCCCCTTGTGAACCTTGAGCATGTGCATCTCGCGTTTGTTCTCCAGGTCGTAAACCCTCGTGATCCAGTCGCTGGTCACGGCCAGAAGCGTCCCCTCGCGGTTGATGGCGATGGCCAGGCAGTGGCCGGGCTGCGTGATCCGGAGCGGGTCCTGCTTCCGCGTATCCCAGACGCTCACATGCCGCTGGCTGGCCGCCCAGGCGACGATCTTCTTTCGCGGGCAGGCGGCGATCGCACGAACGCCGTGAGCCTCCGGGAAAAAGGGATCGACCTTGCGGCCCGACGGCACATCCCAGAGTTCAAAGCGGCCCGGTGCAGGCTTGAGCCGATCACCGAGGCCGACCGCCAGCGTGGTGTGATCGATGAAGGCGAGGTCCGTCGTGGGCGTCGGCATCGTGGGGCCGAAGGTGTTCCAGCGGCCGTCGTCGCCCAGGCGGTGGCAGGACCAGCCGGCTTCACCCCCCACCGCAAGCATCGGCAGGCTGGGATGGAACGACAGGGCGTACAACGGTCGCCGCGGCTTCTCCACGGATGGCAAGCTCTCCGCGGAGCCGTCCAGGCCCAGGAACATCACGCCGCCCTCGCGGTCGCCGCTGGCGAGGAGCATGCCGTCCGGCGAGAAGGCCAGCGCGGAGATCATCGATTTCTGAGATTCGTAGAGAAGCATCGCGAACGTCCTGACGCGGTGCGCTGAGCCTGGTACCCTGATTGTACGGCTCATCATGGAGTGGAGTATTGAACAATGGCGATCGAGTGGACGGACACGGACCCGGAGACGGGCGATCGCCGATACGTCAGTGCGGACAAGTTCGCCCGGCAATGGCGGTTCCGTGTACGCTACAAACGCCGCACGGACTGGGAGCCGGCCCTGCTGGTGTCGCGCGAGATGTGGGAAACGCTCTTCGACGCGATGGAACGCCGCTACCGTCGGCGGGAAGGCATCACCGACGCCGACCTGGACAGCGTGCGGAAGATTCTGAAGGAGTTCCGTGAACCGCCCAGGCTGGAACCCGAGGCCTCGTAGCCCATGCCGTTCACTCCCATCCTTGCGACACTGGGATACGTCTTCTCGCCGGACGGCGAGCGCGTGCTGATGATCCACCGCAACGCCCGACCGGACGACGCCCACTTCGGCAAGTACAACGGCCTGGGCGGCAAGCTCGAGGCGGGTGAAGACATCGTCACCGGGATGTGCCGGGAGATCCGCGAGGAAGCGGGGATCGAGTGCCATTCGCTCCGCCTGGCCGGCACTATCTCCTGGCCTGGGTTCGGCAAGAACGGCGAGGACTGGTTCGGCTTCCTCTTTCGCATCGATCGCTTCTCGGGCACCCCGCCCTCCGCCAATGCCGAGGGCCGCCTGGAATGGATCGACGTGGATCGAGTGCCAGGCCTGCCCCTGTGGGAAGGGGACCGTCACTTTCTGCCACTGATCTTCGCGAACGGCCCAACATTCCACGGCGTCATGCCTTACCTCAACGGCCGTGCGCTACAATGGTCGTACCAGATCGTGGCTCGCGGTTGAGCCTGGATCTTCTCGAAATCATCATTCTGATAGATGGTTCGTTGTATTGATCCCTTTCTATGCTAGACTTCGCCCGGTGGACTCTTCGCCTCAGGATGCGTTACTCTTTCCCTAGTTTTACGCAACCGGCTGCCAGGAAGGGGAATCGGTGTTCGTCTACCCCCGGCAACTCCGATCGACGACACCGGGGGCCTACGTCCTCAACGCGGGGACTGAGCCCGCTCCCGGTTATCGGTTACGCCGGCTTCGCGGCCGGGGCGGCTTTGCCGAGGTCTGGGAGGCCAGCGCTCCCGGCGGTCGGCTGGCTGCTCTCAAATTCATGCTGAGCTCCAACACCACCACCACCGCTCGCGAACTTCGCTCGATTCAGTCGTTCATCGCCATGGACCACCCTTACATGGTGAAGACCCATGGCGTGTGGTCCCTGCCGGGCTATATCGTCGTGGATATGGAGCTGGCCGAGGCGACCCTGCTCGACTTGATGCTGCTTTACAACACCGAGTTCGGCGAGCACATCGATCCCAAGGTCCTTGGCCTGTACATGTGGCAGGTCGCGGAGGCCCTGGATTTCCTGAACGGCCGCCGACATACGCGGGATGGCCGTCGTGTCGGCTTCCAGCATGGCGACATCAAGCCCAACAACATTCTCCTCCTGAACGACACGGCGAAGCTCACCGACTACGGCCTCTCGATCCCGACTTACGGCCCGACGACGCCCTGCATCCGCGCGGGCACTCTCGACTACGCCGCTCCCGAAGTGTTCCAGGGCAACTTCACCGACACTTCCGACCAGTTCAGCTTCGCGGTCACGTACTGCGTGCTTCGCTTCGGGGGCATCCCGTTTCCGTCGCTCTCCGCCGATTCAAAGCATGGACTTCTTCGACCGCCGCCGGACCTGTCGCTGCTGCCGCCGGGCGAGCGGCCCGTGCTTTTGCGAGCTCTGTCGCCGACGCCGCAGGATCGCTTTCCCTGTTGCCGGGAGCTGATGCTGGCGGTGCTCAAAGCTCAGGGGCTCCGTGTTTCCCGCGACATCGAGGGCAATCCCATTATCAGGACGGACGAGGAGAGTTCGTCGGACAGCGTGCCAACCGGATTCAGTCGAACGGTGTCCGCGTTGAAGAAACCCGCCTCGATGACCACCACCCCGCTCGAATCAAAGGCTGTCACGCCTCCCTCGGGCGTGACAGCCCTGCCCTCGGCGAGCCGCAGTGCTCCCTCTGCCGTGCAGAAACGGCCACCCCCGGTGACGTAAGGACTGTGGCACCAGCGAGACAGACGCCCAGTGGCAACGCCGCCTGGCGCAATGGCACTGACTTTACCTTCGAGACGAACGTCTATTGGGCTCCAAAACCTCCCCGAATCATCCAATCGGTACGCCTGGATCTCCTATCTCATTACGGTCAGTGTTGGCAGCCAGGGGCGTAAGCCCCTGGAAATTACACGCGACCCCCCACCACGGGCTCACGCCCCTGGCGAATCCCTCACCACGGGCTCACGCCCCTGGTGAAACACCGTCGCCGCTACGTGGCTGAAACATTCTAACGCCCAGACTTCCTCCATCTTGGGAGAGCGTACAGTTTGAAACAACCTCTGATCCAAAACAGCATCTTCCGATGCATGTCGGTGGACCTGTTCCTGTCCCTCACGCGACTCCACCCCACGATACTCCACCGCTTCGCCGTGAAAGAAGCGGCGGAGCACGGCCACCGACCGTACAATAGTGTCAGTATCATGCCCCCGGTCCAGGCCTTCCAGGCCCTGAGACACGGGAAATCCAAGAGAACAACGATTCATGAACCTTCATACCCGTTTCGATCAGGCCCTGCCTCTCAGCGATTTCCTGGGCAAGTTCGGCTCGCCTTCGGACCAGTCCCGCTGGGCGGCCGCACTCTCCGCGACGCAGTTAAGCGAGGCCCAGCTGGCACTTTTGGCAAAGTTCACCCGCGAGACTCACGTGCTCGTGTTGGCAGGCGCCTGGTGCGGAGACTGCGTGGCCCAGTGCCCGACCTTCGAGCGATTCGCCGAGGCCGCCCCCGTGCTCAAGGTGCGTTATCTCGACCGGGACGTACACGCGGATGTGCAGGAACTGCTCAAGATCAACGGGGGGAATCGCGTCCCCGTGGCTGTGTTCTTCTCGGAGGATGGCCTGGAAGTCGCCCGTTACGGCGAACGGACGCTCGCTCGCTATCGCAGTCTGGTGGAGCAGCTCACGGGGGAATCGTGTGCCACCGGCCTCGTGAAATCGACTGACCCCGTGCAGGTGCGCGTCATCCAGGATTGGCTGGAGGAGTTTGAACGGGTGCAATGGATTCTCCGCCTTTCGCCACGGCTGAGGCGGTTACACGGGGATTGACGGCAGCCCTCGCCACCGATGGGCTTTTACGGGGCTTCGGTGGTTTGCATCAACTCTCGACGTGGCATAAACTGACAGGGTTCGACATTCCGTCATTTGCCGCGGATCTCCCAGGCTGGGACCGGAGCTGACACGATGTTTCGTTATCGCTGTCCGCAATGCCGTCAGGTTCTGCAAGCCCCCGAGATCCGAGCGGGGAAGGCCAGCGTCTGCCCGAAGTGTTCCAGCAAGATCACGATCCCGGCGGATTCTGCCCAGTGGATCACGGAGAACGAATCGACCCAGCCCGTGAGTGTGGAGGCCAAGCCCGCCGCCGCGGAGTACTTCGCCCCGATCCACGTGGGCCCGGCGGATCCGACCCCCGTCGGGACTGGGCCCCGGGTGGACACGCCGATCGCGACCCCCTCCGAGCCACGTCGCACGGCCCCCGTTCCGCCCGCACCCGTGCCGAGCGTGACCGCCACAGCGACCAAGTCAACACCCCAGACTCCTTCGCCCGCAACGCCCAGGCCCGAAGCCAAGGCCGCTCCTGAAGTCAAAGCTCCCGTTGCGGAAGCTAAGCCAGCTCCGGAGCCAAAGCCGCCGGTGGTGGAAGCGAAGACCCCGCCGGCGACGGCTAAATCGGCCCCGGAGAGCAAGCCGCCGCGGACGGAAGTGAAGGCTCCCCCTGCGGCAGTTCCTCCGGTGAAGTCGTCGCCCGAGATCAAGCTGCCCCCGCCCGAGGCGAAGGCTCCCCCTGCGGCAGTTCCTCCGGTGAAGTCGTCGCCCGAGATCAAGCTGCCCCCACCCGAAGCGAAGGCGGTTCCGGCCCCTGCCGCAGCGGCGAGTCGGCCCCAACCGCGGCGCGTCGTGACCTCAGCCGTGGTTCCCGCGACCGGCGCTCCGGACGGCATGGTCTCCTTCAATCAGCCCTTGAATCTGCGCAGCGAGATGGACATCGCGGCCGCGCTCACGGACGTGCTGACGACGCGCATGAAGCCTCCGCCCAAGCCGCCGCGAGACCTCTATCCGTCCACCGCATTCTGGATGCTGATGACTGGCGTCGCGATCATCCTGCTGGCGCTGACTCTGTTCAAGCCCGTCGATCACCTCAAGTGGGTGGCCTACATCGGCGTGGCCGAGATCGCCATTGGGTACGTCTGGATCGTGACGCTGGCTTTCCGCCGCGATCCCACCTCGGCGTTGAAGTGTGCCATCCCCCCGTTCACGTTCATGTACCTCATCAAGAAACGCTACCGGCGTCTGCGACCACTGCGTTTCGTGGCGACCGGGGCTGTCTTGATCAGTCTCACATTCCTGGCCCCGCGCGTGATGTCCGAGACCCGGCGAATGTCCGGAGCGGATATTATCGTCGCCCCGATCGGGATCGAGGATTACTCCGCCCTGTCGGATGTCGAACAGCTTCGCGTCTATCGTGAGAAGCGTCAGTTCGATCGGCTCATCGATGTGCTGAAGAAGCTCGATCGCACAGATCCGTATTACTCCGCCAACGCTCCCCAGCGGGAAGCCCTGGCGGCGGAATTGCGCCTTCTCGCGGATCCGGCTGTCACCAGCGACTCCGGCATCCGCGCCGTGGCCCTCCCCGCTTACGTCCGCTGGGGTGGGGACGACTCCCGCAGCCTGCTCCTTGCGGCCGTCCAGGGCCACCCGGATGAACGTCGCGAAGCGATCAAGCTCCTGCACAAATGGCCCGATCCGGACGTGGCTCGCGTGCTGGTCTCCCGCCTCGGCAATCGCGAGGAAGCGAACCTCGCCAAGAACTCCCTGATCAACATCGGGGGAAGCCTGGCCGTGCAGGCGCTTGTTCCCCTGCTTCGCGACAAGGAAAAGGACAAGGTCCTCCACCTCGCGGCCCTGGATCTTCTGGCCCATCCCGGCATCGGCAACGAGGACGCCCTCGTCTTCCTGCGTGCCGAGAAGGAGAAGTTCACCGACCAGTCGCTGAATCGCCAGGTGGAGTCCACCATCCTGAAGATCACCGACAACCTCCGTCAAAGGCCGAATTGACCGCCAGACGTATCGATTGGATGATGCGGGAAGGTTTTGGAGCCCAGTAGACGTTTACCTCGAACTCCGATGCAATGCCAGGGGGGGTCTCTGTCGAGAAGCCTCGTAACCGTGCTGAGATACGAGATCCAAGCGTACCGATTGGGATCATGCGGAAAGGTTTTGGAGCCCTCTAGACATTCGTCTTGAAGGTAAAGTCAGTGCCACTGGGCGACACGCCGGTGCCACAGTTTAACGGGTTCGCTTCTGGCTTCAGTTTTGAAATCACCTCTCAACCGCAAGCGGCTCTCTTCTCCGTGAAAGCGGATGCGACTCGTTGCATCTTGCAATTACTTAACTGATAATCCACATCCCGCCGTTGTGTGCCTTCCAAAGTCGACCTTCCAAGGAATCCAGCATGCGTATGGTTCGATTCTCTCTGCTTGCGGCCTTGCTCGCGCTGCCGTTGCTCGTGCTCGCCGCGCCGGAACCGGCCGCCACTGCGACCGCTCCGACTCCTGGCCTTGTCCACAGTCTCGAAGAGTTCGGCCCGGTTGGCAATCCGACGGATGCCCAGGCAACCTATGCCAGGGCGCTGGAGGAAGTGCGGAAGAAAGGCGGCGTGCTCCTCGTTCAAGGCTCGACCTGGAAGCAGCTCAAAGACCTGCCGTTGCAAGGTCTCGAGCGCAAGCCCGCCACCCCCGCGGAGACCAAACAGTGGAAGACGGGCAACGGTGTCACGGTCGTGGTGACCGGCGAGCAATCGACCTCCGTGCAGGTGCCGCCGTTTACCGGCCTGCGGCTTGATCGTCATCTTCGACTCGGCGATGGCGACAGCCTGCCGCACTGGGGCACGCACCCCATGCTCACGCTGGATAGCCAGCTCACTTATGGTTCCGTGAGCTATCTGGACTGGATCCAGGCGCCGGTCGAAAAAGGCCTGGATCGCCGATTCTACGTGGCTACGATTCGCGGGCTGCACGCAGGCGGGTTCGTCAATATCCACGGCGGCCCCGGGTACGGCGGCGGCGTGACGCGGGCCTGCATCAAAAGCCTCGGCTACGATGCCGGGAAAAAGATGCATTACGTCGTCGCGGACACCTCAATGGACCACAAAGCGGGAGCCATCCTTCAGAACAAAAGCAACACCGGCCTCGTCCACATGCTCCAGACCAGCAACAACGATAACCAGACCTACGATGTGAAGGTGATCCGCAATCAGTATGCCCACGGCGACACATACATCTATTACTGCGACTTCAATTACATGAGCAACGTCCACTCCGCCGCGGGGGACGAGAACGGCAACTGCTACGCGGCCTTCATCCGCTCCAAGGAAGACCGCTTCAAGGGCAACGTCGAAACGGTCGACTGGGCCAAATCGCAACTCGTCTTCGACAGCAACGGGGCCCAGAACATCCAGACACTGGGCGACTCCCGGCCGCTCATCAACCTCAACCCGAAGAAAGCGATCACCGCCGGAAGCGTGATGATAGTGTCGCCGGCGTGTTACCACGACACCACCGAGGAAGGTGGCTGCACCCTGGAAGGAAAGGCCTATCCGAGCCGGATGATTCCGAACACCATCACGGGCGTGAAGGCGGAGCTCAAGATGGGCGGCCTGATCCGCGGCAGCAAGGACAGCGGCTGGACGCCGGACGTTATCGGCCGGTTCTTCGCCGTCAACACGCCGCAGGAGAAAACCCCCAAGGGCACGCTCCGCTGGTACGAGATCACGAAGTTCGCCGAGAACGCGGACGGCACGAAGGACATCGAGATTCGCCGCTTCTGGTGGGGTGCCAAGAGCGCCGGCAGCCCGACGCTTTACAGCCCGGACAGCTACTCGAAGGACGGCAAGCTGAACCCGCTGGCGTACATCATCGCTCCGGGAACGTACGTGAACGATGTGTCGCGAGCCCTCCCCGGCGGCGATCGCGGCGGCCAGCGGACGCTGGGCGTGGCACCGTATCGGGATCAGGCAAGCGAACTCGACTTCGCCGCGGGCGACCCCGTCGAACAGGCGATCGGACCGGACCCGTTCAAGCCGCAGGCGTTCCGCTGCTGGACGTGGGAAGACGTCCCCGGTGCGTTCCCGTCCTCGCTGTTCGACCTTCGCAGCTACGGTGCCGCATCCCGATATTCGGCAATGACCATCGGCGGCGGACCGGCGACGGCGGCGGAATCCGAACTACGGCAGCAGAAGAAGCCGTCGTGGGACAACTTCCTCGTCTTCGATACCGCCGCGACGGTCGGCCTGAACTGCCGAGGAGATTTCACGGACGCCGCCATCAAGTTCAAGCAGCCCGGGAAGGACGCCGCCATCAAGTGGGCCTACCAGGCCGGCGTGGATCAGCCCTCGAAGGAAGCGAGCCTGACCGTCAGCCGCACCAGCGGCGAACTGACTTTCCAGGGCAGCGGCGTGCGAACGGGCGGACCCGTGGCGGAAGTGGCTGGCATCTCCGGCGACAAGACGCAGGCCAACAATCTCCGCGGCAAGAACCTCCCCGTCGAGGACAAGGCTGCCACCTACCGCGTGAAGTTCCCCAAGCCCGAGACGGATGGCGAGTATGCCGTCTTCGTCGAACAGAACTGGCTCACGAACCGGGCGATCGTGGAAAAAACCGCCGAGGGCTTCACAGTGACGTTCTCGACACCGGCGTCGGAGAACGCGAAATTGGACTGGATGATCGTGCGGTGATGGCAGTGTTTGGAGTCGGTGATCTCATCGCAAACCAGCCCGACGCGCGAGCAAGGGTGAGCGAAGCCAAGCCAGGCGAGGCTAAGCTTCGACCCTCGCTCGCGCGTCGGGCAAGTTCTACTTCAGGGTGACGTAAGTGTGAGCCGACGGCAAAGTCTTGAAGACCTCCGTTTCAGCCGAGGTCGTGCTGAAGGATGCCTTCGGGGGAAGGCGAGCCACGTCGGCCAAAATGCCCTTCGGGGAGAAGTGAACTGGCGTGCGGAGTCACTTGTCAGAGGAGAACGGGGAAATAGATTATAGGAACGCGGCGGGGTAGCTCAGGGGTTAGAGCAGTCGCTTCATAAGCGACGGGTCACCAGTTCAAATCTGGTCCCCGCTATTAAGGAAAAAGGCTTGCAAGACCCAGTTTGCAAGCCTTTTTTCGTGCGACGAATGTCGGATTTCCGTCAGTTGGTGTCAGCCGAAATCAGCCGGTGTCACAGAATAGAGGGGCAATAGAGGGACAAGATGGATAGGCCACGGGCCGAACTGACGCACACCAGCTAAGCGCACGGCCTCGAAGACGAGCTTCGAGACCGTAGTTATTTCCTGTTCGCTTTCGCTCTGGCGGGCTTTTGTTCCCTTTTCGGTCACTTGCCGGGTCTTGCAGGAGATCCAGCAGCTTCGCACGGCCTTGAAGTCCGATCCAGAAGTGAAGTCGGCGTTGGCGTGGGCGGCGACGATAGTGGCCATTACCTATCCGTTG
>Ga0105049_10005209_pt1 | contig 15156 bp, 13 predicted proteins | sample MAT06_FD_78087 | JGI IMG/M metagenome (GOLD analysis project Ga0105049, IMG submission 78087) | Freshwater microbial communities from Lake Fryxell liftoff mats and glacier meltwater in Antarctica - MAT-06 | ecosystem: Environmental > Aquatic > Freshwater > Ice > Liftoff microbial mat | place... | reverse complement strand
TTAGTGTTAAATGTTCCGGGTATTTGGGCAGAAAGACCACAATTAATTGCTAAAAGCACGAGCGCAGTGAAGTAAAGTTTTTTCATCATGTAATAATTCACTGCAAAGAGAAGACTTATTCGCAACAAAAATATAGATGAAAAGTTATATTTATTTGGAAAATAAAAAGAATAAGTTTCAGATGATATTTAATACATCACATTAACGAAAACCTACAAAAAATCCGACTAAGTATTCGATTGCCATTATCTTATCGAATAATCTAACTCTTAGCGGAAGTCTTTTGAATATCAACTAAACCTGTTTATAAAATTTCTGCCAACCCTTAAATTAGAATTAAATTAGAAAACGAAAATCTATATTTTCATCATATTAGAATTATATTAAATTCATGCGTAATTAAAATGGAAAATCAATTTAGTGTAGGAGAATACCAAATCACTACCGATCCGCAATTTCAAAACAAAAGATACGGCGTAACACCTGAATTAGAAAAACAATTTGAAAAATTGCATCACAGAGTAAAAGATAAAAAGGATAAAAAAATAATAGATAAGTTAAACCAGCTTATTGCAGAATATCCCTCGGTTCCTGTGCTAAAAAATTATCTATCTGTTGCCTACAATGCTAAAAAAGATTACCAAAAAGCCTTTGAAATAAATCAATGGATTTTAACGGAACATCCGGATTACCTATTCGAAATAACAAATCAGGCAAATAAATTTATCGATAATGAAGAGTACGATAAAGTACGGGAAATATTAGGAGAAACTATGGAAATTAAAGCATTATTTCCAGATAGAGACGTGTTTCATCTTTCTGAAATTACAAGTTTTTATAAGACAGTAATACGATATTATACTGCCATTAATAATGAGGAATTAGCGGACAACATGCTTGAAATTCTTCACGAAATTGCCCCTGACCATCGTGACACGGAGCAAGCAGAAATATATTTATTTGAAATGAGAATGGAAAATGCAGCTACACAAATTAATGAAGAAGACACGCAAAAAATTACTACAACTGTAGTGAAAATAATTCCGGTATCACAGAAAACTAGTGCTCCTAAATTTAATCATCCTGAAATTAAAAATCTTTATAGTTTTGGAATGTCTATACCTGATGAAAAGTTAAAAGAAATTATTGCATTGCCTCACGATTCGCTTGTTGAAGATCTTGAAAAAATACTTTTAGATGCTGTTGAAAGATTTAATTATTTTAATGACCTTGAACGGGAGGAAGAAACCCAAAGTGCTGCACTACACGCAATCTTATTATTAAAAGAAATTAATGCTGTCGAAAGCCTTCCTAGCATACTTTCTTTTTTAAAATACGATAATGATTTTTTAGAATTATGGTTAGGCGACCATACTAGTTCAACTTTGTGGCAATGCTTTTATAGTTTAGGTTTTAATAATACTGCACTACTTAAAGAATTTTTATTGCTACCAGGAGTAAAAACCCAATGTAAAACGGCTGTAACAGAGGCATTTTGCCAAATGTTACTGCATCACCCTGAAAAAAGAGATAAAATTCTAGCTATTTATTCTGAAGTATTTACTGCTTTTTCAGAAGCATCCCTTCAAGATAATTTAATTGATAGCGAATTTTTAGAACTAATGATTTGCGATGCCGTTGAATGCAATTTTGTTGAATTGCTCCCAATAATAAAAGTACTGTACAGTAAATCCTATGTGTATTTTGATTTAAATGGTGACTTTAATGATGTAGAAGAAAGTTTTTCTGAATCAGTAATAACAAAATATAAAGAAGAAATATTACTATTTTTCAAATTTATCACGATGTATCTAACATCTGGGAAGGATATCAGGAAAGGGATGAAATAGTACCCTTTAATACTCTACAACAGGTAATTTCAGATAAAGCTGGGCGAAACGATCCATGCACTTGCGGTAGTGGAAAAAAGTATAAGAAATGTTGTATGGAAGTATAAATTTGAAAATACTAAGCTTCTAATCTTTTAGTTTTTTATAGATTTCACAACTTTCAATATGTGCACCGGGTAAATATCCTGTGCTCATTAAGAATTCATTCACAATTTCACCACCAGTAAACTTGAATGTCTTTTTAAAGAGTGTTATCCATTCTTGCTTGTTAAAATGAGCATGCGCATTTAACCAGTTTTTAAAGGTGTGATGCTGCGTTTTTAATGCTACGATTACGTTCGCGTTGTGTATGGCGGCATTAATTTTCAACCTGTTGCGAATAATTCCTGCATCGTTTAGAAGTCTTGCTCTGTCAACTTCGGTGTAAGTAGCAATTGTTTCAATGTGGAAGCTGCTGTATGCTTTCCTGAAATTTACCTGTTTTTTGAGAATGGTTGTCCAGTTCAAACCAGCTTGATTGATTTCTAAAATTAACCTTCCAAAAAGCTCGTTGTCATCATCTATTGGGAAACCGTATGCTGTATTGTGGTAAATAACATGCACATTGTCTTTCTCCATGCGTGAAATTGCTTCACAGTAAGAAGTGGGTTTTTCCATTTCAATGCGTTTGTTCAAGAATTAAGAAACCGTTATTTTCAACCGTCATGTTTTCAATCAACGTGTCAATAATTTCAAAACCAAAGCGTTGAATGAGCGTTGCAATGCTCTCCTTTCTTTCTTGTAAGGTTCCTCCTGGACTAAAATGGTTAAGCAGTTCTTCTATCTGCTTCATTTCTATTGCACTTTTCTTTTTTTGTTGACGAATGAGCTTTAATGAAAACCTCTCCAATTGTGCTTCCAAGCGTTTCTCAAATGCACGAGCTGCACTTCCAGTTGGTGAATCAATGGACAATGCAAAATTTTCTAGATTGCCAGTAATTTCCTTTAACTGGATTTTTTCTGAGGAAAGAGAAAGATCATTATCGGCTATTTTTAATGCTACATTTCTTTGAAGTATAGTTTTATCTTGGAAAATTTCCTCCACCTTTAAACCAGAATTTTTTAATTTATAGGAATTTTTTGCATCAATTACCACTGCAGAATTGCGCAAAGCAAGAATAGGGTAGGGAACATGGTAAAAATCAAAAACGCTTTTCAATTCTAGCCAATAAGCTATTTCCGCTCCACCACCGATGTACACTAAATTTGGTAAAATACATTCCTGATACAAAGGGCGCATCACCACATTAGGAGAAAAGTTTTCAGGAAATTCTTCTGTTTCTTTCTGCAGACTTTCCTTATTCCACTTGAATTTCCCATCATTGGTCATAAAATCATTTCCAGCGATTACAATTCTTTCTCGATATCCGTCTAACAAATAAAAGAAATTAATGTCGCGCCCATGCACTTGGCTTTTGTAGGATTTCTCAAGTTGAGTCCGGGTTGTAATTACTTCTTTACTACTGTTTTGTTGGACAATGTCTTGGAATACGATTTTCGAGAATTGACTTTTTAATGCTGCATTATCGGCATCTATTGAAATAACACCATACTTGCCAAAAAGAGAGTGCACAATATATTGGGTTGCAGCTGCTAAAGTGCCGCAGTTGCTTGCTTTTTCAAAAATGTGAAGCAGGTGTTGCGTATCTGTGTCGATTCCTGTTTGTTGCTTTAATTCGTGCACAAGTTCTGGTAAGCCTTCGGTATTGAATCTGCCAACAGGTCCAGTTTGTTGCGTTTCCCAATTGTATCGCTTGCCTTCCACCCAAACATGATTGATTTCATCTACATCATGGTCTTCCGTCGCCATCCAAAAAACTGGAACAAAATGATAGGTAGGGAAGTCGTTTTGAGCTTTTTTGCACCAATTAATCGCACCAATTATTTTGTAACACGCGTAAAGTGGGCCTAATAGAATTCCAGTTTGTTGGCCAGTTGTTATGGTGAATGTAGTTTCTTTGGATAAAGTGGAGATTTGCTCGTGTATGGCATCATCTAACAAACCTGAAGATTCGTATTGTGCCAAGAGTTCATTTACTAGTGTAATTCTCGAAATAGAGTGTTTTTGTTTTTGAGAAATAGCAACAGGAATAGTATTGATTTCAGGATGTAGCTCGTAGAATGATTTTAAAAAATCTGTTCCTTTTAAATAGTCTGTTACAATAGGTTGAAACTTACCAGTAACATCATAAGGAACTTGGCTACATCGATATTTCATGGTTGCAAGTTACCGAAAAGATCAAATTCTTCTGCATGTGTAATTTTAACATCTGCAAAATCTCCAATTCTCACGTAGGCATCTTTTGCTTTTACAAGCACCTCATTGTCAACTTCTGGGGAGTCAAATTCCGTTCTCCCGATAAAATAATCACCTTCTTTTCTGTCAAATAATACCTTAAATGTTTGACCTACTTTTGTTTGGTTAAGAGATGCAGAAATTCCTTGTTGTACATCCATAACTGCTTCAGCTCTTTCTTGTTTTACCTCAGCAGGTACATCATCATTTAAGCTATATGCATGCGTATTCTCTTCATGTGAATAAGTAAATACGCCCAATCTTTCGAATCTGCTATTTTGTACCCACTCTAACATTTCTTCGTGGTCTTTTTCAGTTTCTCCAGGATATCCAGCAATAAGAGAGGTTCTAATTGCAATTCCAGGAACTTTGTCGCGAATAAGATTTACTAAATCTGTTGTTTTTTGTTTGGTAGTGCCTCTGCGCATACTTTTTAACATAGCATCACTCACATGTTGCAAAGGCATATCAATATAGTTGCAAATGTTTTCTCGCTCGCGCATCACATCTAACACATCCATAGGAAATCCACTCGGGAAAGCATAATGTAGCCTAATCCAGTCAATTCCGTTTACATCTGCCAAACGATTTAATAATTCACCTAGTTTTCTATCCTTATAAATGTCTAAACCATAATAGGTGGAATCTTGAGCAATGAGCAACAATTCTTTGGTTCCGTTTTTTGCAAGATGTTGCGCCTGTTTCACCAATTCCTCCATAGGCAAACTGATGTGTTTACCGCGCATTAAAGGAATAGCGCAAAATGAACACGGACGGTCGCAACCTTCTGATATTTTAAAATAAGCATAATGCGAAGGAGTAGTAATGATGCGTTCTCCAACCAGTTCGTGTTTATAATCTGCTTTTAAGGTCTTTAATAATTTGGGCAAATCCCTTGTTCCAAACCAAGCATCTACTTCAGGAATTTCTAAGGTCAATTCTGGTTTATATCGCTCACTTAGGCAGCCTGTTACATATACTTTATCTACTTGGCCTTTCCCTTTTGCTTCTACATATCTTAAGATTGTATTGATGCTTTCTTCTTTTGCATTATCAATGAAACCGCAAGTGTTGATGATCACAATTTCAGCATCATCACGTTTAGATTCGTGTTCTACTTCAAACTTATTGGCCTTTAATTGGCCCATGAGTACTTCTGAATCGTATAAATTTTTGGAGCATCCAAGCGTTACTACATTTACTTTATTCTTACGGAGTGTTTTGGTTTTCAATGTTTTATTGATTAAAAATTTGTTTATCCTTTAAATAAAGAATCAACAAACTCTGATTTATTAAATAATTGAAGGTCTTTCATTCCTTCTCCAAGTCCAATGTATTTCACAGGAATTTTAAATTGATCAGAAATTCCGATTACAACTCCACCTTTTGCAGTTCCATCTAGTTTTGTAAGCGCAAGTGCATTTACATCTGTAGCTTGTGTAAATTGTTTGCATTGCTCAATCGCATTTTGTCCAGTAGAAGCATCAAGCACCAATAAAATTTCATGAGGAGCATCAGGAATCACCTTTTGCATTACTCGTTTAATTTTACTCAGCTCATTCATTAAATTTATCTTGTTGTGCAACCTTCCAGCAGTATCTATTATTACTACATCTGCATTTCTGGCATTTCCCATTGTTACTGCATCAAAGGCTACGGCTGCCGGGTCAGCATTCATACCATGTTGCACTAATGGAACACCTACTCTGTCAGCCCAAATGGCAATTTGATCTACTGCTGCTGCTCTAAATGTATCTGCAGCGCCAAGTATCACACTTTTTCCATTTGCTTTAAATTGATAGGCTAATTTAGCAATGGTGGTAGTTTTGCCCACACCATTCACACCAACTACCATAATTACATAGGGTTTGTCTGTAAATGGGGTAGTAAATTCTTGTAAGTCTACGCTTTTATTTTCTTCTAATAAGCTCGATATTTCTTCTCTTAAAATGGTATTTAATTCTGATGTGGTAGCGTACTTGTCTTTGGCCACACGCTCTTGGATTCTTTCTACAATTTTTAAAGTAGTTGTAACTCCAACATCAGCTCCAATTAAAATTTCTTCGAGGTTGTCTAATACTTCATCATCAACTTTTGATTTCCCGACAAGTATTTTCGCTAACTTAGAGAAAAAGCCCTCTTTCGTTTTCTCTAGTCCTTTGTCAAGGGTTTCTTTTTTTTCTTTCGAAAAAAGCCCGAAAAATCCCATATTCGTATGAAGTATTAATGTCTGTTTGCAAAAAAAGCTCCCTCCTATGGCAGGAAGAAGCTTGTAAAGTTAAGCATCATTATAATGCAATTATTTTTCTGTCAAAAAATCTTTGATGTGGTCATTGTGTACCACTTCTTCTCTAAATGCGTAAGACCCTGTTTTAGGAGACTTAATCATTTTAATAACTTTAGTGAAGGATTTACCTGCGCCAGTTTTTAGGGTTGCAACTACTTTCTTTGCCATAGCTCTTAATTATTTAATTTCTTTATGAACAGTTACTCTCTTCAAGATAGGATTGAATTTTTTCAACTCCATTCTCTCTGTAGTATTCTTTTTGTTTTTTGTAGTAATATATCTTGATGTACCTGGAACTCCACTGGTTTTGTGCTCAGTGCATTCCATTATTACTTGTACTCGGTTTCCTCTTTTTGCCATTGCAATTGGTATTTCTTTTTAAGGGCTGCAAATATAGTTAAATGTTTAATTGAAACAACAAATTAATTATAGATTTCTATTTAATTATTTGTTGCTAGGTAATTTGGATACCTAACTAAGTGAACTTTGCCTACTTCTTCTATTAGCAATTGCCTGAAATTAACGATATTGCTGCGTTCTGTTGCCGAAATAAATAATGCAGGTGAATTGTTTTTGGCCATCCAACTTCTCTTCCAATCTTCTAAACTCATATTTTCTTTGGTGAGTGGCAACAAATCATCTTCGTCTTTTTGTAAAAATCTAAAGGCATCTATTTTATTGAATATCATGATGATGGGCTTATCCAGACTTTTAATTTCCTGCAAAGTATCATTCACAGCAGCAATATGGTCTTCAAAACTTGGATGCGATATATCTACAACATGTATTAAAATATCAGCCTCTCTCACTTCATCGAGCGTAGATTTGAACGATTCAATCAATTGAGTGGGCAATTTCCTTATAAAACCTACCGTGTCTGAAAGTAAAAATGGAATATTTTCTAAAACTACTTTCCTTACGGTTGTATCTAATGTTGCAAAAAGCTTATTCTCGGCAAATACGGTAGATTTACTAATCAAATTCATAATAGTACTTTTCCCAACATTCGTATAACCTACCAAAGCAACTCTCACCAAATCTCCTCTGTTTTTGCGTTGCGTTGCCATTTGTTTATCAATATCACGTAGGCGTTCCTTGAGTTTTGCAATTTTTACTTGGATAATCCTACGGTCGGTCTCAATCTGACTTTCACCTGGACCTCTCATACCAATTCCACCTTTTTGTCTCTCCAAGTGAGTCCACATTCTGGTTAGCCTTGGAAGTAAATATTGATATTGAGCTAATTCAACTTGAGTTCTTGCATGTGAAGTTTGGGCTCTGCCTGCAAAAATATCTAGAATTAAATTGTTTCTATCCATCACTTTGCAACCTGCTTCTTTTTCAATATTGCGCAGTTGCGAAGGACTTAACTCATCATCAAAAACAAGCAAATCAACTTCCTTTTCTTTTATATAAGCTACAATTTCTTGCAGCTTCCCTTTACCTACAAAGGTTTTAGTATCCGGCCTTTCCAATTTTTGAGTAAACCGTTTTAGCGGAATTGCTCCTGCAGTTTCTGTTAGAAATGTTAATTCATCTAAATATTCTTCTAACAATTCTTCATTTTGCCCTTTGGTAATTAAACCAACCAGCACAGCCTTTTCTCTAATTTCTACTTCTATTTTCTTTAAATCTTCCACTTTATAAATATGGTGCAATTTAGCAATTCAAATCTAAGCATGCACCAAAATAGTTGCATTAAAATCGGGTAGTTTCATTTCTTCAAGTATTTCATCTTCCATTAAACTTGCCCAACATTTCATATATAATGCTGCATCTTTTGAGCTATTATGGTTAAGTTGATTGGCAGAAGCAGGCAACCTTTTCAAAACTTTTGCATCACTCAATCTCTCCAAATGAATTAAATCATTGGTGGTAAAGCCAGCTTCTGTCATTTTATCAATAATAACATCCATTGGCAATCCACTTTGTGGGCAGTAATCTCTCAGTTGATCTCTCCAATCTCCCGTTCGATGCATTGATTCTAGGTGAATCCGTTCTTTAGTTAATTTCGTAATTACTTGAGCAAGATGTCCACAATTACAACTTCCCATGTGTCCCCACTGATAATTAACACCTTTTTCTAACTGTGTAGCAGTATCAAGAAGCGCTTCCATTAGTTTAATTGTTGCTTTTGCCATTTTAATTTATTTTTTATTTAACAATTTATACTAAAAAATGGTTTATAAATTAAAGTAATTAATATTTTTTGTCTTTATCCAATTTTGATTTTTGAAACGTTATGACAAACATGAAACTGATTCCCCTATTTCCTTTGGATGTGGTAATTTTGCCATCTGAAGAGTTTTATTTACACATTTTCGAACCACGTTACCAGCAGCTCATTGCAGAAGCAAAAGCAGAAGGTATCTCTTTCGGAATCCCATTTGTAAAGAATGGTGAATTGCAAGGTTTTGGAACAATTGTAAAACTGAAAACAGTTTTTTCTAAATATCCCGAAGGCGAATTGGATATTTCAGTTGTTGGAACTAATATTTTTAAGTTGAATGAACCCTTGAAGGTTATTGAGGATAAATTGTATTCGGGCGCTACTGTTTACATATTTAATGAAACAGAATCTCCTCAAAGCTATCTTCTAAAACTACGTCCATTATTATTGGAATACCTTCAATTAAAGAAAGGTGAACCAGTAAAACTTAATTCCAATCGTCCTGAAACAAGTTTTGATGCAGCCGCACTTTTAAATTTCTCCCCAGAAATAAAGTACAAGTTAATTTCGCTAAATTCTGAACAGGAAAGGCTGATTTGGTTAACCAATGAACTTAGAATTATGTTGCAGGCAAGGAAAATGGAAATCCAGTTGGATGAGGATTTTTATCTCAATTAAAATAAAATATTTTAGGGCTTGATTATTTGAATACTATTCACTTAATTTGCACCCCCAAATAAAAAACACTTTTAACTCAAAAGTCATGTCAAGAGTTTGTCAATTAACAGGAAAGCGCGCAATGGTAGGTAACAACGTATCGTTTTCGAACCGTAAAACAAGACGTCGTTTCAATCCGAATTTAGTTACCAAAAAATTCTTTCTTCCGGAAGAAAACGCATGGATTCAGATTCGTATATCTACATCTGCCTTAAAAACAATCAATAAAATCGGAATTTCCGCTGCTTTAAAACGCATTGAGAAAAAAGGAGTTCTATAATTTTTAGAACAAATAAGTTATTTTTGTAAAGCGCTACCCAAACAGTAGCGTTTTTTTTGTGTTATGAAATTGAAAAAAAGTATCCTTTTAACTTATGGCATCCTTTGTCATTTTGTGCTTTCTGCCCAGTGGCTTCCAAAGCAAAATATTATTTTAAAGGTTGATGCAGTTCGCAAGGAAATTCAAGTTCAATGTATTCAAGTTTGGCCAGAACAACACAAAAACATTGCAGTATTGTTGCATCAAAATATGAGGATTGATTCCATATTTTGTAATGGTAAAAAATTAAAATTTTCTCGAAAAGATAGCTTGTTAACCTTAGAAACAAGTGAGATAGAAAAGGTAAGCAACGTTATTTCTTACTGGTATCATGGTAAACCCAAAGAAGCCGTTAAACCGCCTTGGGACGGAGGTTTTGTATGGAAAACAGACAGTTTAGGCAAGCCATTTATTGCAACTGCCATGCAAGATATTGGGGCATACCATTGGTCGCCTATCGCAAGTAAATTCAACTTTGGAATAGAACATTCTGTAGTCACTTGTATTTATCCTAAAGACTTATTTTTCAAAGGGAATGGAAGACTGATTCAAGATTTTATTCAGCCCCAAAGTCGAACTACCACTTGGGAAACCAAAACTCCCATTTCTTCCTACAATATTTGCATCAATATTGGCGATTTTGTTCACTTATCTGATTCATTAAAACGAAAAGATGGAACGATACTTAAGTTAGACTACTATCCTTTGAGCTACAATAGAGACAAAGCAATAAAACAATTCTTACAGGTAAAGCCGATGCTGAATTGTTTTGAACAGTATTTTGGTGAATTTCCAGCTCAAAAAGATGGATATTCTATCGTGGAAGCACCCTTTGCTGGCATGGAACATCAAAGTGCTATTGCTTATGGTAACAAGTATTTAAATGGTTATGACGGGGAAGATTATTCAGGTTTAGGTCTTGCATTTGATTTCATCCTTATTCACGAATCTGGCCATGAATGGTGGGGAAATAGTATCAAGGCATGCAATCCGAAAGACTTTTGGTTACAAGAAGCATTTTGTACTTATGCAGAATATATTTATGTGAAATGCACTTATAATGACTCCATTGCAGATAAATACATCAATCACAAACGCACTTTAGTTACCAATACAGCGAGTATTTTAAGTGGCAATGAGACAGGAATTGACATCTATTCCAAAGGAGCCTTGATGATTAGAAGCCTTCAAAATTTTTGTACCAATGATGAAGAATGGTTTGGTATCCTTAAGAAATTTGCAACAGAAAATAAACACAAATGCATTTCAACTGAAGATTTAGTGAAATGGTGGAGCAAAGAATTGAAAACAGATTTAAAACCTTTTTTTAAGCAGTACCTTGAAACCACGCAAATTCCAGAATTAATTTTTTCGGTAGAGAAAAACGGGAATAAATTTAGATACAAAGCAAAATTAAACAATGTTGTAGACGGGTTCACTCTGCCAGTAAAGTGGAATAATTCCTCTCAAACTAAGATGGTAACGTTGTTAAGCAACAAGGAGGTATTATTTGATTTAACGGTTTCAACAGCCCAGCCTAACTCAGAAATCTCATTTTTTAGAGTAAAAGATTAGTGCATCGTTCTGCTATTTTGTATCTAAGAATTATTAACTACTTTTATCTCCTTGTTAATAACCATCAAAGATGCACCAAATTAATATCTTTAAAAAAATAGTATTCACTACATTATTGCTTGCTGTAAGCCATATTTCGTTTTCCCAGTATGTTCAAACTCAGCAAACAGCAACGGATTTAATTAATAATGTTCTCGCTGGTGGCGGTGTGCAAATAAGCAATGTTACAATTGCTGGTGATCCCGCTCAAATTGGCGAATTTGATTTTGGTACTTCTGTAGGTTTGTCAATCAATAGAGGTGTAGTAATGACTTGTGGAAACCTTCCCGCACAGTCAGTTGAAATCAATTCACCCGCTATACAAAGTTTAACTACTTCATTTAGCAATATTGTGGATGGTGGAACCGATAATGATTTGAACACAATTATTAATAGTCTTGGTGTTGGTGCAACTACTTTGAACAGATCGGTAATCGAATTCGATTTTATACCTTCGGGAGATTCTCTTCGTTTTAACTATGTATTTGGTTCTGAGGAATATAGCGGTTTTGTTTGTTCTGTATTTTTTGACGTTTTTGGTTTTTTTATTAGTGGGCCAGGTATAACTGGACCTTATACCGGCAATGCAAAAAATATTGCTACTGTGCCGAATTCTACTTTGCCTGTAAGTATGAACACGATTAATAGTGGCACTCCTAGTCAGGTCGGTGACGTTTGTCCTCCAGGTGGCCTAGATAACGCTGCATATTTTGTTGACAATCAAAATTCTCAAAATTTTTCACCTTTTGGTTTTACTACTATGTTAACTGCCGAAACAAGTGTTATTTGTGGAGAAACATATCATATTAAGCTAGTAATTGCAAACGGGTCCGACGGAGCATTAGATTCTTGGGTGTGGTTAGAAGCCGAAAGTTTTAATTCAAGCATTCCAAGTTTTACGACAGGTAACTTACTTCCAGATAGTTCTGCTGTTGAAGGCTGCACACAAGGAACACTTACTTTCTTTAGGTCAATAACCATTGATCCTTTAGCTGTTCCACTGGTTTATCTAGGTACAGCAACTTCTGGTGATGATTATATAGCGCTGCCGGATACTATCTTTTTTGCTGCGGGAGAAGCTTCTGTTAATGTTCCATTTATTCCTTTACAAGACAACATTGTAGAGCCAATTGAAACAGTAATCATTGTTTTTACTTTTATTAATGAATGCAACGACACAATTGTACTAGAACAAACAATAAAAATTAGAGATGAGTACCAACTTATTATTACAACTCCGGATTTAATTTTTACATGTCCTCAAAATAATGTAACGCTGCAAGCACAAGTTACTGGCGGTTTTCCCCCATACACTTACCTGTGGCAAAACAACAATCAAATAACGCCTACCATTAATGTTCCTGTTAATGAAACAACAACGTATACCGTTCAGATTTCTGATGTGCTAGATTGTTCTTTTGCCCAATATACAGATTCTGTTGTTGTTACAATATTGTATGATAGCTTAACAACAACTACTAAGGACACGACAATTTGCCCTGAAACTACTATCAATTTAATTGCAAGCGCAGATAATGGATTACTTCCGTATGCATTTAATTGGCAAGGACAAGGAATTACAAGCGATACTTTAGTTGTTACTCCTGCGGATAGTACTGTTTATATTTATACAATTACGGACGCTTGTAATATTTCAATCGAAGATTCAATATTAGTATTTGTTCCCGAGACTGACCCTCTTACAATAACTGTTAATGACACTACAATTTGTAAAAACAGTGAAGCTACACTAAATGGTTTAGGAGTAGGAGGAACTGCACCTTACACTTATCTTTGGACTGGCCCAACTGTTTTAACTGTTGTAAATGATTCAACCAGTTCAGCCAAACCGGCGTCCACAACAACCTATTATGTAAACCTTACAGATAATTGCAATGAAATCGTTTTGGATTCTTTAAAAGTTACGGTTGAAAATTGCGAATTAAATCCTGGAAACGCCTTTTCACCAAATGGTGATGGATTGAACGACTTTTTCAAAGTAGATTTTATCGAGTTTTACCCAAACAATACAGTTTTCATATTTAACCGATGGGGCAATACAGTTTACGAAAAAACGGCCTACAACAACGAATGGAATGGAGATGGACTGCCTTCTGGAACCTATTTCTATGTTATAGATCCAGGCGATGGTTCTGATATGCTTAAAGGATTTTTAACTCTTTTTCAACAATAAAACCAAAGCTCCGAAAGGAGCTTTTTCTTTTTTATGAATGCTACTTTTTTAATTACTACGATGGTACTAAGTGCCTTATCAACTTTTTCTTCTAACGACTTGCATTCTTTTGCAAAACCCAAAGAGGCAGTTATTACACACCTTTCTTTATCTATAGAGGTAGATATGAAAAAGCAAATTATTGCAGGTGTCGCAAATTATACCATAGAGAAAGCGGCAAATGCTACACAAATTTGGTTTGATACCAAACAGTTAAATATCGAAAAAGTACTTTTAAACGGAAGTGTGAAAACCAATTTTCAACTTACTTCTGAAAAACCGTTTCTCGGAAAAGGCCTTTCGGTTAATATCAATCCAGATACAAAAAACGTAAGTATTTATTATTCAACTACAAAAGAATCAGCAGCCTTGCAATGGTTAACTCCCGAGCAAACGGAAGGTAAAAATGCTCCCTTTTTATTTACACAAGGACAAGCAATTTTAACAAGAACTTGGATACCTATTCAAGATAGTCCAGGGATTAGATTTAGTTGGGACGCAACTGTTAAAGTGCCGCCAACATTACTTCCGGTGATGAGTGCGCAAAATCCAAAACAGAAAAATGAAACAGGTGAATACACCTTTAGAATGGTAGAACCTGTTCCAGCCTATTTGATTGCACTTGCTGTGGGCGATATTTATTTCATCACCTTAAGCGATAGAACTGGTGTGTATGCCGAAGCGGATATGATTGGTAAAGCATCAGACGAGTTGATGGAAATGGAAAAAATGCTGATTAGTGCAGAGCAATTATATGGACCTTACCAATGGGGCAGGTATGATGTAATTATTTTACCGCCATCTTTTCCTTTTGGTGGAATGGAAAATCCAAGACTTACATTCGCTACACCAACAATTATTACAGGAGATAGGTCACTCATTTCTTTAGTAGCCCATGAACTTGCCCATAGTTGGTCAGGTAATCTGGTAACTAACGCTACTTGGGACGATTTCTGGTTGAATGAAGGATTTACCGTTTATTTCGAACGTCGTATTATGGAAGCGATTTCGGGAAAAGAGTATGCAGATATGCTTTCCGTTTTAGGTTACCAAGATTTGTTAGAAACAGTTGCTGATTTGGGCGATACTTCTGAAGCTACACATTTAAAGTTGAACCTAAAAGATAAAGACCCAGATGATGGAATGTCTGATATTGCCTACGAAAAAGGTTATTTCTTTCTTCAATATCTTGAGAATAAATTAGGAAGAACTTCCTTTGATGCGTTTCTAACTGAGTATTTTAAAACCTACGCTTTTAGAACCATTACCACAGAAGAATTTATTAGTTATCTGAATAAAAAATTCGTTGGTAAGCTCGATGCAACACAAATCAATGAATGGATATACAAATCAGGATTACCTTCAACATTAATTAAACCAATTTCTGTTAGATTTAATTTAGTTGACGCTGAAATTTCCCGCTTTATTGACCAATCTGTTAAAGCCGAAAAATTAGTCACAACAAACTGGTCTGCACACGAATGGATTCGATTTATAAGAAAATTACCTGCTTCTGTTAATAACAAACAATTAGTTGAATTAGACAAAGCATTTTCTTTTACAAATTCTAGAAATGCTGAAATTCAATTTGCTTGGTACATGCAAGCCATTCAACACAATTATGAACCAGC
>Ga0105049_10005208_pt1 | contig 15156 bp, 13 predicted proteins | sample MAT06_FD_78087 | JGI IMG/M metagenome (GOLD analysis project Ga0105049, IMG submission 78087) | Freshwater microbial communities from Lake Fryxell liftoff mats and glacier meltwater in Antarctica - MAT-06 | ecosystem: Environmental > Aquatic > Freshwater > Ice > Liftoff microbial mat | place... | reverse complement strand
GCTGATCTTGTTGTGATCGTGGGCCGCGGGCTTGAGCCGCAGGTGGAAAAGTTTATGCTGGAGCACCCCAGCCCACGCCGTCGCACCATCAAGCTTTCTGACCTACACCAAGGCCCCCATTTTACACCGGGTCCGCAGCCTGCAGCGCCCCAACCCGCGGATGAGCAACATAACAAACGCGGCAACACGCCGACTATTCAGGAAATTTTCCCTCATCAGAAGGCCCCCGCTGATCGTGCGCGCGATGATTCCCCCGCCGAGCAAGGCAATCCTAAACCCACCCCGGCTCATGATCATAAGCATGACCATAATCATGATGCTGATCACGCCCATGACCATGACCATGATCATGATCACGTGCATGGCGGTGCCGACCCGCACCTCTGGTTGGATCCTACAATCGCCATCGCTCTAGTCCGCGAAGTGGATATTATGATTAACCGCCCCGCAACCCGGGTAGATGGTTACGTCCCGTCAACCGCAGCGGCCCATCTGACCGCGCGGATCATCGATATCGACTTACGATACCGCGCGATGATGCTCAAGCCAGCCCGCAAAGTCTGCATCGTGGCCCACGATGCTTGGTCAATCCCCGCAACCCGCTACGGTTTTACGACCATCCCCATGGCCGGGCTGCACGCTTCAGAACCTACTCCCAAGTCCTTGGCCGCCGCGGCGACGGCTGCTCGCGAACGGGGCGTAACGATGATCTTCACCGAGCCGCAACTAAGCGATCGCGCGGCTAAGCGAATCGCGAAAGTAACTAAACTCAAGATAGGCACGCTTGATCCGCTGGGAGATGGGGATTGGTTCCTGATGATGGAGAAGAACCTCGCCGCGTTTACAGCTGCGTTTGAATAAGTCTATCTATTGTTTCGCTCGGAAGCGTCCGCCAACCCTGTGCTGAGCCATATTCCGCCGCAGCCGAAGTTAATATGACCACCACGTAATAATCAGCGATATTCGCGGCCTTGCAACAGCTTAAAGTTGGGCGGCTCGCTCACCGCATCCCCGCGTCACGCAACCACGGGCAACATAACCACCGCCTACGCTCCCCCACCTCGTGTCCCAGCCCGCCGTCGCCATCGCTCATCTCACGTTCTCCTACCCCGCGGCAACCGCGCCCGCGCTGGAGGATGTCTCGCTTACAGTGGTGGAAGGGGAGCGCCTGGGGATTCTGGGGCCAAACGGGGGGGGCAAATCAACGCTCCTCCGCATTATTCTGGGTTTGGAGCGCTCGACCCACGGAAGCGTCACCGTCTGCGGCCTCTCGCCGCAACAGGCACGCCGCCAAGGTTTAATCGGTTACGTTCCTCAGCGGGCAGAGGCAGAACTTATGTTGCCCCTGAACGCCCGCCAGACGGTCGCCTTGGCCGCGTCGTGGAGGCTCTCGCCCTTCGCGCGCCTGTCGCCAGCCGATTCAGCACGCGTCGACGCTGTTCTTGAGTTAGTGGGTGCCTCTCAATATAAGCTAAAGCCGATCCGGGAGCTCTCGGGCGGTGAGCTCCAGCGTATCTTCATCGCTCGCGCGCTCGTCTCCCGTCCGCGAATACTGGCACTCGACGAGCCGATGGTCGGCATCGACGCGGCGGGCCAGCAGCAGTTCGCCCAACTCTTGACGCAGGTGCACGCCGCCACAGGAGTTACGATGCTCACTGTAACTCACGACTTGCGCGCCATCGCCGCAGGCAGCGACCATGTCGCCTGCTTGGCTCGCCGCCTCCACAGCCACACCACGCCGGCAGGCCTAACCCCGTTGGTGCTCGCCGAACTTTTCAGCCACGATGTCGCTGGTCTGATGGGAAGCCTCGCCGGCGTTCACGTCCACGCTCACGGTTCCAGTGAAGCTTGTCCCGAGCATCCAGCATCTATTCCGCTGAACATGGTCGCTCCGCGACGCGACAGCGACGCACCCCTCCGACCCGGCCATGGCCCACAGCTCCAGCCGGAGGATCGTCCCGGGCCTTCGGGCCAACATAATATTGGCGGAGACATCACGCCATGAACTTGTTTAAAGTGTTGAACACTCCAGAACTCGCGGAGTTATACCTGGCCGCGTTCTGCGCGGCACTCCCTATCGTAATTATTTGCGGGGTCTTTAGCGTGCTGGTGGTGGTCAAGCGCCTGGGGTTTATCGGCCAAGGTGTCAGCCATAGCGCCTTCGGCGGGGTCGGCGTCGTTGCGCTGCTTCTGGGCACGGGGGTCATCTCCGCCGATGGTCCCGCCGCGGCGGTCATCCAACTGGGAATCATCGCGGGGTTTTGCACGCTCGCGGCTTGTGCGATGGGTCTATTCAGCGATCGAAGGTCGTTACCGTTGGATACTGCCATCGGCGTGCTGTTGGTGGGCTCGATGTCGCTTGGAGCGATTCTGGTGCAGGCCGGACGAAACGCCGCGGAGGCACGCGGCAAACCAGGGCTTGTGCAATCGTGGGAGTCGATTTTATTCGGATCAATTATGTCAGCCGGTTGGAGCGACGCAGCGCTCGCGGCATTGTTATGTTTGGCCCTGCTCGCCGTCGCCTGGTACATCCGGCGTCCGCTCCTCTTCTGGGCGGTTGATGAGGAGTCCGCTCGCGCGTTCGGTGTAGCAACACTGCGCATCAAACTTACTTTCCTGGTTTTACTCGCGCTCGCGATTGTTGTCGCGATGAAGCTGACGGGAGTTATCCTTGCGACCGCGCTGCTGGCCTTGCCCGGCGCGATCGGTCTGCGCGTCTGCCGCGCGTGGTGGCCAGCAGTCGGGGTATCGGTCGCATCCAGTTGCGTAGCACTCGTTGCCGGTTTAGCGCTCAGCATCCAATCTGATTGGCCAGCAGGCCCAAGCATTGTTGCGGTGCTCATCGCCCTGTTCCTCGCCGCGATCATCGCAGACAAGGCGCGACGCATCGTAACTTCGCACACCTATAGTTGAGCATGAAAGCCGAACCACTCCTGGCCGAACTCAATCGCCTTCGCAAAGACTTGAATGAAGATCCCTCGGATGTCGAGTGGCTCGCGCTGCACCACGCCTTCTGCTTTATCAGTTACAAAATGACCGAGTTCCAAAAATACATGGAGGAGCAGACCGCCAAGGGTGCCTTCACCGTAATTGATGACGCGCAGTAGAGCAACGCCCGGTCCCCGAGATCGCTTGGTCGGGCAAGCCAAGCAGCGAATTTCGGCTATGCGACTTGTGGTATAAACGACCTATCCAGCCGCTTCGTTTCGCCAGATAACACCTTCTCCACCGGTCTCCAACGCAAAAATCATCCCTTTGGTGCAACAATTTCTGCACTTAACGCGAACGTTTTGGCGATAGGTTCTGTATAAGTATCCGTGGTGAAGTGTTTGCACGACCCCCCGTCAAAAGCGGTGGCTCCAGACATAAGCCACGACGACCGCCGCGTCTTCCGCAAGGATCTCACGACGGGCGATGTGCCGCGAGCGACGGTTCGCGGAGGTGTAGTTCGAGGTGCGGCATACAGACTGCACGCTTGGAGGAACCCTTTTAGCAAGGAGGTGATCCAGTGAAGAACGACTGTAACTTGAGGCTGCGTCACTAAGACGCTACTCGACGGAGTTGCGACTTTTTCTTGTCACCGTGCAACGCACGCAAGGCAAGTTGAGCGCAGCCTCGCTACGGCTACCAACCAACGGCTTCATCGCTCACAAGGGCAGATGCCAACAAAGGTTATAAACGTAGAACCGGCTCTCCCCGCAGGGAAAGCCGGTTTTTTTATGCGCCCTCCAATGAGTTGACCTTCAATCACAAGACACAGCGATGCAAGCGATTCCCACCTCGGAGATGTGGGAATGCACGACCGCGCGGCGGTTGGCGACTCAACTTCCTCGCGCGGGCGCGCGGATGCCAGCGAGCTTCCACCTACCGTCCCTCCCAAATGCCCGCACAACTGTCCATCGGAATTATCGGCCTCGGTTTCATGGGCCGCACTCACGCCGCGGCGTACCAACTCGCCTCTTCGGAGGGCTTTGCGGCCCACCTTGCCGCAGTGTGCGACCCCAACGCCCAGCGTCTGACAGGGCTAACGCCGGTGGTTGGTAATATTAACTCTCAGCAGCCCCCAACCCAGCTCTGGGATCCAAGCGTGGTGAAGGGCTTCACCGATGTTGATAAGTTACTGGCTTCTGATGTAAGCCTGGTCAGTATCTGCACCCACACCGACTCGCACGTAGAGATTGGCATCCGAGCGCTGCGAGCGGGCAAGCATGTGCTCGTGGAAAAGCCTGTTTCGCTCAGTTCCGCGCAGATCACTCAACTGGAAGAGGCGGCGAACGCCGCGAACCGGCTCTGCATCCCCGCGATGTGCATGCGTTATTGGCCGGGGTGGGTTGAGCTACACGACGCGGTGAAGAAGCCTGCCCCGGAGATGGGGCAGCTACGAAGTCTTACATTCCAGAGGCTGGGGACCAGCCCCGCTTGGGGGGGCGGCTTCTATCAGGACGATGCCCGCAGTGGTGGTGTTTTGTTTGACCTGCACATCCACGATGTTGATTTCCTTCAAAACCTCTTGGGACCTCCGCTCGCAGTAAATGCCATCGGAGACTCCCGGCACGTCACAACGCAGTTTTATTACGCTGGGGGTACGGGGCCAGTCCACGTCTGCGCCGAGGGTGCTTGGGACCTCGCACCATCGGCGGGTTTCAGGATGCATTACCTCGCAAACTTTGAGCACGCAACGCTGGACTTTGACCTAGCTAGGTCGCCGCAGTTAATGTTACATTCCAAGGATTCCTCTACGCCCGTAGCACCACCGCGCGATGCGGAACCGCCGCTGACTGGTTACGACTACCAAGCTCGGGCAGTGATCCGCCACGTTTTGGCATTCATCCACGCTCAAGACCAACTCGGAGTGGACCCCGCCCCCGCCCCCACACTCCCCACACTGGCCGACGCTCGACGCGTAACCGACACCCTCGGGGCGATCTCGCGCAGCCTCAAGTCAGGTCGTCCGGAGCAGATAGCGTACAGCAAGTAGCGCGAGCTTCACGGGCTGCCCCTACGGGTCCAGCCGCCCGCAGGTTAGTGTTTGACACTGCTTAGAACGCAAACTTAGAAAAGTACAACTGGAAAGTAATAACCGGCAAGTAACAACATGGCAAGTCCTAACCGGCAAATTATAACTGCCTCGGCGACACGCCTATCACGTTGAAGGCTTCGATAGCGACTTATCTTCTTTGAAGCCGATCAGGAAGATTCCCAGCACCACCAAGGCAAAGACGACGGGCACCGCCCAGATCATCTCCCAATCGAGAACGGGACCTTCAGCGGTGGTGGTGGTGTAGTTGCCAACGAGCTTGCCGAAGAGAATCGCACCAATGCCCATGCCTAGCCCCTGCGTCAGCAATACCAGAAAACCCTGCGCCTGCCCGCGGATATGGGCCGGAGCCACCTTGTCAACATAGATAAATCCGGTGACAAAGAAGAAGTCGTAGCAGATGCCGTGCAGAGCGATTCCGGCCAGGGTCATCCACATAATTCGGTCGTCCGCAGCGCCCGCGAACAAAGTGTAACGAAGTGCCCAGGCGAGCATCCCCACCGCGAGCATCCACTTAAAGCCAAGCCGCCGGAAAAAGAGTGGCATCAGCAGCATGAACACGATCTCGGACATCTGCCCAAGCGACATCTTCAACATAATGTTATCGGCGTTCACATACTCCACGAAGTTGCGTGCATTGGAGTAATACCCCGCGAGCGGAATGCACAGAAGAAATGAACAGATCGCGAAGATGAGGTACGATCGCTTCTTAAACATCCGCAGCGAATCCAGACCTAATACCTCCCGGGCTGAAATCTTCTTTCCCGCGGCGGGCGGAGGTGTGTTAGGAAGCGTGAAGCAGAAGATACCCAGCAGAATCGCGCCGATTCCCGCCACATACCACTGAATTGAGGACTTATCGCCATTCGCGACGATGCCCAGCGTTGTGGTGCCAATCGTAATTCCACCCACCACCAAGTTACCGACAATCCAGCCAATGGTCCCCAGCGTCCGCACGGGCGGGAACTGCCGGGCGGGGTCAGACATGTGCGTGAAAGCCAGCGAGTTCGTCAGCGAGAGCGTCGGCATATAACATAACGCATGAGCGAGCAGGATCATCACGTACGGGTGCGTAAACGTCGCGGCCTCAGGCGTCGCCGCGGGCATTGCGGCTCGCTCGACAATCGTCGGCACCGCCAACAGACATGCACCGCCCATGAGGTGCAGAATCCCCAGCACCTTCTGCGTCGCAAAGTAACGATCAGCGATCATACCAACAAAGAAGGGCGAGATGATCGCCGCGATCGGGCAGACGGTGTACGCCCACGCCCCCAGCCCGCCCAACTGAACCGTGCTCATCCAGCCGGTCATGGAGACGTACCACGACCCCCAGATGAAAAACTGGAGGAACATCATGATCGAGAGGCGTAGTTGGATCATCGGGTTCCTAGTGGGGACGAAGGATCCGGAAGTGGCCGAAGGGATTGCGCTCATATACCCAGAGCCTACACCTGCTCGCGCGCAGTTGCAAGCAGAAAAAACGTAATTTATCTGCAATCGCCGGAGATAGTTCGCGGCACCCACCTGAGATCTCGCCGCGCCGTCTTGCCCACAAGCCGCACGGAAAAGATAAGTTCACCTGCCCCTGAAACGTAGATCGCCGCGGCGTCCGCAGGCAAAATACTCGTTAAAACCTCACAATCGGAGGAGGAATTCAGGAGCACGCACGCGGCGGTAGCAAACGCATCAGCCTCCGCACCGTCGCTCGCGACGAGGGTAACACTGCCGCCAGGGGGAAGTCCCTCGCCGGTCCTGGGGTCAATGATATGAGAGATTTGGCGGCCGCCGATCTCCACGTACTGCTCACTCCCGCCCGAAGTTGAGATGCAAGCGTTCGACACTACAAGCGTACCCACCGGGAGCGAGCCCGAGCCACTGGATACATCAATCTTCCAGCCCGCTGCCCCGGGCGGAGACTCACCCACAGCGATGTCACCCCCAAGCGCAACATAAGCTCGGGGACATCCTTGCAAACGTAACAGTTTGAGTGCCTCCTGCGCCGCATAACCTTTCCCGATAGCCCCAAAGTCAATGGTTACACCCGGCGCGATCAGCCCGATGGATGCACTCGTTTCTGAATCCGGACTACCGCTTGCAGCGGTGACGACATTCACTCGCCGCCAGCCGATCAACCCGCGCGCAAGGCTGACCGCTTGAGGAGACGGCAACTCCAATGTAGCTCTCGATTTTCTCCAAAGCGAAACAGCGGGCCCCGAGGTAATGTCAAAAGCCCCGCCGGTGCGTTCACTTATGGCAAGAGCTTGTCGGGTAATCGCCCCCAGCTCAGCCGCCACCAGCGTTGGTGGACCGCCCGCCGAGCGATTGATCGCCGCTACCGGGCCATCGATACGATAATCGCTCATAAGCGCATCCAGCTCGGCGAGGCGCGCGAATGCGAGCGATGCCGCGGCTCGTGCCTGATCCTCCGACGATGCGTACAACGTAATGGTCGCCTTTACGCCCATGCACAGCCGCGAATATTCGTAGCGCCCCGCGGCGGGCGTTTCGAGCGCGATCACCGGTGTCGATGGCGAGGCACAACTAACCATAGTCAAAACTAATACCGATATTAGAACGAACGCGGCTCTGCAAACAAGGCTCACCGCGGTGTTCACCGCGCGAGCTTTGTCCGAACTGCGGCAGCTTAACCCGACATCAGCGAGCATGGGTATAATCCGGCAAGAGCCGTGGCCTTTCAGAGTCAGGGTGAGGGTGCCCGACTCCGCAAGGGTACGGCCTTAATCCGTGGAGCGACTATTCTTGTCGCTCGCGCATTTGCTCGTTTCGCACAGCGAACCGACGCAAAAAGGGAGTTAGGAGTCATCGATGATTGCAGGTCTCGTGGTTTCCTTGGCGGCACTTGTTGCGTTTGCTCCGCTTGGGGCAACCGGCGAGCCTGAGGTCAAGGCCCCGCCAAAAGCGAAGGATTCGTCGCGCGCGACGGATATTGCGATGACGCCCGGCACCCTCGCGCTTCGAGAGTTCAAGCAGCAGGTGCCCGCAACCGCCTTTGAGTTTACGATGGTGGCGGTTCCGGCTGATGTGGCCAAAGGAATTAAGGCCTTCTATATAGCTAAGACAGAGCTTACATGGGAGGCCTTTGATGTTTGGGTCTACTCACTAGATGAAGTAGCCTCTGAGTCCGTAAGCGTGAGTGGTAATGGTGGTGGGGGTAGCGAGTCAACTCCTGCCGATGCTGTCACCCGCCCGAGCAAGCCGTATCTTCCACCTGATCGCGGGTTTGGTCACGAGGGGTACGCCGCGATTTGTGTAAGCTTTCAGAGCGCTCAAACCTATTGTAAGTGGCTAAGCAGCAAAACCGGCCGCAACTACCGGTTGCCCACGGCGAGCGAGTGGGAACACGCGGCCCGCGCCGATACCGCCGACGGTCCCTACGCCGGCGGGGCGTCACAGCCACAGATCTTAAGCAACTACGCGTGGTATGAAGCCAACTCCGATGGCAAAGCTCACCCGGTGGGAAGTCGTAAGGCTAATGCGTGGGGGCTGGTCGATATGCTGGGAAACGTGGCCGAGTGGGCGGTGAGTGCCGATGGCAAGGGCGTGACCAAGGGGGGATCGTGGCGAGACGCGCCGGAGAAACTAACCATCGAAGGTTCGGTGCCCGCCAGCTCTTCCTGGAACTCGAGCGATCCCCAGGTTCCCAAAAGTAAGTGGTGGTTGGCGGATGGACCCTTTGTCGGGTTCCGGGTTGTGTGCGAAGTAGGTCCAGCCCTCTCGCCTCAACCTGAGCAAGCGGAGCAAACAGAGCAGGCCAATCCCAAAGTTCTCTCACCGGGCGAACAACATAAGTAAATAAATGTCCGACGCTCCTCACGAACCAGAATGTGACGGTTGGCAGGCCTTTGCGGTAGCAATGGGCTCAAACCTAGGCGATCGAGCTCAACTAATTTCTTCGGCGGCGGCGGACATCGCCGCACTGCCTCTCACGCACGTTTCGGCTGTCTCCACATTCTTCGATACTGAGCCCGTGGGCAAGATGGACCAGCCGCGCTTTCTCAACGCAGCCCTCATCGGCCTGACGACATTAACGCCCCACGGCCTGTTTGCTGTGTTATGTGATATCGAGCTGCGGCATGGTCGCACGCGCGGAAGCCAAGAAGCTCGTTGGGGCCCGCGCACGCTGGACCTTGATCTGCTGCTATACGGCACGTCGATTATAAATAGTCACATTCTAACCGTGCCGCACCCGCGGATGCTGGAGCGGACGTTCGTCCTCATCCCGCTCGCGCAGATCGCGCCAGCTTGGTTGGTGCCCGGCGCCGACCTAACCGTCGCCGCGGCGGCCGCACGACTACATCATAATCTTTCGTCATTCACGACCGACGCTTGACCGAGCCAGCACGCCAGCCGAGCTTTCGCTTATGACGCCTGCGCCCGCGGGTGGGCGCGGTTGTAAGCTTCTTGCATACGCGACGTTGTAAGGTGCGTGTAGATCTGCGTAGTGCTCAGGCTCTGGTGACCCAGCATCTCTTGCACGGTGCGCAGATCCGCGCCGTTATCAAGCAGATGGGTCGCAAAGCTATGACGCAGGGTGTGCGGGCTGATGGTCGGGTCAAGGCCGGCTTGCTTGAGATACTTGTCAAGCTTGCGACGGACCGAGCGACTCGAGAGCCGCCCACCGTGCTTATTGACAAACAGCGGGGCTTCAGCCGCGCTTACCTTCGGATGAGGCGAGGCATGAAGAAGTTCGGTGTACCGCTTGATAGCCGCCAGCGCGTGGCTGCCCAACGGCACCATTCGTTCCTTTTTGCCCTTGCCACGCACCTGCAAAGCTTCGCCGCTAGGGTCTAAATCTCCACCGTTAAGGCCCACCAGTTCGCTCACGCGTATCCCGGTAGAATATAACGTTTCGAGCATGGCCCGGTCGCGGCGTCCGAGCATCTCGTTATCGCCGGGAGCCGCGAGCAACTGCTCGACCTGTTCAATCGTAATTGCTTTGGGGAGCCGCTTGGCCTGCCGCGGCGTGCGGATGGTGGTCATGGGGTTGCCCATCGTCACCTGACGCTTATCGCCCCACTTGTAGAACGACCGGAGGGTGGCGATCTTTCGGGCCATCGTCGCCGCGGAGTAACTCTGCGAACCAAGGTGCCCCAGAAACGCCCGCACCAGTTCGGCGGAGGCGGAACGGATCAGTTGTGTTACCGTCTTCGCCGTGCCTTCCCCGCCGCAAGCCAGCGGCGCCGCAAGGGCTTCCGCTTCTTTGGCGAGGTCAACCGTGATAGAATTATCCTTGGCGAGAAACTCAACGAACTGACGAAGATCCGCCCCGTAGCAGCGGGCGGTATACGGGCTGAAGTGCCGCTCATCGGCGAGGTACTTCGTAAAGGCGTCGGTAATCGGTAGCGTTGACATAAGCACTCCTGCCACTCTATTCACACTCGGAATCCACCAAACATCACGGGGTTCCCGCGTGGGATCTATGGTTCTAGGTCGGCGGCACGCCCGGAAAAGTTGACCGACAGACCGCGATTATCCTGACACCGCCTCGGTCAGCCGTTATAAGCGGAGCAGGCGGCACACAGCATCTTGCTCGCTCCCTCGTCCGGGGACTAACCATTTCTCCACTCTCGCTCCATGTTGCTCGGGGACCGCCCGTTTCACGCGGCTCAACTCGCCGACCCCAACATAGCCTCCCGCACACCCACACTTCCCTAACGCGACCGCTCGCCTCATGTACCAGCGGACAGAACCCTAAAGGCTGTCCGGACCGGCCAACTACTTAATTAAACTCTGGTTCCTGATAACTGGCCCTTACCCTTTCGTACTCCAACCGGCTTTGGTTGTTCTCCCCCTACACGGGTGATAATACCTGTGCTATCGTAGAGAACCCGACCATCCACTCACAGGTCCGAATCGGAAATTTGTGCCCCTTGCCGTCCCGTATCTCCTTTAGTATCAACGGTTTGACGCGTCAAGTTGCGTTGCTCCCGGGAGTTATCCGCTTTATCGGTCCGAGGCACCGACCCTAGACGAATCCACTCCGCCTGAATCAGATCCGAAGCCGTCCTATAACCGCAGTATGTCACGAACAGCGGCATCGACTGCAAATTCCGTTTCCAGCCCGTCGCCGACAGATTGCGCTCTCTCCCCGCTGCGTATGTCATCACATCCGCCTGGACTTGATGATTCCGTCCATCAAATAAGTTTGAGACGCTCGACACCGGGGCGTTGCCAAAACCTCGCTTCACGCCCGGATCCAACTCGGTAGCCCTCGAGAGCAGGTCGCGCGGGTCCACATCCACCGTCGTCGCGGCAAACGCCTGATGCAGCGTGTCACGCGCGTACAACGCCGCGGCGATTCCCAAAATCGGGATGTAAGGGTCGTAAGCGGTGATTGTGGGAACCAGCACCGCATCAGCGCCCAAGAGCGTCGCCAGCGACTTCGCCTGTGCCGAAGTTGTTATGTTCGGAAGCTTTAAACTCCGCATCGCGTCGACGGTGCGGTTCATTGGCAAGCAGCGCACGCCTCGGATTTGTTCAAGCTGGGCCACAAGCTCATCACCCATCGCTAGAACATCGGGCGCTGAAAACCCCGACTCATTACGAGGTGGGGCCACGGCGAAGATAACCTGAGAGCCGTTCGTGGAATAAGGCGCGATGAGCTGCTGCGGCGGCGTCAGCTTATCTGCACGCTGGGATGAGCAGGCGGGAAGCAAAGTCAGAAGCATCGCGACGATGGCCGCACGCCCCGCCAGCACCAGCGGACGCTGCACGGTCGATGCACGGCACGCCAGAAGAGCCATATTAACTCGATAAGAAAGCGCAAAGTATCGTAAGTTCATGGGAGAGAGGGAAAGGGCGCGGGCAAAACGAGGCCAGACACGGCCGCGATGGTTACAAACAGAGCGGTCAATACGTTAGTTCTGCGGATCAGTGCCCGGCCCGGTCGTCGCATCGGCTTGAGCCGTCCCGCGTGCGTCTGTCGTGGCCTGAGCGTCTGTCGTGGTTGTCGCGGGGTCCGCCCGCAGATCAAGCACGGCCTGCGCCGCCCCCAACGCCGGGCTTAACTCCAGAGCCCAGATATTGTCAGTGCCCGTCCGCCCGCTGACATAATATAATACATTATTCGCAGACCAGGCCGGTGAGAGCGCAGCACCCTCGCCCGATGTAAGCCGCACAGTCGCATCGCCCGCGATGCTGGTCATCCACAACGAAGCATTCGTGGGACGGTCGGCCCGATTGGCGGGGTCAAGCAGATCAACCTGCGAATACGCGATAAAAGCCCCATCCGCGCTCCATGTAGGGTGAAGCAAGGCAACATCGCTCGCGCCTTGTATCTGAGTTATGTTTGAGCTGATCCCCTCGGCATAATCCAGTGTCCAGAGCCCGTAACCGCGCCGGCCGCGCTCACGGCTCAGTTGAAACAGGATTTTGTCGCTAGCATTCTCGCCCGTCCCTGCTACCGGGCACCAACGCGGCGCGACGCCATAACCAATAAAGTTAGCGGTAGCGTTGTTGCCCGCCTTGGTGATCCACAGTTCCCACCGGTTCGCGCTCTCGCCCCCATCGTTGTAACGACAATACACCAACCGTTGCCCATCAGGCGACCACGAGGGATGTGTTTCATCCGAAGCATCGCCAGTCACCTGCACGGCCTTGCCGCCCGCCGCAGGCATGATGTAAATGTCCCAGTTGCCAGAGCGGTTGGAAGCAAATGCAAGCTTGGTTCCATCCGGGCTGATGGCCGGCATGGAATCATCGGCAGGGTCAGATGTAAGCTGCGTAAGCACCTTGCTATCCACGCGCTTGACATAAATATCACTGGTGGGGCGGTGCTGGGTGCTGACAAAATATAAGTGCGAACCATTCCCGGAGATGCACGGATCAAAGTCCGCGCCCTCAGAGGCATACGTAACGCGTGTGATGTTGATAGTGGCTCCGCCCAGTTGCTTCGCGAGCAGCGCGGGGGAGGTGGGGGTGCCAGGGGTGCCCAGGGTGTTGAGGTTGCCGGGGGAGGTCCTCGCACCGGCGGCCAACTGCTCCGCGTTGTCGGGCTTACTCGGGCTTACGTTAACCACCGGCTGAGTGCTGGAGCAGGACGCGAGAAGCGCCGCTACAGAGGAAAAGACGAGAACCATCGGAAGACGAACTAGCATGAGGCCACCCTTTCGTTAGACGCTTTGTCCTCATCTGAGCGCAACGGCGCGATACAGCATGGTGAAGTCTTAACGAGCAGAGAATCGTCGCCGCGGCGGGGAGCGCATGATTTCTAGAGGCCCGGCTTGGGTGATCCGCAAGGCCCCGAGCGACGCGGCTTCCGCGAGCAGGATGCTGTCCTTAAAAACCCGGCAGGTCAACAATTCCACTTCGAGCAGGCCCAAGGAGCCCCAATCAACAGAACTTGCCCACTCAATATTACGTCGCCTTCAGGAACGCAAGATACTCGATGTTCCCCGTCCCCTTTCCCTTATGTTCCCCCCCCAGCAGAGGGGAAGGGGTCGTGGCGATCACGCTGACACCCAGCGCAGGCAGCCGGGCGAGTGTCGCCTCCATCACATCCAGCGACTGCTGAGGGCTTAGCACCCCTCCACGCGGCAACGGCGCGGCGTCCACTTCCTTCAGTTCATAGTGAGGTTTAATTAAACTTATAATCCCCATCGGCGAGGGGTAACCCGCCAGCCACGCTAGCGCGGCGGGAATAAGCAGCCGCTGCGGAGTCCAACCTAAATCCGCAACCGCCAACGCAACACCCCCCGAAGGTGGTACCGCGTGCAGCGCGTTCGTGCGCTCCGTAACAACCACCCGAGGGTCGTTGCGGAGCTTCCACGCGAGCTGACCATAAGCGGTATCTACCGCATGGACTTTTGTTACCCCGTGCTGAAGCAGGCAGTCGGTGAATCCCCCCGTCGAACATCCCAGATCAACGGCACTAAGATTATTTACGTCTAGCGCAAAGGTCGCCAGCGCGTGCTGGAGTTTCAGGCCGCCCCGAGAGACAAAAGTAAGCGAAGTCACGCGAAGAAACGCCCGGAAAAGAGCCTACGGTAACAGAAGCCCGTTAGGCTCGTGGCACGGCTCAACCCCGACAATCGCCACGCCCAGGCGGTCCGCCAGAGCGATCATGTCGAGCTTATCGAGCATAATGACATCGCCCGCGGCGAGCGCGAGGCACGTGCCCCCGTGGGCATGCAGCGCGCGAACCGTATTGACCCCGACGGTGGGAACATCAGAGCGGCGATCGTGACCAACCCGCGCACCCTTTACCAGCGACCACCCCTTGGAACGGCAAAGTTTGCCCGCGCGTTCGATCATTCGGTCGGTGCCTTCAACAGCTTCAACCGCGATAATGTCGCGCTCCCGGACAGCAATAGCCTGCCCGATGTCCAGCCGAAGCGTGTGAGCCAAAAGCGGCCACGCAAAGTCAATGTCGGCCTGCTGCAGGATCGAGGGCGCACGCTTGGTCATCGTGCCCACGGTCGCCATGTCTTCGGGGATCGGCCCGGTCGAATCTAAAAGTGCAACGCCCGAGCGATGGAGCTGATCAGCCACTGCGTTCAGCACCGCGTGCGATCGCTTGTCGTGCCGCAGATGCTTATACCACCCCACAACAGTCGCCCAATCCGGAAAGTGGCGAAGCAGCCGCCACGGATCGTGCATCAGCTTAGCTTTATCAACCTTGCCGACCATGATGGCATGGCGGACGCCCAGCTTTGAAAGGATCCGGCCCCAACTGCCCATACGGAGAATGCCCACCGTACGGAACGATGAACATAACTGAGGCAACTCCGGCTCGAACTGATCGGCAAGCCCCAAACAGTGTACCGGATACCCCTGGTCCCTCAGCGAGGTCGCGATCCGAATAGGAAGGCGGCCACCACCCGCAATCAAACCCACCGGGGTCGGTGGTGGGGGTTGATCACAGAAGAAATGCAGAGATGGGGGGACGACGACGGAAGACATACCAGCCCACGCGGGGGGAAAACTTGAGGCCGCCGCGTGAGGTTGTGGTTCACGGACGGCGAAGACCGAAAGTTGAAGGTGTTGAGAGAAAGAGAGAAGCCCGAGCGGGCGTAGACGCAGGAAGAGGTCGAAAGTTACCGATGCAGCAGAGAGATCAGTCTGTTATCTATCGGACGAATGTAGGCCGCCTGCTGAGG
>Ga0105049_10005202_pt1 | contig 15164 bp, 12 predicted proteins | sample MAT06_FD_78087 | JGI IMG/M metagenome (GOLD analysis project Ga0105049, IMG submission 78087) | Freshwater microbial communities from Lake Fryxell liftoff mats and glacier meltwater in Antarctica - MAT-06 | ecosystem: Environmental > Aquatic > Freshwater > Ice > Liftoff microbial mat | place... | reverse complement strand
CGCACCGTGCTTTTGAGTGTTCTCAGCGGACACTGGTGCTACGCGCATATCAACGGGGTTCGATGCGACGGGATCAATCCCGGATTGCTGGGCATCGGTGGAACGGCGAGTGAAGATCTCAATCGCCTACCCATGGGCGAGGCGATTGCGGCTATGGCAACGAAGCGGTGATGCTGGAATTTGAAGAACTGACGTTACCGTTTCTTTTCAAATTGCGGCATACGGCAAAGGTCAAGGAGTTGGTCAAATCCATGATGGGCCGCGGAGCACTGAGGCAGGACTGCGGAGATGGCGGGCAGGCACTGGAAAGCTCGCTCAAACTCAATGGCTGGACGCGCGAGCGGCAGGTAATTTTAGTGCGGGAAAGTGCGGCCCGTGCTCCGATAGCGATTGAGGGAAAAACCCGGCGCGGAAAAGATCGTTCAGGTCAACCTTCTCACGCATAGGGGGAAGGCTGGGATGCCGCTGCCACGCCTTGGAGCAGGGACGTCGCCGTCTTGGTCAGTTCGCTGAATCCGGCGGCATTCCCCGCGCAATCCATGCCCAAACAATACCGGGATCGCGCAGACGCAGAAAACAGTTTTGATGAACTCAAGAACCAGTGAAGCTGGGGAGGCTTCACATCGCACAGGCTCTCATCCAGCCGCTTGATGGCGAATTTAATGGCACTCTTTTACAACTGGTGGAACCTCTACGTGCGGTTTTACGACGAGGAGCACCCCCGGGAAGCCGTCCGCAGTCGTCCGATGCTCATGCAAGGAGTGGGACGCCAGATGCAGAGCGGGGGAAGGCGAATCGAGAGGGTCAGTATTTTGCACGAAAACGACAACGAGGTCGCGCGTGCAGTTACACTCATCAGCAACGAGTGACTTACTTCAATATCAGACCTTGGCAGACAGGAACTCTGAGGGCAATCTTCCTTCGACTTTATGGAAAACTCTCGTAAAATAACTCGGATCGTCGAACCCAACGCGTGTTGCCACTTCTGTCACATTGAAGCGGCCTGCCAACAGCAACTGCTTCGCTCGGGAAACCCGAACGCAGTGGATGAAATGGGTCAGAGACGTGCCCTGTGTCTCGCTGAAAAGTCGGCTTAGATACTGCGGACGCACCTTGAGTTCCTTTCCAAGCATTGAAAGAGAAAGCGGTTCTGCAAATCGCTCTTGAACGCGACTCACTACTGCTTGGATCAGCCAATGCACCGGGGCTGTGTTGGATCGCCCCTCACGCCGACTGGTAGAACGAAGAAAGTCCGCCGAAATACCGTGAGAGCGCAGACAGCAGTTAATTAACTCACTAATCGTCTTCGCTATTTCTTCAAGATTAGCGCTCTTTGGATCTGGTGCTTCCGGCAACGCACTATACGAGCGTCGATGCAGCGGCTTATGTGTGCTCCCTAGATTCCGGGCACTTCCCAGAAAAATCGAGCCGAGGAAAACGCCTTCCAAAAATGCTGGGAAAACGAAATCCCATACACCTGCGTGGCAACAGCCAGAAAATCCATGCTTGCGCTTTCGAGCCAAAAAATTTGTGACGTATTTGCAACGTAGGCACTCGGCGAAAAGAGGTGAGCTCTTCACCTTTTTGCAGTAGGCTGACTGGTGGCTTCGATAATGCTCCGGGAGGTTCAATTCCTGGATCAGATACGTGATGCCGCTAAGATCGTGAAACGAAGGACGTAGTCCGATCGCTCTCTCCACGATTTCCATCTGTTTCCAAAGCAATGAGAACTCAGTGCCCTGGAAGGCAGCATTGTCTTTGTTGCGGGGTGTATCGAAATAAGCAAAAATGAATTTTTTGTGATCCATAACGCTCTATTATAAAGCATGTATGTGTGCTGGCATCTACCAAAATACCCGACCGGCAATGTCTCACGCTTACCAATCGAGGTACTGCCTCACTGGTGACTGCGTTTTGTTTTCAGACGGATTGTCATGATTTCCCAGGGGCGTAAAGCAATCCTGAGCCGATTCTGTTGGATTTCCATCGATGACTGCCGCTCCTCGATCAAATTACAGCACTCTGCTTTGAGAGCTGCCTCCGGCAGCTCAAGCTCTGCGTTGACACAAGTGTCGCCGTTATTGAGCAGCCGCAGAATGATTCCTTGCCCCTCAAAGGCCGGTTTCAAAGCCAGAACCTCGATCTGCGGTGGATTTACTGTAATTCCTGGTAATTTGTCTGCTCCTCCAGGCAGACAGAGCGGACGTGCATTATAAGCCTGTGCATGCGCCGCCGCGCTTGGCAAATCTGCCTCGCTATTCAGCGCTGCCACGGCATATTCGAAACAATGGTATCCCGGATCGCGTATTCCGGTGTGTGGTAGCGCATAATCCTGCGCATACCGCTCAAGACAGCTTCCAAACCCCGGTGACCGAAGCAGGCTCAACAGCATGACGCCATCCTCCAAGCGTGCAGACACTGCACCTCGATTCATCAGAACCAACCCCGGCACGGTTCCGGGAGACGTCGCAAAGAAATCAAGCGCAGGCCAATCCCCGTTCGGTGAGTAGAGTCGATTATCAGTCATCTCGTAACGCGGTCTTCGTATGTAGCCGCAAGGTATGCCATACCACCCCACGTCCGATTGCGTTGGCGTCGGAAACGCTACGCGAATCCGACGATTGACGCTCTTCCAGTAGATCTCGGTGACAAAATCGATTCGAGGCGAATTGTCCACCAACCGCACTGTTTGTGTCCATTCCAGACCAAAAACATTTGGATCAACCTCCTTCGCGAATTCTTGATTTTCCAGAAAAGTGCCCGCAAAGGACAACTCAATGAATCCTTTACCCTGCCATGCGCCAGCTAGTTTGGTATTGTGATAAATTTCCGTCCGCTCGCGTTGAAAACTGCGCGTACCCCATGGGTCGCCCGTGTCTTCCTCAAGAATCAGTGCGTTGGGTCGGATGTGGGATTGTGTTGAAATCGCTTTTCTTGATGTCAGGTCTCGAATGCTAATTAGTCCATCATTATCCCATTCGATGTTGAAGAACCGATTGCAGGCATTTCTGGTGGCTTCCGGAAGAGCCTCCAGAGTAACCTCTCGGTCGCCACAGTGAAGACTCTCCACAGCCAGCGGACAGGGATCAGGCACTGTGGCAAGTCGCTGAAGTTTCGGCCGCACCGTGCTGTCGGCATGCAACGCTCTCAGGTTCCGAACATTGAATGTTTCCCTTCTCACTTGCGGATATACGGCCAGCGTCTTTCCCTTGTCCCGGATCGGTTGTGCTTGTGTAAACTCGTCGGGAACTTCCACTTCAACGGGAAACCCTGAAGTGTCAGGGTTAAAGAGTGAAAAGCCTGGCTCCCTTCCTGTATTCGGATGAAACAAAGGATTCTTTACGAACGTCCGCACCCTGTTCACCATTTCACTGGCAAGCTCCTCCATCTCCGTCGCAGCGGGATCGCAGAGCGTGCCAGTGATGACGTCATGAAAGAAAAGCAGCGGCAATCCCAGCCAGATTGATTCCAATGCGTCACACGGTGGCTCTAGCCCTTCGAGCCCCCGCAATGCAAAATATCGTTCTGCTGAGTAATAGGTGCGCTCAGCTTTTCGCGCTAGATGCTTGAGTCGAGCGCGGGTCACCAAAGTTCCTGTCTGTGTGGGATTCCATTCCACTTCGCTTGCCACTTTTTCCTCTGGAGGCGCGTTGACCCCATCCAACTCCTGCTGAAAATAGGGAACGAGATCGTCGAGTGTACCCCAGGCCATTCGCGATGGACTTTCCATGGCGTTAAATCGCTCCACCTGGGCGGGCAGTTCAGGATCGGGCAGCATTTCCTCCGAGCGCACGGAATAGACAGAGAATTCTCCCTCCGGTATTGGCGCATCATGCCGCACCGGGTAAGTGCCTGCCTCGATCATCAGTCCCGTGCCCTCGCATCTAGGACACCTTTCTTCGTTCAATCGACTTCGCGAACTGAAGCATTTGGCGCAAGGCTCGTAATAGCAATGGTCGTAGAAGAAGGCAGTGCCTGGGAAATCATCCTCGTTGGCGACAAAAATCGTCGTCCCATCCAATCCGCGCCAGTAAAGGTTGTCCGGTTTCGAATAGGAAAATCCGGTCACCCACCGGTAGCCGCAGCCACGGGCCACCTGTGGGTATTGCGCACTGGCTCCGAAGCCGTCGAAGCGCCCCGCGACCGCTGGGTGATGGCCTAGCACATCCTTTGTGTAGCGCGTGCCCGATGCAAGATTGCGAATCATCGTTTCCCCGTGGCACTGATTAATGTCGATGATCGACTCTCCGCAGCCAACCATTCGAAATCGACCCGCTCGCGCGGCCTCAAGCAGCAGCGCGAAGGTATCCGGTTCGTGTTTTTGGATGTCTCGTATGGTAAGCGTCTGCTCGATTTCGAATGTCGCACCCTGCGGTATCAGTTTTAAGTAGGAGCGCACAATCAAGCGCTGCAATTCGGCATAACCGGGATACCTTTTGCCCTCACTCTCGTAAGAATGCTGCCAGCCCCGTCTCCACGCAAGATCGAAGTGGTTGCGAAACCATGTGAAAATCAGCTTCTCTGCGCGGTGCTCGCCAGGCGCGGTCCGGTAATTCAAAAAAGGGTTCATTCCCTGTGGGTTTGATACCCCAAAGTTTGCTTCGGATTTTCGTCGTCTGTAAAATTCATTTTCTTAAATGCCCCGGGGTTCTTTCCGCATGACTTATCGCTCGAGATCTACCCCGTCGTAGATCAGAGCGTTCCGAAGAATGCGGGGGCTCAACTCGATGGGTGGTGTTCCTGTCTGCGCGCAGAATGCCGCCGCCGTTCCCGCCGCTTGTCCTATAATGAAGCACGGTGGCATCACTCGCAGGGAGGCCATAGCCTCGTGTGTCGCAGAAATGCACCGCCCGGCCACCAGGAGATTATCGATACCTTTTGGAATGAGGCTGCGGAATGGTATTTCATACTCCGGGACGTTTTCCGTGAATGTCCCTATTTTCCCATCTGGGTTGTGTATATCGAGAAAGTAATTACATTTTCCTATGCCGTCATCGAAGTGCCTCCCCTCGCGGGCGTCCTTGACTGTTAGCGTATAGTGTCCTTCGATTCTGCGGGTTTCGCGAACCCCCACCCGAGGCCCGGAATGCACAAGCCGATAACCAAACTGTCTGCATAAGGCATTGACCTGCTCCCGCATTTGCTTCCGACCTTCGATTTCGGCCCGTGTCAGGTCGGCTGAATCCACTCCTAATGCCGCAATCCGGGTTGCGTTCACGAGAAAACGTCCGTGTGGGATCCGCCAGAACCAGTTTAAATGAGACGCACCCTCCGCATAGGCAATCTGATACATCAACGAAACGGGCTGCGTGCGGCCATCCTTCTCGCGTCCAACCACAGTTGGGACGCCAGCACGTTGACTCAGTTCAGCGTCGCCGGAGGCGTCGATGAAAAAGCGTGCTGTCAAGCGGCGAAATCCATCGCAGTGGCGAACAATGACTGAATTGACCCGTTTTTCGCGGTGTTCCACATTGACAAGCAAGGCACCAAGAATAAGAGTTATTTTGTTTTCCCGTAACAAACGGTCCAAAACCCATCGATAGCCCTCCGGATCAAACGCTTGGTTGTGCGGGAATTTAAACATCTCGCCGTGCAAACACGCTAGCAATTCTTCGTAGATTCCACCACGCGAACCGCCGGCAAATGAAGTGACTCCGCCAGTCGTCCCATTACCCCCCAAGTCGTAAGAGTGCTCCACCAGCGTGACCCTTGCTCCGTGGCGTGCTGCTGCGATGGCTGCAGCAACTCCCGATGGCCCGCCACCTACTACAACGATGTCGGTTTCTTCGACCAGACTGACATTAATACTGAAATCTGCTCTATTGACGTTGCCTACACGAGCCTTCGTTCGAGCTTTTGTTATTTCTTTCACCAAAGGGCCAATCCAGTGAGCGGAAAGGCCAGGGGAGCTCATCTGCCAAAAGGGTTTTTCCGGGTTGAGAAGGCGGCTGTCTCCAGGAAGCCAGAGGTTATCAAAATCCAGACTTTGGCAAGATGAGCTACACGAAACCGGGTCGCACGCTGTCTCTTGAGTGCGCACTGATCTGCCCTCAGCCTGAAGGTGAAACTCTCGTAGATGAGATGTGCCTTTTTCTGCCAGAAACCGAGGCGCTTTTTTTATTTGCGGCAGACGCACAGGCAGCATATCGAGCTCTTGCGCGGAAAGGCAAAGATAGGAGTCTTCGAAGCCGGGAAGCGTTTCCTTCCAGAAGTTCAAGATCTTCCATGCAAGATCACGGCATTGAACATGTGGATTTTCATCGATCCTTTGTAAAAAGGAGAACTCAATCAAGCGATCAAGTGAAAAAAATCCCCTACGAATGCGCACGCACATTCCCAATACATCGGCCACTGTATGCGGAATTCCCTGATCAAAAGGATCACGCTCGACTCCCCGCGCAAACTTGCCCGGCACATTCCCGGTCTGGACAACGGTTGAACTGCCGTTTCCGAGATATGCAGAAAAGTTATTGAAGGAGGGAACCACAGAGGCCTCGGCGGCAACATGTGTACAACCTCCGATACGCACGCGTGCGGTATAAATCCGTAGTTTGCAATCGTTGGGGCCGGTGTTAGGAAGAAGCCGTGCGAGGTCGTAATTCTGCGAGGCATCCAGAAAGGCTCTAGCTTGATGGCGCACGATACCGCTCTTGCACTGGCTAAGGATCGCCGAAATGCCTTTTTTCGCTGTGTCGACAGACAAAATTTCTGTGTGGTAACGCAATTCAATTCCGGAAATTTCCAAAAGACACTCCTCCAATTCAGCCTTCAATTGCTCAATGTGCAGTCGCCCGTCAGCGTCAACACCCCCACATTGGATCAAGCGCGTCCAAATGCGGGACAACAAAGTGTCGCTCTTCTCCAATCCGATTGGAAAAAACGGCTGTAACCCTGCTGAGAGTGTTCCACCTAGAAAACCGCGCTTCTCCAGAAGAATCACCTTAAACTTCTTTGTTGCAAGGTGCGCCGCTGCTAATACACCACCAAGCGAGCCACCAACGACTACTACGTCGTGTTCAGTAAACCTGTCAGGCTTGAGCGATATCGTTTTGATGGCATTGCCATCTTTGTTTGATCTGTTGTTCATGGCTCTGTTCCCGGATAGCTCCGCAGCGAAGTCATTATATCGGCTTTTTCATGCAATACCTCTTGGTGCCCATCCGCGAAACAGACTATGTAATGCCCGTTGTGCGGCCCCGGAGAAAGCGGCTCAGCAATAGTGTCTCCCCCGCGCGCCGGTTCAAAGCCCCTGTCTCGCCAAAGAATAGTCTTCTGCGGCTGCCTTAAAGTGGCCAAACGCTTTCCTGCAGAACCGGGATATTTCACCGTTCCATCCACTCGGGGAATATCGGAATGCTCAAAGTAGTAAAAGGCAATTACCTTCGGCTGTGCAGGACAGAACCATGCGTCACGCCCCTTATTAATCGGGATGTAGGGTTCGAGTTGTGTTCGCATAATGTTTGCTGTTGGGTTACTATGCCCTCCCGGCTCCTTCCCGTCTGGAAGAATGCTGGAGTTGTCAGCCGCATACGCAAGCGACGCCAGTGCGATTTGGCGTAGATTGCCGGAGCATTTCGTGGATTGTGCTGATGTCACCGCCTTCGGCACCACTCCGGTCAGCAACACCGCGAGGATGGAAATTACAGCCAGCACAACAAGCAGCTCTATGAGAGTAAACCCCCGAAATACAATCGACACATGTCGCGAGAGCCGGGGATTAGCATTTCTGTGCGTCTTATTGGCATCTAACTTCAATAAAGCAGGCATATAAAATCGATGTTAAGATGCGCACTCACGGTGGCGGCAGAGCAGTGCCAAAAACAATCGCCTCCGAAGAATAGGCTAATGTCGCTTTGTTCAGCGGGACTGATTGCTGCCCGTTAAATAAAAGACGGGGGGCTAACTTGCTCATTGAATATTTCTATTCTCCGTCAAGTAAACTGGCTAGCACAGTTTTGCTCATTTAATACGACGCTTTTTCGGCGTATCGCACATGGATGAATCAAATTCATACCCTCCCAGGAACTTTGAGGTGCAACGATTTGTCGCGACGATGATCCGCTGGCCAGCGGCCTGTCGGACTGGAAATGCAGCGTCGAAGACGGTCCATTTTTGATTTTCCCCGTCCTTCTTTTGACGATGTTCTATGCGCCATTTGCCCGGTAATATCGTTGGTAACCTTCCCTTAATTCCCTCCCGGAAAAGCGCAAGTTCTCCGCTGTTTCCACTGTAATCACAAAATGTAAACGGCAAGGCCATGTCATCAACAAGCCCAGGGTGGGAACGAGCGTCCGCCGTTCCCTCCCTGGGTTGCATCAATCAACCCCCGACCCACACGCCTTCGATGGACATCGCCTTGGCATAGGGAGGAACTCCGTTCTCGTTGCGGATCAGGTGAGCCGTCAGCATGTCCACTGCGGCAGACCCCAGCAAATCCATACGCCGGTCGATTCCGACCAATGCGGGCACGTCCGCCGCGAGGTTCATGTGCGCGACCACCACTTCCTGCGGGACTTTAAACCCGGCTCTCTTGACCCCCTCCGGCACATCTGCGTGGATGCAAATCACCGCATCCGGTTTGTGCTTTTTTGCCCAAGCCGTCACGTCGGCAATCTCGGTGCTGAAAAGAATAGGCACCCTCCGCCTTGCTTGCAAATCCATCTGTGCCCGCAGAAAGCCTGAGGTAAAGGCGTAGGAGGTCTCGTTATCCGCATGTCTGGCGACTACAAGCCCGATTCTTTCTCGCCCATGATCACTCAGTTTCCCAAAGGCGAGCTGTATATTATAGAGGTCGTTGGAATTCACCCGATGGTGCTCGTGGATCGCCTGGGGCTGGAAGGTCGATTGCTTTAAAAGCAGGCGATGATCTCCAATGCAGACCACCGTGAAGCCCTCCCAAGGATGGACCGCATGGTGGCCTCGCTCCAAACTCGGAAGAATTACGGCGACGATTCCCCGAGCCCTCAGTGTTTTTTGGATTTTCCGCGCACTTTCCTCGGGCGTCTCAGAACGAATCTCCGGAAACCACATCTCGTCCAGTTCGTAGCCCAGTTCCTGTGCCCTCGCGAGTGCCCCGTCACGTATCGGTTGCATCCATGGTTTCCGCCAGGCATTCTGATCCGCATGGTCGTTGATCCAGCCCAGCGTTGCTCGGAACATCGCCGGTCGCCTCGAACGTATTGACGCCTGGTATGCGGACAAAAGCGGGTTCGGGCGATATCCCATCTCTTTTGCCGCCTCCTTGATTCGCGCCCGCACTGGGGCGGAGACACTCGGGTCGTTTCGCAGGGCCAGCGATACCGAGGCCACTGAGACCCCGGCTTTCAGGGCGATGTCGCGGTAATTCGGGGGCTTTTGTTCAGAACTCACTCAACCTGTTAAGTAACATGCTGATTGCTTCCCGCAAGCAAAAAGTGACAATCTCAATTGTAGAGAAACTACCCACACACACCATCCCTAGAACACCTCCCATGAGAACACTCAAACTCCTCGCCGCAACAGCCCTACTCGGGTCTACTTCGCTCTTCGCTCAAACGACCGTGCTAAACTGGGACGCCGACGGTGCCGCTGGCATTGGTGGAACCGGCGCATGGAACACCACCAGCACGCTCTGGAATACAGCCACCAGCGGCGCTGCCAACACAATCTGGACGACGGGTAACGGAAGCAGTGGTTTCGCTGCCAGCTTCGCTGGCACCGCTGGCACAGTCACCGTGCAGTCAGGCGGCATCACTACGGGCGTCTTGCAGACTGGCGATAGTTCCGCGCTTAACTTCAATGTCAGCGGTTACACACTCTCCGGCGGAAAAATTTCCGTTGATAATACCGGCGGCGGGAACGACAAACTTATCGTCCATATCGAGTCTGGCACCGCTGGGACTACGACGATCAATAACGCCATCGATCTCACTCCCGCATTTCTAAGCAGCAACTCTTTTACTCGCGTATCGTTAGCCCGTGTTAACGATAGCACAATCAACTTCAATGGCGCGCTCAACACGATCGGCACCACGGGCGGGACTCATAACCTGGACTTCATGGTCGCCAGTGCCACTGGCGTCACGGTAAACCTCAACGGCGTGATCGGTGATGCTGCCAGCGCTTCAGCAACCACTGCGCTACGTTTAGGCGGGTCTACTGGAGCCAACATCGCAAACATCACCACCCGTTTGAATGCCGTGAATACTTACACAGGCAGCACCATAGCGTCGGGCAAGGTGCTGATCGCGGTCGATTCAATTGGCACCGGCGGCTCGGGCGGCTCACTCGGTGCCAACGGCACCCAAAGCGTCACGTTTGGCACCGCAGGCACCGCCTCACTCCTCACCGATGCTGCCGTCACGGTCAATAACCCAATCAGCATCAGTAGCATCACCATTACCGCCATCACCATTGGCGGTAACTCGGCCCACGCTTCGACCTTCGCGGGAGCCGTGGATCTAAGTGCCAACAACAGCGGTTTGACCAACGCCAAAATCGCCCTCCAAGCCGTCACCGGCGGCACGGTCACGTTCTCCGGTCTCATCAACGACGGAGCGTCAAGCATCGGAGTGGACAAGATGGGCGCAGGCACCGTCATCCTCTCGAGATCCGCCGGCAATACCTTCGACGGCCCCGTCAATGTCGTGGACGGCACCCTGCTGGTAAACAACACCACCAGCGGCTCGGGCACCGGCACGGGAGCGATCACCGTCGGCAGCGTGGCTGGCAGCCTTACCGGGGCAACAGCAAACGGCACGTTAAGCGGCTCCAGGCTGGCGACCGTCCTTAGCACGAGCGGCATGGTCGTCGGCCAGACGATCACCGGCACTGGCATCGCCGCCGGCACCTACGTCGAGCAGATCCGCACTGCGGGCACGATTATCCTCTCCCAGAACGCGAACAGTAGCACGAATAACCAGACGTTTTCCTTGGCTGCCTCCAACGGCGTTCTCGGCGGCAACGGCACCATCTCCGGCGCGACGACGGTGCTCTCAGGCAGCACCATAGCTCCAGGAGCGAGCGCAGGGACGATTGGAACTCTGACATTCGATGGAACTCCTGCAGGAGCCGTTGCAACATTCGCAAGCGGAGCAACATTCACTTTTGACCTGAATGCCACAACCGTCACCGGAGACAGAATTGCTCTCCTCAACGGAGCCTCGGGTGATTTCGTCTTCAACAGCAACGTGATCAACTTCACCCTTGCGGGATCCTTGCTTAATGGCCAGACCTACCTCCTGTTTGACGGTACAGCGAACGACCAATTCACCGGGCTCACACTTACCGGCCCGAACGTCACAGGCGGTCTTTCATTCACCGGTCTCAGCGGATCGTTCCAGGCCAATAGTTACCTGACATTGATTAATGGCGATATCGTCCTCACCGCAGTTATCCCTGAGCCGTCCACGTGGGCTCTTTTGGCCGGCGGCTTGACCGTGGTGGTCACACTCCGCCGCCGCCGCGCCTGAGCCGCTTTTTACATTAGGTATACGTTTAAGAGTTTGGGGGTAGAAAGGCCGTCACCCATGGGGTTAGTGGGGGTCTTTCGTTAGAAAGCAGAAAGGCCCCCTTCAACGAAGTAGATATAAGCATAAGCTCAGTTCCTGTAACTAACTTCTTAGTAAATAGCAGCCTTATTAGTGGAATGACCTATTCTCTGCGATATCAAAGTTGAAGTTGTTCCCCGCGCAGATCCATCCAATCGGATAAGAGATCGAACGCTTCGGGAACAAGACTCAGAACTCCCTAACTCTGTGAAGTGGAAGCGACACACTCTTGGGAGTTTTCATCGAAAAGGCGAAAAGGGTCCCATAAAATAAAAAGGTGAAAGTCCCATAAAATAGAATCAAAGCCAAATGCGTGAGGAAATCCTCCACCTCAGGCGCCCCCATCTCTTCCGGATGCGGCATCTTCCCGCACACCTCCTTTTGAAAATGAACATAGCACTTTTACCACTGCACGTATCTCAACTCCGTCTGCCGCGAGTAATGCCTCAAGCGAATCGCTCCGATGATGCGCTGCTCCAAAGTCGGCTCCGTGTTTGGAATATTTACACATCGCTTTTACCTTCCCACTACGTCAAGAGCTAACATTTATGTTCACATGCCCCGTAATTGCCGTTTAATCCGACAACCATCAGCGCCCAAACCTGTAATTTTCCGACATTTTTGTTGGATACAACCTTGCTGACAAAGCATCAGCCTTGTTTACGATCAACAATATTGTGCCAGAACATCATCCCTACCGTCCTTCGCAGATGTCCTCCGAGTTCACAAGCTTTGACCTTTCGTCATTTTGGGAGTCTCAACCGGCTACCCGCTCCGAGTTGAAATGACCCTCTTGATTACAACCCTTAACCCTGTTGCGGAGTGGCGCTTCCGGTAGCCGGTGCCACACCTCGACGTGGTCGTTTGGCGCTACTCGCGTCATCTCATGAACGAGGACTTCATCCAAGACTCGTTGGCCGCGCACGCTGCACGCAATGCCGCGTTGGTTAAGAACATTACAGGGCTCTGAGACGACGTTCATTGCGACCGAACCATTGATTGTTTCTTTTTTGCGCCAACTGAGGACGACGCCATCAGTCTCTCTCCAGCCTTGCAAGCATTCGGCATCCGAGACATTCTTTTCCTATCCAACGATGACAATTCCGGCTTCGCTTTCACTGTGCAGGCTTCCACCACTTTCAGCGTCAGCTCATTCGCGACAGCCGAGCGCACGTAGCAGTGAGTGCGTCTAGCGGATAGCATCCAGTAACCGGGGAAGTTTACCATTTTCCGCGCATTTTCCCGACGCGACTGCGGCAAGCCGTCGGCTTACCGTGTCGCTATGCCCGCCACACTCGATGCAGTCGTTCGCAACGCACTTATTCTGCCGCCCGACCAACGCCTTGCGTTGGCCCGTCAACTTCTGGAAAGCGGGGATCTTGAGCCGGAGCCCGGAGCCGAGGCGGCATGGGAGGCGGAGATTGTGCGGCGTATCGCGCGATTCAAGTCTGGCGAGTCCAAACCCATACCTGCGGGAGATGTCTTTACCCGGTTGCGCCAGATTGCGCCCGACCGATGAGTTTGCTGGTGGACTTTCTCCCGGAGGCGTCCGCGGAGGTCGAGTGCGTCACTGGCGTTTATGAGGCGCGTTAGATTGGCCTTGGTGCGCGATTCCGCTCCGAAGTCGAGAGTGCCTGCGCCGCGATTGTTCAGCATCCGTTGCTTAGGCGGTTGCGTCCGGCAGGCTATCGGCGCGTCAACTTGCCCGGGTTTCCATACTACACTGCGCTCGTCACCGGAGAACAGCAGGCGCTCGTCATTGCTATCGCGCATTCCAGTCGTCGTCCCGACTACGTCAAGAGTCGAATTCCGTAACCCAAGGCCTAACCATGCACTGCGGCGAATCCCCACTAGTCGAACAAAGGGATTCTTCCATATTGACGTTCGCTAAAACAATATTGTCAGCCCATGTCCGATTGAGTATCAATCTGTAATCAAAACGCTAAACTCACTCATGAAAACTCCAACTATCCTTATTTCTATCACGTGCTCGTTAAGTCTAATATCGCAGATCCACAGTGCGGATACCATAGAGTTTGAACCGTGGGTGCAAAGCTGCGTTGTTAAGTCACTAGAAAGACCGATTTTTCAGGACGCTGACGCGCGAGCTGTAGCAGGAGGAATCACTTTCCAGAGGGTTGGCAAACTGGCATGGTCACCTCGCGTCGACGGTGCTGAGGGCGTTCTGATTCTTCATCCGGTTTCACGGAATGAGCCAGTGCCAATAAAATTCAACTTCTCTCCCCTTGATGCTAAAAATAAGACTTTCGTGCTCAAGGTTCGGGGAAGCGACATAGAGCCGGGTGTGCTCGTCAAAATCGGCCCCAAGAAGAAGCCAATTAAAGAGATTCAAGTGAACCGAAAATGGGAAACGATCGAAGTTCCCGCAACCGAACTGCCATCCGGAACGCAGGAACTCTTAATCGAAATTTATGCTGTCGGATGGAATGGTGAGTATGTCTATATTGACTTCATTGGATTCAAGTGACCAGTTTCCCGAGGCCAAAACGAAATCATTTGAGCGCAATTGATTGAGGAGCAATTAAGTTGCTCGGCCAATTCGAGCCGTGAAAACCCAAGCGACTATTCCACTACGGATGACGATCACCGTCTGCAATACGCCTTCGATCCGTCAGAATTTGAATTGAGCGCACTCGAAATTCGATGCGGGGCGGGCGCATCTTTGAAATGCGCAAACCAAAGGAATGCGGGCAAGGTGCCCGCGGTCCCGTCCAGCCCGCGCTGCACACGTTTCTTACGCCCACCTCACCCACTTTTAGTCACACCGGTGCCTTTGTAGAATCCGCTTTCGAGCGGTCGGAACCGTTTGCCGTCGCCGAAACATCAGGGCGATGAGCCCGCCGAGCGAGAGGAGCACAAGGCTGGTGGGCTCAGGGACGGTTACCGCGTTGAGAGTTACGTTGTCGAAATTCACTTCGACCCCGGGGCCGTTAAGGCTCACGAGCCGGATGGCGAGCGCTTGCCCGGAATTGGGGTGGCTGGCGCCGGTGGTGAAGGTGACCGTGATTGTCTGAAAGATGCCCTCGCCTGGCGTAAGGGTGTTGTTGTCCATGGCGAGCACTGTTGAACCAGCCAGCAACTCGACGCCGTAGCCGGGGAAGGCGGTGAAATTCCACGGACCGGAGGGCGCGAAGTTTCCGACTCCGACGCTCAGCGTGTATTCGGTGGTGAGTTGCAGGGTGTCGCCGAGCGTCTGGCGGAGGCCTGCTTCCAAGCTGAGCGCTTCGTCGAGGAAAACCGCGCCGACCTGCTGACCGTGCGGGATGGAACATAGGATGGATTCTCTCGGGGATTCCTAATAGACTACGCATAAAAAATATGCGTCAGCGGCACGCGCGCTGCAAGCAATATTTTCTGCAAACGCCCTGCATGGGCGCAACTCTGAAATGTGCAAAGACGCCTCTTCAAGGGACCGCGGGCATCTTGCCCGCTTCTCATGCGCGCGAGACGCCCACGCTCGTGTTCCCGAGCCTCACCCACTTTTAATCGCACCCCGAAAGCACAAGGTCAGTAGTTATGCCTTGATTTTATGTGAGGACTTATCGGCAGTATCATCTTGATTAGTTTTACCAATAATTTTTTTAGCAGCGATTGGCTGCCAACCCTCATGACATT
>Ga0105049_10005199_pt1 | contig 15170 bp, 4 predicted proteins | sample MAT06_FD_78087 | JGI IMG/M metagenome (GOLD analysis project Ga0105049, IMG submission 78087) | Freshwater microbial communities from Lake Fryxell liftoff mats and glacier meltwater in Antarctica - MAT-06 | ecosystem: Environmental > Aquatic > Freshwater > Ice > Liftoff microbial mat | place... | reverse complement strand
CGAGGCTTTGCGCGTTGTGCGCACGGATGTGGATCTTGGGTGGTTGAGAGAGGAAGTGAGGAGTTGGAGGAAGGAGAAAACGGAGGGAGGTAGAAAGAAGCAGAAGATGCAAGAGTAGAAGCAGTACAAAGAGAAGGACAAGAAGTTGGTTGATGTGGTGGCAGGCGGGACGCCTGCCTCACTAGGTTATGTAGTAATATAGATAAGACTTCAACTCGCCGCGGAGTGGCGCCTCGCCCGATCTAAAGACATTGTACTTATATGTTGAAAAACTTATACGTTAAAGAGGAAGTGGCAGATGTCGCCGTCCTTCATGATGTAGTCTTTGCCTTCGACTCGCATCTTGCCGGCTTCTTTGATTGCCTTTTCGGTCTTGTATGTTTCGAGGTCGGCGATTGAATAGATCTCGGCGCGGATGAAGCCTCGTTCGAAGTCGGTGTGGATGACGCCCGCGGCCTGCGGCGCGGTGGCGCCGATGGCCACTGGCCAGGCGCGGACTTCCTTTGGCCCTGCCGTGAAGTAGCTCTGGAGGCCCAGGAGCTTGTACGTGGCGCGGGCGACGGCGGCGAGGGCGGGCTCCTTCAGGCCGTACATGTCCAGGAGCTCTTTCTGCTCTTCGGCGGCGAGGGGCGCGAGCTCGCTCTCGATCTTGGCGCAGACGGGGACGCACTCGGCGTGCTCGGCTGCGGCGTGGGCGCGGACCTTCTGGGCGTGGGGGCTCTGGCCGTCGAGGTCGTCCTCGTCGACGTTCATGACGTAGAGAACCTTCTTGCCGGTGACGAGGCCGAGCTGCTTGAGTTGCTTGAGCTGTTCGGCATCGTCGAACTTGACAGAGCGGGCGGGCTTGCCCTCAGAGAGCGGGGCCTTGAGCTTCTTAAGGACTTCGAAGCGAGCGACTTCGTCGGCCTTGCCACTCTTGGCAGCGCGCTCGGACTTGCCGTAGCCGACCTCGACGGTCTGGAGGTCGGCGAGGATGAGCTCGGTGGCGATGATATCGATGTCGCGGAGGGGATCGACAGAGCCGGAGACGTGAAGGATCTCCTCGCCGCCGGGGGCCTTGGTGAAGCAGCGGACGACCTGGAGGATGGCGTCGACCTCGCGGATGTGGCTGAGGAACTTGTTGCCCAAGCCCTCGCCCTCGCTGGCGCCCTTGACGATGCCGGCGATGTCGACCAATCGCAGGGCCGCGGGGATGGTCTTCTGCGGTGGGATGAACTTGGTGATGGTTTCGAGCCGGGGATCGGGGATCGGGACGACGCCGACGTTGGGCTCGATGGTGGCGAATGGGTAGTTCGCGGCGAGGATGTTGGACTTGGTCAGGGCGTTGAAGAGTGTGGACTTGCCAACGTTGGGCAGTCCGACGATGCCAGCTTCCATGTGCGAAGACTCCGGGTGAATGGGGAACGGCGAGTGTAGGTTGAGCGGGGGGGCTCGCGACGCGGGGCGAGGAAAGAAGCGGCCCCGGACTTGGAGCGTCCGGGGCCGTGGTGGATTGGGGCGGGGCGAACTGGGAAGTGGGGTTAGATGCGTCCGAGGACCTTGTCAAGGAGGGAGAAGGCGTTCTGGCGGCCGAGGAAGAAGTCGGTCCTTGAGACGGTGTCGAAGGAATCGGAGAGGACGCGGGCGTTCTGCGGGATGCTGTAGTTGCGGCCGCTGCCGGGGCGGTTGTCGACGACGTCGGCGGCGAAGGGATCGAAGTTGGTGGCGGCGGCGCCGTTGACACCGGAGATGCGGAGGCCCATGAGCTCACCAGCGCGACGCGCGATGGCGCCGGTGATGGCCTGGGAGAACTGGTCGGCGTCGGCGGGGCTGGGCGTGAAGCCCTGGAGGGCCATGGCGGGGACGAAGACGACGGCCTCGTCGGTGCGGTCGGTGTTGAATGGGTCGGAGCGTTCGGAGAAGCCGTAGGGGTTGGTGTTGAGGAAGTTCTGGCTGAGGAAGTCGAAGTTGAAGCCGCTGAAGGGGCTGAAGATGGGGGCGATGGGGTCGCCGGTAGAGGTGAGGTAGATGGTGGAGAAGGTGCCGCCCTCGAAGCCGGGCTCGGAGGAGGAGGTGGCGAAGCGGACGTCGAACCCGCCGCCGGAGACGCCGGCGTTCTGGAAGATGGAGTTGAGGCTGCTCACGACGGACTGCAGGATGTAGTCGGTGACTGGGAGGCCACTGATGGCACCGGAGAAGCCAAGGGTGCGAGCGTTGAAGCCTTCGATCTCGACGGGGATGTTGCCGGCGCGGAGCCAGTCGACGATGCCGCCGCCGGCCTCGATGAGGAAGAGCTGCTGCTGGCGGGCGAGGGTTCCGGTTCCGTCGGTGACGACCTCGATGGCGTAGTCGGTGTTGAAGGCGCCTTGGATGTAGAGGGCGAAGGTGGCGGCGACGCCGGGCTGGCCGATGCGATCGGGGGCGACGAACTCAATGAAGAAGTCGCCGTTGGAATCAAAGCCGTAGCGGTTGGTGCCGTTGTCGGCGATGACGGTGTTTGGGGCGGTGTTGCGCTTGTTGAAGTCGGTGGGGCTGAAGACGAGTATGGCGTCGTCGGCGGTGACGGACGCGGATGTGTCGAAGATGCCGAACTGGACCGAGCCGCGGAAGTCGCTCAGGGTGTCGGGGTTGGCCGAGCCCAGGTCGGCGCCCAGGTCGGTGAGCTTGGTGGTGATGCGGAGGCGCGTGCCGGGGGCGATGGTCTGGCGGTTGTTGAGATGAAAGACATCGACGTCGGAGGCGACGATGTCGCCGGGGACGCCGGTGTGGCCGGCGGGTCCGATGGCGGACTCGATCAGGCTGGTGAGGCGGCCGTTGGCGTCACGGACTGACGTGATGCCATCGGGGTTGGAGCCGGTGACGACGTTGGTGGCGTTGTTGCGGGTGAAGGTGAAGGTGCCGAGGACGATCTCGGAGCGATCGTCGGCGGTGCCGAGGACGCCGTCCTGTCCAGCAAAGTCCTGCTGTGGTGGGGCGTTGATGACGTTGGTGCCGTCGCCGGAGGGCGTGGTGCTGCTGAAGCCGCTGTCGCCGTCGTCGAAGACTTCGATGCTGAAGGCGTAGTCGCCGATAGTGCCGGGGCCGGCGATGGGGTTGGTGATGCCGCCGGGGACGTTGACGTTGGTGGAGACGCCGACCGTGATGATGTAGGTGCCGGTCTGACGGATGAGGAAGTCGGAGGGGAAGGTCTGGACGGAGGCGTTGATGGCGTCGGCGATGGGGAGGGAGACGGCCACCGCGTTCTGACCAACGGCGACGACTGGGTTGAGATTGGCGTCGAAGAGGCTGCGGACGGCGCGGAGGGCCGAACCCTGGAGCGCACCTAGGCGGAGGATCTGTCCGGCCTGGAGGGTGACGGTGTAGACGTCGACATCGCCACCGAAGCGGAAGAAGTTGGTGTCGTTGTCGGGATGGTCACCGATGAAGCCACGGAGGGTGGTGGCGAGGTTGATATCGGGGAGGCCGTCGGCGGCGCCGTTGGCATCGAGGATGAGGTCGAGGTTGGTTGGGGCGTAGAAGTCAAGGCGGGTGGAGTTGTTGGTGCCGGTGAAGACGGTCTCGGCGACGAGCTTGTCGCCAGCGTCGCCGACGATGGTGTCCTGCGAGTAGTTGTCCTCGGCCTGGCCGATTCCGTCGCCGTTGCCGTCAAGGCTCACGTTGATGAGGCGAGGGTGGATGAGGTCGCCGTTGAACTCGATGCGGTAGACGCCGGGGCCGGGGCGGCCGGGAACCTGCGGGAGGTTCTGCGACGTGACGGCGGTGTTGAATGTGATGCGGACGGTGTTGGAAGAGGCCTCGTAGGAGAGGGTGTAGTCGACGCGCTCGATGAGGCGGATGGTGATCTCGCCGGTGCCACGGACCTCGCTCACGGAGAGAGCTCTGGAGACGCTGCTGAAGTCCACGGGCTGGTTGAAGACTGCGAGCGTTGAGACGACGCGGCTATCGACCTGCGTGCGGAGTTCGGAGACGGCCAGTGCGAGTGGGGCGAGGTTCTCGGTGACGACGGCGAAGTTGCCGATGGTGCCGTTGAAGGGAAGGCCGCCGATGCGGACCTGGCCCAGCGTGCCGGTGGATGCGATGCGATAGGACTCGGAGAAGCGGTTGGAGCCGACCTGGCTGCCGCCGATGGTGACCTGGCCGATGGTGGCGCGGCCAGCGGCGGCGGTGTCGTCGGAGGTTCCGAAGAAGCCGTCGGCTCCGCGGCCAAGTCCGGCGACGATGTCGGACTCGCGGAAGTTGCCGCCGATGGTCACGGAGTTGATGGAGGCGTTGGTGACGGTGTCGGCGAAGGGGCCGCTGGCGGTGTTGCTGAAGGCGGCGTCGATGCCGAGATCAAGGCCAGCCATGATCGAAGAGTCGAAGGAGTCGCCAGCGATGGCGACGGTGCCGATGCGTGTGGCGGCGGAGATGAAGCTCTGGCGGAGCTGCGAGGCGGTGAAGGAGTTGATGGTGCCACCGGAGCGGAAGACGGAGCGCTCGCTGATGCCGGTGATGGCGACGGTCTGAATGTCGCGATCGACGGAGAGGGTGCCACGCGATGCGCCGGTGACGGTGATGGTTCCGGCGGAGAGGAAGGAGAGTCTGGCCTCGCCCTGGATGCCGGGGTTGTCGTTGCCGTAGTTGCCGTTGATTCGGACGGTCTGCACGCCGCGGCCCTGAACGAAGCCACCCGCAAAGGAGCCGAAGGTGAGGCTGGTCGCGTCGGCACCGATGGCAATGGTGCCGTCGCCGTCCATGCGGCCGTAGGTGATGTTGCCAGCGGTGCCATCGATGATGAGGTCGGAGTCGCCGGTGAGGTTGCCGTTGAGCGTGACGTTGCCGACGGAGCCGTTGCTCCCGGTGACGATATCGAAGTTGTCGAGGGTGCCGGTGCTGCTGGTGGCGGTGATGTTGGTGCCGCTGGTGGTGCCACGGAGGGTGAGGGTGGAGTTGGCGGTGTTGAAGAAGGCGGTGCCGGGGCCGGTGACGACGATGGTCACGTTCGCGCCTCGGACGTTGTTGAACGTGCGCGAGAGGGTGAACTGGGTGCCGGGGGTTCCAGCGCCGTTATCGACCTGGGGGTTGGTGTTGGGGAGGTTGGAGCCGCCACGGATGAGGCGGTTGTCGTTGGCGACGGAGGAGGAGAGGCCGTCGCTCAGAGCGCGGACGCTGCCGGGAGCGACGTTGCCGAGGGTCAGGGTTGAGATCGAGGAAAGGCCAAAGATCGAGCGGTCGTTGCCGTTGTCGAAGATGGCGTCGTTGTCGAGGATGCCGTCCTGGCCGGGGGCGTTGGTGCGGAGGTCCCAGGTGTCGGAGGTATGCGGGGTGACGCCAGCGGCGAAGAATGTGCGTGCGACGAAGCCATTGGCGACGACGCGGTTGATGGCACCGGTCTTGTAGATGTCGGCGTTGGCCTGCGTGCCTCCGAAGCGGCCGTCGGCTCCGAAGCTGGTGATACCTGCGACGAAGGCGGCGTCGAGGAGGTCGCCGGTGATCGTGATGGACTCGATGGTGTCGCCAGCGGCGAAGACGTTGCCGGTGGTGTTCACGGTCTGGAAGTCGTTGCGGACCGATCCGGTGATGACGATCGAGCGGATGACGCGCCCGGCGTAGAACGTACTCTCGAAGGCCGAGCCGTTGGTGACGACGACCGCGACGATCTCGTTGCCCGCGGAGATCGTGGGGCCCTGGATGGCGCGATCTGGGAAGACGCCGGGTGGGAGCTGGTTGCGGTTGGCATCGACGGGGACGGCGGGGGAGAGATCGGGGTTGATGCCGATGTCGCCGAAGGTGCCCGCGGCGTCGGCCACGACGCGAAGCGAAGTGATGTTGATGTCGGCGTGAACGTTGGCGAAGAGCGAGCCGTTGTTGATGGTGAGGTTGGCGATGCTGCCGGCGTAGGCGGCGATGGTGTTGCCGGGGAGGAGCGAGCCGTTGTTGACGGTGATGGAGGCGATGCCGCCGCTGTAGCTGATGATGTCGCCACCGAAGTCGCCGTTGATCGTGACGGAGCCAAGGCTGCCGAAGGAGACGATGGAACCTTCACCCGCGAGGGCGCGGCCCTGGCGATTGACGGCACCGCCGACGGTGACGGAGTTGATCGTGCCGCCCGCGCGAACGTCGTAATAGAGCTGGCCGTTGGGGGCGCTGACGGAGGCGATGTTGCCTCGGGCGAGGAAGACGCCGGTATCGCCCTGGCGGCCGATGTGGCGGCCAGCGACGAGGGACTGGACGTTGCCGTAGATGTCGGCTTCGAGCGCGATGTCGCGTGCCGCGGAGATGGTGGAGACGTTGCTGGGGCGGAGCGTGTTGCCTGCGCGAAGCGAGCCGGTGACGTCGCCGGTGGTGGAGGTGATGGAACCGACGGAGCCGACGGCGGCGATGTCGGCGGAGATGGAGCCAGCGGATGTGATGGTGCCGATGGCCGAGTCGGCGCCGCTGGCCTCGATGAAGGAGTTGAAGATCCTGCCCGCGACGGAGACGCTCTGGAGGAGGCCCGAGACGCGGACGTTCGTGGTGGCGAGGTCGCCGCCGGTGGTGAGGGTCGAGAGCGAACCGACGGCGATGTTGGACCCGCGGATGTCGCCGGTGACGTTGATGCCGCTCAGCTCGTTGGAGACCTTGATCACTGAGCGCGAGATGTTGGGGGCGGTGATGTTCTGGCGGACGCGACCGACGACGTCGAGGGTAAGTTCGTCGATGTTGCCGCTGGAGTTGAGTCGCTCGAGGTCGCGGGCGATGGTGATGGTGTTGGTCCGCAGCTCGTCGCGCTCGCCCGAGAGGGTCGAGTTGCGGACTCCGGCGAGCTGAAGGTTCTGGACCGAGCCGGTGAGTGAGGTGTCGGAGGCGTCGTAGATGACGTTTGTCAGGCGGAGCGTGTCGAGGTCTCGTCCGGCGATCTGATTTCGGAAGAAGCGCCCGCCGCGGATATCGATGGTTTGGATATCGCCGGTGGAGATGTTGTCATCGCCGTACAGGAAGCTGACCCAGAACCGGTCGAGGTTGGTGGCACCGATGTACGAATCCTGGATGTCGGCGTTGGTCAGGTTGATCTGCGTGATGCCGTCGGTCGCGTCGACGAAGGGATCCAGCGGCGTGCGGTTGCCCGCGGTGATCATGCTGCGGATGGTCACCGGGCTCTGGTTGCGGCTGACGATCTCGAAGATGTCGTTCTGGGCGACGATGCTGGTGCTGGTGAGCGGGTTCTTGTTGTCGGGGGCCGCGATGCCTTGGCCGAGCTCGATGCGGCCGATGTTGTTGGCGTAGATGTTGCCGACGATGCCGTCGAAGCGGCCGATGCCGGTCACGTTGTCACTGTTGAAGCTGCCCAGGACGAGGATGGAGTCATCGCCAAGCAGGATGACGTCGCCGGTGGCGCCGCCCACGCGAACTTCCTGCACCGAGCCAGCACGGACGACCAAGCCGTTGATGTACGGATCAAAGGGGCTGCCGATGTCGTCGAGATAGGCGTTTCCAGCGTCGAAGTTGTCATCGGTCAGAGGGCGGTAGAGCGTGCCGTTGAAGTCGTCGTCCAGGAGGCTGTCGTCGAGCTCGAAGGGGGCGTTGATGCCCGCTCCGCCGCCGCCAGCGCCCTGGCCGATGCCCGCGAAGGGACCGATGAGCCTGGGGCCCCAGGTCGGAACCTGCGTGCGGCCGAGATCGCCTCGGATGTCGAGGCGATTGAGGCCACCGACGTCGATGGCGACGATGTCACCGTTGAGGGTGCGGTTCTCGATGAGGTCAAGCACGCCCGCGGCCTGGATCTGCCAGACGTCGATTTCGGCGTTGCCGGTGATCTGGATCTGTGAGCCCGCGTCGGAGCCCGTGACGATGATGCGTCCGATGCCGATGATGCCCGGAGGCTGCTGCCCGCCGCCACCTTGGTTGATGGCCTCGATGCGCAGGATGCGGGCGCCGGAGAGGTCGACTGTGATCTGTCCGACGGCAACGCCCAGCGAGCCATCGATGCGGAGGGAGCGGACGGTGCCGATCTGAACGTCCGGCGGCGCGCCCTCGACCGAGATGCGGAAGCGCGTGCCGCTGTCGTCGACAAACTCGAGGTTCTGGTCGCCCAAGATGGGCTGGAGCACGTCGATGCTTGCGTTGTTGTCGAAGCGGATGAGGTCGACGAACCGGACGTCGGAACCGAAGCCGCTGAAGATGTTGATGCCGTCGCGGCCCTCGTAGATGCCCGAGCGCGGGTCGGTGTCGCCGTAGACATCCTGACTGGTGAGGAAGGCACCGATGGTGGAGCCGGGGCTGGTGCGGATGTTCATGACATCGCCAGCGACGTGGAAGCCGACGCGGAAGAAGCCGATGTCACCGCGCCCGCCTTGGGCACCGGTGGTGATGTTGACGGTGTCGGGTGCCTGCGAGGCGCGCGGGTCGTCCTCATCCTGGTCCATGCCGATGCCGCCGCGGATGTCGATGGAACCGATGCTGCCGCCGACGCTCAGGTTGATCTGGTTGAAGTCGCCCTGGTTGACACCCTGGCCAAGGGCCGTGGAAAGGCCGGTGATGATGCTGCCGAGGTTACCGCCGATTGAGAACTGGATGTTGCCGCCCAAGCCTGTGCCGGGGGGCGCGCCGATGTCGGAGCCTGCGGTGATGTTGAAGAGGGTTCCGGGGATGGTGAAGGTGCCGCCCTGGAACGACATGGCGTCGTTGGCGTCCTGCGCGGTGTTGAAAGTCTCGGTGGGGTCGGCTTCAGCGCCTGCGCCGTCGTTGATGCCTGTGCCGACGCGGATGGAGCCGACGTTGCCTGAGAGAACGACGAGCGCGTTGCCCTCGCCGGTGCCGATGTCGGTGAAGCCGGTGCCGCCGCCGGTGCGGAGGGCGCCGAGCGTCGTGGAGGCCATGCCGGTGACGACGATGGTGTATCCGTTGTTGCCCACGCCGTCGTCGTTGCCGTCGGGATCTGTGACGGCGAGGTAGTAGACGCCGGGGGCCTGGGGCCGGAAGCGCAGCGTGGTGGTTGCGAAGCGGCCGTCGGAGACCAGGGGCTCATCGGGCGCGGCGACGGTGCGGCCGTCGGCATCGACGATGCGGTAGTAGGGCGAGCGCGTGGTGAGGGAGTTGGTGCCCTCGATGAAGATCTCTTGCGTGCCGTCGGCGGCGAAGGCGAAGACGTCGACAGTGTCCTCGGCGTTGGTGATGTCGCGGCCGCCGAGCTCGCCACGGATGCGCGTGCCGCTGGCTACTGAACCGATCCACTCTGCGGAGAGGATGCCGTCGTTCCTGAACCAGGCATCGGAGCCGAATGGAACGGGCTGTGCAGCCGGGCGGAAGAGGGCCCTGGGATCGCGCAGGATGTAGTTGGTGTTGGCGACAAGCTGGCGGATGTTGGCGAGGAGCTCGACGTCGGTAGGGTTGCCGAAGACGAACTCGCGCTCGAAGTAGTTGAACGTGTCGCGTGCGGGGCGGGTGCTGGGGTTGTTGAGATCGCCGACGACGGTGATGTCCATAAGGCTGCGGCCAGCGATGGCAATCTCGCCGACGGAGCGACCGATGACGAGCTGGCCGCCGGTCTTGTTCACAGGATCGACGTTGATGTCGGGGTCGCCCTCGAAGTCGGGATCCTGGACCCACTGGCCAGCATCGGTGCCGACGATCAGGGATCCGAGGTCGCCCTCGACGGTGATGGAGCCGAGGAGGTAGCCGGTGTAGATGCGATCAACGAAGCCAGAGAAGCGCGAGGAGCCCATTACGATGCCGTTGACGTAGACGCCGCCGATGCTGCGGCCGCCTTCGACGAAGATGCCCTGATCGGAGCGGTTGAAGCCGTCGGTGACGGGAGCAAACACGCCCTGCGGCAGGCGGCCGGGGTTGTACTGGCCTGGCGCGAGGCTTCGGAGCCAGGGAGAGCCGACGATGACGTTGCCGGGTCCGGGGGGAAGGCCGGTGACCTCGAGCGTGTCGCCGGTGGCGCGGAAGGTGAAGCCCAGGCCCGCGCTTTCCCAATCGTCGTAGCTGCCACCGATGGAATCATCAAGGTTGAAGGCAAAGTTCCCGTCGAAGAAGTCCTCGGTGCCGTCGGGCGCGTCTGTGGCTGTCCAGTTGCCGCCCCAGAGGGTGAAGGCGGTGCGCGCGTCGGTGCCGCTGAAGATGATGCGGCCGATGCCGTCGTTGCCGATGTCAGGATCGGGGATGCCGTTGTCGTCGGCATCGATGATGGGGACGTCGGAGCCCTGCGGCTGGCCGAGGCCGCGGAAGGCGATCATGTCGCGCCCATAGAGATCGAGGAATGTGACGCTGGCGCCGACGGGGCCTGAGATCGTGGCCTGTGCGCCAGCGAGGCGGCCGTCCCAGAGGCCAGCGAAGTTGCCGGGGGGCGTCTCGTAGGAGACGTTGTCGATGCGCATCGCCGGGTTGCCGGGGATGGTTCCGGTCGTTACGAATCGAACGGTGTCGAAGGCCTGACCCTGAGCCTGTCGAACATCGAGATTGCCGAGGCCGAGCGCCGGATTGAGCACACCGACGGGGAACTGCGCGTTGCCAGCGGTGAGCCCGGTAAAGAGCGCCCGGAGCGCGGCGCCAGTGAAGCTCTGGAGGACCTGGTTGTTGGCGACGAGTTCGAGGCGCGTGTTGTTGGTATCGAGCCCGGTGTTGTCGTTGAGATCGGGAAAGAAGTCGGCCTCGAAGCGGGTCACACGCCGGCGCTCGAGAGGCTCATCCACAACTGGCGTCCTGAAGAACTCGAAGGCGAAGAAGTCGGCGTTGCGCTTGGGGACCACGCGAAGCCAGCGGTCGGTGGCCTGGTCGCCGCCGGGCTGGATCGCGACATCACCCGCGGGGTTGATGTTGTGCAGCACGCGCATGTTGCTGCCTTGGAAGAGGGCACCGCCGCTTTGCACGGCACCGCCAACCTCATCCTGGAATGCCTCGGTGGTGATCGTCGGGGCCGCCGTGCCTGGCTGGAAGTCGGTGATCAGGTATGGCAGGGCGTACTCGAAGAAGGCGGACTTGGTGCCGATGCCCGTGGTGGGATCGATGTCGTCGGCGGTGATGGTGAGTGAGAAGAGCATCTGGCGACGCTCGAGGGCGTCGAGCGCGGCGGTCTCGCGGATGTCGGAGGCGTGGCGCGTGGCCAGCGGCGTCGCGGACGCCGCGAGCGAGCGAAGCATCGAGCCCACACCGCCAGCCATCGAGGCCAGGGCGCTCACGCCCTGCGACGAACCACGACCCTGGCGAACATACTGACGGCTCGACTTGGTGAAACGGCCCATGGCTGCTCCTGCTCTTACTGCATTTGTCTTCGAGCTTGTGCTCGAACTTGCACGATCTCTCAGCGACCTTCGCGAACTTGCGCCCGACACACGCGATCACTCACTTGGGCTGATACTCAACCTGACTCTTGCTCTGACTTTTGCTCTGACACTTGCTCTGACACTTGCTCTGACCCAACTAACGCTGCAACGCCCCTTGCAACCGACGAGGCCCGGAACCGATCTCAAACGCATCTGACTCCAACACATCCGACGCGCCACCAGTCTGCGGCACACGCCGGAAGATTCTCAAGGCCTGCGAAGACGCGCCCGTCGCCGACTGCCGCGGCATGAACCGCCATCGTGCAACTACGCCCGTCACCGGGGGTTCGCACCGGCACGGGCTCTCCGCCGCGCCTCTCGCGAACGCTTGTGCGGGCACGCGCGAGCGCACCCACTTCCCGGACACTATCAGACTATCGACCCTCGGCCCCTTTGACAACTCGCACCCCCTCCCGCTCGGCTCGAAGTGGCACCTGCCAACAACCCGGGAGTGTACGCAGTTTGTTCGGATCCGGCAAGTGCAGCTCTCGGCACTCGCACGCGGGGCTTAGCTGGTCGATACGCCGCTGTTGCGGTACGGTTCCCGATGCTACGAGCGAGGATCCGACCGCACCTGAGATTGGATACTGTTTGGTGCCCGGGTGATGCTCGCGTCACAGGTGGAGGCTCGTGTGCAGGTGGTAAGCTGGGCGGTTTGTGGCGCGCGAGCGGGTTGAGAGGTCGCTAAGGACTTGAATGCGTGGCCGGATGGGGGCGGCTGGGCCGTCTGTGCCGACACACTAGATATCCTAAGGTACTGGCTTGGAAGGGTTTTCGGACATTGCCCCGAAACGTAGAAGGCCGCTTACCAAACCAGAAGCGGTGATTCGCGGCTGGCGAACCCGGCGGAGCTTCTGCTATCGTGTCTGAACTGTGGGTTGATTGACCGTTGGTGATCTCGCTTCGCGTGCTGCCCAAGCCCTTATCGCTCTTATGAATCAGGCTTTGCTCCAACTTCCGCCGCTGGCTGCGCTGATGCCCGAACCTCGGGGCTGGTCGGCGGGCTCTGCGATGGACGGGCTGACTGGCGTGACGGGCGTGACTGGGATGACTGGGTTTGCTGGGTTGACCGGTTCGGACGCGCTGGGGTTTTGGGGAATGGGGTTGAGTCTCGATCAGGGGCTCGCGGCGGTTGGGCTCGTCGGCGGCTTGGTGCTGCTCGCGATGGGGGCGCGGGTGCTCTCGGCGAGTGTGATCGTGCTGGGATTGTCGGTCGGCGCTTTTCTTGGGCTGTCGCTTGGAAGGGCCGCGGGCGTTGGTGCTGTTGGCGAGGTTCCGGGATCGATGCTGACCTGCGGCGTTGGCGCGGTTGCGGGCGGGCTGATCGGCATGGCGATGATCCGGCTTGCCATCGGCGCGGCCTCGACCGCGACGTTTGGAGCGCTTGGCCTGCTGGGATCTGCGACGGTGCTGGTGATTGGTGGGACGATCGCTTCGCCACGCGTTCCGACGACTTCGGCTCTTGCAACGGGCATTTCAGAGATCGCGAGCGTGGAAGCGGGGGCGCGAGTGCGTGCGGCGACGAGGACGAATGGAACTCGCGCTGGTGCGGTTGAGCATGCGAGTGATGGAGCGAGTGGCCGCGCGAGTATCAGCGCGGGTAGCAGCGCGACCGATCATGCGATTCGCGTTGCGGGCGAGCAGGCCGGGGTGTACGCGACAGACTATTGGTCGACGCTGCCCGCGTCTTCACGCGCCACGATTGTGTGGTCGACGCTTGGCGGCGCGGTGCTGGGGCTTGCGCTCGGAACGCTGATGCCGCGCCGGGCGGCGGCGCTAGTGACGGCATTGGCTGGCGCTGGCGGGGCGATCATCGGCGCGCGTGTGCTTGCGATGGACGATGCATCGGTGTGGCTTGATCCGGGCTCGATGGGCGTCGTCGGTTGGCTTGCGATATGGATCGCCCTTGCGGCGGCGGGGATGTGGGTGCAAGCTCGCTTCGCACGCGGCGGCGGTGAGCGGAGCGCGGCGTAACGCTTGGGGCGCGGTGCGCCGGGCTGCGTTGGTGCCTGTGCGAAGTATCGAGGGGAAGGCAATTGAAGACTCGCCACGGAGTGGCGAGGTACCCGAAACCAGGAGCGCCTCCGAAGCGTGCCGCGTGGAAGGACTGGTCGCGTCCCAGCTTCAGCCGGCGCGATCACTCGCGATCGGGCGTGGCCGCTGGCGCTACGCCTTCGAGAATTGCCGGGCTCTTCTGCGGCGCGGCGAAGGTTGGCGCGAGTCTGGCGGCGATAGTGACTTGCGTGAGCAGCGGTCCGCCCGCGAGCGAGAGCACGATCACGCCGCCTGCGCAGATCATCGCGACGACTTCGCGGCTCTTGTAGGGCGTGAGCACTACGGCCTCGGCACCAGCCTCGGCATCCTCGACGAAGGGAACGAACGCGAGACGCAGGTAGTAGAAGGCCGCGATCGCGGAGTTGAGGCCGAGGACGACGACCAGCACGATCTCGCCGGCGGAGATGGCGCTGGTGAAGAGCGGGAGCTTGCCGAAGAAGCCCAAGAGCGGCGGCAGGCCGAGCAGGCTGAGGTTGCAGAGGATCATCGCGATCGCGAGGTGCGGCTGTCGGCGCCAGAGGCCGCGAAGATCCGAGACGTCCTCAACCTCGCGCGGTTGGCCGTCGGCGTCGGGGGCGCGCTCGATGGCGGCGATCGCGGCGAAGGCGCCGGTGCTCATGATGCCGTAGCTGAGCAGATAGAAGAGGACTGCGGAGATGCCCGAGCCGGTAAAGGTGCCATCGCCGGGACCGACAAGTACGCCCACGAGCATGTACCCGCTGTGCGCAATCGATGAGTAGCCGAGGATGCGCTTGAGGCTGGTTTGGAGGACCGCGAGGACGTTGCCGACCGTCATGGTGAGGGCCGCCATGATCCAGAGCAGGATGCGGACGAGGTCGGGGAGCTGCGCGTCGTTGGTCATGGCAGGGCGCATCGGCTCCGCCGCGACTCCGAGCGAAAGGTGGAGCACGTTGGGTGCGTAGACCCAGCCAACGGCGGCGCAGATCAGGATGAGGCTGATGAAGCCGGCGGTCTTTGGAACGAAGGCGAGGAAGGCGGCGACTGGCGCGGTGGAGCCTTCGTACACGTCGGGCGTGTAGAAGTGCATCGGGACCGCCGCGATCTTGAAGGCCAGGCCGATGATCGCGAGGAGGACGCCCATCATGGAGATGGTGTCGATGCCGTGCGTGCGCCAGTGGAGGGCGATGGCGTTGAGGTTGGTGGAGCCGGTGCCGCCGAAGATGAGGGCAAAGCCATAGAGGAAGATGGCCGCGCCGAGAGCGCCGAGGAAGAAGTACTTGACGCCCGCCTCGCGGCTCTTGTTGCGCGCGGTGGAGATCGTCACCATGATGTACGTCGGCAGGCTGGTGAGCTCGAGGGCGAGGAAGAGCCAGATCAGATCATCGGCGCTGGCGCAGAGCATGAGGCCCGTCAGCGAGAAAAGGAAGAAGGCATAGAACTCGGCGCGGTTGGAGCGGATGGGATCGAACCGGCGCTTGCCCGCGGCGATCTCGGCCTCATCAACACGATCAACGGTGCCGACCACCAGGAGAAGGAGCAGGAGGCCAACGACGGCGATGGTCACCTTGGCGTAGACGACCATGCCGGGGACCAGGATCTGTCCGCTCAGAACCTTGCCGCCGACTTCCTGCCCGGTCACGGAAAGGGTGTTGAGATTACTGGCGGAAAGGTCGGGCGTGGTGGCCGCAGCGAGCACGCCAGCGACGGCGATGCCCAGACCCGCGATGACGGCCGCGAGCTTGCGCGTGGCGAGCTTTGGCGAGAGCCCCACCACCATCACGAAGCAGGTGGTGACGAAGAGGGCGATCTCAGGCCAGAGGAAGAAGAGACGGTCGGTCATCGCCCGGCCTCCTGGACTTGGCCGCTGGTTGAGATGGTGTCGAGCGTGGT
>Ga0105049_10005197_pt1 | contig 15179 bp, 14 predicted proteins | sample MAT06_FD_78087 | JGI IMG/M metagenome (GOLD analysis project Ga0105049, IMG submission 78087) | Freshwater microbial communities from Lake Fryxell liftoff mats and glacier meltwater in Antarctica - MAT-06 | ecosystem: Environmental > Aquatic > Freshwater > Ice > Liftoff microbial mat | place... | reverse complement strand
ATCTCTTCGATCCAGCTTTCCGGCTTCCAAATGCCGCCCGTATTCAGCGAGCGCGAACAATGAAAGTAGGCCGAGGTCATGTGGATGATGGTGACCAGGCGTGCCGGTTTGTTACTGATAGGATACTGGCTACAGAGGGTCTCATCGGCGGTCAACTGGGCGCGGCCATGCACGCGCAGCGTCTCGCAAGTGCCAGGCACCAAAAAGAGCAAGCCAATTGCCGGATTCGCCAGAATATTTTGGAGCGAAAAGATCAGGTTGTTGCCGCGCTGGTCGGGCAGGTAGAGCGTATGCGCATCACCAATGCCAATAAAGCCGGGCACACCACCTTTGGGCGAAATCGTCGGTTCGCCAGCCGCGGTGGCGGTCGAAAGCAAAACGAACGGTGAGCAGCGAATGAAATTTTGCGCCTGCTCGTTGAGATGATTCTGCACTTTGTAGGGCGTATGCGGATGGTGATCACCGCACAGCGCGCGCAACGTTTCGACATCTTGGATCAAATTAGTTGGTGTAGTCATTTTTTCTCTCAATCATCAGAGCTACGATCACTTCGTTTTACTCAACAATCGGTTGAATCAGCGGGCTTTGGGTGGGGTCAAATGTATCCACCGGGCCTGGTGCGGGAATGCCAGCTTCTGGGAGAACATGGCTGACATACTCTTGGAAAGAGTGGATCAAGCCGCGCATGCTACAACAGCTGTAGCGGCTGCCAATAACATCGAAGACGCGCCCCTCTTTGACCGCGGTCAGTTCAAACCAGACCGGATCGGTGCGTTCCTGATAGCTCACGCCCTCACCCATGTAAATGATCAAATCGGGATTGAGCGCCAACACTTCTTCGGCATTGTATTCAACCGAACGCCCCGTACTCTCGCCCATACACTGCCCCAATCCGACTTCGGCTAGCAGCACGCAGAAGGGATTGTCGGTTGCAATGCTGTAATAGACCGCGTCGCTGTAGAGCATTCCGACTGTTTGTTCAGCCAATTCAGGTGTGGACAAAGCCCGTAGATTCGTGAGCATCGTCTCAAATTGGGCGATGGCTACCTCTGCCGCTTCGGGTTGACCACTCAATTGACCGAGTAACCGAGCATTGGCAATGTACGCGTGATAGCCCGTCTCGCTGGAAACACCATAGCTTGGATGGTGCAAAAAGAAGACCGGCGCAATCTGACGGAAGGTATCGAAATAGGGATCATCGGGCACGCGCGAAAGAAACAGATCCATAGCCGTTGCGGCCCACAATTCGGGATTGCTCAGGTCTTCAATCAAGTGTTCAGGAGGGCCAACCGGCGAATAGTAGGGGGCCTCGGCCATTGCTGGTGTCATCGCTGCTGCGTGCAGCGCGATCCCCAAATCGGCCATTGTTTCATAACAGCCATACCAATCGCAACCAAGCTTGGGTGGTGTCTCAAAAGTGAACGCTTGCCCAAGCGCATCAGTGATGGTGAGCGGGAAAAGCGACTCAACTTCGGTTGTTGCACTCGCTTCTGACGCGCTCACCGTTGCATCCGGTGTCGTTTCAAGCGCAGGAGTAGTGGATGGTGGCATAACACAACCGCTTATCACCAGCGCCAAGCTAAGTAGTAGATAGAAAATCGTTGAGAATGCTCGTTTGGATCGTATTAAATTCATCTGGTTTCCTCTTATCTCTCATGACTAAAAACAAATTACACAAGCTGTAGGGGTTTCTCCTCATCGACTTACGGGTCAGGGTTAGCGAAAGTCACCACTGGTATCGAGCTCTTTACCGAGCAAATGCGCTTCCACATCATCCAGCACCAGATTCAACCCAGCGATTCCGCCGCGGTACCAGTGATCGGCAGCGACCATAAAGATTTGATCTGCACCGCTAGCAAAGGTCAGATCCAGCAGACCGGTGGCTTCCAACTTCGCCAGCCCATCTTCATAGGCCGGGTCGATGAGAAAGATTACGTCGCTATCTAACTTCGGCAACTCTTCATAGCTGACCGAGGCACTCTGATCTTCGGCATCGCCAATCAACGCAGTAATCGCGGGCGGTGTCACCAGCCCCAGGTCGTCAAAGACTTTGGCGTGGGTCCAGCCGATCTGGTGAGTGATATAGAGGTTCTCGCCATAGATACCAAAAGCTGACACTTCCAGGGTAGCTTGGAGGGGAGCCAACTGTTCGCGCAGCGCGGCCACGCGGGCATCATAGGCAGCGACCTGTTCGTTAAACAGGTCAGTCTGGCCGATCAGATCAGCGACGGTGCGTTGGGCGGCGAGGGCATCGGCGGCGCTGTAGTCACGCACCGCAACCGTAGGCGCAATGGCCGAGAGTTGTTCGTAAAGCTCGGTGTGGGTATCGAGACAGATGATCAGATCGGGCTTGAGCGCGGCGATCTGCTCCAAATTGGGTTCGGGGATCGAACCGGTCGGGGCAACCGAGTCGGGCAGCACAAAGTCACCAATCGAGCGCGCATCCTCGGCATTGGCCGCGCCGATGGGGATGACACCCAGTTGCACCATATTGTTGGCGATTGACAGATCATGCAACGCCACGATCCGCTGAGGGTTCACCGGCACTGCGGTCGTGCCGAGTTCGTGGGTCACTTGGCGCGTGCCAGAGGTAGACGTGGCTGTTGTCACGGCATTTGTGCCATTGCTTGGCTGGGTCAGTGAGCTTTGCAGTGGATCAAAGTCCAGCCAGAGACCAGGGGCTGGAATATTGGCAGCTGACAAAACATAGTGGGCATACTCTTGCAGCGCGTGGGTTAGGCCACGCAGGCTGCAACAGTAGTAGCGACGGCCTTGGGCATCGTAGATATGGCCTTCCTTGACGGCGGTCAATTGGGCCCAGATTGGGTCTGTGCGATCAGCGGCCAAACCATCACCAATTTGATAGACGATCCAGTCGGGGTCGAGGCTAAGAAATTCTTCGGCATTGGTTTCCGTCGAGGCCGCACCTTCACCGACACAATTGCCCAGGCCAACTTCTGCCAGCACGACACAGAAGGGGTTGCCAGGGGCAATAAAGCGATAACCCTCGCCATTGAATAGTACGGCGACAGTTAATGCCTGGGTTTCTGGGGTGGACAGCGCGCGCAGATTGGTCAACACGTTATCGAAACGCGCGATGGCAGCATCAGCCGCGGCGGGTTGCCCAGTCAACTGGCCGAGGATGTGCAGGTTTTCAACAAAGGCTTGATAGCCCGTCTGCGCCGATTCGCCATAGGAAGGATGATGCAGATAGAAGATCGGTGCGGCGGCTTTCAGCGGGTCGTGGGCGGGGTCGTTGGGCACCCGCATCAGGATGACATCCACTTCGGCAGCAGCCCAGAACTCGGGGTTCTGCGTATCGGCAATGTTGTGGGCGGGCACGCCAACTGGGTAAAAGAAGACCGAGTTCGCATTCTCCTCGGTATAGCTGGCTGCATGGGGCACAATCCCAAGATCGGCCAGCATTTCGATGCAGCCGGCCCACCAACAGCCAATCTTAGGCGGCGCGTCAAAGGTGAATTCCTGTCCGACGGCATCGGTGATGGTCAGCGGGAAAAGCGTATCTACCGTGGTGGTCGTGGCTACGGTGGCGGCTGGTGCGACTTCACCAGAGGGGGTAGTAGTGGGCATAGCACAGGCACCCAAGATCACTATCAAGCTGAGCAATACCGTACTCAGCGAAAATCGATTTTGCAGATGTGGTCGTTTCATAAAAATATCAAATTCCTTTTTCTGTCTGTAGCTGGCATCGATCTCACCAGCCAGCAAATGGGTTGTGTTAGCGGAAGTCGCCGGTGGTATCGATCGCGCCCGCCAGCAGATAGGTTTCGATGTCGTCTAACACCAGATTCAGGCCGATAATTCCGCCGCGATACCAGGGACCATCATCGACAGTGAAGATTTGTCCGGCCTGCCCGGCAAAGGTGAGATCGAGAATACCGGTGGCGCGCAAGGCTTCCACATCGGCGGCGACGGGCTCGATCAAAAAGATCACATCGGCGTCAAGGTCCGGCACTTCTTCATAGCTAAGCGCGGTAAATGAGGCGTCGTCCGAATTGGCCAGCAACCCCGCCGACCAGCTAATCCCCAAGTCGGCCAATACTTTGGCGCAAGTCCAGCCAGGGTGGCGGGTGGTGATGACAGAATCGCCGTAGATGCCAAAGACCGAGACTTCTAGCGTATCCAGCAGGGGCGCAAGACATGTACCAATCTCGGCAATACGCGCATCGTAGGCGGCGATCTTTTCGTTGAGCAGCTCGGTTTTGCCTACCAGATCGGCAATTGTGCGCTGGGCGTGGAGCGCGTCACTGGCATCAATGTCATAGACCGGCACCGTTGGCGCAATTGCCGACAACGGTGCATAAATTTCGTCATGGGTGGTGGCCGCGCTGATGATCAAATCGGGTTTGAGTGCCGCGATCTGCTCTAGGCTGGGCTCCTGATAGCCGCCGACCGAGACTACTGTATCGGGAAAGGTCACATCGCCACTGGTGACAAAGGGTGGGTCATTGACCGTGGCAACCGGCACTACGCCGAACTGTAGCAACGTGTTGGCGATCTACTTCATTGTGCAGCGCGACAATGCGTTGGGGGGCAATTGGCACTTCACTTATGCCGAGGGTGTGGGTAAAAGGACGCGTTGCTGCCAACGCCGTCGGCACAGTGGTTGTCACTGGTGTGGTGACCGCAGCGGGCGCGACTGGCGGGACAACACAGCCGGTCAACACGGTTGCCATGACCATGCCGCCACCGGTCAAAAATGTGCGGCGCGACAAACCTTTTCCTAGGACAGACATACACTCATTCCTTTACTTGCAAAGATATTTCGTGAATAACTCAATTAAATTTATATATGATAGGCGTTACGCAGTTGGAAGCGTTCCCAGGCAACTGCGTAACGCCTATATGATCTAGTTTTTTCTGGTGATGGTGAACGTTTGGCTAAGCCTAGAACGGTCTACTTGGCGAGCACGGCAGCCATTTCATCCAGCAGCCAGTCGAGCGTCAAAGGATCATTTAAGGCCCAGCGTGCGCTCACCAGATAGACTTTGCCATTTTGCACAGCCGGGAGACTTTGCCAGATCGCTCCATTGAGGAGTGCTTCGGTGGCTTTTTGTGCATCCGCGTCATTGGTCTGCACCAGAAAAATTCGGTCGCCCGCATAGTCAGGGAGCAATTCGACCGAGATTGTTTGCCACAACGCGTCTGGGTCATCTTTGAAGAGTTCGGTCACTTGCGCAGGAACGGTGAAGCCAAAGACATCGTACATGGTTGGCCCCAAGCGCGGGCGACCATAGAGATAGAGTTGTTGATCGCCATACAGAATCATGGCCGACGCACTTTCCCCCGCCTCAATAAAGGGGGCCACCGCTTCACGCTTGGCCGCGGCTTTGGCGTTGTAGGCCGCAATCCAGGCTTCGGCCACGTCTGGCTTACCGACAATCTCCCCAAACAGGCGCAAGCGCGCAAAGGGATCACCACCATAGAGCATCACAACAGTAGGGGCGATCTGCGCCAACTGCTCAACAATGGTAGCATCTGTAAAATCGGGCACAAAGATTAAGTCTGGTTTGAGGCTGAGCACCTTTTCGATGTTCGGATCACCCGTGCCAATATCTGCGATGCCTTGCAGTTGTTCTTCCGTCAACACGAGTTCGGCGTTGACAAAGTTTGTGCCAATCATAGGCAGGCCGAGGGCAACCATATCCGAAGCATAATAATGGGCAATGATGCGCTGTGGGTTAGTGGGCAATTCAACTTCTCGCCCCAGTGCATCGGTATGGACATGGCGGGCAGCGGACACCGTGGCGGTGGCGGTGGTAGTGTCGGTGGCGGTGGCGGCGGTCACCAAGGGGCTTTGCGTCGGGTCGAAGGCCGTTTGTGGCCCGGGATTGGGAATACCTGCCGCGGGCAAAATGTGACTTACATAGTCCTGCAGGGCATGGATCAGGCCGCGTGTACTGCAACAATAGTAGCGATTGCCCGCGGCATCGAAAACCTGGTCAGCTTTCACCGCCGTCAATTGTGACCAGACAGGATCGGTGCGCTCTTGATAGGATGAATCGCCCCCTTGGTAGACGATCCAATCGGGGTTCAGTGCCAGAAAGGCTTCGGCGCTGATTTCCAGCGAGGCCGCGCCTTCCCCCACACATTGGCCCAGACCCACCTCGGCCAATACCGCGCAAAAAGGATTGCCCGGTGCAATGGCGCGATAGCCGTCGCCGCTAAAGAGGACTGCTACCGTTTGTTGCTGGGTTGCCGGGGTTGCCAGCGCGCGCAATGTGGTCAGCACCGTCTCAAAACGCCCAATCGCAGCGGTGGCGGCACTTGGCTGACCAGTCAACTGGCCCAGAATACGCAGATTTTCGACATAGGCTTGGTAGCCAGTCTGGGTAGAATCCCCATAGGATGGGTGGTGCAGATAAAAGATCGGCGCAACCGCTTTGATCGGATCTTGCGACGCATCGGCAGGAACCCGTGTCATATACAGATCGATCTCGGCAGCAGCCCACGATTCGGGATTGTCACTATCGGCAATCAGATGTGTTGGCGCGCCGGCAGGGGAATAGAAGACCGTGGTTGTCTCCTCGGGTGCCATAGCCCCGGCGTAGAGCGGAATGCCCAGATCTGCCATGGCTTCATAACAACCATACCAGTCGCAGCCGATCTTGGGCGGCGCATCAAAGGTAAATTCCTGGCCGGCAGCATCGGTAATCGTCAAGGGGAAGGCCTCACTGGCGCTAGCCATGGTTGGCGCATCGGTGGTGACGGACGACGGCGCGGCTGGGGCACAGGCTGTTACGATGCCCCCAATAAGCATGATAGCGAAAAGTCGTATAACCGTTTGCATAAATCTCTTTTCTATGGGTACAGGTAGTGTCGATTATTTTGTAGAAGGTAGTATCACAGGCATCAGGATGCCGGGCGCGGCGAGCGCGGCCAGCGTTTTGAGTGACTCTGCATTGTCCAGCCAGCGGCGACTAAAGGATACTGCATCTGCCGGCAAGTACCTTAGGCGCTTTCAAAGAAATAAGTATCCAGCGCTTGCCACACAAAATCATGCGTAGGGGCGGCTGCAAGCCGCCCCGCGTTTGGCTCGCTGCGAACGGGCGGCTGCAAGCCGCCCCTACTGCATACTTATTTCTTTCTACTGTCCTTAGCATGTTCATCGCGGGGATTCAAGGGGGCGGCAACGGCAAAATTGCGTTTGTGCGCTATGGTCACGGCGTAGCTATTTGCTTAGGCGAATTTAGATAAACATTAACGGTGGTTGATCCTTGGCTTTAACAGCTATGAGGCGCAGCCCCAACCTTGGTTCACACAATGCTTTACACGATGCTTTACACGATTTGTAACAGCTATGCCTACGTCAGCTACGCGTTGTTGCCATTGGCGCATAGCTCGCCATCCTTGTCTGGCGCTTCCTGCCAGACGGGCGACGATGTTGCGCTGATCTCTGGCTCGATGCCCGGTCGATAGCGGTGTGGGTAATCCAGCGAATTGCGCGTGAGATAATAGGTCATTTGATAGAAATGTAAGACGGGATCAATGCTTTGGACATGCACAAAGTCCGGCATGTAGATCGTCGTGGGTGCATAGTTGAGAATGCACAGAATTCCGGCGGCCACCATGCGATCAGCAACCAGCTGGGCGCTGCGGGCCGGGGTGGTGATGATCCCAATCCGGCAGTCAAGTGCTTCCACATAACGGACGAAGTCGCGCACACCGATAATTTTGTGCGTGCCCACCCATTTGTCGATTTTGCGTCGATCATTGTCAAAGATCGCGTCAATGCGAAAGCCTTGATTTTTGAGCGACTCATTTTGGATCAGCGCACGCCCCAATTGGCCGACACCTACCACAACGACCGACCATTCCCGATCAATATGCAAAATTTTGCACAGCGCAGCGCGCAGCGCGCTTACTTCGTAGCCGCTGCCTTGTTTGCCAAAATCGCCAAAGTAGCTCAAATCTTTGCGCACCTGTGCCGAAGAGACCCCAATGCGCTCGGCCAATTGGTGGCTAGAGATCAGGACGCAGCCCTCTTGGACACAAGCATCTACCTCGCGCATGTAGATGGCCAGCCGTCCAATCACAATCTTGGGCACTTCGCCCGGGCTGAATTCATTTTTGTAGCACTTGGGTGATTTGCGCTTTGCATTCTCAACTGTCATAGAGAGCCTTTCTTGGCGAATCCCAGGCAGATACGCTCGATAGTGCGGCGGCTGAATAGACAGCAACGCCGCAACCAGGCGCGCTGCGACCCACGCCTTGTGTAACAAGGATATAGGCGCAACCAGCCGATGGCGTGGCCTACGCCCAACCGAAATCGCAGATCGTTCATGTAGGTGATGCGTTGATCAGGCGTGGTATGGGTACATAGGGTTTCTCGTTTGTCATAGCGGAGAAATAAAAACGCGACAAGACTTGCTCTCTCGTCGCGTTCGTGCTATGATCGAAGCGACTGGAGAATTTGCGAAACGGGCAGATTTTCACCAGTAATCACGAGACGAGTGACCGCTCGTCTCGCTTTTTTTTACAATTGCGCAGTGCCTACTTACGCCTGCAAATGTGCTTCGGCAAACCAAAGCATCTTATCGGCAACCCGTGAAATATCGACAAACAGATCCGAAGTGTCCAGATCGTCTGCCGCATCGGCCTGGCCGGCGGCGGCGCGGACGCTAGCGGCAAATTGCGCCCAACGCTCGATCACAACTTGGAGCGTGGTGGTGCCATCAAAGACATCGCTGGGAAATTCGGGTAGTTCGGAAGTTTGTGCGGCCATACGCGCAGTGCCGAGCGCTGTACCGCCCAGGGCCGTCGCGCGTTCGGCGATCGTATCGACAAAAGGAAAGATACTCTCGGCCATTTGATCAAACAACAGGTGAAGGCTGCCGAAGTGAATGCCCTTGACATTCCAATGTGCCTGCTTGGTTTGGCTGTATAGATCAAAGGTGTTGGCAAGCTGTTGATTGCAGAGTGCGATGATCTGTTCGCGCACATTGACGGGAATATCGATGCTTGTGGCGTGTAGTGCCCCTGTCATACTCTTCAGGGATGTACCATTCGTTTTTGTTGCCATGAAAAATCTCCTAACTTGGTTGTATTGATGGAAAATAACAACTATCACTACATCCGATGCAGGTTGCGGACAATTATCCCCTTATGGCCGGGCAACGCTTGCCATCTTCAACCAGAACATGATCTAGTTACGTGAAAAACAGCCAACGTTGACGGTTTGCTCGGTTGCATAGGGCGCAATGCGAATGGTCGAATCTGCCCAGCGTACCGTGCGCCGTGGTAATTGCTCGGTTGCTTCTTGTATCATAGCACAGAAGCGATAGAGATCGTTGCAATCAATAAAGAGTACCGAGTCATTCAGCGAAAGCCTGTAGACTTCCACCCATTCCCGCTCCCTATTTTCCATCCAAGTTTTTAACGTATTGTTTAAAACAATCAAGTCGGCCATACGCATGGCCAACGTGACGCAATCCCAAGCGAGCGCAACTTGCTGATTTTGTAGTAAAGTGACTGACCGGGATGCACTGCTTTTGGATAAACGGTTTGAGACATTACGATCCACTGGTGCCTACTCCTGAATTTTTGTGGGGTCGCACAAAAGTTTCTTATCATTGGCGGCGCGCCCACATTTGGTACAAATATGGGTGGGCCGATTGACAAGCTTCATATACACTTTGGGTTCTTCTTTGAGAAGCGCCTTTTTCAGGTCACACAATTTTTTCGACATCTGCAATCCTATACCCTATTCACGATCCAAAGTAACCACCACTGGCCGCAGAACTTTATGCAATTTGTGTGGTCGCCACATACGTGTGAGCAGTGCAAGTCATCTTCACTGCTCACTATTCTCCGCACGTTTCGTCTCAGAATCATCTCCGAACCGCAAAACAAGCGAGACAACATAATGGAAGGTATTATAAACCAAAATAAGCTAGATTTGGTGACGAATTTTACAGGTGAACCGTGCGGTGAATCTAAAGAGGGGATGTAATCTTGGATCAGAAGCCTATTTAACGGGGTTAACTACTTTCTATACCCTGCTTTATCTACATTGTTTGGCTGGGTTTATGCCAGCGATGCGCAGAAGGCATGCTGGTTCAAAATCGCCACAGAATTGACCACAGAATTGGACTCAGAATTGGCCTTCAACGAGTGAGCGCGTCATGCCATAGCTCCCCGCCATCAGGCCACCGTCCACATTCAAGGTCGTGCCGGTGATCCAAGCCGCGTCATCCGAGGCAAGAAAAAGAGCAGCTTTGGCAATATCTTCGGGCATGCCAACGCGCCCCATGGGATACCAGCGCGCCAGCTTCTTAAAAATGTCGGGCTCTTTCTCTAGGCGTGCTTGCCAAATTGCCGTTTGAATGGTGCCTGGGCAGATCACATTGACCCGCACATTGTGCTGGCCATACTTGAGCGCCATGTTGCGCGTCAGGTTGATCACGCCGGCTTTGGCAGCGCTATAGGCCTCTTCACCCAACCCCGTCAAGCCGTTGACCGACGCAATATTGACAATCGCGCCGCGCTGTTGCTGGATCATAGTCGGCAATACAGCCTTGGAACAGAGATAAACACTCTTGAGTACCACCGCCATATTCAGATCCCAGGTGGCCTCGTCAAAGGTTAAAATGTCATCACCCTGCGAGATGGCGGCGTTGTTGACCAAAATATCCATGCGGCCAAAGCGTTCTTGGGCCATGGTTGCCATCTGATTGACCGCCGCCGAATCCGTCACATCCACCGTGACGGCAAGGGCTTGTCCGCCTGCAGCCTGGATCTGCTGTGCCGTTTGTTCGGCGCGGTCGGTGGCGCGATCTGCCACCACAATGTGTGCGCCGGCCTGGGCAAACCCAACGGCAATGGCTTGCCCAATGCCCGAACCAGCACCCGTCACAATCGCTACTCGATTCTGTAATCGCATTGTTGTCTCCTTATTCAAATTATTCAAACAGAATGTAGTTGTGCTACCGTATAAATTGTAGAGCAGAAGTAGAGAGCTGCAAAGACGGAAAAAGAGCAATAAAAAACCAGGCTTGCCATAGCCTGGTTTGCGTGAACAAGCGAAGGAATATGCGGCGCAGTTAGCCGATTTCTAGAATGGGCCGAAATTTGTAGCCGTAGATGATCTGACCCTCGGCTCCATCTTCGCGCAATTTGCGCGTTACCATTTCTACGCGCATCCCAATGGCGACAGCCCCATGATCGACATCGGTGAGCTGTGCTGTAACCATGGGACCCTCATCCAGTTTGACCAGAGCCACCGTATAAGGTTTTTGCTCCTCAAACCCCTGCGGCACGTTGTACATCAGCGTATAGCTATAGACGACACCGCGACCACTGAGATTGCGCGCAATGTTGCTGCCAGCCATCGTCCCCGCAGCGCGCTGGGGCACACCGTCAATTTCTGGCGGAACAGTTGTATTCGTCAGGCTCGTCACCGTTTCTGCACGGTGGCTGGCAGGCGTGCTCATCAATCGTCCCCAGCCATGGTTGATGCGTTTGTCACATTGGCTGTTTGCGGCAAATCAAAGACCATAAAATAATTATAATGAGCACCGCTTTTGCGCTCCATAGCGGCCAACTCTAGTTGGCGACAGTGCGGACACTGTTGGCGCGGCGGAAACATAGTCGTATTGCAAATTTGGCAAACTGCCCCTTCTAAACTATAGCGCTGTTTCGTAGTACGCCATATATTCGGAATTGCCATCGTGTTTATCCTCTACGTACGCGTTAGTTACAGTTCAATAAAGTCTCTACAAAATCATCTGCCCAAAGGCAGATTGAAGTGAATCACCTACCATTACGTTCATTATCATAACAGAACTCAGCTTTCATTTGCTACCAATAGAGATTCTCTGCGTAGTTGAGAGCTTTTGACGGCTATTTTCTAGAAATGATAGCGCTACCTAGCCAAGGAAATAACATATTTTCTAACGCGTGAATGGAATAGCGCATCCTTTTAGCAAGAAAATCCGATATATGGCTGAGACAAACGAACATCTACAAAACGAGCCACTAATCGGGCCTTTATCATGGCTCCTGAGTCGGTGCCGGTTTGGCGCGCCGCGGCCAACGTCCGCCCAGCCAAACCGCAACGAGTACGCAACAACCCAGGCCCCAGCCCACCAATCCGAGCCGCCAGCTGATCGGCGCAAAGCGGAGAACGACGGCGGCAGTCCCACTCGGCACGGCGATGGCACGCAACGCGCCATTGACTTGCAGCACGTCAGTCGGCACATTGTTGACAGTGGCTTGCCAACCTGGATACCAATTTTCGCTCAAAATGAGCAGAGCCGGCGCACTGGCTTCTATAGTCAGCGCGATCCGATTGCTTCCATAACCGGTAATGGTGACCACTTCTGGGCCTGTGGCTGGCGCAAGTATCGGCAGGTCAGCCGCGGCAAGGAGGACTGCTTGTTGGCTGGGATCAAAGGTGGCGGTTTGCAGAGTCGCCAACGCTTGCGCATGCGTTTCTGCCGTTTGGATTTCATGCACCAGCCAGGCGCGAGGATAGGCCGTCAAATTGCGATAGACTGCCAGTGGCCCGGCAGCATCCAATGCCAACTCGAATTTACCTTCGGGCAGGGGTGTGCCATCGCGCACCAGGACATAGCCAACATTTAACATATCGTAGAGTGGCGTCTGGCGACCACCAAGCGCGCCCCACAGGGATTGCCAATCGGCTAACATCAACGGGTTGGCAATGCCGCCTACATCTTGCAACGCGTGCAGCGCGGCCGCATCCGGTTGCCAGAGATCGTTGATATCAGTCAGGCTGTCTATACGCGTCAAATCGGGTTGTGCATGGAGAAAGGCAACAATTTCGGGGTGGGCAAAACCGCCGGTTGGATCGCTGGGACTGATATCCGTATACGCGCCCGTTGCGGAAAGATCGAAAAAGAGCAGCCCCACCAGGGCCACTCCCGTCCAGCGAGCATCGAGCCAACCCTGCCCACGCATGGCAACGATAGCCCAGGTACCAAGCCAGAAGAGGGTGACCAAGGTCAACGCCAGCGCGGCCAGCGAGGCGCGTAAAAACGCCGTCTCATTGTCCTGTGTCAACAATAGCGCCAGATAAGCCAAGGGCGTGACCAGCCCGAGCAGGATCAGCGTGCCATAGTTGAGCAGAGCTTGCCAAGCGTGGCGTCCCGCCGCAGTCACTTGTTCAGGAATGGTGGTTGCCAACAGATCAAGCCCCAGCGCGGCCAGCGCAGATACGCCAAACGTCCACAGCACCAAGGCGCGTGCAGGGGCGCGAAATTGACCAAAGAGTGGCACCAACGCGGTCAACCAGCCGTGGGCAACGGCGTAGATGCCGAGCGCCGTCACCAAGCCAAAAAGGGCTAGCCCCGCCCACGGCAGCAAACGGCGGCGCGTTGCCGGATCAATCAGCAGGCAGGCCCCCAATGCCAGGATCAACGTTGCCACGCCCGCATACGGCGTTTCGACGCGCGACCAAAGGCTCCAATGCAGCGCGGGACCACGCCCAAAGAAACTGGGCGTCAGTAGACCAATCAGTTGGGTAGGGGCCAGGGAGAAGGCCACAGTGTCTTGATAGGTAAAGGTGCTGCGTTCAGTAAATTGCGGCAATTGAAACGCGGGCAGCAGAATTGGCGCAGTCAGCAGGGCACCGAGCAGATAAAATAATCCGAGCGACTGAAGCGTGGGCCACAGCGATTGGCGTAATTGTTTTTCCACGGCCTCGCCAATCGCATGGCCCACCGTATAGAGCGCAATGGCCAACGCCACATAGAACGTGCTTTGAGCATGACCAGCATAGGTGGAAATAGCAAACAGGGTGGCGGCCAGGGCGATCCAACGTCTACGCGAACGGTGATCAGCCTGATGCAAGCCGCGTGTATAGGCGGCCAAACACCAGGGCAACCAACTGAGTACTGCAATCAAGTTGAGATTGCCCAAGTGAATGAGCAACGGATCACTAAATTGAAAGGCCAGCGCGCCAAAGAGTGCTGCGCCGCGTGTCAGCGATTGGCGCGGTCGCCACTGCCAGGTGCGCAACAGCACATACATGCCCAGACCAGCCCAGTAGAGATGCCCAATCGTCAGCCATTGCATGACTGGGTAGGGAAATGTGGGCCAGACCAGGAAGAGCAATAGATTGGGCAGATAGAGAAAGCCGGCCTGAATATCGCTAATAAAGGGCGCGCCACCATACAGGTGTGGATTCCAAAGTGGCAGTGTCCACTGTTGCAGTTGCGCCGCCGCAAAGCGATAGGTGGGATAAAGAAAACTCACCAGATCGCCGCCATCGGCTGGTTGATAGACATCACCGCTGAGGGTACGCCAGAAAAAGCCGATGGTGAGCAGAAATAGAATGCCGCCGGCCAGCGAATCACCCCACGCGATCAGGGTTGATTGCCCACGCTGGGCGCGCTGATACAGCCAATATGTCAGCAGTAGCCAGACAATACCACTACTCAACCAAACAAAGGAAATGGATGCAAAAAACACAGGAACAAGTTGCCTCATGGTTTCTTTAAATTTCCAGGTCAGTATACAATTCATAGGAAGGCGATGCAAGATGTTGGCGCAAGGAGAAGAGCGCAAGCGTCAATTATATGCACTTGCAAAAGCGAGGATGAACAAATGGCCGACAACGAAATTCCTGAACGCGAGTTTACCGATCAACAACTGCGTCGGTATACCGGCGAACGGGGTTATCCCATGTATATTGGCTATGCTGGCGTGGTTTACGACGTGACGCACTGCCCCCATTGGCGGCGCGGCATTCACGAGAATCAGCATTGGCCCGGACAAGATCTGACAAGCGAGCTAGGTGACGCGCCCCATAATGCGTCGGTCTTTACCCATCCCTGCGTCAAGCGTGTCGGACGTTTGGTGGAGGGCTAGCTGTGATCACGAGGCTGCATCATGTGCAGATCACCATTCCGCGGGCGACCGAAAGTGCAGCCCGTGCTTTTTGCTGTGGTATACTAGGGTTAGCCGAAATTGCCAAGCCCGCAGCACTGGCGGATCGGGGTGGTTTTTGGATACAAGTCGGGGCTATGCAACTGCACATTGGTACTGAAGATGGTGTGGACCGTACGGCAACCAAAGCGCATGTCGCCTATGCAGTAACCGAGTTAGAACGCTGGCGCACACGCTTGGTAGCGCAGGATGTGCCGATTTTGGAAAGCGTCCCCATTCCGGGATATAGCCGTTTTGAATGTCGCGAT
>Ga0105049_10005193_pt1 | contig 15181 bp, 12 predicted proteins | sample MAT06_FD_78087 | JGI IMG/M metagenome (GOLD analysis project Ga0105049, IMG submission 78087) | Freshwater microbial communities from Lake Fryxell liftoff mats and glacier meltwater in Antarctica - MAT-06 | ecosystem: Environmental > Aquatic > Freshwater > Ice > Liftoff microbial mat | place... | reverse complement strand
ATTCGCCATCTGAGTCTTTCAGAAACCCGTAATAATCATCCGACGAGTAACTTAATACAGGGTGCAACGACTCACGGCTTTCGTAAACGGGCACCGTATTGGCCATCTGAGCCGCATTCATCATACCCGAAATGTTCCGGTAATCAAACGTAGCATCGCCAAACAAAAGTAAATACCTGAGCTTATCGGGAGTTTTCCGGCTAAAGTACCGGGCTACATCGCGGATGGCAGTGGGGTCGGGCTGACCAGATGCAAACTCATTATACACTTGCCGCGTTGTGACCACCAAAACCGTCAGGCCATCATGGCTACGTCTAAAAGCAGCCAGTCGCTCGGCTTCGGCCCGGAAAGCTGACGGTACAATGATGAGTAAATTAGGCGTGGCTTCCACCCGGACATTCTGATTTGCCAGAGCCTCAAGCGACACCGGCTGGCGGAACTGTGCATCGGTAAAAATAGCATAAGTTCCCTTGCTGCTATTTGCCCAGATAGCCTCGCTAGCCGACAGGGTTATTGATTGACTGATGGGTTGAGTTGGCGTTGTCACATCCCAGACCTTCAAACCAGTTGTTACCTGCCTAAGTGTGTAGCGGCCGGGCGTGAGCCAGGCTAACGTCGGTTCTGCATAAGGCCGGAGTTCGCGTTGAGTCTGAATCCCTAAAAAATTCAGGTATCCGGCTGCTGCCGTTTGACCCGCTTTGTCGTAGGTCAGCGTCAGGCGGAGGTTAGTTTCGGCTGCGTTGGGTGTAGCCGTAAAAACGCGCCTGTTTTCTAACCCCTTTCGGTCATAACGATAACCTGATAAGGCATTAATGGGTTGATTACCCAATGGTTGACCGTTAAACTTTACCTGAAATTGTGTAGTGGCCAGTGCATCAGCAACCACCGAGGAGGTAATAACAACAGGTACATTAGCTATTAAACCTGGGGTATCAAACGAAAACGTCTGCTCTACCGTCACGCCGAAAAACTCCCCCAGCCAATCTCGTCCCGACTGAACGCGATTTGTCTGCTCAGTTTCCCGATACGTATAATGCATAAATGAAGACACCGCCGACACACTACTACCACCTGAATTTGCCACCCGGCTGACCATGCGTCGGCCGGGTTCGGCGCCGATGGTCAGAAAGTAAAAGGTAGTATCAGAATACGGGTTGATTGTGTGTCCAAGTCGCCCTGTTACAGAATCCTGGCGAATCACATTTGGACTTTCTCCCCAAAATAGCAACGCATCAGTCTTATCGAAGCGACCATCGGCTTCACCTTCCACCAACATGGCGTTCTCTATTAAATCCGTTGGGCGAATAGTAGCATTCGGTTGGGGTAAGGGAGTTCCCCCGTTGCCATAAAGTCGAAACCGGCGAGGGTCAGCATTAGCAAAAATAGGGTTCAACCGAATCAAGGCATCATAATCTACTCTGTGAGGGCCACTTTGAGTCACGCCAATCTTAACCCAAGTGCCAGAACGGAGAATAAATTGAGCTTGTGATGGATGGGAGATGAGTACGCAGAAAACACTAAATACTATATAAAATAATACCCTAAGGCTCCGAAAGACTTTGTACTGTCGGCTCTCAACCTCCCGGCAGCAGCCGACCGTCCCGGTTCTTCTTCTTGCGGAAGAGGGGGGTGTCTTACCAAAATTAACTTGTGAATTAGGATGAGTTTTCATTAAGTACTTGCCTATCTCGTCTCCCCTCTCCTTGCTAAGGAGAGGGTTCGGGGGTGAGGTTGACCAATGCGTGTGCCAGAATCGTGTATGACTTACCCGACTCGGCCTCTTTACAAACGATACGTGTGCGCCGAAACGTACCTCGAACAAAGGTCTTTTTCGCAAACAGAAACGCCTGCCCCACCGGTACATCATGTAAAAGTACTTGCCCAATTGGTTTCTGGTCGGCTTGCCGCAACGCGTTCATCAATGCTGGGTGTGCAAAGGAAGTTGCGGCTGGTTGCCGCAAGTAATCGCGGAGAGGATCCAGAATGGCAAGTGGATAAACGGCTTCGGTCAGAACAGACTGCATTAATTGCTGGAAAGCCAACTGCCATTGTGGACCGTGGGGTTTAGGCCTTGTCCGTCGCTTTGCCGCTTGCGTTTGTCGATGCACTACAGCATGAGCCACCTCGTGTACATACGTAAGCAAAAAAGCGTATGGATTCAGATCGGCGTTGACGGTAATGTACAACTGGCCACTGGGTAGCACTTTGAAATCACCTAAGCGAGTACGCCGTGGTTTACTAACACGAAACTGAAATTGATATTGTTGCCGCAATTGCCGCCCGTACGCAGCGGCTGAGGCCGGAAGAAACTCATCAAAAACGTCCATAAAAAAAGAAGCCTTATCAAAGATAAAGCTTCTTGTAGTGCATTCGATGGATAATCGAAATTACTTAGCGCTATCAGTTGCCATTGTAGCAGCTGAGTCAGTTGCCATTGTAGCAGCCGAATCCATTGACATGGCAGCTGAATCAACTGACATTGTTGCTGTTGAGTCTACAGCAGCTTCTTCAGTCTTAGGCTTGCTTTGGCAAGCAGCAAACGTAATCATTGTTCCAACGAACAGTAAAGCGAAGACTTTTTTCATTGTCTAAATAGTGGTTTTTTAGGTTTCCAGTACAAAGATTACGATTAACTTGAAAAATACAAGAATGTGCCTTGATTATTTTAAATCAAGGCGCCTAGTATTGGAAAAATCATGTTTCTTGATAGAGCAAATCGGAATTATTTACATGCCCTGATCTGATCACCGACCGCGCAACCGATCATACATTCCGGTGCTTCGGAAAGTGAGCAATTTGTGGCCAAAATAATTAGCCAGAAAACTGAACCCCATACCAACTACATGGGATCCCTTCTCACGCCAAAATTCCTCAACGGTCGGAAAAAGCGGATTGGCGATCCAGCGAAGTGTACCTACCGAAACAAAATATTGAACCGCCCAGGCGACCAGTGCAATCACCACAAATTTGATGGCTTCCCGGCTGGTATTCCCCGTTTCTTTGGCAGAAAACGCAAATACTTTAGTAGGAACAAAGCTGACCACTGTAGCCGTCAGATACCCCAGCAATACGCTGGTAGCGAAGCTATAGTCGAGAGTTTCCCGATAAAAAATCTGGCTAAAAAAATTGACTGATGCGCCAAGCAAAGCCGTCAGAAAGAACGTGAAGAAGTCTCTGTATTGCCCAATTTTATCTTTCTGTAGTATCCCCACGTCCACTGTGTCAGGCCAATTAATGATTGAAGTCGTTTTTTAACCCACAAAAGTAGGCATAAGTCGGGAGGGCCAATTTTAAGATTCTCCTTTACTGATTAAACGGTTTGGTTTTCACACCAGCCCCTGTACTAAGCCTGGCATTATGCCCAGCACAATAGTCAGGATAGTCGCGGCAATCAGCATGTACTTGTAAAAGGGTGCTACCCGAATAGCCGAGGTCTGTCCGTCGCGAAGATACATAGCAATGATGACCCTAAAGTAGTAATAAATTCCGACAGCCGACATCAATACCGCTACAACCAGTAACCAAATAATGCCCCGGTCGGCAGCCGTAGTGAATACCATAAACTTGCCCCAGAATCCTGCCGTGAGCGGAATTCCCGCCAGTGACAACATCGACACAGCCATTGTGAAACCCAATACCGGATTTTGCCGCGCCAACCCATTGAAGGCGTCGTAGGTTTCATCGGTGGCCTTGCCCTCTTCCGTTTGATGACGGTTCACAAGTAACAATACCCCAAAAGCAGCAATTGTTGCTATTGAATAGGCCAGCGAATAAAACACTAGGGCCTGCTTGGTTTGCTGACCAATGGCCGTGAGTGCTATGAGCAGATATCCCGCGTGCGAAATACTCGAATAGGCCATCATCCGCTTAAAGCTATGTTGATAAACCGCTGTGAGATTGCTGACCAGCAGTGTCAAGACAGTAATTCCAGTCAAAATTATGCCCCAAAAACCATAAATACTGACAAACGATACCGACAGTAGGCGGAAAAGTGCCGCGAAACCCGCCGTTTTTACCACCGTCGACATAAACGCGGTAAATAGCGTGGGGGCTCCTTCGTAAACATCTGGTGTCCAGAAATGAAAGGGAGCCGCCGATACTTTAAAGAGCATCCCGATCAGCACCATCAGCATGCCCATGAATAACAGTAAGGGCGAGCCTAGGGCGGCTCCATTAGCGGCATACGCTCTAATATCGGAGATGACAAATGAACCAGTAGCGCCATAAAGCAGCGCCATGCCGAAAAGCATAATACCGGTGGCGAATGCCCCCATCAGGAAGTACTTTAAAGCGGCTTCATTGGAGCGAAGGTTACGTTTGTCGCTCCCTGTCAGTACGTACATGGCAACCGATAAGATTTCCAGGCCAATGAACAGCATGATCAGGTTTTCGAAGCCAATCATCATGATGGCCCCCACGAGCGAAAAAAGCATGATTGCATAGTATTCAGCTGGCTGAGCTGATTCATCTTCAATAAAGCTGCTCGATAAAGTCACAACCATAAACGCTGACACCAGCACAATAACCGTGAAGGCAATAGACAGATTGTTCGACAGTAGCATCTCGTTGAAGTAGAGGTACGTTTTACCCCAGTCGACAAATGACGAGCCTAGTGCTATTGCGATGAACAACAACGTAGCCGGGAGCAAAATGGCTTTCGATTTGGCAAACCCCAGGAATAACAGGGCGATTCCAAAAACCGATAGTAGAATAATAGGTAGCATGTTGTCTATTTAATATACTGCAACAGGTTCATAACGGCGGGTTCGGTGAGTTTGAGGAACGAGGCCGGATACAGGCCCATCCAGAACACAAAGAAAACCAGTGGAATCAGTACCCATACTTCGGAGCCAGTCAGATCGGCGAACGATTGCGTGTTGGCGGTTGGCGTACCAAACATTGTTTTCTGGAACATACGGAGCATGTAAACCGCGCCTAGAATGATGGTTAATCCAGCCAATGCGCCTAGATAGTTGTTATAATCAAAAATGCCTTTCAGCAATAGAAACTCCCCTACGAAGCCGTTAGTGAGCGGCAAGGCTACACTACCCAGCATCAAAATCATGAATAACACGGTGAGTTTAGGCGTAGTACGGGTGATGCCTCCCAACTGGTCGAGCTGGCGGGTTTTGGCCCGATCGAAAATCAGTTCGGCTACAAAAAACAGCCCGACAACGTTGATACCGTGAGCCAGCATCTGAATCAAAGCTCCCTGCAAGCCGTAGGCAGTTTGCGAAAATACGCCAGCAGCCATCAAGCCAACGTGCGCAAACGACGAATATGCAATTAGTCGCTTCATATCACGCTGCCGAATGGCAATAATCGACCCGTATACAATACCAATCACCGAGAGGACAGTAGCCATCAGTCCCCACGAATCAACACCAGCCGGAACAATAGGCAGAATAAACCGGATAACACCGTAAACACCCATTTTGAGCATAATCCCTGCAAGAAGCATTGTAGCGGGTGTCGGCGACTCGACGTACGTATCTGGTTGCCAGGTGTGAAATGGGAACACGGGCATTTTGATAGCGAAGGCAATAAAGAATGCCCAGAAAACCCAACCCTGAGCCGATGGCGTGAGGTTAAGGTTATAAAAATCGACAATTGCCGATGAATGTGGCACAGGTGTCTGATAATAAAGATACACCAGGGCAACCAGCATAAACAAGCTACCGAAAATGGTATAAATGAAGAACTTGAATGTAACAGGAATGCGATTTGCACCACCCCAGATGGCTGCCAGAAAGTAAACTGGAATCAGCGCAGCTTCAAAAAAGAGGTAGAATAAAAAGGCATCGCGAGCGGTGAAAACCCCCATTAAAGCAGCCTGCATAAACAGGATCAGGGCATAGAATGTAGCCGGACGGTCATAATTCTGTCTAAACGCCGACAGAATTATGAGTGGCACGAGCAAGCCCGTGAGTAACACCAGTAAGATACTAATACCGTCGATGCCGCCACTAAACCGGATACCAAGAGAGCTAATCCAGGGATAATCGAAACCGAACTGGGATTGAGAATCAGGCGTGAACCGCCCGAACACGTATCCCGCCAGCACCAGTTCGAGCAGAGCTGCTCCCAGAGCAACGCGCTTAGCGATAGCCCCGCGGAGGAGTAACGTGACCGTGGCTGCTATGGCCGGAAATAAAACAAGAGCAAGCGTGAGCATAGGTAGGTCGTTACGTTCAGATATGGAGGTAGGCCAGAATGGACGTCCAGTTAACAAAAAACCGAAGTGCAATAATCAGAGCAATGCTTAGCACCATCGCAAAAAGATAGGAGCCGATGGAGCCGTTCTGCACCAGGCGCAGCTGCCCACCAACGGTTCTGACTAGCCAGACCACAGCACCAACAACTCCGTCGATTACAAACTCACCAAAGCTGTAGAAAGCATCCCCAAGTGCACGAACAGGCCGGATGATGATGCGCTCGTATAATTCGTCGATGTAGAATTTGTTATAAATGACTTGCGCAGGAACTGAGCGTGGCACCGAATCGGAAGCCGGTACAGTGGCATTGCGCACATACATCATATAGGCAACAACAGCCGAAAGCAAGGCAACACCTGCTGAGATTGCCATCAGCATCAGTTCTTCGCTACTGCCCATAGTTGGCCCTTCAAACGCCGAGGGGTTCACTTGTTGTGAGCCTTCATAGAGCGGTGCCATGAACTCGGCCAACATTGAGTGGCCACCCAGCACGTGAGGCACGTTTAGGAAACCGCCTATTACCGACAAAACAGCCAGCACCATGAGCGGAATAGTCATTGTCAATGGAGATTCGTGCAAGTGGTGTTTCTGTTCCGATGTTCCGCGGAACTCCCCGAAGAAGGTCAGAAAGAGCAGCCGGAACATGTAGAATGACGTCATGGCTGAACCTAACACACCCAATACCCAGAGTACTTTGTTATGTTCCCAAACGTGGGCCAGAATTTCGTCTTTCGAGAAGAAGCCCGCAAATGGTGGTATGCCCGAAATGGCGATAGTACCAATCAAAAACGTCCAGAACGTGATGGGCAGGTATTTCCGCAGGCCGCCCATATTTCGGATATCCTGCTCGTTGCTCATAGCGTGAATCACGCTACCAGCACCAAGGAATAACAGCGCTTTAAAAAAGGCGTGAGTCAGTACATGAAACATACCACCTGTGTAAGCAGCAACGCTCAGGCCAAGGAACATATAACCTAACTGACTAACGGTAGAGTAGGCCAGCACTTTCTTGATGTCATTCTGCATCAGGCCGATGGTTGCCCCCAACAGGGCGGTGGCAATAGCGATACCACCCATAATTTCCAGTGCCATTGGAGCCAGAGTATACAGCACATTGGAGCGGACAACCATGTAGATTCCTGCCGTTACCATGGTGGCTGCGTGAATCAGAGCCGAAACCGGCGTTGGGCCAGCCATAGCATCGGGCAACCAGGTATAGAGCGGAATTTGCGCCGACTTACCCATTGCACCCACAAATAACAGTAGGGCAATAGCCAGTACGGTTTTGTCGCCGACAGCCAAACCCGTTGCCGACGCAAATACATCGCTATATTCGACGGAGCCGAAGGTGGTAATAATCAGGAAAATGCCTAACAGAAATCCCAAATCACCGATTCGATTCATCACAAAGGCTTTGCGGGCAGCATTGTTGTAACTCGTGTTGGTATTCCAGAAGCCAATGAGCAGGTACGAACAAAGCCCGACACCTTCCCAGCCAATGAACATGATGACGAAGTTAGACCCCATCACCAGCAGTAGCATAAAGAACAAAAACAGGTTCAGAAAAGCCATAAACTTGCCGTAACCTTTGTCGTGTTTCATGTAGCCAATGCTGTAAAGGTGAATCAGCGAGCCAACGCCCGTAACCACAAACAGCATAATGAGCGACAGTTGGTCGATCTGGAACGAGAAGTTGATTTGTAGATCAGCTACGCTTATCCAGTCGAATAAGGTAGTTTTGAACGGCTGATTACCACCCGCCCGGAAGCTTCCAAACAATGAAAGTACGGCCAGAAACGATAGAACCGGCCCTGCAACAGCTAATGGTGCTACCAAAGACGCGGGTACCTTACGGAACCCAAGGCCATTGATAATAAAACCAAGAAGGGGCAACAAGGGAATGAGAACACAGAGTAGGTCAGGATTCATACGGTCGAAAATCTGTAGAGACGCAAAATTTTGCCGGTCCGCCGGTGCGGTCTCTGCTTGTTACCATTTCAGTTTATTGAGTGCACCAATGTCGATAGAACGCGTGTTACGGTAGATCATCACAATAATTGCCAGCCCAACCGAAACCTCGGCAGCAGCAACAGCCATGATGAAAAAGACGAATACCTGCCCCGTGGAGTCAGATTTGTACGACGAAAAAGCGACGAGAAGCATGTTAACGGCGTTGAGCATAAGCTCAATCGACATGAAGATGATGATGGCATTCCGCCGGGTCAACACTCCGATAATGCCAATCACAAATAACGCGGTACTGAAGATCAGGTAGTAATTGAGCGGTATCTGTTGAATAACCTCCGGAATGGATACTTGCTGAGTGGGTTGCATAGTGGGCCGGTAATGTAAAGTGGCGCAAAGGTAATAATAAAAGTGTTCCGAAAATGTCAGGACTATATGCCTTAACTAAGGTTGAAATCTATCTGAGCGGCTAAAATCACACTATCGTTTATTATTCAAATATTAAATTGATGAAAGGTAGATTTCATAGAATAATGGAGCTTTAAGACGCTATATTTAGCGTACCAAAGCCACTTACCTATGCGTCTATATCTACAATCCATTCTGATTACAGCGGCACTGCGAATGAGAATCAAACCGTCAATAGCATGAGTTATGATGCCAATGGCAACCTGCTGAATTTGGTCCGGGCGGACGTAGACAATCTGACTTATTCCTACTCCGCACTAAGCAACAAACTGACTTCGCATTACCCAAAAAGCGGGTGATTTGGAAACCCGCGATTATATCGGGCCTTTCCAGTATCTCAACAATGCGCTCTTTGAGATTGGCAACGAAGAAGGGAGATATTCGCCAGCGAGTGGCTATGAATATTTTCACAAAGATCATTTGGGCAATGTGCGGGTGGTGTTTGGGTCAAGCGGCATCAGCCAATACACGGATTATGATCCGTGGGGATTATCTTTGTGGGGTGGACTAAGTGGCGGCAACCGTACGAATCGCGACAAGTACAATGGCAAAGAGGCCATCAACGTATTGGATTACGGCGCACGGTTCTATGATGCAGCTATTGGGCGTTGGGGGGTAGTTGATTCATTGGCAGAAATCAGTCGACGCATCAGTCCCTATGTGTATGGTAATAATAATCCTATGCGGTTTATTGACCCAGACGGGTGCATTAGAAGTTGTCGAACGACACTTGCTTAATTTAAGCAGCCATAACATAGTGGACTGGCCTTGGCTCGATGTGGTCACGCACCCCCTCCCCTGTACTTCAACCGGAGCACCGGACCGTATGAATGAGTATCCAGTGTTCGCTACCGTCTCGCGTAAATACCCTCACTAATTTGTCGACATGCCGGGGCTTAAACGTGTCCTGTTCAGGAGGGAAGACCGGGTCGGCGTTCCGGCTGCTCTAATTCCTTGTCGAGAAACTCGAAACCGCGTCCAAAATCCAGAGTTTGAGCGGCATCGGGAATGAAAAAGGTCAGAAAGTAGGGGGGAAATGTCCTCCAGAATACCTTCGGTTCGGCGTTCCGACCAGAGAATATCGTTACGGTTCATGGAGACAAGGTACGAAAAAGCCCCGGCAATACTGGAAGATGTTGTACGGCGGATAGCGGGCGTACAACCTCCACTTATTGGGGCAACCGAGTGTCGAGATGAAAAGAAATTATCATGGTTTGTTAATAGCGGATTTAATCAATGTTGCAAGTTCGTCAAAACGATTGTCAATCTGCTCGAAGCGATTATCGATCTGCTCAAAACGGGCATTGACCTGCTCAAATCCCTGCAGCGTGTCTCGCCGGAGGCTTTGCTGACCCTCCTCCAGACTTTGCACTTTTTGCAAAAGGAATTGAATGTTGTCGCTATGGGTGGTTGCGACCAAGGTAAAAGTAACTGTTAACTGTTTTACCTGCGCTGATACGCGCTCTGCCTTGGCGGAAGTTTCGTCCTGTTTAGCCAGCATTTCAGCAAACGGGGGTTTAATCTGATCAAGTCGTTTTTCGGGTGTCTTTGGTGGTTCTGTGATGATACACAGATATAGTGTTTAGTATAATCGGCTGCCGAGTCGGCAGGGGATTATATCGAGTACGTGGACTTGTTGCGGAAAAATAGTAAGACAATTTGGCAAGCCAATGTAGAAAAATGGCTTGTGAAAGTCCGTGTAGTCAAACATAGAATTGGCTATCTTTACCAAAACGAACGATCTACGCCCATACCTCGCCCGATGATATTCGAATATTCCGGGGGATCAGGTTATTTCGGCAGATCCCGCTCTGCCCGATTTTCAGTTTGTGGTGGCCGATCTGTTTCGGGAGTAGGGCAACAGGCCTGATAGCAAATCTATCTGCTGTTGGCACATTTTGGCGTAATTTTGGGTTTCGGTTTATATCAATCGTGCGCTCATCTACTTACTATGCCACTGAATATCCAGTATCAAGAGTTTTTTGAGGATCGCCACAATGGCCGGTCCGATGAGGAATTTAAAGAAATGCTCGATGCGGTGGGCGTTTCGTCCATCGACGAACTCATCGATCAGACCGTTCCCGCTAGCATTCGCCTAGCTAATCCGCTTAATCTGCCAGCCCCTCAGTCAGAAGTCCAGTTCCTGGCTACATTCAGGAAATTGGCCGGCCAGAACAAGGTATTCACCTCCTACATTGGGCAAGGGTATTACGATACCATCACGCCCAACGTTATTCTGCGGAATATTCTGGAAAATCCGGCCTGGTACACGGCCTACACGCCTTATCAGGCTGAAATTGCTCAGGGTCGGCTCGAAGCTCTGCTGAACTTTCAAACGGTGGTGTCTGATCTGACAGGTATGGATTTGGCCAATGCTTCGCTTCTCGATGAGGCTACGGCAGCCGCAGAGGCCATGAGCCTGCTTCATGCCACGCGCCCGGCCAGCAAGAAAAACGCCGATACCTTTTTTGTCTCAGTCCACTGTCATCCACAAACCATCGACCTGATTCGTACGCGGGCTACCCCCGTAGGCATTCAGGTGCTGGTGGGTGACCACCGTACAGTGGACCTTACCAATCAGGCTTTATTTGGCATGCTCCTACAATATCCGGCTACTGATGGGGAGGTATTCGACTACACGGATCTGATTGCTTCGGCGCATGAACTGGGCATTACGGTGGCTGTTGCCAGCGATTTAATGGCGCTGACAATGCTTACGTCACCCGGCGAAATGGGTGCCGACGTAGTGGTTGGTTCAGCACAGCGGTTTGGGGTGCCAATGGGCTTTGGTGGGCCACACGCGGCTTTCTTTGCCACCCGCGATTCCCTGAAACGACATATTCCGGGGCGGATCATTGGTGTGTCGGTGGATACACAGGGTAAACCGGCTCTTCGGATGGCGCTGCAAACTCGTGAGCAACACATTCGGCGCGAGAAAGCGACGTCTAATATTTGTACTGCCCAAGTTCTGTTGGCCGTAATGGCCAGTAGTTATGCTGTGTATCACGGGCCTGCGCGGTTACGCCAGATAGCCGAACGCACGCACGGCCTGACAAAACTGGTGGCGACTGCTCTAGCCTGGGGTGGTTACGTGGTGGTTACCGAAAATTATTTCGATACCATCACGGTGAATGTGAATGATGTTGATTCGCTAAAAAAATCAGCTCGGGCAGCCCAGGTAAACCTTCGTTACCAGGCCGACGACCAGCAGGTAAGCATTTCATTCGATGAAGCCAAGACATACGAAGACGCGGTTGCTCTGCTGAATGTATTTGGCGTAAATGTTGATCTGGACGTTGTCGCCAACGAACTGGAGATCACGTGGCCGGAGCGGTTGGTACGGACATCAGCGTACCTAACTCACCCGGTTTTCAATACGCACCATACCGAACACGAGATGTTGCGGTATCTGAAATCACTGGAAGAAAAAGACCTGTCGTTGGTTCATTCGATGATTTCGCTGGGGAGTTGCACCATGAAACTCAACGCCACCGCCGAGATGATTCCGGTAACCTGGCCTGAATTTGGCAAACTGCATCCGTTTGCGCCGAAAGACCAAACGGCGGGTTACCAACAACTGTTCGCTAACCTGAACGACTGGCTCTGTGAAATCACGGGTTTTGCCGCTATGTCGCTTCAGCCCAATTCAGGGGCTCAGGGTGAGTATGCTGGCCTGATGGTAATTCGCGATTATCACCTGAGCCGGGGCGACGACCACCGTAATGTTGCCCTGATTCCGCAATCGGCGCACGGTACCAATCCGGCAAGTGCCGTGATGGCCGGGATGAAAGTGGTAATTGTGAAATGCGACGAACGCGGCAACATCGACGTGGCTGACCTCCGGGCCAAAGCCGAACAGCACAGTCAGGATCTGTCGTCGCTGATGGTAACGTACCCATCAACGCACGGCGTTTTTGAAGAAAGTATCATCGAGATCTGCGCCATTATCCATGAGCATGGTGGTCAGGTGTATATGGACGGAGCAAACATGAATGCCCAGGTTGGCCTGACTTCTCCCGCCAATATTGGAGCCGATGTATGCCACCTGAATCTCCATAAAACATTTTGTATTCCTCACGGTGGAGGAGGTCCGGGTATGGGGCCAATTGGTGTAGCGGCTCAACTGGTGCCGTTTTTGCCGGGACACGTTTCTTCAGTGAACAGTCAACAGCGTGCAGTGAGCAGTAAGCAGTCGCTAATGGCCAATAGTGATACTGTGGCTACAGCTTACAGCCTACAGCCCACTGGTGCCGTTTCGGCGGCTCCGTATGGCTCGGCGAGTATTTTGACGATCTCGTACGCCTACATCGCCATGATGGGCGGTGAAGGGTTAACCCGCGCTACCGAACGCGCTATTTTGAACGCCAACTACATTAAATCGCGACTTGAAGGCCATTACGACGTGCTGTATACCAATACAAATGGCCGGGCTGCTCACGAAATGATTATCGATTGTCGCCCGTTCAAAGCAGCAGTAGGGGTGGAGGTTGAAGACATTGCCAAACGGCTAATGGATTATTGTTTCCACGCGCCAACGGTGTCGTTCCCGGTTGCAGGTACCATGATGATTGAGCCAACAGAGTCAGAGTCTAAACCGGAACTCGACCGTTTCTGCGAGGCAATGATTGCAGTTCGTAATGAAATCCGGGAAATTGAAAGCGGACAGGCCGACCGCGCTAACAACGTTCTGAAACACGCTCCACACACGGTTACCGTAGTGATGGCCGACGATTGGAACCGGCCTTACAGCCGGGAAAAAGCCGCTTTCCCGTTGCCTTATGTAAAAGCCCGCAAGTTCTGGCCAAGTGTGAGTCGTATCGACAGTGCTTATGGCGACCGGAATTTGGTTTGTTCGTGTGTACCTACGGATGCGTATGCAGAGGAAGTGGCAGACGTTACGTCTACTACTGCTTCCGTACACGCAGACGCAGTACCAACAGCGTAATCGGACACTACAGGGTGGCAATTTGGGGCATAGTAAGCCAAATTGCCACCCTACAATCCTGCCCGGCTCGTGAAGCGATCAGTCACTTCGTTCGGATGAATCTGCAATACGTTGGCCAAAACCAATAGTACGAGCGTTCGGGAAGCGATTTTGCGAGGCACGTTAGCAATGTTTGCAAACAGATCGACCGTAATCGTCTGGTGTTGATTTAGATGCTGTAATAACACGCGCTCTTTGTCTCCGTAGGTGAAACAAACGCTGCGGGCAGCCCGCTCGCCCTTCAGGATTTCGCGAACCTCTTTACTCGCCTGCACCGATTTGTCGGCCACACGGACGTAGGCCTTTTTCTCGTCCGGCTTTTCGGGGTTCAATACCACATAATGAGGGCGGTTATGGCTGGGCGGAATTCGGAAAGCCAACACCTCGCGCTCATCATAGAGCGGTATGCGTTCGACCGTGTAAGAAATAGCGGGAAAGCAAAATCGCTGAATGGCTCGTTCCAGGAGGTAGAGGTCCTCATCGGCATATTTAAGGCCGGGGACGGTGAGGTCGTCGCTGACCCCGATGAAGAGGAAGCCGCCATCTGTATTGGCGAACGCAACAACTTCGCGGATGATTTTGTCGGGGTGGTTAACTTTTAATTTGAACTCGATCTGCTGACCTTCTCCCCGACGAACCAGCTCTTTGAGTGCCCGGTAGTCCATATTAGTGGCATACTGATTGTGAAGAGCACTTACTGGATTAAATATACTACTGTTTTCGGTAATTGCAAGTATTGCCATCCCTATAACGCAATTATCTTATGATGAAGTTGAGCGAAAGGACTTTTTGTTCAACTTTTCGGACAAACAAACCGTTAACCTCACAGAGCCAGTCGGCTCATTAAACAGATTTACCCAACTTAATAACACGAAGATGCTACTAAACGTTGCCCTAGTCGTCGGTACGTTTCTATTCATGGAAGGAGTTGCCTGGTTTACGCATAAATACGTGATGCACGGTTTTTTGTGGAGCTGGCATAACGATCATCATAATCATCACAACGGTTTTTTTGAGCGGAACGACCTCTTTGCAGTTGTGTTCAGTGCGGTTGCGATCTCGCTGATTGTGGCGGGCATTGAAGTGGAGCCGTTGAGTTTTCTGACCTGGGTTGGTGTAGGCGTATCGCTTTATGGCCTTTTTTACTTTGTCTTCCACGATGTAATCGTGCATCAGCGAGTAAAGTTAAAGCACCGGTTCAAAGACAAGTATATGCAGCGCATAATCCGGGCGCACTACATTCACCACAAAGTACATACGAAGGAAGGCGCCGAAGCTTTTGGTTTTTTATATGCCCCCAAAAAATTTGACCGCACGGTTCGGTCGGGCCAGACAGTAATCAAAGCTTAGTTTGTAAATCCTGATTTTTGCTTATGAACCGCACAGCCAACCTGCGCCAATTGCAAACGGAATTATTCGATGTCTGTATCATTGGCGGAGGGGCCAGTGGAGCGGGCTGCGTACTCGATGCCGCCAGCCGGGGGCTTAAAACGGCCCTGATTGAACAGGATGATTTTAGTTCGGCCACATCAAGTACCTCAACCAAACT
>Ga0105049_10005190_pt1 | contig 15182 bp, 12 predicted proteins | sample MAT06_FD_78087 | JGI IMG/M metagenome (GOLD analysis project Ga0105049, IMG submission 78087) | Freshwater microbial communities from Lake Fryxell liftoff mats and glacier meltwater in Antarctica - MAT-06 | ecosystem: Environmental > Aquatic > Freshwater > Ice > Liftoff microbial mat | place... | reverse complement strand
GGCCTTGCAGAAGGAAGGGGTGTCACGGCCATCAACCGCCGAGGGGCTTCGGCGGGTGGGCTTTACCGACGAGAGTCTGCACTTCGAGATCCCGACGGGGCCCGGCGGAGTCATCTGCGAGGGCGACCGCTCGCAGCTGTACCTCACGACCGATCGCGATCTCGAGGTGCGGGTCTTTGATCTGTACGGCGATGGTGAAGGGCTCGTGATCTTCCCGAACGAGTGGAACCTCTCGGGGCGAGTAAAGGGGCGGACGCGGGTGCCGCTTGGGGGGCCAGATGGATTCGATGTGGTGCTGACCCCGGGCGCGGAGCACGAACGTTATCTCGTTATTGCGGCCGACAGTGTCGAGGCCCTTGGAGCCTGGGGGCGGATGCGCGGCACATGCCGATTGTCGGCCAATGCGGCACGGCTCCTTCGTGACGGAGACCGGGCGGACTTCCCCAAGGGCGTGCGGCTTGGGGAAACCGGGTTCCGCGTGGTGCGTTCGGGATGCTCCCATCCTCCGCCTTCGGCGGCTCAGAAGCAGAAGCTCCTGAAAGCCCTGGCGACGATCCCGGAGTGTTTGTAGGAAGTCGCACCGGGACGGCCTGGTGAAGTCGATCGCCATTTCTTGAGCGGCGGTCTAGCGACCTGGACCGCGGCGAAGTAGTAGCGATGGGTGCCGCATGTGACCTCGCCCGCATAGTAGCCCTGCGCGTCGCGCGTCAGCGGTTGCGTGACGGTGCACACCTTGCCGACGATCTCGGCGGCGCGCCCGGCGAAGAGGTCATTGCTGCCGATCGCCAGGATCGTGACGTCGTCGCTCGCGATCCTCGGCAGTGTCGCCGGGACCGCGGGCGCCTGGCCGACCATGATGGGGGGACTGGCGACGTCCGTGTCGCGCGCCAGCCGCTTGCCCTCGAGCGTCACGGCGCCGCAGTCACGCTGCCATCGAAGCTGCCATCGGCGTTGCGCACGAGCTTGGTCGCCGCGACGCAACGCACGCCGACGAGGCGCAACAAGATATCGTCCGGGTCGGTCGGCCTGGCCAGCGTGACCGGGGTGCCAACGGCCAGGGGCTTTATCTGGGGGGCCGGCTGGGCGAACGCGCTGCCGGAGAGCGTTGTCAGGAGGAGGGCGGTCAGCGGCAGGATCGGGTGCATGGAAGTTGCTCGCGGTGGCAGGGGCGGTGCGTGCCGGCAACGGCAGCCGAAGGCGCTGCGGCTGGCTCGTCAGCGCTTGCCGTTGGCGGTGTCGAGGATTTGTCCCAGGCGCGCCGTGAGGATCCCGAGCCGATTGCCGAGCGACTCGAGCAGCGCCAACGTGAGCTTGCCGCCGAGCGTCGGGTTCAGCCTCAGGATCTCGCCAAAGCGTGGCCTCGCGAGCGTGTAGACGATCGATGGCTCGAGCACCGTGACCGTCTCTTGCGAGGGGCCGTCGGTCGCCAACGCCAATGCCCCGAAGTGGCCGCCCGCCTCGATTTCGCGCGTTTCACCAGCGCCCAGATCGGTCTTGAGGCGGCCGCTCGCGAGCACGCCGCAGCCGAGTGAATCTGCGCCCTTGCGCACGAGCGTCTCGCCTGGGCGCGCGTCGATGAACTCGATGTACGGCTGGATCTGGTGCCACTCCGTTTCGGTGAGGTTCTTGAACAGGAAGCAGGTTCGGGCTTGAGCCTCGAGCGAAGGCCCAGAGGGCTGCCCGCGAGCCTCGAGCGAAGGCCCAGAGGGCTGCCCGCGAGCCTCGAGCGAAGGCCCAGAGGGCTGCCCGCGAGCCTCGAGCGAAGGCCCAGAGGGCTGCCCAGCGATCGCCGGACGCGGTGTCGCGCCAGTCGGGGTAGGGGCCGGAGCGTCGGCGGTCTTGCCCGGCGGCGCGCCTTCGGTCTCGACCAGGATGAAGGTGGTGTTGTCGGGCGCGCCACGCTCGTCGACCGTGCGCACGAGCAGGTCGGCGCGCGCGTCGGCGTCGCTCTCGGCCCCGAGGCACTTGCCGATCTCCTCATCGGACAGGGCGCGGTTGAGCCCGTTGCTGGTCACGAGCAGGATGTCGCCCGGGTGCAGGCGCAGCTCGAGCAGGTCGACCTCGAGCGCGGGGCTCATGCCGATCGCCTGCGCCAAGGTGTGCTGGAACGGCGAGGTCTTGAACTCGCTGGCGGTGATGTCGCCGCGCCGTAGTTGCAGCGCGGCGATCGTGTGGTCATTGGTGAGGCAGCGGAGCGCGCCCTGGCGGAAGAGGTAGGCGCGCGAGTCACCGACGTGTGCCACGAACGCGTGCTGGCCGACGATCGTCGCGGCACACAGGGTGGTCGCGATGCGCCGCGTCTTGAGCTCGTCGGAGGCCTCCATCACCGCGACGTTGGCCTTCGCGAAGAGCGCCTCGAGGTAGCGGCCGACCGCCAGCCGGCTCGTGGTGTTGGGGTTGTGCGCGACGTCGGCGTTCTTCGCCGCTAGCTGCGCGGCGTTGTCCTTGAGCACGGTCAGCGCCACGCGCGCCGGCTCGGGCCCGCCTGTGCCGTCTCCGACCGCCCAGAGCGGGGTCTTCGTGAGGCAGAGCACGCCGTCCTCGTTCGTCTTGCGGGCCCGCCCGACTTCCGATCGATAGACAGCGGACTTGATACGAACAGAGGGCGGGGGAATTGGAGGCGCGACCGAGACCATGGCGCAAGCGTAGGCCGGCGGCTGCTGTGTGACAAGCCGTGCCCGATCACGTTCGCCGAACGGCCACCAGGCGATGCGGGCGACCCTCGGGGAAACCCTGGATTTGCGGCAGGTCCTCGCCAAGCGGCGGGCTCGCGATGTCGCGGGTCGGCACCCCGGCCATGCGCGCGGCCTCGTGCACTGCGTCGACCAGCGGGTAGGGCTTGCCGCCGAGCGTATTGCAGCACGCGAGCAAGAGACCACCGGGGGCGAGGCGCGTGAAGGCGAGGCGCAGGACCTCGGGGTAGTCGCGCCGCAAGACCCAGCCGTCACCGCCCTGGGCGGCCGTCGGCGGGTCGACGATGATGATGTCGAAGAGGTCGCTATTGGCGGCGAGGTAGGCGCGGCAGTCGGCCTTCACGGTCGCGTGCCGCGCGCCAAGCCCATTGAACGCCGCGGCTTCCTCGGCCCGCTTCAAGGCCGGTCCGGCGAGGTCGACGTCGAGCGCGTGGGCGGCGCCGCTCGTGAGGAGGTGCAGCGAGAAGGCGCCGGTGTACGCGAACAGATTCAACACGCGCGCGCCCGAGGCCTGCGGGGCGAGCCACTTACGCGTCGCGCGCTGGTCCACATAGAGGCCGGTCGCGAGCCCTGCGAAGGGTCGCAGTGGGTAGGTGATGCCGAGCTCCCTGGCTGTAATGACCGCTTCGGCATCGACCGGAGCATTCGCGGGCGCGCCAGGCAAAACGAAGCGACGGGTTCGCACGCCTTCCTTCCGGAGGTCGTCCTTGTGATCGCGCACCAGGATCTCGAGGCCTTCGATGTGCGCCGCCTTCTTCGCGAGCGCGCGGCACACGGCGTCGCTGTGGGGGGCCATGCACTCGGCCAGCAGCAAGACGACGAAGACCCGCCCGTAGCGCTCGATGCGCAGCGCCGGCAGGAAGTCGGCCTCGCCGTGGACGAGCCGATAGCAGTCGGTTGCCGGATCGGCGTGCAGCGCGGCGCGCCGGTCCCACGCGCGGTCGAGTGCCTCGGCCGGCAGGAACGCCAGGTCCGGCTTGCGATGGTAGACCCGCGCACACACCTCGTCCTTCGGGTCCGCCAGCGCCGACGCCAGGCGCGTGCCCGCATCGTCGACAAGGGTCACCGCCTGGCCCGGGCGCAGCGCCTCGAGACCTCGCGTGAAGCGGTCGGGGCGCACCCAGGGATGTCCCTCCGCGATGAAACGCGCGGTGGCACGCGACACCTGAAGGGTGCCCTGGCCCGGCGACGGCAGCCGAAGGCGATTTGGCGGACCCACCGACTTGGCAGGCGCTGGCTTCGCGGGGGCGTGTGACTTCGGCCGGGGCCTGGGCGGGCGGGGTGCGGACATGGCGCAGCCTATCCTTTGGTGGGTCGCTCGTCGCGCGTGACTTTCAGCGCATCGGTCGCTACGTTGCGAACGAATGAATGGTGATTCAGCGCGCGCGCTGGCGACCGCAGGAGCGACGAACCGATGAGCGAGACCACTGACACCCTCGAGTCGAAGCCCCCGCGCTGGACCGGCTCGGACGACTACATCGCGTCCGAAGACCTCCAGCGCATCGTCAACGTCTCCATCGCGCTCTCGCGGCCGCTGCTTCTCCGAGGTGAGCCCGGCACCGGCAAGACGCTGCTGGCACGTTCGATCGCGCAGGGGCTGGGGCTGCCGCTCCTCACCTGGCACGTGAAGTCGACCACCAAGGCGCGCGAGGGTTGCTACGTCTATGACGCCGTACAGCGGCTCTACGACTCGCGCTTTCAGGACAAGGACGTCTCCGACATCCGTCAGTACATCCGCCTTGGGCCGCTCGGGCAGGCGTTCTCGGCCGATCACAAGGTCGTCCTGCTGATCGACGAGGTCGATAAGGCCGACGTCGAGTTCCCCAACGACCTCCTCCACGAGCTCGACCAGATGAGCTTCGCGGTCGCCGAGACAGGCGACGTCGTGACCGCCCGCACGCGGCCGATCGTCATCATCTCGTCAAACAACGAGAAGGAGCTGCCCGACGCGTTCCTGCGCCGCGTCGTCTTCCACTACATCGACTTCCCCGACGAGGCCTTGATGGGCCGCATCGTCGACGTGCACTTCCCGAACCTCGACCGCGACCTCCTGGAGCGCGCGCTGGCCCTGTTCTATGCGCTCAGGAACGTCGAGGGGCTGCGCAAAAAGCCGAGCACCTCAGAGCTCATCGATTGGATTGCGGCGTTGCTCGCGCATGGCGTCGATCTCATCGCGGCGCAGGCACGCGAGGAGGAGCTGCCGTTCCTCGGCACGCTCATCAAGCGTGAGCGCGACATCGCGATCGCCAAGGATGCGCGTAAGCCGAAGAAGTCGTGGCGCTGATGCCGGGGCCAAGCTCAGTCGCCCCAGCGGTGCCGGGCAGCGCCGGTGAGATGCTCTTCGGGCGCCTCTTCTATGGGCTGCGCGGGGCGGGCATCAAGGTGTCGCCGACCGAGTGGATGACCCTCATCGAGGGGCTCGCGACCGGCGCCATCGAGCCGTCGCTCGATGCGCTCTACGCGGTCGGGCGAGCGCTGCTCGTCAAGCACGAGGCGCACTTCGATACGTGGGACCAGGTGTTCGCGGCGACGTTTGGCGAAGGCGAGATGCCGGTGGCGTTGAGCGAGGAGCTGCTCAAGTGGCTCGATCAACCGCTCGACCGGCCGGGCCTGTCCGCCGAGGAGCTGGCCCAGCTCGAGCGCATGGGCCTGGACGACCTTCGCAAGCTGTTCCTCGAACGGCTCGAAGAACAGAAGGAGCGGCACGACGGCGGCAACCGCTGGATTGGCACCGGCGGCACTTCGCCCTTCGGCAATGGCGGCAACAATCCGGCCGGAATCCGTGTCGGCGGCGCGGGTGGCGGGCGGCAGGCGGTGCAGGTAGCCGAGGCGCGACGCTATCGCGACTACCGCAGCGACCGCGTGCTCGATACCCGTCAAATTGCCGTTGCCTTGCGCAAGCTGCGCCGCCTCGCGCGCAAAGAGGGCGAGCCCGAGCTCGACCTCGACGAGACGATCGACCGCACCGGCAAGAACGCCGGCGAGCTCGAGATCGCGTTCATCCCGCCGCGCGAGAACCAGGCGCGCGTCTTGTTGGCGATGGACGTCGGCGGCTCGATGACGCCCTATACGCGCCTCTGCGAGACGTTGTTCTCGGCGGCTTCGGCGCAGAACCACTGGAAGAAGCTCGAGTCGTTCTACTTCCACAACTGTCCGTATTCGCGCCTCTTCACGAGCATGACGAGCGGCGAGAACGAGCCCACCGCCGACATCCTCAAGACGCGCCCGCCCGAGACGTTCTTGTTGCTCATCGGCGACGCGAGCATGGCGCCAAGCGAGCTCATCTCGGCCCACGGTGCCATCGACTGGTTCGAGCGCGGCGAGACCGCCGGCCTCGTGTGGCTCCATCGCCTGCGCAGCCACTTCACGCGCAGCGTGTGGCTCAATCCCATGGAGCCGCAGCACTGGCGTGGCTACACCACCGACGTCATCGGGCGGCTGTTCCCGATGTTCCCGCTGAGCCTCGAAGGCCTCGAGCAGGCGATCGATCACCTCGTCCGGAAGACCGCGCCGCCGCCGCCACCCGCCCTGGACCCGCGCCTCGTTAGAGACTGAAATTCGCCGCTACGACACGCGGGGCCGGCGTCGCTCGTCGGCGGCCTGGAGACCTGCCTCGTCGCGGCTCCTTGGTCGCGCGTGTCTCGCTGGCGAATTCGCTATTGGAGTCGTGCGTAGGCGAGCCAGCTCTGCACCTCGCGGATCGCATCCGCAGTGCGAGCTTCGCGCAGAGCATCTTCGAACCAGCCGATCGCGTCCGCCCAGAGCTCGGCGCGCCCGTAGAGCTTGCCGACCTCGTACGCTGGCAGCCACCGCTCGGTGAGCGGCCACGACCAGCGCGACAGGTTTCCGGCCGAGCGCTTGAACGACACGAGCGCGTCCTGCGGCCGGTCGAGCTCGAGCTGCAGTCGCCCGAGCCGCCACAACGTCATCGGCACCGGCACCTCGGCGACCGCCTGTTGGTAGAACGCGAGTGCCACCTCGGGCTGGTTCTTCGCCTCGGCGATCGCGCCCAGGTTGTGCAGCACCGCCGGGTCGGTCGGCCCCAGCTCGCGTGCGCGCTCGGCGACCTTCTCCGCGTCTTCGAGGTTCATGCGATGTTTGAGAATCGCCGCCAGGAGATTCAGCCGCCGCCGGCGCGCGTGCGGGTCGGTGCCGGTCATCTCGACCGCCTGCCGCGCCGCCTTCTCGGCCGCCTCGAGATCGCCCAGCTCGTCCTGCGCGTCGGCCAGCCGCTCCCAGGTGCCGGCCTCCGCCTCGAGCCCGAGCGCCACCGCCATTTGTAATGCGTCGACCGCCTCGCCCCAATGCTCGGCCGCCATCGCCGCCTCGCCCAGCACGCGCCACGACACGCCCATCTCGGGCAGCTCTTGCACCGCGAGGTGGGCCGCGTCCAGCGCCGCCCCCGCGTCGCGCTCGGCCAACGCCAGGCGCGCCGCCAAAAGCCACCCCGAACCGACCGTCGGCTCGCTGTTGAGGAGCTGCTTCACCTTCTTGCCGATGCGCTCGGCGAGCTGCGTACGCGCCTCGGCCTGACCCTCGATGACCATGCTACGGATGGCGCCCAGCGCCGGCGACATCGAGTCGATCCGCAGCTCCATCGCGCGCAGGAACTGGAGTCGCGCCGCCTCGTAGGCACCGGAGTAGAGCGCCGCGTCACCCAGACGCATCGCCTCGTCGAACGCGTCGAACGCCGCGTCCGAGGTGTCCTCCTCCTGGCGACCTTCGTCCTCCTGCGGTCGTCGATTCGGCGATCCCGATTCGAGCCCTGCGCTGCCGCCGACGGGCTCGACCGCGTGCCCGGTCGCATCACCCTCGCTGACGCGTCCCCCGCAGCCCAGTACGAACAGCATCGTTGCGGCCGAGCAAGCTCGGACGACTCGCGCCCACGAGCTCACGGACAGAGGGTCTGCACGAGGATGTCGTCGACGAACACACCCTGGCCCGCGTTGCCCTCGCCATCGAGCGAGTCGAACACGAAGCGGATCTGGATCTGTTCGCCGATGACGTCCTGCGGCAGCTCGACCGACACCGGGTACCAGCGCTCGAATACCTCGGGCCCGACGCTCACGCGGTCCCAGGCGATCTCGTTCTGGTTGCCGAAGAGCACGCGCGCCCGGAACGAATCCGCGTCGGGGTCTGCGTCGATGTCCAGGTAGACGATGAAGTCGAGCCGCACCGCCGCAGCCGCCGCCGGCACGTCGAACTCGGGGCCGGTCGCGCGCCCGAACGTGCGAAAACCGGTGCTGTAGTCTTCGCCGTTGTCGTCGCCGTAACGCAGGCTCCGACCCGGGCTGAACGCGCGCACATCGTCGACCAGCCAGCGCACCCCGAAGCCGCTGCCGTCGATGTTGATGTCGGGCGCCTCGCCTTCGACGAAGTTGCGTGCCCACAATACCTCTGGAATGCACTGGCATTCGGGATTGGCTGGGTCTGGCACATGCTCGCAATTGCCGCCGTCTTCAGGTGTGCAGTAGTCGACCGTGCACGGATTGTCGTCGTCGCAGTCCGCCTCCTCAATGATGCAGGTGCCGCTATCACGCTCGCAGAATGCGGTCGTGCACGGGTTGCCATCGCGGCACTCCTCGTTGTTGCGGCAGCACCCGGGCACCGCCGCGATGCGGCAGATCCCCGTCTCGCAGGTGTTCAACGTGCAGTCCGAATTGTCCTCGCAGTCGTTGTCGTCGCGGCACTGATCGCCGCAGCCCGAGACCCGCTCGAAGAAGCAATCGCCCGTGTCGGGCAGGCAGTCGTCGACCGTGCACGGGTCGCCGTCATCGCAGAGGTCCTGGCACAAGCCACACCCCGGTACATCCTCATGCAGGCAGCGTCCGTCGGCGAGGCACGCGTCGTCGGTGCACGGGTTGAAGTCGTCACACTGCACGGTGTCGCTACAGCAGTCGGGCACGCTCACCGTGACGCACGCGCCGATCGACATATCGCAGAACGCTTTGGTGCACTGGTCGCCGACCTGGCACTGCTGGTCGCTCATGCACTGGCCGCCGCAGCCCGGGATCCCCGGCGTCGAGACATGCTGGCAGCTGAAGCCGTCACAGAAGTCGGTCGTGCAGTCGTCGAAGTCGTCGCAGTCCGAACCGCCGCACGCCCCGCAGCCAGGCAGGGTCGAGTCGGTGAAGTTGAAGCACTGGGCGTTATCGCAGAAGTCGCGCGTGCAGGCGTTGCCGTCGTCGCACATCATGTTGTTCTCGCAGGCACACACGAGCGTGCCGTCGGGGCCGACCGCGGGCAAGTAGGTGCAGCGGCCATTGAGGCATTGGTCGCGCGTGCACGCGTCGCCGTCATTGCACTGGCCGTTGCCCTGGCAGGCGCGGCAGTCGGGATCGGTGATGTGCGTGCAGCCGAGCTCGCTGCAGAGATCCTGGGTGCACGGGTCGAAGTCGTCGCATTGTTCAGGGATGCAGCCATTGCAGTTGGGGATCTGCTCGTAGCCGCAGATGCCGCTGCCAACGCGGCAGAAGTCGCGCGTGCAGCGGTCGTCGTCGCGGCAGTCCTCGTCCGCCGCGCAGCAGCCGGGCGCCGGTTCGTGGATGCAGCGCCCGGTGACGCACGCGTCCTTTGTGCAGATGACCCCGTCGTCGCAGGCCTGGTCACTCTGGCACTGGTCACATGCCGGGTTGCGCTGGAAGCTGCAGATGCCATCGGCGCCGCAGCTGCCGATCGTGCAGCGGTCGTTGCTCTCGCATTCGCCGTCGACCTGACACGGATTGCAGATGTTGAGGGCGACGCAGCCGCCGCCTGGCAGCGGGCACAGATTCGACAGGCACGGGTCGCCCAGGCGCGGGCAATCCGACGCTTGCACGCAGCAGTCACTGCGGGTGAAAGCCCGGCACTGGCCGCTGGCCGCGTCACAGACCGGGTCCTGACAGACGCTGAGGTCGCCCAGTAGAGCGCGGCAGCCCTCGTTCGAGGTGCAGCCGGTGGTTTCGACGGTGTCGAGCGTGTCGAGCGTGTCGAGCGTGTCGAGCGTGTCGACGACTGTGTCGGGTTCCGTGTCGGGCTGGGTGTCGGGCACTGTATCGATCGGGGGCACGGTGTCCGGAAGCTCGACCCCGTCCTCGGTGTCGAAGGCGGTGGTGCCGTCCGTCTCGGCGCGACCATCGAGGTCGATTGGCCGTGCACCCTCGAGCTCCGAGTCCGTGCACGAAGCGAAGGCGAGCGCGATGATGAGTGGCTGGATGCGAATGAGCGCCATGGAGCGGGCCCCGGGACCGTTTGGAGCGGCACTATACGGAAAGGTACGGGCCATGTCGCGGGGGTTCGTAATAGCGGACGCGAGCTCAGCTGAGCCGCACCAGGGCTTGCGCGTAGCGCTCGATGCCCTCCGCCAGGTCGGCCAGCGTCAGGTGCTCACGCTCGCCGTGGGCACAGCGCATGTCGCCAGGTCCCATCAGCGCGATCGGCACGCCGAGCGCTGCCAGGATGCTCGCGTCGGTGTTGAACGGTACGGCCGGTCCGACCACCTCGGCGCCGAGCGTATCGAAGTCGATGGGCTCCGAGCGCGACAGCTCACGCACGCTGACGGCCGGACCGAGGGCGTCCTTGACGGCCGCCAGGATCGAATCGACCGGCGCCGCGCAACGCACCAGCACCAGCGCCTCGGCTGAGGGGGCTATCACGTTCGCGGCGATCCCCCCGCGCAGCTCGCCGATGTTGACGGTCGTCGCACCGAGCGTCGCGTCCGCCGGCAGCGGCGTGCTCATCAGTTCATGCAGCGCGCTGACGAGCTGATGCACGGCCGAGCTGCCGAGTTCGGGATAGGCCGAGTGCCCGCTCTGCCCCGTCGTCGCCAGCGCCAGCTTCAAAAGCCCCTTCTGCCCGACCGCGGGCGCCATGCCGCACGGCTCGCCGAGGATGATGTGGCGCGGGGCGAAAGCGTTGTGCGCAACGGCGGCGCGCGCCCCGAGGTGATCGGTCTCCTCGCCGCAGACGAGCAGGCACCCGGCGCTCACCGTCGGCGCCGCGCGCTGCGCCAGCACGAGCCCGTGCAGCATCGCGATAGCGACCCCCTTGGCGTCACAGGCGCCGCGCCCCCAGATGATGTTGCCCTCGCGCCGCGCCGGCAGGAACGGCGGCACCGTGTCGTAGTGCGTGCACAGCAGCACCTTCGGTCGGGCCGCCCCCAGGTAGACATTATCGCGGCCTGCGGCGGCCGGCATCACCTCGGCCGCGAGCCCGAGCTCGGCGGCGATCGCCAGGATCGTCGGCAGCGCCGGTGCCTCGCGGCCCGAGGTCGAGTCGCAATCGACCAGGCGGCAGAGCTGGGACGCGGCGTCTTCGAGCCCGGACGGGCTCGGCGCCAGCGATGGATAGCGGAATCGCGTGTGCTCGGGCATGTCCGCCGTGATACCTCCGAACGCCCCGGGTTGGAATCTCCGTGACCCCATCGCTATTGTCCGGTGCCTGATGTCGAACCTCTCCCTGCGTGTGCTCCTCCTGTGCCTGTCGCTCCTTGGGATCGCTACAACCTTCACCGGCTGCGAGGTGGCCGAGCTGCCCAGTGGCGCCGATGCGCGCGACACGCGTGACACCCGTGATAGCGCCCTCGACTCCGCCGACGAGCTCGACAGTGGGCTTGTCGCCTGCGACCCGAGCGCCGTCGACCCCGGCTGCGCCGACGGCCAGTACTGCGAGACGACCGCGCGCGTGTGCGTCGATTGCGTCGGCTATATCCAGCGCTGCATCGGCGCGCCCGCCAGCGCCCAGCGCGAGACCTGCGTGGCGCCCACGGCCAGCGGCCCAGGCCTTGTCGAAGGCGGCTTCTACGAGCCCGAACCGTGTGGCTCGGGCGAGGTGTGCACGACCACGGGGCAGATCGGCGCGCCCGTGCGCTGCGACAAACAGGTGTGCGAGGCGGGCTTTTCGACCTGCCTCAGCGCCGGCAGCGTCAAGGCGTGCAATGCCGCGGGCACGGTCGAGGCGGTCAGCCAGTGTGGTGCCGGCCAGGCCTGCTACACCGGCACCTGCGAGCCGATCCGACACAACGTGGTCTTGATCTTCGACACCTCAGCCTCGATGTGGAGCTACGTCAACCCCGCCTGGAACACGGGTCCCGGCGGGGCCTCCTACACGCCGATCCAATGCGAAGGAAACCCGTGGGCCGGCCCGGTGGGTGACCGCCATGACGGCCCCGACGGCGCGGGCTGCTTCGAGGACTTCCCGGACTGCGACGACGAGGCTTCGCCGCTGTCATCGTTCACGCTGTCGAAGAACGTCTTCACCTCGGTCGTGCGTGACGCCATCGGGCGCTACGCGCAGTTCGCGTTGCAGCGGTTCCCGCAGCGCGACATGCCGGGCGTCGGCCCCTCGTGCGGCAGCGGCTGGTACGCGGCGCAGGACGAGATTACCGGCGACGACGACCTTCGCACAACCGATGGCAGCACCTGGTTCAAGGACAACCTCGGGCAGGTGATGGTCGTGCCGTTCCCGGTGCGCACGACCATCGACAACACGACTACGTTGCTCCGCTGGATCGACCACAAGGAGCTCCTCGGCGCGGGCCCGGACGCCTGCACGGTCGCGAGCGACTGCGGCGATGGCGGCCGCTGCGCCGACTACAACGGACAGAAGCGCTGCTACAACCACACCGATCCGGAGCTGCGCGCCATGAGCCAGACCCCCCTCGGCAAGAGCCTCTTCTACGCGGGCGAGTACATCCGCCGCTTCGTGCGGGTCGATGGCAAGGCCTGCACGACCGACGCGAGCTGCGATTCGGCAGGCTACCTGTGCCGCGACCTGAAGTGCGTTGACCCGTACCGCAAGTGCAAAGACGACTTCATCGTGCTCTTCACCGATGGCGGCGAGAGCTTTCATGCCGCGGAGACCGACTTCTTCAGCCCGGTCGTGCAGGCCAAGCGCCTCGCCTTTGGCCTCGATTGCCAGGGCGACGGCGACTGCCGCGGCGACGCGAAGTGCAGCGACAATCGCTGCATCGGCAAGGACCAGACGACGCTCGACACGCCGAACGTCGCGGGCGAGGGATTCGGCGCATTGTCGGCGCCCGACGGCACGCCGATATCGATCAAGACGACCGTCATCACGCTCAACTCGCTTACCGCGATGAACGCGCGCATCGCCTATGCCGGCGGCGGCGCCAGCGTCGACGTGTCGGCCGGCGACCCCGAATCATTCCAGAGCGCGCTCTTGAGCGCGATGACGCCGAACTACAAGTGCCGTCCCGAGGACCTTCCGTAGATCGGCGAATCGCGGTCTATGGGTCCGTGCTGGCCTTGGCCGGATTGAAGTCGAGGAACTTGCCGATGGGCCCGCCGAGGATGGCGCCGCCGATCGGTGCGCGCCAGAAAAGCCACAGCTGCACCAGCGCCCAGCCGCCAGGGAAGAGGGCAGGGCCGGTGCTGCGAGCGGGGTTCACCGACGTGTTCGTGGCCGGGATGCTGATGAGGTGGCTGGTGTCAAACAGCGAGGCGGAGCGGATGCAAGGAACGAGGGTAGGAAGCGCGGAGGTGTACTTGACGTACCCGGGACCTGCGGCCCGCGCCCCGCGCCGAGGACCGAGTGAGGCCGCAGCCGCCCGCCGCAGCATTTGACACCCGATACCCGGCACCGGTTGGCGAGGCCGCGACCCTCTGCTATCAAGGAAGACCATGTCTGAATCCCAGCAAACCGGTGACCCTGGCTTCCCCCCCGTCGACACGAGCGAGTCACAATTCTCGCTGCGCGCCCTCCTCACGGGCGCGGTGCTCGGAGGCGCGCTGGCGATGGCCAACATCTACACCGGCCTGAAGATCGGCTGGGGCTTCAACATGTCGATCACCGCCGCGCTCCTGGCCTTCGGGTTCTGGACGGTGATGAACACGCTGCGTGTCTCGCGCCGGAAGTTCTCGATGCTCGAGAACAACATGAACCAGACCGGTGCCTCGGCAGCCGCGTCGATCTCATCGGCCGGGCTCGTGTCGGCGGTGCCGGCGTTGACGATGCTCAATGGACATCAGTGGAGCTACCCGGAGCTCGCGGTCTGGCTCCTGTGCTGCTCGGGGCTCGGCGTGTTCGTCGCGGTGCTGTTCCGCCGCCAGATGTTGATCGAGGACCGGCTCACGTTCGCGAGCGGGATCGCGACCGCCGAGACGTTGAAAGAGATGTACGCGCGTGGGGCCGAGGCGATGGCCCGCGTGAAGGCACTCCTCATCGCGGCCGCGGGCGCGTCGATCCTGAAAGTGACCGTCGCCGTCCTGAAAATCAAAGCATGGGCACTCCCGGGGCCGAACCTGCCGCTCGCCGCCGATGGTGCCGCGGCCAATGCCGGTGTCGGGCCACTATCCATTGGCAAGCTCGGCTTTGCGCTCGACCCGAGCGTGCTGATGGTCGGCGCCGGCCTCATCATGGGCGTGCGCGTCTGCACCTGGATGTTCGTCGGCGCGGTGGGTGCCTGGGTGTTCGTCGCGGCCTACATCATGGACCAGGGTTGGGTTGTCGCGGCGAAGCCCGGCGCTGTGCCGGCGGTCGGCCCGTGGCTCCTGTGGCCGGGGGTGGCGCTGCTCGTGACCGCGTCGCTTGCGTCGCTGCTCTTCGTGTTGCCGCAGTTCGCGCTGGCGCTCGGGCTCGGGCGGTTTCTGCCACGTTGGTTGCGCGATCGGATCCCTGCCAAGCAGAGTGGCGGCGCGGCCGATGATCGCAGCCACGACGTGCCGGCCAAGTACCTGTGGCTCGGGGTCTCAGTGCTGACCGTGGCGACGCTCGTCGCAGGGCATGCCTTCTTCGGGATGCACCCGCTGGTGGGGCTCGCGGCGGTGGGGCTCACAGGCGTGTTGGCAGTCGTCGCGCTGCGGGTGACGGGCGAGACGAACGTCACGCCGGTTGGCCCCATGGGCAAGGTCACGCAGCTCGCGTTTGGTGCGATCGATCCGGGCAACGTGTCGACGAACCTCATGGCGGCCAACGTCACGGGCGGAGCGTCGTCGCAAGCGGGCGATATGATGCATGATCTCAAGGCCGGTCTGCTCATCGGCAGCTCGCCGAAAGCGCAGGCCGTGAGCCAGTTGGTGGGCGTTGTGTCGGGCTCGCTCGTCGGCGCGGCGGTCTATCTGCTGCTCATCGAGAGCATCGGGCCGAAGCTGCTCACGCCCGAGTGGGCGGCGCCGGCGGTCGCCCAGTGGAAGCTCGTGGCCGAGCTGTTCCGCGACGGCTTCGACAAGATGCCCAAGGGCGCGCTCGACGCGATGTTGTGGGCGGGTATCGCCGGGGTGGGGTTGACGATCTTCGAGAAAGCGCTGCCACAGCGCCTGCGCAAGTGGGCGCCGAGCGCGTCCGCCATTGGCATCGCGTTCATCATCTCGGCGTCGACGTCGCTCTCGTTCTTCATCGGCGGCTTGCTCGGCTGGGCGTTGGCGCGCTGGGTGCAGAACTGGTTTATGCGCTTCGGTATCGTCGTCGCGGCCGGGCTCATCGCGGGCGAGAGCCTGACCGGGATGATCGAGACGATCATCACCGCGGTCAGCGGCTAAGCGGGGGCTGAGC